>Ga0247818_10002609_pt1 | contig 11623 bp, 7 predicted proteins | sample 13C_Glucose_Day1_FD_192424 | JGI IMG/M metagenome (GOLD analysis project Ga0247818, IMG submission 192424) | Soil microbial communities from agricultural site in Penn Yan, New York, United States - 13C_Glucose_Day1 | ecosystem: Environmental > Terrestrial > Soil > Agricultural land | place: USA...
GTCGCGGAACGGAATGCCGTACACGCGCAGACGGGCGACACCGCCGTCCGGGTAGATGTTGAAGCGCAGGTGGCTGAACGCTTGGTCGTTGCTGATTTCGTGGTAGTGGTGGCTGTTGCCCTGCAGCTCGACGGCCGAAAGCACTTCCGTCCACTGGGTGTTTTCATCAGGCTCGCCCGAGGCCAGGAAGCAAGCTTCCAGAGAGGCCGATGGCGGGAAGTTGCCGGTGAAGAATGAAGTGTCGATGTCCACGCCTTTGATCGAGCCCGGTACGCCCAGACGGATCACAGCGCTGTCGAAGCCTTCGAAGCGCTTGCGGCGCGATTCCCAGCCGTCCATCCACTTGCCGTTGTCATCGAACACGCCCTCCTTCCATACGGCCGGGGTCGGTTGGAACAGACGATTGGCGTCTGCGAACCAGTCATCGGTGACCGAGATGATTTTGGTGCCTAGACGGGCGTCGGCCAGGTTGACGTATTTTTCGAAAGGTACGGCGTAAGCTTTCATTCTTCTTGTCTGCCTTTGATAAGTTGGCTGGGGATGCTCGCAGGGCCCTGGGCGTTTGCGCGTTCATTCACGCTCGGGCCAGGCTTGCTAAAGAGTCAGTAAACGGAACAGGGCAATCTTGTTGATCTCCGCCAGCGCGCATTTGAACTCGGCTTCCACCGAATTGTTGATGCGCGTTTCGAACGCCGCGAGGATCTGATGCCGGTTGCTGCCTTTTACCGCCATGATGAAGGGAAACTTGAACTTGGCTTTGTAGGCGTCGTTCAGCTCGGTGAAGCGCTGGAACTCTTCGGCCGTGCATTGGTGAATACCCGCGCCAGACTGTTCTTCAGTGCTGGCTGCGGTAAGCTGGCCCTGGACGGCGGCTTTGCCGGCCAGGTCCGGGTGAGCGTTGATCAGCGCCAGTTGACTGGCGTGATCGGCGCTCAACAGGATGTCGCTCATGCGCTGGTGCAGGGTTTCGATCTCGTCGATCGACGCGTCCTGGCCCAGATCGAAGGCCTTTTCGGCCACCCATGGCGAATGTTCGTAGATGTCGGCGAAGGCTGCGACAAATGCATCGCGGCTCAAGCTTGAAGGTTTGACGGTTTGAAAGCGGCTCATTTCGCGGCCCCTTGGAATGGGTGGGTTTGCTGCCAGTGGCGCGCGATGTCGACACGGCGGCTGAACCACACCTGTTCATGACTTTTAGCGTATTCGATAAAGCGTTTGAGCGAAGCCAGACGCGCCGGGCGGCCAATCAGACGGCAGTGCAGACCGATCGAAAGCATCTTCGGTGCTTCGGCGCCTTCAGCATAAAGCACGTCGAAGGCGTCCTTGAGGTACTCAAAAAAGTCGTCGCCCTTGTTGAAACCCTGGACCTGGGTGAAGCGCATGTCATTGGTGTCCAGGGTGTACGGGATCACCAGGTGCGGCTTGCCGGTCGGGTTGTTCGGTTCCCAGTAGGGCAGGGCGTCGTCGTAGGTGTCGCAGTCGTACAGGAAACCGCCTTCTTCCATCACCAAGCGACGAGTGTTCGGGCCGGTGCGACCGGTGTACCAGCCCAGTGGGCGTTCACCGGTGATTTCGGTGAGGATGCGGATCGCTTCGAGCATGTGCTCGCGTTCCTGCGCTTCGTCCATGTACTGGTAGTCGATCCAGCGATAGCCGTGGCTGCAGATCTCGTGGCCGGCATCGACCATCGCGCGAATTACGTCCGGGTGGCGCTGGGCGGCCATGGCGACGGCGAAGATGGTCAACGGAATATCGAATTCCTTGAACAGTTTCAGAATCCGCCACACGCCGGCACGACTGCCATACTCGTAAAGGGATTCCATGCTCATGTTGCGCTCGCCTTGCAGCGGCTGGGCGGAAACCATTTCGGAGAGGAAGGCTTCGGACTCTTTATCGCCGTGCAGGATATTGCGCTCGCCGCCTTCTTCGTAATTGAGTACGAACGACAAGGCGATGCGGGCATTGCCCGGCCAGTGTGGGTGAGGAGGGTTACTGCCGTAACCTTTCAGGTCGCGTGGGTAGTCAGCGCTCACTGCAGTCTTCCTTCTTATTCGTGTCGACGTGTTCAAGGTTATGTGGCGGCCTTGCGATGAGGTATCAGGCTGGCGTCACTGCGATGGAGTGATTGTATACAACTTTATATTCAATTTGTAAGCCCGTTTTTTTGCATTTTTCTCGAACCGTCATGAATTCATGATACTGCAAGAAACCTGCCTGAGTGGTCAGCTAAAGGATAGAAGGTCCGCTGATCTTATGGCGCGGGCTTAAATTCGATGAAAAATCCCGGCTGGCGGACATCGAGGCAAATAGGTCGTTTTTATTGTGTACAATTTTTCTGGAAAGTGTCTTAATCAATCGCTCGCCGCAGTGATTCGTGCTCCGAATCGGTGCGGTCTCCTTTTAACTGACTTCGGGAGGCGCGAAGCCTGACTGCTGTACGCAGGCAGGCGCGCAGAATCAATGGGACGTTTGACTACACACGTTTTAGACGCTGCACACGGTTGCCCGGGCAGCTCGATCAAGGTCGAGCTATACCGCGTTGAAGGATCGCACCTGGAATTGGTCGCCAGCGCGACAACCAATAGCGATGGCCGTGTCGATGCACCGCTGCTGCAAGGCGATGACTACCGTACCGGGGTCTATCAGGTTCAGTTTCATGCGGGCGACTACTACCGCGCCCGTGGCGTTCAACTGCCGGAACCTGCATTTCTGGATGTGGTGGTGCTGCGTTTCGGCATCTCTGCGGAACAGGATCACTACCATGTGCCGCTGCTGATTTCGCCGTATAGCTATTCCACCTACCGCGGCAGCTGATCCCCCAAGCAGCTGCCGCAACCTGGAAGCGACTGCGCATATAGCTTCTTTGGTCTTTCGCCCGCTCACACTGCGGGCTTTTTTTACCAGACGGAAAAGTGTGATTGCTGCACCCCGCCAGCGCTCTGGCGAGGTGCGGCAGCCTGAAATCAGCGGTCTCTAATGATAAAAATGGAAGGACTCCTTTCCGGCAAATGTTGAATACCCCCTATCAGCCAGACCACGTCGTTTCGGGCATTGGCGGCCACCAGCGTCTGGTGCGTATTGGCACTCATCTGCTTTATCAAAAGAGGGTCTTCAAGTTCTGGTATTAACGGCGTCCTGATTTCGATGTCATCAGTGACCGTTCGTCCCAGTTTCATAAAGTAAACCTTGGGGTGGTTGGGGCGCTTGAACACCACCGTGTTGCGATGGGTGACAGCCTCGGGAGTCAGTGTGTCGTAACCGCTGTCGTTGAGGATGTTGACGAACAGCTTCTTCAGGTTCGTCGCCGTCTGGTCGTTTGCATAAATCATCCCGTGATAAGAGGGGTTGAAGTTCAGTTGCTGCAATATCTTCACCGATTCTGCAGGGAGCAAAGAGACGATGCGCCGGGAAACGTCACTGCTTGGAGTGACGGGCAACATATCCAACGGGTCTCCAGCTCCAGGCAATCCCCGCATCGATTTGCCCTCCCAGTGGCGAAAGGTCTGCATCATGCGCGCGAGCCCGCTGCCATTGATCTCCTCAGCGTCACTGGAAAGTTCGAATAATCGCTTGGCGACGACCCGCGATGTTTGATCCGTAAAACCTTTGAATGAATCGGCCACATACTGTGTCAACGGTTTTTCAAAGACGTGCCTCGTCCCGAGCACTTTCTGCGGAGCCTGGCCACTTCGATAAGCGAGTACCGGCTGCAATTCCGGTGCTTCGTGCAACATGCGTTCGAATGCTTCAAAGCGCGAGGGTGCAAATTGAGGGTGCTGAATGAAAGCGAGCGGGAGTTTATCGGCCATCGGACCTTGGGGCACGATAGGGTAGTGGAGTTGGCCTATCTGAATGGATTCCACGGCATCGGGTTTTGTTATTTTCCCCCAAGATGCCCAAAGATAAGGGTTCGGTGTTGTTGTGGCGGTAACAGGGGCAATGTTCGCTTCTGTACCGCCAGTTTCGATTTCGTCGTCGAGACGAGGACGTTTGCTTGGGCCTGGCCTTGCGTCTTGTGTAACTGGAGGACGTTTAGGTGACGCTGTACGCTGCGGCTTTCGCTGCCAAAGGGTCATCTCTGCGATGCTTTCAAGCACGGGCCCCGACGGAGTCAACTCGCTAGCGGTGCTCGCCTGATACTCACCCTTCACATTTCTACGGACCAGTACGGTGCCTTCTTCCACGACATCAACATAAGTTCTCTTCAGCTTGTCGTAACGCAGACCCTTCGCGTCGGCCTTGGTCAGCTTTTCGGCAAGTACCGGTAGAATGACCTGTAGCGTTTGCTTCGCAGATGCATCCGAAGGCTGCATGAATACAGTCTTGCCATTTGCCGATGTATCCAATCCCTGTCGTTCGATACGCCACCGCGGCTCGCCAGGAATTTTTGACAGGATCGGGCCGGGCTGATCAGGGGTAGAGCGCGAGGGAACCTGGTACTTGCCTTTCGCATTGGGTTCGATTCTTAATAGTCTTTCTTCTCCAGTATCAGCGTAGAGTTTTTGCTCGGCACTCATGAAGAGCCCCGTATCGTCGATTGGAAATAATTGATCGATCTGGTGACGAGGCCAGGAAATAACGTTGGAGGTCACTTCAATTGCGCTGGCCCCGCTTACAGGTATGTCAGTCACGACAATCGTCTGGCGAGAGGCAGTATCCGATAAAACAGTCGAGGCGCCAGTGTCCGGCATTTGATCCAGGTCCAGGGCAGATCTGCCAGACAGGCCGGAATGATCACCCGTGACCGAGCTGGTTTGACGTGTTGATTCTAGATGTGTGGAGGAATCTTCTGTTTTTGAGTTTCTGGTTTTTGGTCGTTTGGCCATGGTCATACTCCAATTGATATATAAGTGCCGCTTGATCAAATCGATATCGCTTTAAACAAGCAAAAATTAATGGCGCGCGAAAATAAAGCCTGTGTTGAGCTTATAAAATCGTATGCCGGTTTAATGGGTGTGTGCTTTGAATCCGGTAAAGCGAATGTATACCCTAAAAACTGATATCAAAACTGAGTACCTGGATGTCACTACCTAGGCATGATGATGTTAGATCGATAGGTGACTGTTAGCGCTCTCTCATAATAAAAGCTGATTGCCATCCAGAAGCAGTTGTTTGAGCGCCACCCGCGAGCCATACGATATTATTTTGCTCGTTAGCGGTCATCAGAGCCTGATAAGCGTTGTTGCCGATATTATTGGCCAGTGTTGGATCGGATAACTCCGGGGGGGTTGCCTTTAGCTCTATATAATCCCCCTCGGCAAGACCCAACTTGAGAAAGTAAATCTTGTCATGGTTTGCACGCCTGAATATCAATGCAGGGTTCCATGGTGTATCTATAAAAGGAAACACTTCATACCCGTTGTTGCTGAGCAGGGTATTCATTAGATGTTTCAGGTTGTAGTAAGATTGCTGCTCCATGTAGCGAGTCCACTCAACTTGATAGCGCTGAAGAGTGAAGTCCAGCCGTTGCAGCGGGTCACGCGGTGTGGGTGGTCGTGTGGAAATGAAGGTCTTCGAAGGTCCGGTGCGTGAAGCAACAGGCAACAAATCCACCGGGTTTTCGAATTCAGGAACAAACAACGGAGATTTGTCCTTCCAGTGACGAAGGGTCACCGCTGTAACTGACAATCCATCCTGGAGGATGATCTCGGAGCGACTCGAATGTTCAAACAGGCGCTTGGCGATGGCTCGCGCGGTATAAACCGAAAAGTCCTGGAATGAATCCATGACGGTCTGTGTTATAGGTCTATCGAATTGTCGAGCGTTGCCTTGTACGTTCCATGGGCTGCTCGTGCTATTGCGGATGGCTGCAACGGGTTGTAATCCTGGGGACTCAGCGAGCATTTTTTCGAAAACTTCGAAGCGCGAGGGAGGGAAATCGGGGTGCTGTAGGTAGGTCACGAGTGGATAGGGAAGTTGTCCATGGGGCACAATTTGATAATGAAGCTGGCCTATCTGAACGGATTCAACGGTCTCGGGTTTCGCTATTGTTCCCCATGACGCCCATAGGTACGGATTGAAATCTGATGTGATGGAGATATTGGCAGATTTATCACGGCTTTCGTCAGTTCGATAACGCTTGGCAGGGCCTGGCCCGGAATCTTCAGAAGAGGAGGAATGTTCAGAGATGTTTAGTTTTTCCACAGAGCTGGAACTTGTCGACTTGCGTCTCCAGAATCGTGTCACTCCGATTCTTTCCACTGCCGGACCGGACGGCGTCCATTCCTGCGGAATGGTCGCCTGATAGTCTCCATTGGCGCCCTTGCCAACCAGCACAGTGCCCTCGTTGATCAGATCGACATAGCTTCTGAGGTTGTGCCAGCGTATTCCAAGTTCATTGGCTGCTGGTAGTTTCTTCACCGCAGCCGGATTAATGAAGATGACGGGAGCATCGGTAGCGGGAATGTTAGTGTTCGAGCCGCCGGCTTGGGGAGCAGCCCAAGGCTCTATAAATTGCCACTGTGCCTTGCCTGCGATTTTTTTCAGAACCGGGCCTGGATAGTCCGGCGCAAACGGAAAATGAACCTGATAGTCTCCTTTCGAATTCAGTTCTACTCGGCCGAGCCCCGCGTTTTCAACATCGGCATACATCTTTTGCGCTTTACTCATAAAGAGCCCTGAGTCGCCGATCCGAATAAGTTGATCGATCTGGTCCCGGGGCCAGGAAACCAGGTTGGCAAGACGTGTGATTGTTTCCCCGCCGGGCATCTCGGTGACGACCACTGGCTGATGATGATGAGGAGTATCTCTTGTCGGGTTAGTTGAGATGCGCGAGTCGGGCTCTGGTTCTCCCGTCGGCAGGCGCACGCCAGGCTGGACAGGTTGATCGCCTCTGAGTACGTCCTCCCTTGACGACGTTCTTGGCGGTGTCGACGACGAGTCGGCCGCATGAGTGCTGGTCACTTTCTTGGGGGGTTTAGCCATGTCTATATGTTCCAATAAATTATCAAGTGGATGCCTGATTCAGGAAGTTCACCTGAATGAAGACCAGAGTGTCACTGGCGTAACAGCACGCGTAAAAATGTGTGGCGTCTGATTGTTACAGCGCTTAGTTTCGGGTGATTCAGCGTTTGATGTGCACTATATATTTATAGGGGGCGAGGTTTTTGCTTCAAAAGACTTCACTGCGAGGTCGAGTTGCGAGGCCAAGGAGAATTCATATAAGTTATAAAGCCTTGCAGGCGTCCATCAGTATTCTTAAGTTCGCCGCGCTGACGGGGGGAGATTGGTTGGCGCCGAACTCCATCAACGCATGGCAATGTTCTAGCTGGTGCTGGCACCGGTTGAGTTTTATCAGGTCTGTGTAGTGGATAGTTCGAGATGTATCGGTATCCAACGTCCAGCTCCTTGTCGGCAGGCTGAAAGTAAGAGTGCCCGCGGTGCCGTCTTTTAACGCTATGTTTCGAACGGGAATCTCATTGGTTTCGGATGATTTAAAGTCTTCGGGTATTGATATGCTGAGGTCGGAGTAATCATTGCAATACCGACCATCTAACGAATCCATTTGAACGGTTTCAAAAACAAGGTCGACGTTGTAAATAATGCCAGACGCAGTGATGACACTTATTTCGTCTATGAGGTCTGCGGGGTCTCTATAGCCTGGGAGGTGAATCACAGTATGTCCAAGGACCAATTGGTTATTGGCCAAGTGGATCGTAATTTCGCCTAGTTGTGTTGCGTCAAGTTCCCAGCTGGAGGCGAAGGGTAGTCGGTGAACTGCTTCGGCCAGTGCACCGGGGGTCGCAATGCGCAATGAAAGGCCGGGGCTGAGGTGGACAAGGTACTTTGAGCCTTCACCTGTCAGATTTTCGATAGCTGTCTGCTCTGGGGAAGCTTGTATGTGTACACATTTGTCCCTTGAGCCCAGTTCATGCGCTTCATTGTTGAAAGGCTGACGATAAATATGCGTTCCATTCCTGGCTTTTAGAGGCAGCGGAACCTCGCTTGTCCACTTCATGGGCCCGGTTATTTCGAAAGCTTCGTTTTTAAATACAGTGTCGGGCAATGGGGGTTGCGAGAGACGATAGGAAACCCCATCCTTCATTGTCAATACAAAAGGGTGGTTCAAAGAGTTGACGGGGCGAGTAATTCGACTCGTGATTCTGTCGTGTCCGCCGGCATAAGATTTAGCCAGATTTTTGATGATTATTCGCTTGCTGCCGAAGTGAAACGTCAGCCCACACTCCGTAAACATAATGCGGTCGAAATTCTGCTCTTTATTGAGGTCCGCGTAATAATACGCTTCGACACGGCTCAGCTCATCACTGGTGTAATCCAGGTAGAGGGTGGTAAGAATATTGTGACTGGACTGCTTTACGTGCAGTGTTGTTTGCGCATTGAATTGCGAAACACAATAGCTCGTATTTCTGTCGTGGGGGATCGTGCATTCAGGTTGGGTGAGTATGATTGGGTTGTGCGGGGCTCCTTGTCGGGAGATGACTGCCTGAATGTCCGTTGAGTGATCAGCCTCTAGTGTCTCAGGCAATTCAGGGGTTAGATGGGATCCGTCTTTAGTAATGAACGTTAGCTTGTTGTTTTGTAGTTGTAGCAGGTTGCCAGATTTTTTATAAACATCTTTTATATAAACATCTCTCTGTCTGTTGTCATCGAGGTCGAACCCCGATGTAATGACCAGTTGCTGGTTTTCTATTTTCCAGCTTTTTATCAGGTCCATTCTCCAATCCAGGGCAATGATACTTTCATCGATGCCATCCTCGGTAATATAAACACCACCGGATTTGTGGGCGATAGCGTAGTGATCCTTGCCGGCTCCTCCGGAAACCGAGCCGTGATTGTTGAACAAGTAAATCTGGTCATCGCCATTACCCGCCTGAATGCTATCGAAGCCTCGAGACTTGATAACGTTCGGGCCGTCGGTGCCAATGACTTCACTTTCCGCGCCCGCCAGGGTTTCAACGTTCTCAATGCTCTCTAGCAGAGCGTGCCGGTAATTCCAGCGGTTCTGGTTGGCGCTGTCGTAGCTGATGATGGACAGTCGGCCATCATTCAAGTCGATGAGATAGCCAAGTCTTAGGTTGTTACGCTCTGGATAATATCCGTCCAGTATTAACGTGTCGTTGCCCGCGCCGCCCTTCAATGTAGTCGGCAAGGCATCCTTTGAACCATTTTTTAGCAGTTCAGTGGCGCCTTCGAAGATGAACTCATCGTCTTTTTCACCCCCCGTCAGGTTTTTGATTCCAGCGCTGTAATAGAATCGGTTGGGCTTTTTTTCTACGCCACGGACAGTATCTTGTCCACCGCCGATAAACCACAACGCCCCTTTTTTCTCTCCGGGTGTCCCAAACTCCGCACCAGGCATGTCAACTGTAACGCCGGCTCGAGCATCAATCATGTCATTCCCGTCGATAACCTGGGGTTTTGTTTCAGTCTTATAGATATATTGTTGTGCTTCCCAATCGTACTGCCTTACCTGTGTCGGCTTAAGTTCTACCTTGAACTTACCGTTTACGATGACCTCGGTACTGTCCTTTAATTTTCCATTCAGTAGTTTTCTGGCAGTTTTTTGTAATATTTTCGCGTGTTCAACCGACGATTTGGTGATTGCGTGGCGATCTTGAATGCTTTGGTCAGGACTGACTCCCCAGAAGGCGAACCAGCCTGTGCGGAGGCGCTCGTGGGCAGTGAGCTCGATATAATCGTCAATGTCATCCACCACGCGTACTGCCGCATAAATCTGTGAACCCGCGACCAGAAGCAACCCTGCCGCCAGACCTACCGGCCCCGCGAACGAAAAGCCTGCCAAGGCGGCGGCACCCAATATCAATGTCATAGCTGCACTGGTCACGCTCAAGCCCGCAGCGACATAGTGGTCCAGGGCCTCTTTGCCGCTGGCGCCTGCTGCACTGTTAAAGGATTTAACCGCAGAGATGATATCGAAGGGCAAAGTCAATGCACTCGCTATCAGGCCTGCCCCCCGACCCAATCGAACTCCAAAACGGGTTTTGGCAAAATCCTTGTAGGCGTTTTGACCCGCTTCGATCATGTATTTTGCTTGTTTGGTGACAGCCAGTTCGACAGCTAACGATGAAAACTCTCCGGTAATACTGAGGCTGTTAAATACAACCTCACCCTCGTCTTTTCGGCTAATGGCATCTTGCAATCCACGAAGGCCGCTGTAGATTCCAAAGGCCTGAAGCCCGGCTCCCATACTCACCATGCTGCTGCTTTTTATACGATTTACCCATTGAGGGGTGCTGTCAGGAAGGTTCGCGTGGCGTACATCCAGCGTTTGTGCCGATTTCAGCAACTTGTCCAATTTGTGTTGGTAGTGATTTTGTTCGGACAGCGTGACAGGAACATTCTTTAACAGGGGGAGGGCAGTTAATGGGCGCTGGGTTGCAATCTCGAATAACAATGAAGGTAATATATAGTCATCCGCTGTATGAGTAGACTGCATGCGCGCTTCAATAAGGAATGGGTCTAGCTGTAATGAATTGATAAACGATCGTTTAGGGTGGCGAAAGAAAGTATTGTGTCCATTCAATAGTTCTCCATTTGTTGTCGCGCCGAGTGCATCCAGTGCACGTCGCGTTATCATGAACGAACCTATTTTAATGGGGCCCAACAGCTCATCTGCCACTTTTAGCTGAGCTTGGTAGTTTTTTGGGTTTTTAGTTTTGTGTGTGTCATCACTTTCAAAATCGATAGTCGAAGATGAACGTTCGTTTGTGTTTAAACCGAGATCTGTAATCTCGACGGTATTGAAGTTATCTGAGTCGGATGGTTGCGGGGGAATAGCCATAGGAGACATCCTTGTCTTGGAATGGTGTGCGAAATTGCAGCGCCATATTAGTAGACCTTCGCAGTTGCCCGAAAGTAAATATTGGCTTCGCCTATTGCGTTATATTTCATGTTGGTTGTGATGCCGTCCTTGGCGACACAACGTGTTAGGCAGGATTTCAGATGGATTATTAACGACTAAATAATAATGACATGAGTTGATAGTGTTAATGATTGCTCAATAAAGAGGCAACCCCGGCGCCGCTGAACAATCCCGCACTGATCCGATTAAACCAGCTCTGTCCCTTGCCACTGCGCAGATATCCAGCCGCGCCATGCGCACCCAGCCCATAAGCCAATTTGCACAGCAGATCCAACACCGTCCAGGTCGCTATCATCACCAGCAACTGTGGCAGGAACGGCTGTTGGGCGCTGAGAAACTGCGGCAGGAAGGCTGCAAAGAACAGAATGTCTTTCGGGTTGCTCGCACCCAGTACAAACGCACGACCGAACAGCGCACGAAAACGCGGTACTGGCGACGCCTGAGGCACTTCAGCGCCGACTGATGGCTGGCGCGATTGCTGCCAGCTCTGCCAGGCGAGATAGAACAAGTACAACGCACCGACGATTTTCAGCGCACTGAACAGTTGCTCCGATGCCAGCAGCAAGGCGCCCAAACCCAGCGCCGAGGCACTGAGCAAGCAGATCGAAGCGATCACGCCACCGAGAAACGCCGGGTAAGATCGGCGCAAACCGTAATTCAGACTGTTGCTGATCATCAGCAAAGACAGGGGCCCCGGGATCAGGATCACCACCAGCGCAGCGCCGCTGAACAGCAGCCAGGTTTCCAGACTCATCACTTTCCTCCATTTGTGCAAAAGCC
>Ga0247818_10002611_pt1 | contig 11620 bp, 9 predicted proteins | sample 13C_Glucose_Day1_FD_192424 | JGI IMG/M metagenome (GOLD analysis project Ga0247818, IMG submission 192424) | Soil microbial communities from agricultural site in Penn Yan, New York, United States - 13C_Glucose_Day1 | ecosystem: Environmental > Terrestrial > Soil > Agricultural land | place: USA...
GAGGACGAGCGCGCCGGTGCCCTCGGCGATCTTCTTGGACATGATCGAGCTGGCGATGAGCGGGATCGCCTCGACGGTGCCGGTGACGTCGCGCAGCGCGTACAGCTTCTTGTCGGCCGGGGCGAGGCCGTCGCCCGCCGCGCAGATCACGGCGCCGGTGGTGTCGAGGACGTCGAGCATCTCGGCGTTGGAGATGTGGGCGCGCCAGCCGGGGATGGACTCCAGCTTGTCGAGGGTGCCACCGGTGTGGCCGAGGCCCCGACCGCTCAGCTGCGGCACCGCGGCACCGCAGGCGGCGACCAGCGGGGCGAGCGGCAGGGTGATCTTGTCGCCGACGCCGCCGGTGGAGTGCTTGTCGGTGGTGGGGCGGGAGAGCGCGCCGAAGTCCATCCGCTCGCCGGAGGCGATCATCGCGGCGGTCCAGCGGGCGATCTCGGTGCGGTTCATGCCGTTGAGCAGGATCGCCATGGCCAGCGCGGACATCTGCTCGTCGGCGACCTCGCCGCGCGTGTACGCGTCGATGACCCAGTCGATCTGCTCGGGGCTGAGCTCGCCCCGGTCCCGCTTGGTGCGGATGACGGAGATGGCGTCCATGGGAGGGGAGTCCTTCCGGCCGGAGGGGTAGGCGAGAGTCCCGCTGACTCTACGCGCATAGAGAGAAAACGTTCCGCCACCCCGCGCCCAGGGCCCGACGGGCCGGCCCGGGGACGGGGTGGCGGTGGGGGTTACTACCCCAGGTTCTGCGGCCCGAAGGCCTGCGGCAGCATCTCGTCGAGCGTGCGAAGGCCGTCCGGGGTCTCCAGCACGAGCTCGGGACCGCCGAACTCGTACAGCAGCTGACGGCACCGTCCGCACGGCACGAGCACCGCGCCGGCGCCGTCCACGCAGGTGAAGTGGGTCAGCCGGCCGCCGCCCGTGGCCGCCAGCTGCGAGACCAGCCCGCACTCGGCGCACAGGCCGATGCCGTACGAGGCGTTCTCGACGTTGCATCCGGTGATCATGCGACCGTCGTCGACGAGAGCGGCCACGCCGACCGGGTAGCCCGAGTACGGGGCGTACGCCCGGGACATCGCGTCCCGGGCGGCCTCGCGCAGCGTGTCCCAGTCGACGGGGGCGGCGGGCGTCACTTGCCCTCGCCCTTGCGGTACGGCACACCGTCCGCCTTGGGCATGCGCAACCTCTGCGCGGACAGCGCGAGGACGAGCAGAGTGGTGACGTAGGGCGCGGCGTCGACGAACTGGCTCGGCACCTGGTCCGTCAGGAAGTACCAGGTGAACAGCAGGGCGGAGATGGCCGCCGAGATCAGCGCCGTCAGGTACTTCTTCCGGTAGAGCTGCCAGAACACGACGATCACGAGCAGGATCGCCAGGAGCAGCAGCATCGCGTGGACGTTCTCGGCACCCCCGCGCAGCTTGAGGCTGTCGGTGAAGCCGAAGAGACCGGCACCCAGGGCCATGCCGCCCGGCATCCAGTTACCGAAGATCATCGCGGCGAGACCGATGTAACCACGGCCGCCGGTCTGGCCCTCCTGGTAGATGCTGGTGGCGACGATGGCCAGGAAGGCACCGCCGAGTCCGGCCAGGCCGCCCGAGATCGTCACGGCGATGTACTTGTACTTGTAGACGTTGACGCCGAGGGTCTCCGCCGCGACGGGGCTCTCACCGCAGGAGCGGAGCCGCAGACCGAAGGCGGTGCGCCACAGCACGAACCAGGTGACCGGGATGAGCAGCAGGGCGACGACGGTCAGCAGCGAGAGTCCGGTGACCAGGCCGCCGATGATGCCGGCCAGGTCGGAGACGAAGAACCAGTGGTGTTGTTGCAGGTCCTGCATCCAGTCCGAGAGCCCCGGAACAGTGATCTTGTCGATCTCCTCGAGTCGCGGTGACTGCTTGGAGGAGCCACCCGGCGCGTCGGCGAACGTGAAGTTCGACAGGTAGCGGGTGACGCCCACGGCGAGGATGTTGATGGCCACACCGGAGACGATGTGGTTCACGCCGAAGGTGACCGTGATGACCGCGTGCAGCAGACCGCCCAGCGCACCGCCGATGATGCCGAACAGGACTCCCACCCAGGGGCCCCACTGGAATCCGGCCCAGGCACCGAACCAGGTGCCGAGGATCATCATGCCTTCGAGGCCGATGTTGACGACGCCCGCCCGCTCGGCCCACAGTCCGCCGAGGCCGGCCAGGCCGATCGGCACGGCCAGCTCCAGGGCACCGCTGACCTGGCCCACGGAGGTGACGTCGTTCGCGCCGCTGATCAGGCGGACCAGCGAGACGAGGGCCAGCGCGCCGGCGATGATCAGCAGCACGACGGGCAGGGAGAGCCTGCGTCGGCCGCCGCCCTTCTTGGGGGCGACGCGTGCGGCGGAGACTTCGGTGCTCACAGGGCCGCCTCCTTCTCGGTGGTGAGGGCGTGGCCGGCGGCGAGTTCCTCGCCGACCTTCTGCTGCTGACGGCGGGTCCCGTAACGCCGGACGAGTTCGTAGCTGACGACGACCGAGATCACGATCAGGCCCTGCATGATCGTGGCGATCTCCTTCTCGAAACCGAACTGGTCGAGCGGGGACGACGCCTTGTCCAGGAACGCGATCAGCAGGGCGCTGAGGGCGATGCCCACCGGGTGGTTGCGGCCGAGCAGCGCGATGGTGATGCCGGTGAAGCCGAGGCCGACCGGGAAGTCGAGGCTGTACGTGTGGGTGTCGCCCAGCAGCGTCGGCATGCCGACAAGACCGGCGATGGCACCCGAGATCAGCATCGAGGTCAGGATCATCTTCTTGGCGTCGACGCCGGAGGCCTGGGCGGCGCTCTCGCTGGCGCCCGTGGCGCGCAGGTCGAAGCCGAACCGGGTGCGGTTCAGGACGAGCCAGTAGACGAGTCCGCAGCCCGCGGCGACGAAGGTGAATCCGTAGATCTCACCGGCGTCCGGGCTCAGCGGGAGGCCCGGGAACCAGCCGGCCTCCGGGATCTCGCCGGTCGTGAGGTTGTTGGAGCCGGCCGCCTGGTCGCCGAAGTTCGTCGGCAGGATCAGCCAGGCGATCAGCGAGGTCGAGATGGAGTTGAGCATGATCGTCGCGACGACCTCGCTCACCCCGCGGGTCGTCTTGAGGATGCCCGCGATGCCGGCCCAGAACGCGCCGACCAGCATGGCCACGATCACGATCAGGGCGATCTGGAGCGGACCGGGGAGGGTGACGCTGGCCCCGACGAGGGCGGCCACCATCGCCGCGAGCCGGTACTGCCCGTCGACGCCGATGTTGAAGAGGTTCATCCTGAAGCCGACCGCGACCGCGAGAGCGGCGAGGTAGTACGTACCGGCCTGGTTGATGATCAGGACCTGTACGTCGCTGTACGACACCTGCTCGAAGAGGAGGCGGTACAGCTCGAACGGGTCGCGGTTCGAGATGAGCAGCACCAGGGTGCTGAGGGCGAACGCGACGACCAGGGCGAGCGCCGGGCCGGCGAAGCCCAGGATCAGCCGGTCCTTGTCGAACTTCTTCATCAGGCCTCGTCCTCCGGTGCTGCTTCGAGGTGACCGGCGGCGGCGCCGGTCATGGCCGAGCCCAGTTCCTCGGGTGTGATGGTGGCGGGGTCGGCGTCCGCGACCAGCTGTCCGCGGTACATGACGCGCAGGGTGTCGGAGAGCCCGATCAGCTCGTCCAGGTCGGCCGAGATGAGCAGCACCGCGAGTCCCTCACGGCGTGCCTCGCGGATCTGGTCCCAGATCTGGGCCTGGGCGCCGACGTCCACACCCCGGGTGGGGTGGGCGGCGATCAGGAGTTTCGGGTTGTGGCTCATCTCCCGGCCGACGATCAGCTTCTGCTGGTTGCCGCCGGACAGGGAGGCGGCGGTGACCTCGATGCCGGGGGTCCGGACGTCGTACTCGCGCACGATCCGTTCGGTGTCGGCGCGGGCCGCCTTGGGGTCCAGGAGGAAGCCGCGGCTGTTGGGCTTCTCCGTGACGTGCCCCAGGATGCGGTTCTCCCACAGGGGGGCGTCCAGCAGGACACCGTGGCGGTGGCGGTCCTCCGGGATGTACCCGATGCCGCTCTCCCGCCGCTTGCGGGTGGGGGTGCGGGAGATGTCGTCGCCGTCCAGCGAGATCACTCCGCCGTCCGGGGTACGCATGCCGACGAGGGCCTCGATCAGCTCGGTCTGCCCGTTGCCCTCGACACCCGCGATGCCGAGGACCTCTCCCTTGTGGATGGTGAACCCGATGCCGGACAGCACCTCGCGGACGACTCCGTCCGGGTCCGTCGCGCCGAGGGAGAGCCCTTCGACCTTCAGCATCGGCACATCGGTCACCGTCGACTCGCGCGTCTCCGGCGACGGGAGCTCGCTGCCGACCATGAGCTCGGCAAGCTGCTTGGTGGTGGTGTTCGCCGGGTCGGCGGTGCCGACGGTCGTACCCCGCCGGATCACCGTGATCTCGTCGGCGACGGAGAGGACCTCCCCGAGCTTGTGCGAGATGAAGATGACGGTGAGTCCCTCGGCCTTCAGTTCCCTGAGGTTGGCGAAGAGCGCGTCGACCTCCTGCGGGACCAGCACGGCGGTCGGCTCGTCCAGGATGAGGATGCGGGCACCGCGGTAGAGGACCTTGAGGATCTCCACACGCTGACGGTCGGCGACCCCGAGGTCCTCGACGAGTGCGTCGGGACGCACGCCCAGGCCGTACGCGTCGGAGATCTCCTCGATCTTCCTGCGCGCGGCCGATCCGATGCCGTGCAGCTTCTCCCCGCCCAGGACGACGTTCTCCAGGACGGTGAAGTTGTCCGCGAGCATGAAGTGCTGGTGCACCATGCCGATGCCGCGTGCGATGGCGTCACCCGGGTTGCTGAACGAGACCTGCTCGCCGTTCACCGCGATGGTGCCCTCGTCCGGCTTCTGCATGCCGTAGAGGATCTTCATCAGGGTGGACTTGCCGGCACCGTTCTCGCCGACGAGGGCATGGACCGTGCCCTGACGGACGGTGATCCCGATGTCGTGGTTGGCGACGACTCCGGGGAAACGCTTGGTGATGCCGTGCAGTTCTACGGCGGGGGGACTGCTGGACGCGTTGATGACGCACTCTCCTTGGCCGGACAGGAGCGGGACACAGGGGGCAGGGGCGGGGGCGAAGTTATCGCGCCCAAGGGCTGTCTACACGCGTAGTGCTGCCGAATCGTAAGGCGTAGGTCCACGACCTGGTCCGGACTCGGGCTCCCGGGCCGGTACGAGCAGGGCACTGCGAGGCACAACTTCTTCGGTACGTCGATGCTTCGGTACTTCTGGCGGACACCCCACGGGCCCGGAGTGCGACGGTACGCGCTCCGGGCCCACGGGAAACCAGCCGTTCGACCGGAACCTTACGGGGCGGTCCTGACGGTGATCTTGCCGTCGATGATTTCCTTCTTCGCCTTGTCCACGGCGGCGATGACGTCGGTCATCTTGGTGAAGGCGGCGTTGGACGTGGCCAGGCCGACGCCGTCCTTGTCGAGGCCGTAACGGACCTCACCGGACTCGGGCTTGCCGTCCTTGACGGACTTGATCAGGTTGAAGACGGAGTCCTCGACGTCCTTGGTGACGGAGGTCAGGATCGACTCCTTGTAGGCGGCCAGACCCTCCTGCGCGTACTGGTCGGAGTCGACGCCGATGTTCCACTTGCCCGCCTTGGAGACGGCCTCGATGGCACCGGAACCGGCCAGGCCGGCCGCCGAGTAGACCACGTCGGCGCCCTTGTCGAGCTGGCCCTGGGCGGCGGCCTTGCCGAGGTCGGGCTTCGAGAAGCCGTCGAAGTTCGGCGGCTGCGTCAGGTACTGCGGGACGACCTTCACCGAGGAGTCGGTGTCGGTCACGCCCTGCACGAAGCCGGCCTCGAACTTCTTGATCAGCGGGGTCTCGACGCCGCCGATGAAGCCGACCTTCTTGGTCTTGGTGACCTTGGCGGCGGCCACACCCGCGAGGTAGGAGCCCTGCTCCTCGTTGAACACTATGTTCGCGATGTTGTCGCCGGTGACCGAGGCGTCGTCGATGATGCCGAAGGTGATCTTCGGGAACTTCGGCGCGACCTTCTTGATGGCCGGGGCGTAGGCGAAGCCGACGCCGATCACCGGGTTGTTGCCGGCGCGGGCCAGCGCGGTGAGGCGCTGCACCTTGTCGGCGTCGGCCTCGCCGTCCGAGGGCTCGGCCTCGGTGCCCTTGACGTCGAGTTCCTTCTCGGCGCGGGCCAGGCCCGCGTAGGCGGCGTCGTTGAACGACTGGTCGCCACGACCGCCGATGTCGTACGCGATGGCTGTCTTGGCGCCCTTCGAGTCGGACGAGGTGCCCGACGAGGAGGTCGACGATTCGCCACACGCGGTTACGCTGAGCGCAAGCGCCGCGGACATGACGCCCACGGTGGCAATCCTGGTGATCCGGCGCAAGGGAAGGCTCCTTCAAACCTGACCGAAGCGCCTCTTCCGGCGCTGGTTTCGCGGCGATCGTAACGCGCGTAGATGTCAGATAAACCCCCCTACGGAAGCCGTTACCGGATCGTCGCGAACGGAAGGTGTCCGGGCCGGTCACAAGCGGTTACGGGACGGAAACGCGAGGTCATCCGAGCGCGGGTCGCCTCGCGGTTCGACCGCGTCAGACGTCGAGCAGCGCGGCCGCGGTGAACAGCTCCACACCGACCGTGATGGCCTCTTCGTCCACGTCGAAGTTGCCCCGGTGCAGATCCAGTCCGCGGGTGTCACCCGGCGCGCGGACACCGAGCCTCGCCATGGCGCCCGGGATCTTCTCCAGGTACCAGGAGAAGTCCTCGCCGCCGAGACTCTGCTCGGTGTCCTCGATCGCATACGATCCGCGGCGGATCGTCATGGCGGCGTCGAGGAGGCCGATGGTCTCGGCCTCGTTCACCACGGGCGGCACCCCTCGGACGTAGTCGATCACCGTCTTGGCCCGGTACATTCCGGCCACCTCGTCGATCGCCGCGTGCACCAGGTCGGGGGCCTGCCGCCAGCTCTCCAGATCGAGGCAGCGGACCGTCCCGGACAGCTCGGCGTGCTGCGGGATGACGTTGGGCGCGTGACCGGTCTGCAGCCGCCCCCAGGTGACGGCGAGGCCGGCCCGTGCGTCGACGCGCCGGGCGAGCAGCGCGGGCACGTCGGTGGCCACCCGGGCCGCCGCGGTGACCAGGTCGGTGGTGAGGTGCGGGCGGGCGGTGTGTCCGCCGGGGCCGTCGAGGGAGATCTCCAGGCGGTCGCAGGCCGAGGTGATCGGCCCGATCCGGAGCCCGATCTTCCCGACGTCCACCTTGGGGTCGCAGTGCACCCCGATGATCCGTCCCACCCCTTCCAGCACCCCGGCCGCGACCGCGTCGGCGGCGCCGCCGGGCAGCACCTCCTCGGCGGGCTGGAAGATCAGCCGCACCGGGCGGGGCAGCAGCCCCTGCCGGTCCAGATCGCTCAGGACGAGGCCCGCCCCCAGGACACAGCTCGTGTGGACGTCGTGCCCGCAGGCGTGCGCCCGGTCGGGCACGGTGGACCGGTAGGAGACGCCCGCCTTGGTGTCCGGGATCGGCAGCGCGTCGATGTCGCCGCGGAGGGCGAGCATCGGGGTCACGCCGTCCCACTCCCCCACGTCGCACACGAGTCCCGTGCCACCCGGAAGCACCTGTGGTTCCAGACCGGCCTTCTCGAGCCTCGCCTTGATGGCCGCGGTGGTGCGGAACTCCTGGTTGCCGAGCTCGGGGTGCATGTGCAGATCACGGCGGAACGCGATGAGCTCGGCACGGAGGTCGTCGGGCAGGGCGCCGGGCAGGACGGCCTCGGCGTGGGGCGCACGGGACTTCAACTGGTTCACCCATCCAAGGGTAGGCCCCTGACACCCGCAACTGGCCACAGATCAACAAAAGTTCAGCCGCACAGGGGAACAAAAGACGGCCGAAGACGTGTGACCGCATCACCCGATGGGTAAACTCACCCGTTTTCGCCGGTCCCGTACCGGCGCATCGGGGCCCTGGAGTACAGTCCCTTCCCTCCGCGGGCGACCTGTCGGTCCACCCCGTGAAGACGTACATCGGCCACAAGGACGGCGTTCCCGTTGACCAGTGACACTCCCGGCACGCCGTCCACCCTGCTTCAGCGGTTCGACCGGACCTTTCACGTCTGGACCTACGGCGTGGGCCACTCACAGCTGCTGCTCCGCGCCCGCAAGAACCACGCGGAGGAATACCGGCTGGACCTGCGCTTCGTGGCGGTCGACTCCATGCAGTTGGTGAGGCGGTACGAATGCCTGGAACTCCACTCGGTCGACGACGACACGTTCGCGCGCGTCTTCGAGGCGTCCGGCGTCCCGCCGCGATGGCGTGACTCCCGGCTCGTGGTCCGGTTGCAGTCCCGCACCGGCACCGGGTACGTGCAGTGCGCGCGCGTCACGGTCGACCGGCACCCGGACGACGAGGGAGTGCCCGCGGTCCCGGACGTGGTCTGGAGCCTGAGCCCCTCCGGGCTCCGCGCCCCGCTGGGGCCCGACGCCCTGCGTCCGGATGCCGCGCCGGTCACCCAGCGGGTCCGCGTCGACCCGTCCAGGCGCGGCACGGACCGTAGTTGAGCGAAGCCCGTACCGCTCCGCATAGGCTGCTGCCGTTGGCCAACGCATGACACGGGGGTACGGGGCTGATGAGCCAGGCGATGGATGTCTTCGAACCGCTCCAGGCCGACGACCCGCCGGTGGTCGCGGGCTATCGGCTCGTCGCACGGCTGGGTGCCGGGGGGATGGGCCGGGTCTATCTGTCGCACACACAGGGCGGTCGCCCCGTGGCGATCAAGGTCGTGAGGCCCGAGCTGGCCGACGATCCGGGTTTCCGGCGGCGGTTCGGCCGGGAGGTCAAGGCGGCCCGGCAGGTCCGGGGTGCGTACACCGCCGAGCTGGTCGACGCCGACCCGGACGGCGTACCGCCGTGGCTGGCCACGCTGTACGTACCGGGGCCGTCCCTTTCGGAAGCGGTGAACCGGCGCGGGCCGCTGCCGGTTCCCGCGGTGCTGTGGCTGATGGCAGGGGTGGCCGAGGCGCTGCAGGCCATCCACGCCGAGGGCATCGTGCACCGCGACCTGAAACCGTCGAACGTGCTGCTGGCCGCCGACGGCCCCCGGGTGATCGACTTCGGTATCGCGCTGGCCGCCGACGGAACCTCGTACACGGCGACGAACGGCACGATCGGTACACCCCCGTTCATGGCCCCCGAGCAGGCGTCCGGGGACGAGATCACGGCTGCCACCGATGTCTTCGCGCTCGGCCAGACCGCTGCCTACGCGGCCCTCGGCAAGCCGATCTACGGCGACGGCCAGGCCGTCAACGTGCTGTACCGGATCGTGCACTCCGCACCTGATCTGTCCCTGCTGCCCGAGCCGCTGCGTCCGCTGTTCGCCCGGTGTCTGGCCGCCGACCCGGCGGAGCGGGCCACGCCGGCGGAGGTCGTCGAGTGGTGCAGGAACCGGCTGGGGGCGGACGCGGGCGGTGGGCCCACCGTGTGGCGGGAGATCACCGGGCCGGAGGTGGCGGTTCCGGCTCCGGCACACGAACCGACCCGTACCTACCCGCCGTCGCCCGTACCGGCGTCCGCGGTACCGACGTCCGCGCCGACCTCCCCGCAGCCGGCGTTCGGGTGGCCTCGGTCGTCTCCCGAGCCGGAGCCGACGCCGGAACGGCGCAAGGCCCGCAGGCGGCGTACGGCGCTGATCGCGGCGGCCGGGGTGACGGGGAGTGCGCTGCTGGTGGTGGCCCTGGCGTGGTCGCTCTCGGACGCGATGAACCGGATCGGTGACCGGAGGGCGGACGGTTCCGGAGCCTCCGCGCCGGGCCCGGACGCACTCTCCTCGTCATCCGCACCGGGGTCCTCGTCGGGCCGCTCCTCGGACGGTTCGGTCGACCGGGACGACTCGGCTTCCGCGGCCGGCTCCGCCGGGGAGGCGGCGGCCTCGCAGGAAACGTCCGAGGACCCTCGGCCGGAGGTGTTCGCCCCGCTGCATCTGGGCGCGGAGAACTCGCTGAGCCTCAGGAGATCGGACCCGCAGCTGGAGAGCCGCAAGGGTGAGATCCGGTTCGGCTGCGAGACGGTCGGCTGTGAACTGAAGAGTGATGACGCGGTGTTCGTCCAGATATTCGGAGGCCACGGGACCTCTCTCGACATGTGCCGGCTCATGCTCCGCAACGCCACGAAGCACAGCTGGCCGCTGGCCGGTGCGGCGGCCGGCAGCGAGATCTGTATGAAGGACTCCGAGGGCAACATCGGTCTGTACGTGATCCGGACGAAGTCGACCGCCCTCCCGGAAATCGCCTTCCTCCAGGGAGACCTCACCGTCTGGCGGAACGCGGACCGCTAGGGAGCGCCCGCTCACGGCGTGGTCCCGCGCGGAGCTCGCACCGCACCGGGTCCGCGCCGCACCGCACCGGGGTGAGGGCGGCCGGCGCCGGCCCTCATCCCTCCGTGACCGCGGTGACCGCCGTGGCCCGCCACGGCGCCAGCCGCTGCACGTCCTTGGCCGTCTCGGTGACACCGCTCAGGAAGCCCTGGGCACGGGGCGACGCCGTGTCGCGGAGCCATTCCGGTGCTATGTCGCACACCGCGACCTTCACTCCCGTGCCCACCAGGGCCAGGGGAAGGGTGTGGACGACGGTGGACGGGAAGCTCAGGACCGTGTGGCCGATGGGGCCTCTGCGGGCGATGAGCTCCAGGGGAAGGTCGGGGCGGACGATCTCCAGGCCGGTGGCGGATTCCAGGGCGTGGAGCTTGTCCGCGGACTCACGGCGGTGGGCGAAGTAGCGCGTCGCGCCGTGCGCGCGGGCCAGCGTGGTGACCGCCTGCTCGTAGGGGGCGGGGTCGATCACCCCCGTCTCCACCAGGGAGGTGCCGACCAGGTCGGCGCCCTTGGTGATGAGCGGCGGGCCGAAGCGCTCCCGGGTCCAGGCGAAGGCGTTCGCCGTGACCTCGATGCCCTCCGGGGCCTCCACCGGCATGGCGGTGAACACCTCGACCGTGCGGGACGCCGACGGGGTGAAGCTGCGGCGGGCCGCGGAGGTGACCGGGGCCAGGAGCAGCTCGCGCGGGCCCCCGCTGCCCCTGCGGTGCCATCGCACCAGGCGTTCACCGCGCGCGAGTTGGGCGACGAACTCCATGGTGGCGGTGCCGTCGTCGACGACCGTGATCCGGCGGGTGCGGACCAGGCTGAGGAGCAGTTGCACGTACCGGGAGAAGGGGTCCCCGATGACGATGCGTTCGGCCTTGCGGATCAGGCCGGTCAGCGCCCGCAGGGCCTTCAGAGGCGCGCCGGTCTCCCCGCGCGCCTCCTGCCAGCGGACGGTGATGCCCTCGTCGCGGGCCAGCTCCGCCATCCTGCGCAGCTGTCCGCGCGACATCGGGTCGACCGGGGGGAGGACGACGATCGTGGTGTCGGTTCCTCCCCGGGTGTGGGTCCACTCCAGGACGTTCAGGAGCTGGACCGGGCTCTCGACGAAGGCGAGGTTCACCGGTCGGCCCGTCAGACCGCGACCGGCTCGGCGGCCGGTGCGTTCTCGCCGTCGGCGACGACGCCCGCGACCCGGCGGAGCTTCTTCATCGGGCCGAGCTCGGACTCGTAGACCTTCTTGACGCCGTCACCGAG
>Ga0247818_10002612_pt1 | contig 11620 bp, 10 predicted proteins | sample 13C_Glucose_Day1_FD_192424 | JGI IMG/M metagenome (GOLD analysis project Ga0247818, IMG submission 192424) | Soil microbial communities from agricultural site in Penn Yan, New York, United States - 13C_Glucose_Day1 | ecosystem: Environmental > Terrestrial > Soil > Agricultural land | place...
GCGCAAGACGATGGAGCGCCCGCTCAAGGACGCCGGCCTCGAGATCTCGCCCGTCCGGGCCACCCCGGGCGACGCGATCATCGCGGCGACCGGTGCCACCACCCCGAGCGGTGTCGCCATCGCCGAGGACGACTTCCAGCGCCTCATCGCCGGTCCGAAGCAGCACCACCGCGGACCGGCGGGTGCCCGGGGTCCGCGCCAGGGCTCGCGCGGCGGTTTCCGCCCGCACCACGGTGGCGGGCGTGACGACCGTCGTGACGGTGGTCGTGGTCGCCGCAACGACCGCGGCGACGGTCTCGTCTCCCGTTGGGGCGACGACGAGCGCGGCGGTCGCCGGGGCGCTCGCTTCTGAGCGGTCGCCGGTGTGGAAGGCTGGGCCCGTGAGCTCGACGTTCCACACCGGCCGACTCCTCGTGGCGACGCCGTCAGTCGGGGGTGACGTCTTCCATCGTTCCGTCATCCTCATGCTCCACCACGACGACGGCGGCGCCCAGGGTGTCGTGCTCAACAAGCCGCTCTCGGCCGAGGTGGACTCCGTCCTGCCGGGCTGGCAGCGCGTCGTCACCGCGCCGCACGTGCTGTTCCAGGGTGGGCCGGTGTCGACCTCGTCGGCGCTCGGTCTCGTCACGGTCCCGGGCGACGAGCCCGAGCCGCTCGGCGTGAAGCGGCTGTTCGGGTCCATCGGGCTCGTCGACCTCGACGTGCCGACCCCGGTCGTGGCCGCCGAGCTGGCGGGTCTGCGGATCTTCGCCGGCTACTCCGGCTGGGAGTCCGGGCAGCTCGAGAACGAGATCGTGCGTGGCGACTGGTACGTCGTCGACTCCGAGGTGCGCGACGCCTTCACGCCGCAGCCCGACGGACTCTGGCGCGAGGTGCTCCGGCGCCAGCGAGACAGCCTCGCCTACGTCGCGAACTTCCCCGACGACCCCTCGATGAACTGACGTGGGCGTGCCGACCAGCCCCACCCCTCCGGCCCAGCCGAGACCCGGGACCTTCCAGTCGACCAGGCGAGTTGCCTTCGTCGACAGCGGTCTCGGGCTTCTCGGCTATGCGGATGCCCTGCGCTCGCTGCGGCCCGACCTCGGTCTCGTGCTCTCGCTCGACCCCGACAACATGCCGTACGGCCCGCGCACGCCGGACGAGGTGCAGCAGCTCATCCTCGCGTCCGCCCGGGCGACCCTTCCCTATGAGCCGGACGCGATCGTCGTCGCCTGCAACACCGCCTCGGTCCACGGCCTCGACGCGCTCCGCGCCGAGCTCGAGCCCGGCATCCCCGAGGTCGGCACCGTGCCCGCCATCCGCCCGGCCGCGGCCGCCGGCGGACCGGTCGCCGTCTGGGCTACGGCCGCGACCACGTCGAGCGACTACCTGCGTGGCCTCATCGACGCGTTCGCCGCCGATGTCGAGACGTATGCCGTCGCCGCCCTCGGCCTCGCGGAAGCCATCGAGGCGGGTGACCCGCAGGTCGTCGACGAGTGCATCGCCTACGCCGCGTCGCAGACCCCTGCAGGCGTGCGGTCCCTCGTGCTCGGCTGCACCCACTACGGCCTCGTCGTCGACCGCATCGTCGCCGCCCTGGGCCGCGGCGTCGTCGTGCACGACTCGCCGGTCGCAGTCGCCCGCCAGACCCTGCGCCGCATCGGCGTCGAGCCGGACCCCGAAGCACGCGAGGCAGGCGTCGAGGCGGTCCTGCTCAGCGGTCGCCCCGGGCCCGTGCCCCCGTCATGGGCGGCCTACCCGGCGGGGGAGCGGCTCCTCGGCAGTGCGGCAGGGCGGCATACACTCTCGTCATGAGCACGATGCCTCCCGACCCCTTCGAGCCGGAGCCGCTGCGTCGCACGAGCACGGCCACGATCGAGCGCGAGGAGGTCCGCGAGGAGCTCCAGGAGCCCGGTGACCACGAGCGGTTCTCGCACTACGTGCGCAAGGAGAAGATCCTCGAGAGCGCCCTGTCCGGCGATCCCGTCGTCGCGCTCTGCGGCAAGATCTGGGTCCCGAACCGCGACCCGCAGAAGTTTCCCGTCTGCCCCGTGTGCAAGGAGATCTACGACGGTCTCCGCGACCCGCAGGACGGCGGCGACGGCGACAAGGGCGGCGGCGGGGACGCCTGACGCGCACGCCTGACACGGACGCCTGACTGGGGCGAGTGGCTCCACTCCCGCCGGGGGATTCCTTACGGGTTCTTTACTCCCGGCGGCTCCGCCGCTGACGCTCGCGTACCTACAGTCGCTGGGGTCGGCGCCCGATCGGGAGCCGTGTCGGACGAGAAAGGTCTCCCCATGAAGCTTCGCTCCCTGGTGCTCGCGGCGCCCCTCGCGCTCGCTGCCCTGTCGCTCGGCGCACCGGCTCACGCCGTGCCCGTCGAGGACGGGCGTGCCGTCGCCGCATGCGTCGACCCGGCGGCTGTCGGCGCCCGCGGTGCCCAAGGAACCGCCAAGGACCCGCACGAGCTCTCCGAGGCCCAGGTCCGCGCCAACGAGGCCGCGCTGACCCGGGCGCTCGCGGCCAAGGGGCTGACCCGCGACTCCTCCGGCAAGCTCGCCAAGGCACCGGCCGAGAACGGCAAGCCGGGCGCCGGCGCAGCCTTCGTCGCCGCCAACGTCAAGATCTACTGGCACACCATCACGAACGGCTCCCAGGGTGCCGTGAGCGCCAGCACGATCAACAGCCAGATCAACGTGCTCAACAACGCCTACTCGGGCACGGGGCTCAGCTTCACGCTTGCCGGCAGCAACTCGACGAGCAACGCGTCGTGGTACACCGTGACCCCCGGATCGTCGGCCGAGCGCAGCATGAAGACGGCGCTGCGCCAGGGCACGATGGCCGACCTCAACCTCTACTCGGCCAACATCGGCCAGGGCCTGCTCGGCTGGGCCACCTTCCCGAAGAACAGCTTCGACGTGATGGACGGCGTCGTCGTCCTCACCGGATCGCTGCCCGGGGGCAACGCGACGAACTACAACCAGGGCGACACGGCGACCCACGAGGTCGGTCACTGGGCGGGGCTCTACCACACGTTCCAGGGCGGCTGTAACGGCAACGGAGACTATGTCTCCGACACCCCGGCAGAGGCGAGCCCCGCCTACCAGTGCCCGACGGGCCGCGACACGTGCACGAGCCCAGGCCTGGACCCGATCAAGAACTTCATGGACTACACCTACGACTCCTGCATGAACACCTTCTCCGCGGGCCAGATCTCGCGGATGCAGGCCCAGTGGACGGCCTACCGCGCCGGCAAGTGACCCGGCACGCAGGCTGCTGACCTGCGAAAACCGCTCTGCGGCATACGAACTCGGTAGCCATACCAAACGAGTCGAGGCCCCGCCAACTTGGCGGGGCCTCGGCATGTCGCGGGATGCGACCGGATACCGTGGGCGGCCTATGAGTTCAGGGGCCGCATTCCACCTTCCACCCGCCTTCCCGGAGCGGGCGGCGTGGGGTACCGCCAGCAAGCTCCGCGCCTGGCAGCAGGAGGCGCTCGACCTCTACCTGCAGAAGTCGCCGCGCGACTTCCTCGCGGTCGCGACGCCGGGCGCGGGCAAGACGACGTACGCCCTGCGGGTCGCCACCGAGCTGCTCAGTGCCGGCATCGTGCAGCGAGTCACCGTCGTCGCGCCCACCGAGCACCTCAAGACGCAGTGGGCCGATGCCGCGGCACGCGTCGGGATCAGCCTCGACCCCAAGTTCAGCAACAGCATCGGCCGTCACAGCGACGACTACCACGGTGTGGCCGTGACCTATGCGCAGGTCGCCTCACGCCCGTCGCTCCACCGCGAGCTGACGACGTCGCGCTCGACGCTCGTCATCCTCGACGAGGTCCACCACGGCGGCGACAGCAAGAGCTGGGGCGACGGCATCCGTGAGGCGTTCGAGCCCGCGGCGCGGCGCCTCAGCCTCACCGGCACGCCGTTCCGCTCCGACACCTCGCCGATCCCGTTCGTCACCTACGAGCTCGACGCCGAGGGCACCCTGGTCAGCTCGAGCGACTACACCTACGGCTACGCCGAGGCGTTGCGCGACAGCGTCGTGCGGCCCGTCCTCTTCATGGCCTACGGCGGCAGCATGCGCTGGCGCACCAAGGCCGGCGACGAGCTCGAGGCACGCCTCGGCGAGCCGATGACGAAGGACTTCGTCGCCCACGCGTGGCGCACGGCGCTCGACCCGAAGGGCGAGTGGATCCCCGCCGTGCTGGCCGCAGCCGACCGGCGCCTCACCGAGGTGCGCCGCCACGTCGAGGACGCCGGCGGGCTCGTCATCGCCTCCAACCAGACGCAGGCGCGGGCGTATGCCGCCATCCTCCGTCAGCTGACCGGCGAGGCCCCGACGGTCGTCCTCTCCGATGACCTCGGCGCGAGCAAGCGCATCGAGGACTTCGGATCGAGCGACGAACGGTGGATGGTCGCCGTGCGCATGGTGTCCGAGGGGGTCGACGTGCCGCGTCTGGCCGTCGGCGTCTATGCGACATCGACGTCGACGCCGCTGTTCTTCGCGCAGGCGGTCGGGCGCTTCGTGCGTGCCCGCAAGCGTGGCGAGACGGCCTCCGTCTTCCTCCCGTCGGTGCCCGTCGTGCTCGACCACGCGTCACGACTCGAGGAGCAGCGCGACCACGCCCTCGACCGCAAGCCCAACCCTGACGACATCGGCCAGATGTGGGCCGAGGAGCAGGCCCTCATCGACGAGGCGAACCGCGCCGACAAGGCGAGCGGTGCCCTCGACGAGGGCGCATTCGAGGCCCTCGAGTCCGACGCCCACTTCGACCACGTGCTGTTCGACAAGCAGCAGTGGGGCATGCACGCGCAGATCGGCTCGGCCGACGAGGAGGAGTACCTCGGCCTGCCCGGCCTGCTCGAGCCCGACCAGGTGTCGGCGCTGCTGCGCGAGCGGCAGAGCCGCCAGGTCAAGAAGGCGCCCAAGGGCGCCGAGGCGCCGATGCCGGTGGCCGCGCACCGCGCTCTCGCCGCGCAGCGCAAGGAGCTGAACACCCTCGTCTCGACGTACGCCCGGCAGAAGGGCCTGCCGCACGCCAACGTCCACATGGACCTCCGGCGCGTCTGTGGCGGGCCGGACCTCGCCGCGGCCTCGTCCGACCAGGTGACGGAGCGCATCGACAAGGTCCGGCTCTGGCTGGTCGGCCGCCGCTGACCCTTCGGGTCTCGTCCCGCAGGCGCACCACGCGGTTGGTGGGTGTTCACGAATCCGTGGCGTCCTGTCCCCATTCGTCACGGTCTGCGGGGTTATGGTCATGCCTTGCGCCTCGGGGGAGCCGCGCCACCGTGACCCGGTGCTCCGAACGAGCACCTGACAGCGAAGGACGAGATGAGCACCGACCACACCCCTGACCTCCTCGGATCCGCCACGACCCGCCGCCAGCTGCTGGCGCTCGCCGCCGTCGGCGGGGCCGGGCTGGCCACCGCGCGCTCGGCCGCGCCCGCCACGGCGGCGAGCGGCCCGGGCACGAACGGCGAGGTCGTCCGCCTCACCGTGCTCGGCACGACCGACCTGCACGGCAACGTCTACAACTGGGACTACTTCAAGAACGCCGAGTACACCGACAGCAAGAGCAACGACATCGGCGTCGCCAAGGCCTCCTCGATCATCAAGACGATCCGCGCCGAGGTCGGTGCCGAGCGCACCCTGACGATCGACGCCGGCGACACGATCCAGGGCACGCCGCTCGCGTACTACTTCGCGAAGATCGACCCCATCACCGGCGGCTCGATGCACCCGATGGCCGCGGCGATGAACCAGGTCGGCTATGACGCCGCTGCGCTCGGCAACCACGAGTACAACTACGGTCTCGACACCCTGCGGGCCTTCGAGAAGCAGCTGGACTTCCCCCTCCTCTCGGCGAACTCGGTCGACTGGAACACCGGTGCGCCCGTCTTCAAGCCGTGGGTCATCAAGACGGTCAAGCTGCCCGACACGAAGGCGATCAGGGTCGGCATCCTCGGCCTCGTGACGCCGGGCGTCGCGATCTGGGACAAGGCCAACGTCGAGGGCAAGGTGAGGTTCCCCGGCATCATCGAGCAGGCGAAGGTCATGGTGCCTCGCCTCAAGGCCGCCGGCGCCGACGTCGTCATCGTGTCGTGTCACTCCGGTGACAGCGGCCTGTCGTCGTGGGGCGACGCACTGCCCTACGTCGAGAACGCCAGCGCGCTCCTCGCGGAGCAGGTCCCCGGCATCGATGCCATCCTCGTCGGCCACGCCCACAAGGAGATCCCGCAGCGCCACGTCACCAACACGGAGACCGGCAAGCAGGTCCTGCTCTCCGAGCCGTACTACTGGGGGATGCGGGTGACGCGGATGTCGCTCGACGTGCAGAAGGTGCGCGGCCAGTGGCAGGTCGTCCACTCCGAGGCGACGCTGTACAACTCCAACGTCGCTCCCGAGGACCCCGCCGTCACCGGAGCCGTCGCGGCCGCCCACCAGAAGGTGCTCACGTACGTCAACGGCGTCATCGGCACGTGCACGCAGGCCATGTCGGCTGCCACGTCGCGCTACGAGGACACGGCGGCCATCGACTTCATCAACTACGTCCAGGCGGATGCGGTGAGGAAGGCCCTCGCCGGTGCTCCCGAGGCGTCGCTGCCGATGCTCTCCATCGCCGCACCCTTCAACAAGCTCGCCGCGATCCCCGCGGGCGACGTGACGATCCGCGACGTGGCCGGCCTCTACATCTACGACAACACCCTCCTCGGGATCGTGCTGACCGGAGCTCAGGTGAAGGCGTACCTCGAGAAGAGCGCCGAGTACTACAAGCCGTGCTCGACGACGGGGCCGGTCACCGCCGACAGCATCACCAACGCGAACGGCACACCCGACTACAACTACGACGTCATGGGTGGGCTCGACGCCGACCTCACCTACGACATCGACCTCGCCAAGGCGGTCGGCTCGCGCATCGTGAACCTCGCGTATGCCGGCAGCCCGGTCGCGTCGGACGCGCGCTTCGTCGTGGCGATCAACAACTACCGCCAGTCGGGCGGTGGCAACTTCCCGGGCGTCGTGGCCGCCCCGGTCGTCTACAACCGCCAGATCGAGATCCGTCAGCTGCTCATCGACTGGGCCACGGCGAACAAGGTCATCGACCCGACGGCCTTCTCGAGCCCCGACTGGAAGCTCGTCAGCAACGGCAGCCCGATCACGGTCACCGGCTGAGCGTCGACGCCCGGGTCCCCACCCGCCGGTCCATGGCGGGTGGGCGCCCCCGGGCCCGGGTGCCGCGGTGTCAGACCTCGGCGTCTGCGAGGACCGTGCCGAGGCGGCGCAGGCACTCGTGGACGAACTCCGGCCGCGTGTGCCAGTAGTAGGGCACGCCGCTGACCCCGACGGCCACCGCCCACGCCCGCGCGCGCTGCCACGTCGCGTCATCGAGCCCCAGGACGGCTCGATAGGCCTCGCGCGCCGAGCCGGGTAGGTCCCACTGGGGCGCGTGCTCGGCGTCCGGGACCCCGATCGAGAGCCCGCCGAAGTCGATGACGGCCACGAGCCGACCGTCACGCACCAGCAGGTTCGAGGGCTTCAGGTCGCCGTGCATCCAGACCGTGCGCGGCTCCGGGTCGGGCAGTGCCAGCGCCGCGGCCCAGACGTCCTGGAGGCGGTCGACGTCGAGGTCGAGCCCGTCCGACGCCCGCAGGGCGCGGCAGTCCGCGAGGCAGCGTCGCACCCAGTCGTCGAGCTCGAGGAGCGGGCCTCCCCGGTACCAGCTGAGGCCGTCCTGCGGCGGCGCACCTCCGAGGTTCACGGCATGCAGGGCCGCGACGAGGTGGGCAAGGTCGCGACCGAGGCGTTCCCAGTCCGCCACCGTGTCGTCAGCCACCTCGTCGCCCTCGATCCACCGGTAGACCGACCAGGGGAGCGGGTACCCCTGGCCCGGGTGTCCGTGGTGCACGGGCTGTGGCACGGCGACCGGCAGGTGCGGCGCGAGCACTGGCAGCCATCGCTGCTCCTTGGCGACGTCACGTGCCGTCCCCGGCGTGCGCGGCAGCCGGAGCACCAGGTCGTCGCCGAGGCGGTAGAGGCTGTTGTCGGTGCCGGAACCGGCTGGCGCCAGGGGGAGATCGGCCCACCAGGGGCTCTGCTCTCGCAGGAGATCCCGGATGACGCCCTCGTCCAGCGGCACCTCGTCGTCGTGCAGGGTCGGGCTCACGTCCGGAACTCTGCAACACCGGCGACGGCGACGCCACCGGGTTTCGGCCTGACCGACCGACCTCGAAAGCTCGTTGACGGCACCGGCAGGATGGGCTCATGCGTGCGTTCGACGACCTCGTAGACGAGGCAGCAGCCGCCGACGTCTCGGGGTGGGGCTTCGGCTGGCTCGACGGCCGGGCCACCGAGGAGCGGCCACCCTGGGGCTACGCCGGGCTGCTCGCCGGACGGCTCGGGCAGGTCGGCTCCGCCCTCGACCTCGACACGGGCGGCGGGGAGGTCGTCGCGGAGGCGCCGACGCTGCCGCGCCGGATGGTCGTCACCGAGGGCTGGCCCGCCAACGCGGAGCGGGCCCGGGACCTGCTCGGGCCTCGCGGGGTCTACGTCGTCGAGGTCCGGCCGGGCGACCCGCTCCCGTTCGCGGACGCCGGCTTCGAGCTCGTGACGAGCCGCCACCCGGTACGACCTGACTGGCCGGAGATCGCCCGCGTGCTGTCGCCGGGCGGGACGTACCTCGCCCAGCACGTCGGACCCGCCTCGGCCTTCGAGCTCATCGAATACTTCCTGGGACCGCTCCCGCGCGAGCGGCTGGGGCGGGACCCGGGGGCGGAGGCAGACGCCGCCCGAGCCGCGGGGCTCGAGGTCGTGGACCTCCGCAGCGCGCGCTGCCGGATGGAGCTCCACGACATCGGCGCCGTGGTGTGGATCCTGCGCAAGTGCGTCTGGTGGGTGCCCGACTTCACCGTCGGCCGCTACCGCGCCACCCTCGAGCGTCTGGACGCCGAGCTGCGCCGCGGACAGCCGTTCGTGGCGCACTCGACCCGCCACCTCGTCGAGGCGCGCCGGCCGACATAGGGCGTACCCGCCGGGACAGGGGAGCACCGACGGGTACGCACCTCCATCCTTGCCGATCGTGACGGACTGCGGGAGTCCTTTGCGCGGATCATCTCAGGATCTCGCATCTCGTACGTCGCCCACGTGATGGCGGCACCGTCAGGCGCCGACGAGGACCAGGTGTCCCCAGGCGGGCAGAGTGAGCTGCTGGCCCACGCTGAGCGCCGCGGGCTCGCTCGTGAACGCGTCCAGCCACGAGCCGACCTGAGGGCCGTCGCCGAGGGTCACGGTCTGCTCCTCCGCCGTGAAGTTGAAGGCGGCGAAGACCCGGTCGTCGTCGACGGCCCGGACGAAGGTGAGCACGGCGGCCTCCGCGGTGTTCGGGACCCTGACCATCCGCCCGCCGGCGGCGCCGTTCCAGAGGGCCGGGTGCTGCTTCTTGAGGGCGAAGAGCCGCCGGTAGAGCTCGCCCTGCTCGTCCTCTCGCCACTCGATCTCGTCCTTGTCGAAGAAGATGAGGCGCTTGTCGCTGCCTGCCTCCTGCCCGTTGTAGACGAGCGGCATGCCCTCGCTGACGACCGACAGGACGATGGCCGGCTCGAGCGCGTCGCCGAACTGCTCGTACTCGGTACCCTCCCAGGCGTTCTTGTCGTGGTTGCTGACGAAGAGCATCCGGTAGGCGTCGCGTTGGTAGAAGCGGTCGTTCCAGGCGTAGTAGACCTTGAGCGCCTCGACGTCCGCCTTGCCGTGCGCGATCTTGTGCAGGGTGTCGTTCCAGCTCCAGCCGTACGTCATGTCGAACGCGCGCGTGTGCAGGTCGCGGGCCTCCCACTCGGCCAGCATGAAGACCGGCTTGATCTCGTCGAGCTCCCGACGCACGTTGTCCCAGAAGTCGACGGGGACGAATCCGGCTACGTCGCAACGGAACCCGTCGATGTCGACCTCGCGCACCCAGTACTTCATGGCCTCCGTCATGTAACGCCGGAGGTCCTCGTTGCCGTAGTCGAGGTCGATGATGTCGTCCCAGTCCCACCACGGCGTGGGGCGGAAGTCGCCCTTCCAGTCACGGGCGTACCACTCGGGGTGCTGCTCGACGAGCGGGTTGTCCCACGCCGTGTGGTTCGCCACCCAGTCGAGGATGACGTGCAGGCCGAGGTCGTGCGCGGCAGCCACGAAGTGGCGGAGGTCCTCGAGGGTCCCGAACTCCGGGTTGACGGCGAGGTAGTCCTTCACGGCATACGGGCTGCCCAGCACGCCCTTGCGGTTCGCCTCGCCGATCGGGTGCACCGGCATGATCCAGACGATGTCGACGCCGAGGTCACGCAGGCGGGGCAGGTGCGCCTCGGCCGCCCGGAAGGTGCCCTCGGGTGTGAAGTGGCGCTGGTTGACCTGGTAGATCGTCGCGCTCCGACTCCACTCCGGATGGGTCAGCTCGATGTCGGCCTTGGGGGCGTACGGGTTGGCGCTCACGGGGTCGGCGGTCACGGGTGCGGCTCTCCTTGGGCGAGGTCGAGCAGGTGCTCGACGAGCGGGATGGTGCGGTGGTCGAGCCGGGTCGCGAGCGAGATGACCGTCGAGGCCCGGGTGACGTGGGCGTCGTCGACGACGCGGTCGATGACGCGTTGCAGATCGGCGTTGTCCCGACCGACGATACGGATCAGCACGTCGCCCGACCCGGTGATCGTGTGCGCCTCGAGGACCTCGGGGATGGCAGCGAGGTGCTCGACGACAGGGGAGTGGCCGCCGCGGCCCTGGCGGATCTCGAGCGTGCAGAAGGCGGTGACGGGGTAGCCGAGGGCCGCCGGGTCGACGTCCGGGGCCATCGAGCGCAGGACGCCGGTGCGTTGCAGACGGTCGAGTCGGGCCTGGACCGTGCCCCGGGCGACGCCGAGACGGCGGGAGGCGCCGAGCACGCCGATGCCGGGCTCGGTGAGGAGCAGCAGGAGGATGCGGCAGTCGAGCGTGTCGACCGGTGCGCGCGCCGTGGGCACGGCTGGTGACGTCATGGGCAAAGTGTCCAGCACCACCCGGGATACAGGCAACACTTTGCGCATGCTGCTCAACGTGAGGGGCTTCAGTTGCACACTCGGCCGACGTCAGCCACCCTCGCTCCATGACTGACACGATGCCGTCTCAGGCCGCCGCCCAGGCCGTCGACCTCACCGACCAGGAGCGCGAGGCCGATCTCGACCTCGAGCAGCTCAAGCAGCTCGTCGGACTCGTCGAGTACGACGAGAACACCGACGTCTTCCCCGTCACCGGATGGGACGCGATCGTCTTCGTCGCCGGCAACGCCACCCAGAGCGCGCACTACTACCAGAGCGCGTGGGGCATGGAGCTCGTCGCCTACTCGGGCCCCGAGAACGGCAACCGCGACCACAAGGCGTTCGTCCTCCGGAGCGGCTCGATCCGCTTCGTCATCAAGGGCGCGGTCGACCCCGAGAGCCCGCTGGCCGACCACCACCGCCGCCACGGCGACGGCGTCGTCGACATCGCCCTCGAGGTCCCGGACGTCGACCGGTGCATCGCCCAGGCGGTCAAGGCCGGCGCGACGGTGCTGGAGCAGCCGAGCGACCACACGGACGAGCACGGCACCGTGCGCACCGCCGCCATCGCGACCTACGGCGAGACCCGCCAC
>Ga0247818_10002614_pt1 | contig 11615 bp, 8 predicted proteins | sample 13C_Glucose_Day1_FD_192424 | JGI IMG/M metagenome (GOLD analysis project Ga0247818, IMG submission 192424) | Soil microbial communities from agricultural site in Penn Yan, New York, United States - 13C_Glucose_Day1 | ecosystem: Environmental > Terrestrial > Soil > Agricultural land | place: USA...
AATTGCTCCAGTGCATCTTCAGCCGAGTGGCAGACGGTCACCTCGAAGTCCTTGCGCTCCAGGTAAGTCTGAATATTCTCGGCGAGGATTTCGTCATCCTCGACCAGCAGAATGCTGTGCTCCATATACCCCTCCCGTTGCCACTTTGAAATTGAGACAAACACGGGTTCCTTCCTGCTCCCGGCTGGTCAGTTCGACCGAACCGTCAAAACGCTCCATTATTCTTTTGACCAGGGCCAGGCCCACACCCAACCCACCTTGCTTGGTGGTAAAAAACGGCTTGAAGACCATTTGCTGCTGTTGTTTGGACATGCCCTTGCCGGTGTCGGTCAATGTCATTCTCACGTCGCCGGACACCGAGGAATCGATCTCGATCGTCAGCACGCCACCCTTGGGCATGGCTTCCAGTGCATTAGCAAACAGGCTATTGAGTATTTGCGTGAGCAGCACCTGCTGGCTGACGACCGGTGGCACGCTGACAGGGGAGAAACGCACTTCGACGTCCGAACGCTTGATCAGGGACTCAAAGGCACTCAGGGTGTCTTCGAGGGCCAGCACCAGGTCGACCGTTTCACAGTCGTCATTCATCGGCCGCAACGACACCAGCAATTCACGGACCCAGCGCGACATGCGGTCGACCTGACTGATGATGTCGCCGATGTTTTTCTGTGCGGTCTGGCTGGCGATGTCCTGGGCCAGTTCGGCGCTGGAACGGATATTGGCCAGCGGGTTGCGCAAGCTGTGGGCGACCGCCGAGGACATCTCGCCAAGGGCGACAAAGGTCTCGTTGGCGATCAGTTGTTTCTGCTGGCTCTGCAACAGCGTCGCCGCGCGTCGCACAATCCAGAACAGCCCCAGGTAAATGGCTGCCCCGCCGATCAGCGTGGCCAGCCAGATTGCCTTGAAGCCACGCTGGATACGCGCCACCAGATCCACCGGTTCCTTGTAGATTTCCACCATGGCAATCACTTTGCTTCTGTCGGCGTTGAACATCGGAATGTAGTTCTCGACGAACAGGTACTCCGGTTCGCGCAGCAAGCGCTGCTCGGGACGCTCCTCATCGATTTCGTGGTAACTGGTGGACACCGGCGATTTCATTTCGAAGGATTCGTCCAGCTCAAAGTCGCCTTCGATACGCACGCCGATCAACTCGGGGTTGGTCGACCAGACCACGGTGCGGTCCAGGGAGTACACCGTCGCCAGCAGGATGTCCGGCAGATGCTTCACATGGTCAAGAAACTCAACGCGCGCGGCGGCCCGGGATACGGGGTTGACGTCGGGGTAGGCATCATCCATGCGCGGGTCGAGCATTTCACCCATGGTTCGCCCCGGGGCAATGCCGGCATGGCGGATTTCGGCCTCGCCAATGGACTGGATGAACTGCGCGGTCAGCATCGAATCGCGCTCGATACTTTCATCGACAACAAAGCGCGTGGAGATGTAACCCAGCCCCAGCGCCACCACAGCGATGATCAGAAAGCTTGCCAGGGAGAACCAGCGCAGCAAATTGAACTGCGGCCGCCAACCCTTGCGTTGTGCAACGGGAGCCTGCGGCGCAGCTACTTTTTGTTGTTCGAGTATCTGCATGGCTGTGTCCTGGGTGCTTGAAATCGAGCCTGTTCAGCCGCTTTCAGGATCAGTGTAGGTGGCATTGATAGCCACCGACTGGCCCGCGTAATTTTTTTGACACTATTGCACCCGGGGTGTCTCGGGGTGCGCGACCGAATGATGTTGTTCAGGCTCTTCATTACCACTGGCCAATGGCGCCGCTGGCGGATGTTGACGGTCGGTTTCTTCTTTCAGGAAATCGATGAGGGACTGGGCGGAACGCGCATCCAGTCGCAAGTTGGGCATCGAGATCCTGTTGTAGCGCTCGAACAGTTCCATCGCGATCGGGTCCTTTTCCGCGAGCATGCGGTCAGGTTCGCGGATCCAGCGGATGAGCCAGGCCTGATCGCGCTGATAGGTCACGCCGATCAGGTCTGGGCCGATGCTGCGCAGGCCGATGCCCTGCCCATCCAGCGGACCGAGGCTGTGGCAAGACGCGCAGCGGGTGCGAAACAGCTCTTCGCCATTGCTCGGCGGACGGATTTCGGGGGCCTCGACGTAGCTTTCCTCCACACTGGGCTGTTTCCAGTTATGCAGGGTATTGGCCAGTTGGTCGGCCAGAATCCACGGGTTTTCGAACGGCGAGGCTTTCATCCAGCGGCCCGTTGCCTGGTTGCCGACGATCAGGCTCAGGTTGTGGTCCTTGTTGCGCCCGTTATCGACGCCTTCGATGAACAGCCCCAGTTTTTTGCGCAGGTCGGTGACGTCGGCGAATTCCCCGGTGAGGAATTTCCACCCGGGCCCGACCTGGAAGCGTTGTGCATAGGCCTTGAGCACCTCGGGGGTATCACTCAAGGGGTCGATGCTGATGGAGTAGAAGAAGATGTCCTTGCCGACCCGATCCCCCAGCAGTTTCTGCACCTGGCGCATGCGCGCGGTTTCCAGGGGGCAGGAGTCACTGCACGAGGTGAAGATGAAGTTGATCACCACCACCTTGTCTTTGATCAAGTCATCGAAAAAACGCAGCTGTTGTCCGTCCTGGTCGGTCAGCAGGGTGTTGGGGAAATAGTCTGCACCCCACGGGGTGACGGCTTCAACGACAGCGGGTTCGGCAGTGGATGCCGGAGCAGGTGCAGGCGTCGACGTCGGCTGGCTGGCGACCAGCAACTGGCTGGCCAGCAAACCGGTCACCAGCATCAGCACCAGGTGCATGCCCAGGGCTCGCGAGCGTGGTGAATGCATCTCTTTTTTTTCCATCACCAGCCGCCTCGATGTGGTGAAGGGGGTTATGGTGGTTTTGCAAGGACCTCGCCAATCATGTGTTTTTTTATAAAAACGTACTAACACTCGACAAAACAGTGATTTATCAAAATCAATGTGCAACGACCGGGGAAATGACCGGGGATTGATACCCGTTATTGGGGGTAGATCATCCCCGTTTTCAGGGGGCCAGAACAAAGGACAGGCGCACAGTGGTGCCCTCGCCTTCACTGCTGTCGAGGGTCACCGCACCGCCAAATCGCTCCATGATCCGCTCGACCAGCACCAGCCCGACCCCCAGCCCGCCCTGTTTGGTGGTGAAGAACGGCCGGAAGGCCATAGTGCGCTCTTCTTCGCTCATGCCTTTGCCGGTATCACTCACCCTCACACTGACGCGCTGGGCATCGCGCGGTTCGATCTGGATGGTCAGGGTGCCGCCGCCGTCCATGGCTTCCACCGCATTGGACAGCAGGCTGTTGAGGAGCTGGGTCAGTTGTACGTGCTGGCTCAGCACCATGGGCGTCTGGTCCGGCTCGAACACCACGTTGACCTTGGCCTTGTTGATCTGATGCTCGTAAGCCATCAGGCTGTCATGCAGGGCCGCCACCAAGTTCACAGGTTCGGCCTCGTCATTGAGCGGTCGCAGGGACTGGAGCAATTCCCGTACCCATGTCGACATGCGATCGACCTGACCAATGATGTCGTTGATGTTCCCGTGTGCCGGCCCGCTGTCGAACTCTATCGCCAGCTCGGCGCTTGAACGGATGTTCGCCAACGGATTGCGCAGACCGTGGGCGACCGCCGAAGACACCTCTCCCAGAGCCACAAAGGTTTCGTTGGTGATCAATTGCTTCTGCTGCGTCGCCAGCAGGATCGCCGCCCGCCGCACGATCCAGTACAGCCCCAGGTAAATGAGACCGCCGCCCAGGGCGGTTGCCAGCCAGATCAGCACCAGGCCGCGCTCCATGCGGTCGATCAGGTCCTGGGGTTCCTTGTAGATCTCGACCATCGCCGTGACGGTGCTGCCATCGGTGTCGAACAAGGGAATGTAGTTTTCGATGAAGGCGTATTTGGGTGGTTCCAGGAACTTCTGCTCCATGCGGGATCTATCCACACCGTGGTAAGCGGTCGACACGGAAATTTTCGAGTTGAATGCCCGATCGAGGTCTTCATTGCCATGGATCGCAATGCCCATCAAGGCCGGGTTGGTCGACCAGATCACCATGCGGTCGGGGGCGTAGATGTTGACCAGAATCACGTCCGGCAAGTTTGCGATATGGTCGAGGAATTCACCACGGGCACTGGCACGGGTCAGAGGGTCGACGTCAGGAAAGTCCATGTCTTTTCGTGGGTCGAGCAACTCACCCATGGTCCTGACGTTGGGAATCGACACATGGTGCACCTCGGCCGAGGCAATCGCCTGAATGAATTGTGAGGTCAATAGCGCATCGCGCTGCACGCTTTCGGTAATCACGAAGCGCGTGGATACCGCCCCCAGCGCCACCGCCACCGTGCCGATCACCAGCATGCTGACCAGTGAAAACCAGCGCAGCAGATTGAAGGGCTCCTTGCGCGTGTTCAAGCGAACTTCGCTGTCGGTCGCAAGTACTTTGGCGATTGTGGTCATGGACACGGTTCCCGGAAACCCCCTATAGGTTTATAGCCCAGCCATGGCCGTTTGGCCGAGCCTGGGGACTGCGATACCCCACCCGTCCCGCGACCCCGTCCCCCCCAAAGTCGGGGATAGCTGCCCGTGCCATAACTTCCCGGCCTGCCGCCTGCGACCGCGCCAACGCCTTTACTGCGGGCGTCTCACGGGCGTTTTCGCCGATTGGTATGGAAGTTGCCGAACTCCCTGCCAACTGCCCCATCCCCAAGGGGCAGGTACTTCGACAGAGGGAACACTCATGCACCCGTTACTGTGCAAAACCGCGTCCGCCCTGGTTGTGACTGCTCTAGCCCAAGGTATTGCCCAGGCCGCGCTGTTTGCCGTAGACCCCGGCCCCTACCTGCCAGCCAATGGCAATTTCGCCGCCTGGTATCAAGACAGCCACGGCCGAACCCTTGACCTGTGTTTATCAAAGGCTGTCAGTTCCAGGGTTGCCAGCGCGCCGGGCGCCCCGACTTACATGTGCTCGCTGATCCCTAATCCCGGCATTTTCGATGACACGCAACCGTTGGTCTTCCCGACCAATTTCCCCGACGAAGCGTTCTGGGCAACAGGCGAAACAACTATCGTCGATGCCGCCCGAGGCATCGACCTGACCTATGTCTCGGCGCTCGAAGCAGCCTTCAGTGGTGGGGATCCACTGGAGGGCGACCAGATCAGCTTCGCCCGGATCCGTGTTCGCATCGACGTGGCCACCGCTGGCACTTATGTCATCACCCACCCTTACGGCGTCGAAGTGTTCAACGTCGAGACTCCCGGCCGTCGGGCGATCAACATGACCCGGGACATTGGCATCGGCGCGCCAAAAACCTACAACGGCGCACTCAAGGGCGACGTCGGGCCGTTCCTGCGCAGCGTCAATGGCCCCTACACCGAGACCAACCCGAGCACGGGCCAGGCCGAACAATTCGTCGGCGATCCGAACCTCACCGAAGCCGTCACCGGCAGCCCGTTCAACACCAACTACGTGCGCATCGAAGGCCCCAATGGCCTGGACTTGCGCACCAACCTCTTCGCCGTATCCGGCAAGTTGTCGTCGGTGGTCCGTCCGACCCCGGTGATCGCCGAGCGCAGCACCTACTCGCGACAGGCCGGCACCAGCGCCCCGGTGGCCCAGCAGGACGTGTTCGTGATGGCCCCGCCGCCACCCGCCACCGTGACCCTGGACAGTAACAATCCGCTGCTGAACTTCACCGAAGCCAATACCACCGGCCACTGGTATGCACAGTCGCCGAACAATCCGACGTTGCCGAGCACCTTGCAGGTGACCGCCGATAACCACCTGGCCATCGCCAGCAGCGCGCCGACCATATTGCCCATGCCGTTGACCGACCTGGTGACGATCTCACGCGCCGAGTACAGCCTGAGCACCGGGCAAATCACCATCGTGGCTTCGACCAGCGATGAAACGTCGCCACCGGTGCTCACCGCCACCTCCGGCACCGGTATCGCCATCGGCGCCCTGAGTGGTGATGGCGCCGTGAAAAGCCTGGCCACCGGCATCTCGCCGATTCCGCCAGCCCAGGTTCGTGTGTCGTCCTCCAATGGCGGCAGCGATACCGAAGAAGTGGTCATCGTGCAATGAACGCCCACATGCCCGGATCCTCATCAGGAGGCATCATGAACAAATGGCCACGCCTGGCGCTCAACGCCCTGGGACTGACTCTATCGCTGACCGGCAGTGCTTTCGCGCAACTCGCCGCCGTCGATCCCGGTCCTTACACCTTTGCCACCGGGAAATTCCCGATCTGGTATCAGGACAACAATCAACTGTCGATGGAGCTGTGCCAGTCCCGCGCCGCCAGCTCGCGGGTGGCAGCCAGCGTGCCACCGGCCTACATGTGTACCCTGCTGCCGACACCGGGCATTTTCGACGACACCCTGCCAATGGTGTTCCCGGATAACTGGCCAGACGAAGCCTTCTGGTTCCTTGCCGAGACCAGCATCCCCAACAACACCGCCGGCTATGGCATGGACGTCTATGTCGCCGGGATCGAGGCTGCATTTGCCGGTGGCAACCCGCTCGATGGCGACCAGATCAGCTTCGCGCGGATTCGTCTGCGGGTGAACATTCCCGTTGCCGGGACCTACACCATCACCCACCCCTATGGCGTGGAAACGGTCAACGTCACCACCACCGGGCGCCGGGCGATCAACATCACCAGGGACGTCGGCATCGGTGCGCCGGGGGTTTTCAGCGGTGCGGTCAATGGTGCGATCGGGCCGTTCCTGCGCAGCGTCAACGGTCCCTACACCGAGGTGAACCCGGACACCGGCGCCATCGAAACCTTCGTCGGCGACCCCAACCTCACCGAAGCCGTGACCGGCAGCCCCAACAACACCAACTTCGTGCGCATCCAGGGTCCGGCCGGGACCATCCAGACCAACCTCTTCACCCTGTCCGGCAAGGTGCTCGACAACCGCGCGCAGACCGCGGTGGACATGACCCGTGCCACTTACCGCCGCATAGCCGGCACGGGCGGCAACACCACCCGGGTCGAAGTGTTTGCCAAAGCCGCCAACGGTTCGACCCTGTGCTTTCGCGAAAGCATCGCCCTGGTCCCCGGCCCGCCTGTGTCACCTTGCCAGACCAACATGGTGAGCGATAACAACGGCGTGTTCTTCGCCCAGAATCTGCTGGCCAACGCAACGGTGCCGCCGGTCGTGGTGGTCACCGCCACCAACCCCGCCGGGACCACCCGCCCGACTGCGGTGTCGAGCAAGCTCTCGGACGTGGTGAAAATCCAGACCGCCCGTTACGACTGGAGCAACCACAGCCTGCTGATCGAGGCCACTTCCACAGACGAAGTGGTGGTACCGGACATGGTCGCCCAGGGTTACGGGCGGCTGTCGAAAACCGGAATCCTGCAACGCCTGACGGTGGCTGAGTTGACCCAACCCCCTGCAACCGTAACGGTCAAGTCCGCTGCCGGCGGCAGTGACATCGAGCCGGTCGTGGTCGTCGGCACTGCACCGGACACCGGCGCGAACCAGGCACCGATCTCCGTCGCCGATACCGGCAGCACCAGCTTCGGCGTGCCGATCACCCTCAACCTGCTGGCCAACGACAGGGACCCGGACGGCAATACGCCACTGAGCATTACCGCGCTGACCCAACCGGCCGCCAGCCAGGGCACGGTGGCATTGAGCGGCACTACGGCGGTGGTCTACACCCCTCCTGCTGTCGTCAACGCGCCGTTGACCACGACCTTCACCTACAAGGCCCAGGACGTCAAAGGCCTGGCCTCGACGACAGCGGCAACCGTGAGCATGACCGTGTCGCCTAACCGGCCTCCGGTGGCCGTCGCCGATGCCGTCACGACACTGGGTGTGGCGATTCCAATCAACGTGCTGGCCAACGACACCGATCCAGAAGGCAATGTGCCGCTAGCCGTCGCCGGCTTCACTCAACCGCTGGCAGGTGGCGGCACCGTCAGCAGTAACGGCACGGTGCTCACCTACACCCCACCGGCCACCGTCACCACGGCCTTCACCACGACCTTCACCTACTTTGCCCGGGACAGCTTCGGCGCCCAATCGACGTCGCCAGCCACGGTCACGGTGCAGGTCTCGCCACGGCCTGCTGCGGAAACCTTCGCAGTGACCACCGCAACGGTGAGAGCCCGCTCCAACAACCGCTTCACCTGGGACTTTGCCGGCACCTCATCGGTGACCACCGGCAACACCATCACCATCAAGGTCACCACTCCGACCGGGCTGGTCACCCTGGGCACCACCGCCGTACCGGCGAATGGACGCTGGCGGTTGACCGTGAACAACACCACCACGGTCGCTCCGTCGGCGAACCCGACCGCCACGATCACCTCGTCCCAAGGCTCCGTGCGCACGGTGCCGGTGATCGCCAACTGAGCCCGCGCCCCATTAACCACGCAGGTTGATGGGGCCGGCTTCAACCCTATGGAAAACCGCGACCTAGGGTGGGGGCCGCGGTTTTTTGCCGGGTGCATTGATGGGAGTAATCCAGCGGTGGTCTGGCTGCCATCACTGGAGCGGTGCCCGGACCTGGCTCAATCCCACAGGTATTCAGTACATCTGAAAGATCTCGATCGACTGGCAGGCCCTCTTCGCGGGCAAGCCCGCTCCCACAGGGGATTGTGTGCATCTTTGAGAAATTGGTCGGCTGGCAGGCCGCCATCGCGAGCAAGCTCGCTCCCACAGAAGAGCAAAAGCAGATCGGCGTACACAAACGCTCTTCACCACTCATCAGGCCGAGCGTTAGCTCGCCTGCAGCTTTTGATCTTGATCCACCCGCCCCCTCGGCAGGCTGAGTGGAGGTGTTTATCCGGGGATTGGCGCGCAGCGCCGTTCGACGCAGTCGAACACATCGCATGTAGGTGCCAGCGAAGCCAACCGGAGGGCGATGCCCCCGGAGGAATGCCGGAGCGAAGGAACCCCGAGCCTCAGCGAGGGGCCGTACGTAAGGGGCGAGACTTTTTGGTTCCTTTTGTGTCGTTTGACAAAAGGGACTCGCCGTAAGGGCGAAACCATAAGCAGCCGTTACCGCAGCAACGGATATGTACTCAGACCTACAACCTGATCGACAGCCGCTCGGCCAACGCCTTGGCCTGGCTCGCCACATCGGTGACGGCGGTACTTTCCCACCACATGCCACGCAACGGCGGGCCCATGGCAAACAAACGGAGGGCAGGCTGCCCCTCGGCGTTCAGGACCGCACCATCGACCTCTGCCGCGATGCCCAAGGCCAGCGGCCCGGGCCGGACCAGGCCTCGGGCGAGCAGTTGCCGGGGCAGCGGTCGCGCGACCCGGCGCCAGTCGTATTCGATACCGCTGGAGTTGATCAGGGCGACACCGCTGACCACACAGGTCTGCGCCTCACCCCGCCGTCGAAGGCGAATACTCACCTCGCCATTCAGCGACGGCTCGAGGCCCTGGTAAGAGGCTGCGTGAATACGTAACCGCCCTTCTTTATACAAGCGCTCAACCAGTTCGGCACTCAAGGGTGGCGAACGGTGATGATGGCTTTCCCACCACGGCCGCACATGCCGCACGAACTGCCGACGCTGCACGTCAGTCGCCTGATGCCACAAGCGGCCGATGTGTGCCCGCACCGTGTCCAGCGGCGCCTGCCAGTCGATGCCTTGGGCGATGGCGTCCCGGCAGTGCCGACGCAGTTCGCGCATCAACTGGCGAGGTGTGCGGATGCTCTGATCCTGCGCGAGAAAATCCACCCAGGCCGGTGGCTGGCGACGCACATGGGGCAGCAGCCCATGGCGGGAAAACACTTCGATCGGCCCACGATGCCCGGCCTGTTCCAGCGACACCACAGCATCGACCATGGTCAGGCCCGAGCCGATGATCATGACCGTCGCTTGCGGATCAAGTTGCCGCATGGCCGCCACATCCCACGGATCGAGGGCTGCTGCGTTCAAGCCGCTGGACCGGGTTTGCGGGGTGCGCGCGGCGGGAAACATCCCGGTGGCCAGCACCGCAAAAGCGCCCTGCAAGCATCGCCCGTCGCTCAGGGTCAACCGCACGGCGTCTGCATCGGCTTGCAAATCGACCACCTCGTCTTGCACATGCTCGACCGTCGAACCGACCAAGGCGCCCACCGCCTGCGCTTCTGCCAGGCGCTGCCGGGCGTACAGGCCGAAAACGCCCCGAGGCGGAAACAACTCGCTGATCGGCACATGCTGCTGATCGGATTCCGGCCATCCGCCCGCCTCGATGTACTCGGTCAGCCATTGGGTCAGGTCGTCGGCGTTGTCCGGGTCAACACTCATACGCGCCGCATTGCCGTTGAGCGTATGACCCAGTTCCACCGCGCTGTAGGCTTCACCCCGCCCCAACCCGGTCCGGGGCTCGATCACCAGCACCCGGCGCCGGCCCGGCAAACGCATCAACTGCGCCGCCAACATTGCGCCACTGAGGCCGCCACCGACAATCAGGATGTCGGCGTCATTGTTCAAGGTCTGGCCCATCCATGCACTCCCTGTTCAGATCACCACATTACGCACAAACTTCGCCGCCACCACCCCGTCGTTGCGATAACAGTGTGGCTGGTTGCTGGCGAACATAAAGAATTCACCCGCCGCGATATGCTGCGGCTGGTCGCCGAGCATAACGGTCAGGCACCCTTCGAAGACATAAATCTGCTCGCTCCAGCCATCGGCGTCCGGCTCCGACGGATACACCTCGCCCGGTTGCAGGCACCATTCCCACTGCTCGACTTCGCGGCTGGCCTGGGCCTTGGAAAGCAACACCGCCCTGCTGCCGGGGATCGTGCCGGTCCAGGCCAGCTCATTGATGCGGCTGGGATCGCGGGCGTCGGGAGCCTGGATCAAATCACTGAAGGCAACCTCCAGGGCTTCGGCCACCCGGTCGAGGGTGGTCAGGCTGACGTTCTTTTCCCCTGCCTCGATCGCCACCAGCATTCGACGGCTGACACCGGACTTTTCAGCCAGCGCGGTCTGGCTCAGGTCGGCGGCATGACGTAAACGACGGACGTTTTGACTGACGTGCTGGAGGACCGAAGCCCGCTGGGTAGAATCTTTGTGCACTATATTGCTCACTGAGTGGGGTTGGGCAGTATACTGCGCAACATTCGACGCATTGTGCGTCCCCCTCCAGTAGCGTGCAAGGTCATGACGTCGGTGAATTCCCCAAAGGCTTCCTCCCGTTTTACAAGGTTCAGCAAGGCCGAATGCGTGCTGGTACTGATCACGATGGTCTGGGGCGGTACCTTCCTGCTGGTACAGCATGCGATGACCGTCAGCGGCCCGATGTTTTTCGTCGGCCTGCGCTTTGCCGCCGCCGCGAGCATCGTCGCCCTGTTTTCCTGGCGTCACCTGCGCGACCTGACCCTGTTCGAACTCAAGGCCGGGTCGTTCATCGGCGTGGCGATCATGCTCGGCTACGGCTTGCAGACAGTCGGATTGCAGAGCATTCCCAGCAGCCAGTCGGCATTCATCACCGCGCTGTATGTTCCGTTCGTGCCATTGCTGCAATGGCTGGTGCTGGGGCGGCGTCCGGGGTTGATGCCGAGCATCGGCATCATGCTGGCCTTTACCGGGCTGATGCTGCTGTCCGGGCCGGCCGGTGCGTCGTTCAACTTCAGCCCCGGTGAAATCGCCACCTTGATCAGCGCCGTGGCCATTGC
>Ga0247818_10002615_pt1 | contig 11614 bp, 10 predicted proteins | sample 13C_Glucose_Day1_FD_192424 | JGI IMG/M metagenome (GOLD analysis project Ga0247818, IMG submission 192424) | Soil microbial communities from agricultural site in Penn Yan, New York, United States - 13C_Glucose_Day1 | ecosystem: Environmental > Terrestrial > Soil > Agricultural land | place...
TTCACTGGCGGCGTTTCGCTTGAGCCGCACCACTTCTGACAGCAGACGGGACGCCGCTGCAACCAGAGGATTGAGACTGATACTGAAGGCTTCCACCGGGCCTCGCCGGGCCGAGTAAATCATGCGTTCTTCAAGCTGTTCGAAACGCGGCGGAGCGGTGGAGTCCGTCAATGGTCCCTGCGCCGGGCCATGGCCCTGACGGTCGAGCAGGACGGTTTTGTCGTCCTGAGAAAAATCCATGTCCTTGATCACGTCGGTCAGTTCCTGATGGCCCAAAAATTAAGTTCGAGCTCGGTAAACTCACCGGAAACGTGGAAAGCGAAACCACCGGAGCGCTGGAGCTGTGCCAGGTCCTCGGAACTGAGTTCGAGGATGAAATAGGTCTTGTTCGCGTGGAAAGCGATTTGCCGCGGTGCTACCGCCAATGGCTTGATCTTGATGCCCGGCAGATGGAGGTTGACCAGTTGGCGAATACTTTCTACTGGCCCGACCTTGAGGTGTGCCGGCAATCGATGGCGCAGTTCTTCGCCATCGCAACTGGCACTGGCAGCCAGCACGAACGAGGCTGAACCCAACAGATTATGATCCTGCAACGGCGAGACAATGATTCCGTACTGACGCGCTTGCATCGTCAGCTCGACGGCATGCTGTTCGAGCACCATCGAAAGCACTTGGCGAATCGCTTCCATCAGCTTGCGAAAACTTGCGCCCTGATTGCTGTGTTCATAACGGCTATCCAGACGGGGACGCTTGCTGTCACTGGAGAACGTTGCCAGTTCGCCGAGCAGGGTCAGTAACGTGCAGTAAAGCGCTTGCGGGTGAACCTGCTCCAGAGTGAGGTAGTGACGTAGCAGCAGCTCGGTACGGTTGATTAGCTGCAGCATCATGAAGTCACCAACTTCCGCGCCCCCCACTTTGCCATTGGAGCGAATCCGCTCTGCGATGGTGTCGCCTCGGTGGCCGAGCATGCTGATCACTTCTTTAAGACACGAAAGCAGATAGTTGGATGAATGCGCTTGCAGGTAAGTCGGAACGAAATCCGGGTCGAGGGTGATAACGCCATCGGGCGTGGTGTCGAGAACTTCTCAAACTTTCAGCTTCACATAGACCTGATCACTTTGCTGCTCGCCCAGCAGTAAGCGAAAGTCCGGACGGGCGCAGCTGATTTGGCTGGCAGAGCTGTCACCTGCGCTGGAGTCGGCGACCTCCATTTCATAAGCGATGTAACGTGCCAATACGTCACCCTGCTCCGGGCGACGGGATTCAATATGGTTGCCGGTCACAAGCGGCAAAGCCAGATAGACCGGTGTTTTACCGGTATTCGCAGGTACATCCAGCGCCAACGGCTTGGTACTGCCACCGAGCTCAAAGAGGCTGCCGTCCGGCAGAATCCCCGACGCCTGGCTGATCACCAGTTTGCCCATATTGAGGAACTGCATATCGACTTCCAGGCTCAAGAAACCCCAGGTGTAGCTGCCCAGTAATTGCGTGCGAGTCTTCAGCTGATGGTCGTGGTATCGATCGTTGTGCTGGAAGTGTTGGGGACGCAGCAACATACCTTCCTGCCAAATGACTTTATGGCTGTTCATGTCACTCATCCACCTTGGCTAACGTTTCACGGCTGTTGCGAATGCCGGCCTGGTCGAGCGTCAGGTTCATGTTGGTGATACCCGCCGGCGTGAGTGGCACGGTGTAGCGCCATCGGGTTTCCGGCAGATCGCGGTAAGCGGCGAGAATGCCAACGTAGCGACTGCCTTCCTTCACGCTGAGTTTGAGGCTCACGGTTTCACCGGGACGCAGCTCCAGCTCCTCGCTTGTCACCAGGTCCGGGGCCAGGGATTCCCTGGCGCGCTCGTAAAGGCTGAAAAAATCAGCATTTTCGAAGGCAACTGGATGCCTGAGCTCAAACAGGCGAACGACGATCGGCGACGGGCGACCGTTCAGATCCGGGTTCAGTTGATCACCGGCCGCCAGCTGCAGATTGAGTTTGGTCAGGCTGGAATAGGGCGACATCGAAAAGCAACCGGCCAACGAAACCATCGCTACCAAGATAGCCAACGCCTTGAGAAAAACAGTCGAACAGGGAGACATGTGCTTCATCCTGGGTAGTCGGCATGGAGGATCGAAATCAGGCGAATCTGTTCTTCGTAAGCCTGGGCGAAGTCACGTGCCAGCAAACGCTCGCTCCAGTCGTCATTCTGAAGCAGCGCCTGGTGATAACGGCTATAGGCCCTCCAACGGCTGCCGGAAGTGGCGAGCAGCGACTTGTTATCTCGCTCGAAGCGCAGGGTCAGCTGTTGCGGCGAAAAGTGTTCCAGAGCCCCTCGTACCGCTGCGCGGCTGGCCGTAAGCAAGGCGACTTGATGCGCCTGCAAGTCACGGAACGCTCGGGGGATCACTTGGTCAGCGGACAACTGACCCGACTTGTTGGCCAGCAACAGTAATTCCAGCGCCTCACCTGCATCGACGGCAAACTTGAATGGATTCGTCTGGAAGCCTTGCACGGTTGTCTGAGCTAATCGCAGTTCGTTTTTCAGCTCGTTACGGGTACGCAGACTCTGCTGCAAACCGCTGATGCTCTGCTTGAGCATACGAGCGGCACTCAGCGCCAATGTTTCGCGGGAGGCACGATCAAGGTCTTTGAGATCCACTCCCAGAGCGGCACCAAAGTGTTCCCAGAACTCTTCATTCTGGCCTTCGGTAGCTTCTGGCCTCGTTGTTGGCGCGGACTCCGTCGGGACATCGATCAGGACCGGCACCCTCAGGTTTTCCATGTCGATACGTGCGAAGTCAGCACGTTGCACGGGCTGCTGATAAGGTGTGTCGAGGGCAGACAATTCGTCGACCTCGCAGTGCACCATTTCCTGTTGATCAAACGCGCTCAATGGATCGAGTTCGAGAAATACATCGTCGGGAATGATATTGAATGCCGTTCGTGACCCAGAGGATTTGACGTCGGTCGACGATGAGCCATAACTCAGTCGTGCACGGATCTCGAAATCACCCAGTACGTAAAAACTGCCCGTCTCGATACGCACCGCTTCGCCCTTGATCAGGCGACCGCCGCTTACGCCATCCTGGATACCGTTGCTGCTGGTATCAGTCAGAAGAAATGCGCCGTCGAGGAAGCTGACTGTCGCGTGGCGGCTGGAGAGATGGCGCTTGCGGTCAGGAATGATCCAGTCGCAATCCTCGCCACGGCCGATCACGCCACCGGTCTGCGTGAAGGTCTTGTGGCACAAATCTGTCGGCACGAACTGCTTGCTGCTCAGCATTTCGAAAACCAGTTCCATGTTGCTGCTCCTTGCGGTCACTTGCCGCGATAGACCGCCTGCGGATCACCCAATGGGCGATAGGTGTTGTCGTTGAATTTGTAGTTACCGCCGCATCCACCAACGCCCCATAGAGTGATGAGGGCCAGCAAGGCGGCTTGCCAGTGACGAACGTTCATCCGGAGTCTCCTGAGGACAAAGTGAATGAGGTGAGTCGAGCGTTAAGGCAGGTACCTCGACCGAATTTTTGCAGTCCGAAGTTACTCACCGAGATCACCAGAGCTGATATTCAGGCGCCCGAGGCGATACAGCAGCGTGCGGCGAGGTAGCCCGAGTTCACGGGCCGCAAGTGTCTGGTTGCCGTTGTTTTTACGCAGACAATCGATCACCAGACTGCGCTCGACCCGCTCAAGGCGTTCGCGCAGATGCAGGCTGCTGCCTTCAACGATCGCGCTCATGGGAAGAGAAAAGTGCCCGGCCAACAATTCGCCGCCCTCGCACAACAAAACCGCTCGTTCGACCAACCCCTTGAGTTCACGCACATTGCCGGGAAAGGCATAGCTGGCCAGTTGGCTCAGCGCGGCATCGGACCAGCGAACTGCATCCCGTTGCAGGAATTCACAGGCCTTGTCAGAGAAATGCCGAGCGAGATCGAGAATGTCACCTTCGCGTTGACGCAGGGCCGGTAGCTCGATCGGAAACTGCGCGAGACGGTAGTACAAATCCTCACGGAATCTGCCCTCTCTGACGAGTAGCGCCAAATCACGATGCGTAGCCGCGATAATGCGTACGTCGATCTTGTGGGTATCGTTGGAACCCAGCGGCCGGATCTCCCCCTCCTGTAAAACCCGCAGTAACTTGGCTTGAAGCGACAACGGCATATCGCCGATTTCATCAAGAAACAGGGTGCCGCCATTGGCAGCATCGAATAACCCGACACGGTCGCGGTCGGCACCGGTAAAGGCACCTTTTCGGTAGCCGAACAGTTCACTTTCCAGAAGGCTTTCGGCGAACGCCGCGCAGTTCTGCACGATAAACGCCTGAGATCGACGTGGACCGCCGTCGTGAATCGCCTGCGCGACCAGTTCCTTGCCCGTACCAGTCTCACCGAGTAACAACACTGTGTAGGAGGTGTGCAGAACCTTACTGATCAGCGAGTATGTTTGGCGCATGGCTGCGCTTTTGCCGATCAGACCATAAGCGCTGGCATTCGGTACGCTGACCGGGACAGGTTGCGCATCGCCGGTCGGCCGACACAGTCGTTGCAGCAAACGCAATTGGCCAAGCACGAACGAACCCAACTGTCCGAGGGAATCGGCAAAACCCTGCAAGTCGCTATGACGTCGGCTCGCGCAGATCATCAACCCCTCGACCCTTTTTCGCTGATTAAGCAGCGGCACACACAGCAGCGATTGCCAGGGCGTGATCTGTGGCGGCAAAAAACCAGTCTCGTGCAAGCTGCCACTTAATCCGCTGAGACACACCACCCGGTTCTCGCAAAACGCGAATTGCAGCAGTTGTTCTGCGTTGTAGTTCACCGGCAAATGTGCAGCGTCTCGAGGCTGGAGGATGCCGTTCAGGTACTCGGCATTCAGACCGAGGCAGGTGTGGGCCGCGTCCATCAGATACAACTGAGTCAGCTCGCAGCCACTAAGTTGCGCCACACCACGCACGAACTCCCCGAGCAGTGCAGCACCATCCGACGCCTGTGATAATCCAGCGAACTGCGCCAGTAAGGCTTCGGCGTAATCCAGTGGTTGCGGCACTTGAGTCAACATCACACCCATCTCAGCCGAACTCACAGACGACGCAAGCATCGGAGTCCAACGTCGCGTGAGCGCGCTTGAGGGTATGCCCGGTTGCCATCGCCTCGATCAACCGGTCGGCCACCCGAGGCAGTACATGCATTTCAAGCAGATGGTCGATCAGTCGGGCACCGCTGTCGCTCTGTACGCAGCGCTCGACCAGGTGATCGACGAGACTTTGACAGTATGTAAAGTCGAGCTGACGACGGTGCAGGCGCTCGCCCAGAAGGTCGAGTTTGACTTCAATCAGCTCACGCAGCACAACTCCACTGACCGGGTAATAAGGCACTACGCGCATACGCGCCAGCAATGCTGGTTTGAAGTGCTGGGTTAGAATCGGGCGGATAGATTCTTCCAGAGCAGGCGCGCTGGGTCGCACGGTTTTATCGCATAGCGCATTGATCTGGGTGCTACCCAGATTCGAAGTCATCAGGATCAGCGTGTTGCGAAAATCGATCTCGCGCCCTTCCCCATCGTTCACCACACCTTTGTCGAAGATTTGATAGAACAGGTTGAGCACGTCCGGGTCGGCCTTCTCGACTTCATCAAGCAGTACCACGGAATACGGCTTCTTGCGCACGGCCTCGGTCAGCATGCCCCCTTCGCCGTACCCGACGTACCCGGGAGGCGCACCGATCAGGCGCGAAACGGTGTGCCTTTCCTGAAACTCGGACATGTTGATCGTGGTGATGAAACGATCACCGCCATACAGCAAGTCCGCGAGCGCCAGCGCGGTTTCAGTCTTGCCGACACCACTCGGGCCAACGAGCAAAAATACCCCCGCTGGCGCATCGGGATTATTCAGGCCCGCTGCGGTTGCCCGCATAGAGCGATCCAGTACCAGGATGGCCTCCTCTTGACCGCGAATGCGATGGCGCAGGTCAGTGGCAAAACTGGCGACCCGGGCATTGTGCTCACGGGCCAGTTGCGTCAGCGGCACACCGGTCCAGGCGCTGATCACTTCAGCCACCAGCCGTGGACACACTTCGAAACTCACCAGACGTTCCTTGGCTTGCGCATCGACCAGGGCGCGGTGAGTTTCGTTGAGAGAGCCCTCCAGGATTTCCACGCGCCGGGCCGTGGCATCTCGCCCGTCGAAGCTATCGATCCCAATGTCATCCCGACCCACTTCAGCCTTGGCGTTCGTTTCATCGACAGCCCTGGCGTGGGCCAATTTCTCGCGCAAGTCCAGCAGGCGCTTGGCCAGGACCATTTGCTCAGACCACTGCGCCTCCAGAGCCGACCTTTTCTCCTCAGCGTCGCGCAATCGAGATTTCAGATCCTCAAGGGCCAAGTGGTCAATTTGCAAACCAGCATCGGCGTCACGGTACAGAGCCTGGCGTTGCCGCTCCCCCTCAGCCAGCTCGCCGCGCAAATGTTCCAGGCGCTGTGGGGCCGCGGCCAGACTGATTCGAACGCGAGCACATGCGGTGTCGAGGACGTCGATTGCCTTGTCCGGTAGCTGACGACCAGCAAGGTATCGAGCGGACAATTCAGCGGCCGCTACCACAGCGTCGTCACGAAGGTAGATGCCGTGACTCTTTTCGTACACAGGAGCCAGACCGCGAAGTATGGTCACCGCTTCGTTAACAGTGGGTTCGTGTAACTGCACGGGCTGAAAACGCCGAGCCAGGGCAGGGTCTTTTTCGAAGTACCGTTTGTACTCAGTCCACGTGGTGGCGGCGATGGTTCGCAACTCGCCACGGGCCAGAGCCGGTTTGAGCAGATTGGCCGCGTCGGATCCGCCTGCAGTCCCTCCTGCGCCGATCAGTGTGTGAGCTTCGTCGATGAACAGGATGATCAGTTTCGGTGACGCCTTGATCTCATCGATCACGCCTTTCAGGCGCCGTTCGAACTCTCCCTTGACGCTGGCACCGGCCTGCAACAACCCCATGTCCAGGGACAATATTTCCACGCCTTGCAATACGGGCGGAACCTCCCCGGCAGCAATGCGCAAGGCGAGTCCTTCAACGACGGCAGTCTTGCCGACACCCGCGTCACCAACCACGATCGGGTTGCTTTTTCGACGACGGGCGAGAATGTCGACCATCTGGCGGATGGCACCGTCTCGGCACAACACCGGGTCCAGTCTGCCATCGCGAGCTTGTTGGCTGAGGTTGTGAGTGAAGCGCTCCAACAGCGTTTCACCCGCGACAGCAGAATGGCCAGCGGACGACAGCTCTGTTCGGGATAATGCAAATTCTTTCAGTCGGTCAATGTTCAGCTTGGCCAGCAATGGCTGGTAATGACTGCCGGCGTAACGCATCGGATTGCGCAGCAACGCGAGGATCAACGCGGCTTCACCTACCACACTTTGACCCAATTCGAGGTTTCCCACGAGCAAGGCATCCTGCAGCCACTGCACCAATTCCTGAGCGAACACCGGATTTCGCGAAGCACTATGCTCAATCGGCGAGTGCAACGTGGCAGCCAGTTCACTCGCTTCGACTTCAGCGTCTAGCAACGCGCGGCCGAGCAGACCGTGAGGTCGTTCCAGCAATGCGAGCAACAGATCTTCGACGAGGACCTTGCTGCCACCGCGGGCGACACAACGTTCGGCAGAACTTTCCAGATCACGACGGGTTTCGGCGTCAAGCGCCTGGATAAGTTGTTGCAGGTCTACGTTGATCATTGGTCACGTCCTTGATGAATTTTGCTACCCAGGGTCACCACGCCGTCGGCGCGTTCGCGGCCAAGCCAACTGGTCCAACCCAGTCGACAGGCGTTGTGTTCACCAATGCGCAGTTCACGGATTTCTTCGTGACGCAGGGCCAGGCGAATGTCGTAATCGAGCGGGTCACGCAGGGTGAACCGCACAAGCGCACACAGCGGCTGATAACCGAAACCGATCGGCAGGAACTCGTGGAAGCGTTGCCAGTTGAGTTCGCGGATGTGAATCCGGAACTTGCCACTGCGATCGCGGACGTGTTCGCCCAGCACCAGATCGTCACCGAGCTTGCTGTTGGCTCGGCCTAACCGATTGCACTGCTCAGCGAGAATGTCGACGCGACGTTCCACGCACTGCTCGATATTCAGTTCGGCGTGCTTGAAGTAGTACCGCAATACAGCCTCGATCAGCGCGGCTGAGTGCGCCCGCAAGCTGAGCAAACCGAGGTAAGGAAACAGACGCTTCCAGTTCAGCTCACCGGCCTTGCGTATCTCCTCGCCGCCGAGACCGATCAAGGCGAACAACTGCGCGGAAAATGGGTCAAGGGCACCGCTCTGAAAGCCTGCGCGATAGCGATACTTGCGCCAGATCGGCAACATCAGCCTCTGCAGACGATGGTGAAACAGGTCGAGGAAGTTACGAGTCCGGTTGCCATCTTCGCTATCACCCAAAGCTTGTTCACCGTAGAAAGCTGGCAGCGGTGAACTGGAACCGATCAGGCCAATCAGATTGAATCGCAGCCTCGCGCGCATCTGACCGTGCTCTTCAAAAAACTCCACGCGGTCCACGTCGCAGCCGGGAAACCCAAGACATGGATTGGCCTGGAACTCGAGCTGGTCGTACAAATCGTCTTCGCTCAGGAGCGGGTGCGCCTCTCTAAGCCGTTCAACCACAAGCAGCACGGCCTGAAACAGTGAGTACTCACGTATTACCTGACTCAGCCCGCTTAAAGCAGGGGCTGCATACCCATGCGGGGCGTCCATTGGTATACCTCTCCCTGTGTGCTGATTACCCGCAACTCGTGGTACGAATTGAGGCTGGCGTAAAGCGCGAAAAACTCGTTGAGTACCGAAGCGAATACGAACAGGTCGCCGTCGCCGATGTAGCCTTGCGGATCGATGATCAGCTCAGTGCGCAACCCGCGCACCGGTAACCCGCGATGCAATCTGTCGACGTGCTGATGCTTGATCGACTTCAGTCCGGCCAGCAGCCGCTTGCTGACTTTTTCCGCGTGCTGATCGTAAAAACGCGGAAGGTCATAGGTTTCGAGAATCACCTTCAACGCATTGACGTCAGCCAGGGACAGGTAGTTAAGCGACATGTTGCTGATCAACTTCCAAAGGAAGTCACGATTCAGTGGGGGCGCAAAACACGATGTGACCGCAGTGATGTTGCGAAAGCTCAGGTAGGCCGGCGTCTGGTCGCAGGCCTGACTGATGTCTCCGAGTTTTAGCTTGCGCGGCAGATTCTGGTTGGTACAGATCAGCTCTATCGACAGGGTTTCCTGAACTTCGCCACTAAAACCGAAGCTGAGGTAGGTATCGAGGCCGTCGTGCAATAGCGACGAGCGTTGACGAACGCTGTAGTGGGGGCTGCTGACGGGCACATCAAAACTCGGATCGTGCTCAAAGGATTCGAACGGCACATAATTTCGATAACCCAAGCCACCCGGTCTCCAGCCCGTGACAGACTCCACGGAGAACACGCCGCAGTTTTCCAGGTCGTACCGGGCCGGTAGCAACAGGTGCTCATCCTGCTTTCCGTCGAGGCGAACTGGCAATGCGTCATGCTTGAACAGGTTTACGATTGGTGTGCAATGGAGCTTCACGTTGTCCAGTGTCGGACGCAGTCGCTGGACTCCAATCTTGTTGATGTCGAAGCGCAACTCCAGGCCACGGATTTCCTTGAGGATGTTCTCGGGCAAGGTTTTGAGCAGATCGATACCATTGATATCGACGAACAGAAACTTGTCCTGAAAAGCGAAATACTCCTGCAAGTAGCGATAGCCACGGAAAGTGTTCAGCGGATAGGGCATCAACGCTTCTTCTTCAGCAAACCCTACCGGTTGCACGTGATCGCCAGATAACTTGAACGTCAACGGCGCATCATTTACCCCGACGACAGGCTTGCCCGCACCGTCCAGCGGGATCAGTTCGATGCCGTCCAGGTTGCGTAAAAGGCCAAGGTAAAGCATCTGGCTGATGTAACGCTCGCCAGCGAAGTGGAGGCGCAAACGCTTCAATTCCAACTCGCCAAAATGACCTTCAGCGGTCATCCCCAACCGCAGGCTCAATAGCGAACCATTGCCCTTGACCGAATAGTTCAGCGCAACAAGATCCAGTGCTGACACTTCAGTTGCATAACAGGTGCGGAAACGGCAGCGCACGTCTTCAATCGGAATACTTTCCACTGGTGTATCACGTTCGACTATTGACGCAGGTTCCGAACGCATCAGCGGGGCGAACTGCAAAATGCTGAACGCGGGTAGCGGTCGCATGTAATTGGGCCAAAGTAACTGCATCAACGAATGGCTTAGTTCAGGCAATTCGTCATCAAGCTTCTGCCGCAAGCGCCCGGTCAAGAAAGCGAAGCCTTCAAGTAATCGCTCTACATCCGGATCACGACCGGGCTGGCCCAGGAACGGCGCCAATGCCGGACTGCGTTCAGCGAACCGACGGCCTAACTCGCGAAGTGCGGTCAATTCACTTAGGTAGTAGTGGTTAAAGGACATGGAAGATTACCGATGTCATGAACTCACCCTGACCTGACCGCTACCATGCAGGTACGCGACGAAACTGACCGAATGCTTGATACCTTCGATGCTCAGCAGGCCCTCGATGCTGAAAGAGAGGCGCAATGGATCGTCGTCACGCGGCTGGGAACACACACGAACGTTGCTCAGGCGCGGCTCATAGGCCTCGATAAACTTCTCGATGGTCAGGCGTGCCTGATTCAGGGAATCGTGCAGGCTCAGGCGCATGTCATTCAGATCGGGTAATCCGTAATCGGGCAAGGTCTGCACGCTGCCCGCGCGGGTGCTGAGCATCTTGGACAGATGGGCAGCCACAGACGCCGAGGCGGAGCTTTCGCGGTTCCAGCCGACACGTTTTTGCGCGTCGCCGCCCAGGCGTTCAAACAGGCTGCCGTATCCAGTCATGAGTAGCTCCGTTTACTCTTTGTCCAGCTTGCCAACCAGGGACAAGGTGAAGTCAGCTCCCATGTACTTGAAATGGGGGCGCACATTTAGGCTGACGCGATACCAGCCAGGCTCGCCGTCTACATCACTGACAATGATCTTGGCTGCGCGCAGTGGCCGACGACCACGGACTTCGGCACTCGGATTTTCCTGATCGGCTACGTATTGGCGAATCCACTTGTTGAGTTCCAGCTCGAGGTCGGTGCGCTCTTTCCACGAACCCAGTTGCTCGCGCTGCAGGACTTTCAAATAGTGGGCGAGTCGATTGACGATCATCATGTACGGCAATTGGGTGCCGAGTTTGTAGTTCAGCTCTGCAACCTTGCCTTCAGCGCCGATGCCGAAATTTTTCGGCTTTTGCACGGAGCTGGCGGAGAAAAATGCTGCGTTATCACTGCCCTTGCGCATCGTCAGGGCAATGAACCCCTCCTCAGAAAGTTCGTATTCACGGCGGTCGGACACCAGCACTTCCGTTGGAATTTTGGTTTCAATTTCGCCCATGCTTTCGAAATGGTGCAATGGCAGGTCTTCAACTGCTCCACCGCTCTGCGGACCGATGATGTTCGGACACCAGCGAAATTTGGCGAAACTGTCAGTAAGCCGGGTGCCGAATGCGAAAGCCGTATTACCCCACAGGTAGTGCTCGTGGCTATTGGAGACGGTTTCCTTGTAC
>Ga0247818_10002616_pt1 | contig 11612 bp, 10 predicted proteins | sample 13C_Glucose_Day1_FD_192424 | JGI IMG/M metagenome (GOLD analysis project Ga0247818, IMG submission 192424) | Soil microbial communities from agricultural site in Penn Yan, New York, United States - 13C_Glucose_Day1 | ecosystem: Environmental > Terrestrial > Soil > Agricultural land | place...
CACCCAGACGATGAAGCCCGCCACCGCGGCGAAGAAGCTGGGTGTGTACCTCGAAGCCACCCCCGCCGAGTTCCAGGAGGGCGTCGTCTCGCGCGCCGAGCTGAACGCGCTGCAGTCCGACCCGCCCCAGTGGCTGCAGGAACTGCGCCGCAACGGCCCGCACCCCCGGCCCGTCGTCGCCTCGAAGCTGGGCGTCTCCATCGCCGGCCTCGCACGCGGCGGTGTCACCGAGCCGCTCACGACCGAGCAGATCGACGCGCTGAAGCAGGAGAGCCCGGAGTGGCTCGAGAAGGAACGCGCCACCCAGGCCGAGGTCCGCAAGGAAGCGGTCCGCATCAAGGAGCGCAACGCCGCACGCGCCGAGCAGACCGACCGCGACTGACGGTCCCGCCGGGGACGCCCGCCTCCGGGCCGCCGGCCACGCGCGGGACGCGGGGGCGGTGACCGGGTCCTGGCCGCAGGCGCCGATCCGGACACATCCGGGGGACGGCCCGCCGGCCCTGTGCGCGCCCCTTGGTGTCGTACGCCGTACCCGTGATCGCCGTCCTTGCGGCGGGGGCGCCGATCCGCACCGCCGCGGCTGCGGGACCGCTCCTGTGAGGGTGGTCCCGGCTGCGGGGCAGGGCACGAAGGGCGTCTGCGGCTGCCGTCCCGTTGCGGCGACCGCGTCCCGAAGTTCTCTGCCGGCGCGGCGGTCTATTCCCCCGTGTAGAACGCGATCGTGGCCACCGTCGTGGCGGTCACGATCTCCGGGTCCGCCCCGGAGGCCGCGAACGCGCGCCCCCACTCCTCGCCCGAGCGCGCCACGAAGGCCTTCGCCTCGGGTGAGTTCTGCCACTCGACGGCGTCCTCCGGGCTGAGCCCGCCGCCCGTCAGGTGCCAGCCGAGCCCCAGAAGGGCCAGGTCCCAGCCGATCCCGACGGCTCCCGGGCCGTACTGGCTCCGGAACTCCTCCGGAAGCACGGACGCGTGCTCCAGCTCGAACACCGTGCCACCGCCGTTCGCCGGTGCCAGGCGTACCTCCACCTCGCTGAAGCCGGGATCGGGCCCGAACAGCCAGGACACCCGGAGCCGTTCCCGGGGCACGCACTCCAGGATCTCGCCGCCGGCGTTCCCCTCCAGCTGGTAGCGTCCGCCGGCCCGGAACTCCCCGGTCACCGGGAGGAACCACCGGGCGATCCGCTCCGGCGAGGTCAGCGCGTCCCAGACGTCCGGGGCCGCGGCGTCGAAGGTCCGCCGCAACAGGACCGTCCCGGCCTCGTCCGACGCCACGTGGCGCGTGCCTACCTGCCGGTGCACGCGCTCGATCGCGTCGAGGATCTCGTCCATGGCCGCTCCCTGTCCTCCGCCTGCCGGTCCGCTCGGTGGTGCCGGGCACCCGAGCCCATGTAACCGAAGTTCCGTCCGTCCCGCCTCAGCCGGCACAGGCGTCCGCCTCGGCCCAGCGGCTGAGCGTCCCGGTCGTGTCGTCGTAGGTGAGCCAGGTGCCGTCGCCGAGCGGGCGTACGTAGCTGTCGACGGGGCCCCCGGGGTACTCGACCGTCCCGCGCACCTCCAGGGTGCGGCCGTCGAGCAGCCGGTGGCGAGGGCGCCCGAGGCCGTCGGAGCAGGTCACGGAGGCGATGACGGTGCGGGCGTCGACGAAGCCGCAGTCGTGGTCCCAGCGGGGCGGGTCGTCCTCCTCGTCGTCCGGATCGAGGCAGGCCTCGGCGATCGTCGTGCCGTCCAGCGCGTGCAGTTCCAGGTCCGACCCGTAGTGCTCGACCGTCAGGAAGCCCGGATGCGCGGGGTGGGCGTCCATCAGGATGCGGTCCGTACGCCGGCCCAGATCCCAGCCTGTCAGCACCTCGCCGTCCCAGCGCGCCCAGTGCAGCAGAATGCCGTCCTGCCCCATACCGATGCACAGCCCCATGTGGACGCCGTCCGGGTGGCGCAGATGACGCGAGCCGGCTGCGGCACTGTCCAGCGGGATCCGGCCGAGTTCCCGGCCGTCCCGGGCGTCCAGGAGGACCCAGAACTCCTGCCAGTTTCCGCCCTCCTGCTCCGTCACGACATGGGCCCAGACGAGCCGGCCGTCCGCGGACACCTGGCAGGAGCCGTGTTCGAGGCCGCGGCACACCTCCTGCTCGTCCCCCGTGTGCGGGTGGCCGATCTCGGGTCCCCAGCAGGCGTGCCGGTACTCCCACAGGGTCTCTCCACCCGGGCCGACGGCGCGGACCGCGCGCTGACCCGAGAAGACCGCGAAGGTGGTGTCGGGGCTGACCGAGTGAACGCCCCGGTCCCATCCAGGCCAGGGAAGGGGGAAGACGGCGGCAGGGGCCCGCTCGCCGGCGAACACCTCGTGGAGGTCGTGGACCTCCAGCTCGTGCCCGTTCTGGAGGAGGGCGCGAGGCAGCCGTTCCCCGCTGACCTCGAAGGCGCAGCCGTTGACCAGCGCGCCGCCACCCGGCAGCGTCACCGACTCGCGCAGTTGTGCGGTGATCGACATGGCGGCAAGGTAGCGGACCCCACTGACACGGGCCGCCCGGTCCGGCCCGCGACCGCGCGGACACCTGGTTTTGATCTTCGACATGTGCATGTCCTAGGGTCCGGAGTTCAGGCGGTGGCGGAGCGGCGGGGGAGCGGACATGCGTGGGGTGCGGGCCTTGGCGGCCGTGGCGGTCATGGGAGCAGCGGTGGCGGGTCTGGCCGGGTGCGAGGACGGCTCGGACAGCGCGAACCCCGCAGAGATCGGCGCGATCGGCGGCGCGGTGGACCCACCGGCCCCGGAAAGCGGTGCCCGCAACGGTGGCGCGGGGGGAGAGGGCGAGCAGTCCGGCGGGCTCAGCACGCGGCAGAGGTTCATGCTCGACAACCTCCCGGAGTCCGGATCGGTCATGGCCGCCGGTGAGTTCCTGCAGCGGTTCACGACCTGCGAGCAGTACAGCATCGACCCGTCCGACACCCGCTACTACCCGATGGACGAGCAGTTCGACGAGAGCTGGGGTGTCCGCTTCCGGGGCACCTGCGACGACGGGGGCCACGGCTACATCCGCGTGTTCTGGACCGGAACCGACGGCATGAGGACGCTGCAGAACGCCTACCGTGCCGACATCGCCGAGCGGGTCAAGACCTCGCCCGACGCCGGCATCGAGGGAGGATTCGGCGTCGGCAAGGACTTCGCCGTCATCGCACCCGACCCGGACACGCTGGGAGACCTCTCCGCGTCCAACCTGCTCGTCCTCAACTGCAACCCGGACTTCGAGGCGAGCGGCGACGTGAGTACGGCCCCCGCCCAGGCGGACGGCTGCGTCCTGACCGACGACTTCCACTCGGCTGACTGAGGGGTACGGGGCCGTGCTGCTTCCGGAGGACGCCGTGGCCGCCACCGCGCTGATCGAGGTCGTCAGGATCTCCGCCCTCCCGGCCGGACGGAGCGACCCGTATCCGGGCGAGGTGGCCGGCCACTGGGCCGACGGCGAGGCCGCCGCAGCCCTGGCCCTGATCGAGGCCCTGCCCGCCGGCGAACAGCACCGCTGCGGCTTCTCGCCGGGCTGGGGCATCCGGGCGTACGACGACACGCTCGGCCTCGCGCTGTACGAGGCGGCGTTCTGCTTCCGCTGCCACGAGGTCCGGATGCGGGGCACGGCTGTGCCGCCCGCCCTGGCCACGCAGTTCTTCGACGCGGACGCCCCGCGGGCCCAGGAACTCCTGGCCCTGTTCCGTGCCGTGACCCGGGGCCGCCCGACCGGATGAGCGCCGGCGGGAGGTGCGACCGGCCGGGGCCGGGGGAGGCGGCTCCTCCGGTTTGCCCCGACGGGCCTGGCCGGTTCGCCCCCACCGGCCTGGCCGGTTCGCCCCGACCGGCCTCGTCGGCTTGCCGGGCCCCGCGGGCCTGGCCGGTTCGCCCGGACCGGCGGGCCCGGCCGGTTCCTCCGCCGCCCCGTGCTCCGAGGCGCCCGTACCCCCGGAAGCCCGCAGGGTCACACGGTGGCGGCGCCGAACCACCTGGGCAGGTGCCCGAGCAGGTCCTGCTGGTCCTCGCCCACCCACGCCACATGGCCGTCCGGCCGCAGGAGTACGGCGGGCGCGTCCAGTTCCTTGCTGCCGTCGACGACGTGGTCGACCCGGTCCGCCCAGCCCGCCACCGACAGCCGTCCCGCCGGGTCGAGCAGCAGCCCGCGCCCTTCGTGCATCAGCCCGTAGAGGCGACCCCGCTCCAGCTCGACGTCCCGGAGCCGCAGGCCCAGCAGTTCGTGGCCTTCCCCGAAGTCGTAGCGGATGCCGATGCCGATGATCTTCGAGATCACCTGCCGGTTCACCTCCTCGATCTCCATCAGCTCCGACATCAGCCGGCGCACCGCCCGGGGACCCGGCCGGTCGGACATGAGCTCCATCTGTGCACGGGTGTTGTCCAGTACGGCGGCGGCCACCGGGTGCCGTTCGGTGTGGTAGCTGTCCAGGAGCCCTTCGGGGGCCCAGCCGTTCACCTCGGCGGCCAGTTTCCAGCCCAGGTTGAACGCGTCCTGCACGCCCAGGTTGAGCCCCTGGCCGCCGGTCGGCGGGTGGATGTGCGCCGCGTCGCCGGCCAGCAGCACCCGGCCCGCCCGGTAACGCTCGGCGAGCCGGGTGGCGTCGCCGAACCGGGAGATCCAGCGTGGCGAGTGCACGCCGAAGTCGGTGCCCGCGAACGCCCGCAGCTGCGCCTTGAGTTCGTCGAGCGTGGGCGTGGCCGTACGGTCCTCGGCCACGCCCTCGGCGGGTACGACCACGCGGTACACCCCGTCCTTCAGGGGCGCGAAGCCGAACCGCTTCTGGGTCTTGCGCACCTCCGCCGTCGCGGCGGCCAGCGTCTCGGGCGGAACGGCCGCCTCCACCTCGCCGAGCAGGGTCTCGACCCTGGAGGGCTCACCGGGGAAGCCGATACCGAGCAGCTTGCGCACCGTGCTGCGCCCGCCGTCGCAGCCGACGAGGTACCGGGAGCGCAGCTGCGTGCCGTCGGCCAGTTCCACCTGTACCCCGTGGTCGTCCTGACTCAGCCCGGTCAGCTCGTGGCCCCGCAGGATCTCGGTGCCCAGTTCGGCGGCGCGCTCGGCCAGCAGCCGCTCGGTGACCTGCTGCGGGATGGCGAGAACGTAGGAATGCGCGGTGTCCAGCCGGTCGGGCCACTTGTCGCTGAGGCCGGCGAAGAAGCCACCGACCTCGAACTTCTTGCCGAGCGCGAGGAAGCGCTCCAGCAGGCCGCGCTGGTCCATCACCTCCACGCTGCGGGCGTGCAGGCCCTGCGCCCGGGACTGAACGGTCGGCTCCGTCTCCTTCTCCAGCACCAGCACCCGCACGCCGTGCAGCCGGAGCTCGCACGCCAGCATCAGGCCGGTCGGCCCGCCGCCTGCAACGATCACGTCGATCATGAAAACCCGCCCCATTCATCGCACTTGCTCTTCGGCCGGCCGCTCCGCGCGGCCCACGGGCGTACGCGCCGACGGTTTCCACCGGTGTCCCGCTGCCCTGACGAGACCGGTGCACCGACAAACCGCGCGTACGCCGCGAAACCCTGATTTCCGCAGGTTCCGGCTTCGAGCGGATATTCTGCGGCACCACCGGGGCCTTGCCGCAAGGCCCCCGGTGCGCTATATCTTGAGAGTGGCGAGGAGTGGGTGAGCTCCTTGCCCTTCTTTTTTTCGCCCGTCCCCCTCCCTTTCGTCCGCGCCCCTCCTCGCCGTGGCCTCGCGCCTGGCCGTCGCGCGATCGGCGACGGCGGACTTCTTCCGGCGGGCTCCTCCCTCGACCCGGGCCCTGGGCGGCTGGCTCCCTCCCGTGTACTCCCAGGCCGCAGGCGCATGCCCTTGAAACTCTTTGCATAAAACTGCATAGGTGCGTATAGTCATGCCATCGACAAGGAGGCTTTCCGATGGTGGTACGTGCGGCAGTGGCAGGAGCGAGCGGATACGCCGGCGGGGAACTGCTCCGCCTGCTCCTCACCCACCCCCAGGTCGAGATCGGCGCCCTCACCGCCCACACCAACGCCGGAGAGCGGCTCGGCGCCCTGCAGCCGCATCTGAGGCCGCTCGCGGACCGCGTTCTCCAGCCGACCACCGCCGAGGTGCTCGGCGGGCACGACGTCGTCTTCCTGGCCCTCCCGCACGGGCAGTCCGCCGCCGTCGCCGAGCAGCTCGGCGACGATGTGTTGGTCGTGGACATGGGGGCCGACTTCCGGCTGAAGGACGCCGCCGACTGGGAGAAGTTCTACGGCTCCCCGCACGCGGGTACCTGGCCCTACGGCCTGCCCGAGCTCCCCGGGGCCCGCGCGGCGCTGGAGGGGACCAAACGCATCGCGGTGCCCGGCTGCTACCCGACCGCCGTGTCCCTCGCGCTCTTCCCGGCCTACGCCGCAGGGCTCGCCGAGCCCGAGGCCGTCGTCGTCGCCGCGTCCGGCACCTCCGGGGCGGGCAAGGCGCTGAAGCCGCACCTGCTCGGCTCCGAGGTCATGGGCAACATGACCCCGTACGGCGTCGGAGGCGGACACCGGCACACCCCCGAGATGATGCAGAACCTCGGTGCCGCCGCCGGTGAACCCGTCACCGTCTCCTTCACCCCGACCCTCGCGCCCATGCCCCGCGGCATCCTCGCCACGTGCAGCGCCAAGGCGAAGCCCGGGGTGAGCGGCGGGTCGCTGCGGGCGGTGTACGAGAAGGCCTTCGCCGACGAGCCGTTCGTCGACCTGCTGCCGGAGGGCCGGTGGCCCTCCACCGCGGCCGTGTACGGCTCGAACGCCGTGCAGATCCAGGTCGCCCACGACGAGACGGCCGGGCGGATCGTCGTGATCAGCGCCATCGACAACCTCGCCAAGGGCACCGCCGGCGGCGCCCTGCAGAGCATGAACATCGCCCTCGGACTCCCCGAGGACACCGGTCTTTTCACGATCGGAGTCGCTCCTTGAGCGGCTCACACGCGGCCGCCGGGCCGCGGGCAACGAAGGAAACCGCGCCGCTGGGATGCGCGGGCGGAGAAGCGAACGAGGAGATGCAGTGAGCGTCACGGCACCCAAGGGATTCACGGCGGCGGGGATCGCCGCCGGGATCAAGGAGAGCGGTAATCCGGATCTGGCCCTCGTGGTCAACCACGGCCCCCGCCGCGCCGCCGCGGGCGTCTTCACCTCCAACCGGGTCAAGGCCGCGCCCGTCCTCTGGTCCGAACAGGTGCTGAAGGGCGGCGAGGTGACCGCCGTCGTCCTCAACTCCGGTGGCGCCAACGCCTGTACGGGCCCCAAGGGCTTCCAGGACACCCACGCGACCGCCGAGAAGGCAGCCGAGGTCCTCGGCGGTCACAGCGCGGGCGAGATCGCCGTGGCGTCCACCGGGCTGATCGGCGTGCTCCTGCCCATGGACAAGCTCCTGCCGGGCATCGAGAAGGCCGCACAGGCCCTCAGCGAGCACGGCGGTGAGAAGGCCGCCATCGCGATCAAGACCACGGACACCGTGCACAAGACCGCCGTCGCGGGCGGCGAGGGCTGGACGGTCGGCGGCATGGCGAAGGGCGCGGGCATGCTCGCCCCCGGCCTCGCCACCATGCTCGTCGTCCTCACCACCGACGCCGACGTGGAGGCACCCGCTCTCGACACCGCGCTGCGCGCCGCCACCCGCACCACCTTCGACCGGGTCGACTCCGACGGCTGCATGTCGACCAACGACACCGTGCTGCTGCTCGCCTCGGGTGCGAGCGGAACCACCCCCGCGCAGGCCGATTTCGAGCAGGCCGTGCAGAGCGTCTGCGCCGACCTCGCCCGCCAGTTGATCGGCGACGCCGAGGGCGCGTCCAAGGACATCCGGATCGAGGTGATCAACGCGGCGACCGAGGACGACGCCGTCGAGGTCGGCCGGAGCATCGCCCGCAACAACCTCCTGAAGTGCGCCATCCACGGCGAGGACCCCAACTGGGGCCGCGTCCTTTCCGCGATCGGCACCACGCGGGCCGCCTTCGACCCCGACCAGCTCAACGTCGCCATCAACGACGTCTGGGTGTGCAAGAACGGCGGCGTCGGCGAGGACCGCGACCTGGTCGACATGCGCTACCGGGAGGTCCGCATCACCGCGGACCTCGCCGCCGGCGACGAGTCGGCCGTGATCTGGGCCAACGACCTCACCGCCGAGTACGTCCACGAGAACAGCGCGTACAGCTCATGAGCGCCGCGAGGAAGCACACCGCGCTGCCCAAGGCCCAGATCCTCATCGAGGCGCTGCCCTGGCTCACCCGGCACAACGGCAAGACCGTCGTCATCAAGTTCGGCGGCAACGCCATGATCGACGACGAGCTGAAGGCGGCCTTCGCCCAGGACGTCGTCTTCCTGCGGCACGCCGGCCTCAAGCCCGTCGTCGTGCACGGCGGCGGCCCGCAGATCAGCGCCCAGCTCGACAAGCAGGGCCTGGTCAGCGAGTTCAAGGCCGGGCTGCGTGTGACCACCCCCGAGGCCATGGACGTCGTACGCATGGTGCTCGCCGGGCAGGTCCAGCGTGAGCTCGTCGGGCTGCTCAACCAGCACGGCCCGCTCGCCGTCGGAATGACCGGCGAGGACGCGCACACGATCACCGCCACCCAGCACCGCCCCGTCATCGACGGCGAGGCCGTCGACATCGGCCGGGTCGGCGAGATCACCGCCATCGACACCGGGGCGATCCAGGCGCTGCTGGACGACGGCCGGATCCCGGTCATCTCCTCCATCGCGCGCTCCGCCGAGGACAACCACGTCTACAACGTCAACGCCGACACCGCCGCCGCCGCACTCGCCGCCGCGCTGGGCGCCGAGACGCTGATGGTCCTCACCGACGTCGAGGGGCTCTACGAGGACTGGCCGAACAGCGACGACGTCATCAGCCGTCTCACCGCCACCGAGCTGGAGAAGCTGCTGCCCGACCTCTCCAGCGGCATGGTCCCCAAGATGCAGGGCTGCCTGCACGCCGTACGCAACGGGGTCGAGACCGCCCGCGTCATCGACGGCCGGGTCCAGCACTCGATCCTGCTGGAGATCTTCACCGACGAGGGAATCGGCACGATGGTCGTGCCCGACGCAACAGCCGCGGCACAGCCCGGCGCCGAGGGGGAGTCATGAGCAACGAGGAGATCACACAGCGCTGGCAGGGCGCGCTGATGGACAACTACGGCACCCCGCAGCTCCCCCTGGTGCGCGGCGAGGGCGCCCGCGTGTGGGACGCGGACGGCACCGGCTACCTCGACTTCGTCGGTGGCATCGCGGTCAACGCGCTCGGCCACGCCCACCCCGCGGTGGTCGAAGCGGTGTCCACGCAGATCGCCTCCCTCGGCCACGTCTCCAACCTCTACACCGCCGAGCCGCCCGTCGCGCTCGCCGAGCGGCTCCTCCAGCTCTTCGGCCGCAAGGGCAGGGTCTACTTCTGCAACTCCGGCGCCGAGGCCAACGAGGCGGCCTTCAAGATCGGCCGGCTGACCGGGCGCACGCACATGGTCGCCACCGACGGCGGCTTCCACGGCCGCACCATGGGCAGCCTCGCCCTGACCGGCCAGCCCGCCAAGCGCACCCCCTTCCTGCCGCTGCCCGGCGACGTCACGCACGTGCCGTACGGCGACATCGAGGCGCTCCGGACCGCGGTGACCACCGACACCGCGCTGCTGATCATCGAGCCGATGCAGGGCGAGAACGGTGTCGTCGTGCCGCCCGCGGGCTATCTGGAGGCCGCCAGGGAGATCACCCGGGCCACCGGCACCCTGCTCGTCCTGGACGAGGTGCAGACCGGGATCGGACGCTGCGGCCACTGGTTCGAGCACCAGGCCCACCAGAGCGTCGAGCCCGACGTGGTCACGCTCGCCAAGGGGCTCGGCGGCGGACTGCCGATCGGCGCCACCGTGGCGTTCGGCGCCACCGCCGACCTGCTGAAGCCCGGTCAGCACGGCACGACGTTCGGCGGCAACCCGGTCGCCTGCGCCGCCGGCCTCGCCGTACTGGACACGCTCGCCGCCGACGGCATCCTGGACGACGTGAAGCGGCTGGGCGAGCGGATCAGGGACGGCGTCGAGGGGCTGGGGCACCCGTTGGTCTCCCACGTCCGCGGCTCCGGACTGCTGCTGGGTATCGTGCTCACCGGCCCCCTCGCACCGAAGGTGCAGCAGGCGGCTCAGGGAGCCGGACTCCTGGTGAACGCGCCCGCCCCCGACGTCGTACGGCTCATGCCGCCGCTGATCATCGGTGACGCCGAGGTGGACGAGTTCCTGCGGATTCTGCCGGGAGCCCTCGACGCGGCTTACGGGGACGGACGATCCGGGGAGTGACGATCCGGAGAATGAGGCGACGACGATGACCGAGGCACAGGACACCGATCACGGCGGGCCGTCGGTGCCGCAGACCCGCACGGCACGCCACCGCAGGATCGTGGACATCCTGAACCGGCAGCCGGTGCGCTCCCAGAGCCAGCTGGCCAGGCTCCTGTCCGACGACGGGCTGAGCGTCACCCAGGCGACGCTCTCGCGCGACCTGGACGAGCTGGGTGCGGTGAAGATCCGCAACACCGGCGGCGAGCTGATCTACGCAGTGCCGAGCGAGGGCGGCTTCCGCACCCCGCAGGCGCCCCTCGGAGGCTCGGCGAAGGAGGAGCGGATGCGCAGGCTCTCCGCGGAGCTGCTCATCTCCGCCGAGGCCTCCGCCAACCTCGTGGTGCTGCGCACGCCTCCGGGCGCCGCCCAGTTCCTCGCCTCGGCCATCGACCAGGCCGAACTCCAGGCGATCCTCGGCACGATCGCGGGTGACGACACGCTGATGCTGATCAGCCGTGACCCGAACGGGGGTCAGGCGCTGGCCGACCACCTGCTGCGACTGGCCCAGAACGACCGCTGACAGGTCCTCAGTAGAGGGTGATCGCAGTCGGTCCGGACGCCGTCCCGACCGCGATGTGCGGACGGCGTACCGGATCGGCCCAGGCCAGGATCCGGTCCATGGCGACCGCCGGCACGGACACACAGCCGGCGGTCGCGCCCTTTCCGTCGACGTGGAGGAAGATCCCGGCGCCCCTGCCGCGCTCCGGCCGGTGGTAGTTGAAGCCGACGACGAGCGCACGGGCGTACTGCGCGCGGTAGGTGATCAGATGCTCGGCCTCGTCGGCCCGGCAGTCGGCGGGGCGCGGCTCCACCCAGCGGTTGTACGCGGTGGAGGCGTTGTCCTGGCACCACCACGAGGCGTCGGTGACCCGGCGGTACGGGTACCGGGTTCCGGGCGCCGCGGCCTCGGTCCCGAAGGCGTACGGCAGGTCGTAGAGCCCCGTGGGCGTGGTGTTCGTGCCCTGCGTACGGGTCCTGCCCTCGGCGAGCCCGTTCGCCCCGAAGCGCGCGGGCGCCGAGCCCGCCGCCACCCAGCCGCCCGGACGCAGGTCCCACCAGGTGACGGTTCCCGTGGTGGAGTCCGTGCCGGGAGCCTCGGCGGTGATGAGCTGGGTGCCGCCGCCCGTGTCGGTCAGCCGCTCGGGAAGGGGCGGCGGTGCGGCGGGCCGCGCCGCGAGCGAACCGGCCAGAGCCAGCAGGACCGACACGGTCACCAGGAGTCTGCGCATGCTCCGGACCGTACGGCGCACGGCGCGGCGCCCCCACCGCGCCTGCTCCGTACGGTCCGGAGC
>Ga0247818_10002617_pt1 | contig 11610 bp, 10 predicted proteins | sample 13C_Glucose_Day1_FD_192424 | JGI IMG/M metagenome (GOLD analysis project Ga0247818, IMG submission 192424) | Soil microbial communities from agricultural site in Penn Yan, New York, United States - 13C_Glucose_Day1 | ecosystem: Environmental > Terrestrial > Soil > Agricultural land | place...
CGCTTCAAGGGCACCACCGGTATCGCCCACACCCGCTGGGCCACCCACGGCGCCCCCTCCGACGTGAACGCCCACCCGCACCTGGACGCCGAGGGCAAGGTCGCCGTCGTCCACAACGGCATCATCGACAACGCCTCCGACCTGCGGCGCAAGCTGGAGGCCGACGGCGTCGAGTTCCTCTCCGAGACCGACACCGAGGTCCTCGTCCACCTCATCTCCCGCTCGCAGGCGGAGAAGCTGGAGGACAAGGTCCGCGAGACGCTGCGCCTCATCGAGGGCACGTACGGCATCGCGGTGCTGCACGCCGACTTCCCGGACCGCATCGTGGTCGCCCGCAACGGCTCCCCGGTCGTCCTCGGCATCGGCGAGAAGGAGATGTTCGTCGCCTCGGACATCGCCGCGCTGGTCGCCCACACCCGGCAGATAGTGACCCTCGACGACGGCGAGATGGCCACCCTCAAGGCCGACGACTTCCGCACCTACACGACGGAGGGCACCCGGACGACCGCCGAGCCCACCACCGTCGAGTGGGAGGCCGCCTCCTACGACATGGGCGGCCACGACACCTACATGCACAAGGAGATCCACGAGCAGGCCGACGCCGTGGACCGCGTGCTGCGCGGCCGCATCGACGACCGGTTCTCCACCGTGCACCTCGGCGGCCTCAACCTGGACGCCCGCGAGGCCCGCCAGATCCGCCGGGTGAAGATCCTCGGCTGCGGCACCTCGTACCACGCGGGCATGATCGGCGCCCAGATGATCGAGGAGCTGGCCCGCATCCCCGCGGACGCCGAGCCGGCCTCGGAGTTCCGCTACCGCAACGCGGTCGTGGACCCCGACACGCTCTACATCGCCGTCTCCCAGTCCGGTGAGACCTACGACGTCCTCGCCGCCGTCCAGGAGCTGAAGCGCAAGGGCGCCCGGGTGCTGGGCGTCGTGAACGTCGTCGGTTCCGCCATCGCCCGCGAGGCCGACGGCGGCATCTACGTCCACGCCGGCCCCGAGGTCTGCGTGGTCTCCACGAAGTGCTTCACCAACACCACGGTGGCCTTCGCCCTGCTCGCCCTGCACCTGGGCCGCACCCGCGACCTCTCGGTCCGCGACGGCAAGCGGATCATCGAGGGCCTGCGCAAGCTGCCCGCGCAGATCGCCGAGATGCTGGAGCAGGAGGAGGAGATCAAGAAGCTGGCCCAGGAGTACGCCGAGGCCCGCTCGATGCTCTTCATCGGCCGCGTCCGGGGCTACCCGGTCGCCCGCGAGGCCTCCCTGAAGCTCAAGGAGGTCTCCTACATCCACGCCGAGGCCTACCCCGCCTCCGAGCTGAAGCACGGCCCGCTGGCCCTGATCGAGCCGGCGCTCCCCACGGTGGCGATCGTCCCCGACGACGACCTGCTGGAGAAGAACCGCGCCGCCATGGAGGAGATCAAGGCCCGCAGCGGCAAGATCCTCGCGGTGGCCCACCAGCACCAGGAGAAGGCCGACCAGACGATCGTCGTCCCGAAGAACGAGGACGAACTCGACCCGATCCTGATGGGCATCCCCCTCCAACTCCTCGCGTACCACACGGCCTTGACCCTGGGCCGCGACATCGACAAGCCGAGGAACCTGGCGAAGTCGGTAACGGTCGAGTAGAGGCCGCACAACGAGACGGACCCCCACGTGATGCCACCATTCACGGGGGGTCCGTTTTCGATTGCCGGGAAGCCGCCCAACTCCCCGGCCTGCGCGGCTAACCGGCGGCCGTCACCCCCCGGCCCGCAGCGCGTCGAGGAAGTGCGGTCGGCCAGTGGGCCAGCGCCGCGGTCGCGGCGTACCAGGCGACGGCCCCCGCGGCGACGGCGAACCAGCCGCCCACCTTGGTGAGTCCGTCGTTGTCGGCGAAGCTCGCGATCGCCATGAGGAGCAGGCCGACGAAGAACAGCCCGTACGCGCCCTGACCGAGCTGGTCGCCACCGGCAAGTGTGAGGGACAGCGCCACGAGGGCGAAGAGCAGCAGGAAGAGCCCCGCGGCATTGGCGGACACCTGGTTGTCGGCGGCGACGGCCCAGGTGAACCAGAGCGCGCCGAGGGCCACGAACGCGGTGCCGTTCGCGGCGTCACGGTCCCGGAGGGCCATAAGCCCGGCGACGAAGAGGGCAATGCCGCCCACGTACTGGGCGATTGATACGGCGTCAGCGGCCGACACGCCGTCGATCACATCGGCATACCCGAGTCCGAAGGCCAACAGGGTGATTCCGAGGGCGAGTCGGCCGACCACGCCGGTGATTCCGCTTCCCGCAGAGACGTCGTTGTCCACGGCGGGCTCCCTTCATGCATGTGCAGTTGTGCGGTGTGCGATATATGCCCTTCACAAGGGCACAAACACCTCTACGCGTGGGTAAGTTCACGCTTCGCAGAAAGGAGTGCGGCGTCCCGAACGGCTCATCTCACCTGGGACAACGGCGAGTTACGGAATGACAACGACGGGACGCTTGGCCCGCTTGGCGAGCCGCCCCGCGACAGACCCGAAGATCCGCCCGACGATGCCCTGCGTGGAGCCGACGACGATCGCGTCCGCCTCGTACTCCTGCCCGACCTCTTCGAGTTCGTGGCAGATGTCACCGCCGCGCTCGACGAGGATCCACGGCACCTCGGCGAGGTAGTCCGCGCACGCGAGTTCGAGGCCGAGGACCTCGGTGCGGTGGTCCGGTACGTCGACGAAGACCGGCGGCTCGCAGCCCGCCCACACCGTGGTGGGCAGCCGGTTGGCGACATGGACGATGATCAGGCCCGACCCGGAGCGATGAGCCATGCCGATGGCGTACGCGAGGGCGCGCTCACTGGAGGTGGAGCCGTCGAAGCCGACGACGACGCCGTGCTTGAAGGCTGGATCGCAGGAGTGGCGTGGCTCTTCCGCCGCCAGGGGCTCGGCCGCCGTGGGGTCGGCGACGGGCCGCTTGCGGTCCGCTGGTTCGAAGAATTCGTGACCGGCCATGGCTGTCTCGGCGTATTGATCCTTATATGGGGGCCCGCGAGCGGAGCTCGATGGATGCGTCAGTGTGCGGCGGAGCTGTGTCCGGGAATGGTCTTCCCAACCCCATACCCCAAGGGTACGGCGGCACGCCTCCTTAGCCCAGATACCCGCTCACGGTCGGTGCGGGTTCCAGGGAGCATGCACGAGGGGACGCCCGTAACGCAATGCTTGCTGCGGTGTACAGGCGGTTTGCACAGGATTCACTTGCGCGCGCCGTACGGACGGCCGATCACCAGTGACCGACTGCCCCGCCCCGCGTTGATCACCACGAGCCACCGCCCAGGCAGCCCAGGAGCACATATCCATGTCCGGACCTCGCACCCCCGCCGAGGACAGCACCACCGACGTGGTCCGCTGGGCGGCCTTCAGCTGCGTCCTGGTCCCCGTGGTCCTGCTCTGGTACGGCACCTCGTTCGCCGGCGCCACCGGTACGGCCCTCGGTCTCGCCGCCGTGACGGCCGTGTGCCGTCTGCTGCTGCGCCAGTCGGAGCGCGGCGCGACGCGGCTGCGCCAGGAGGAGCTGCACGGCCCCTCACCCCGGCGTCGCGGACGCCATCACCGGACCGGAACCGGGGCTCATAGAGGCGGACGTCACACTGGGGGAAATACACCGGTCGGCTGACCGGTTTTCACGCACGGGCACGCCACTTTTCAGCCAACTTCTGGCGCGCATGCATCCCCTGCCCAGAACACCCCTCAACCCCCGTTCCACCTGCACGGAAAGGGCCTCAGGGGGTCTGCGCACCCTACGTGGATTGGCCACTGCGACAAGGCGCACTTCCCTGCACGGCCCGCGAGTGCAACGCTTCGTGATCGAATGCTTCACGCCAAGTTGCCAAGTCGACAATGTGCCGAGTGCCGAACCGGCCACTGCGGCGCGACGCGACACAGTAGATTCGATCTTGACTGTCTACGGCGGGGGACTCGTGCAGGACCGAGGGGAAACGTGCAGGAGCGACACAACCGAGGAGCCGCGACCACCGAGGGGGGCTTAGCAGTATGAGCCACGACTCCACTGCCGCGCCGGAAGCCGCGGCCCGGAAACTTTCCGGGCGACGCCGCAAGGAGATCGTCGCGGTGCTGCTGTTCAGCGGCGGCCCCATCTTCGAGAGTTCCATACCGCTGTCGGTGTTCGGTATAGACCGCCAGGACGCCGGCGTGCCGCGCTACCGACTACTGGTGTGCGGCGGCGAGGAAGGCCCACTGCGGACCACAGGGGGCCTGGAACTCACCGCGCCACATGGCCTGGAGGCGATCTCACGGGCGGGCACGGTCGTCGTGCCGGCCTGGCGTTCGATCACCTCGCCGCCACCGGAGGAGGCGCTCGACGCTCTGCGCCGGGCGCACGAGGAAGGCGCCCGCATCGTCGGGCTGTGCACCGGCGCCTTCGTCCTCGCGGCGGCGGGCCTGCTGGACGGCCGCCCGGCGACGACGCACTGGATGTACGCACCGACGCTGGCCAAGCGCTATCCGTCGGTTCATGTGGATCCACGTGAACTGTTCGTCGACGACGGCGACGTGCTGACATCGGCCGGCACCGCGGCCGGAATCGATCTCTGTCTCCACATCGTGCGGACGGACCACGGCAACGAGGCGGCCGGAGCGCTCGCCCGCCGCCTGGTGGTCCCGCCGCGCCGATCCGGCGGTCAGGAGCGCTACCTCGATCGATCTTTACCCGAGGAGATCGGCGCGGACCCGCTCGCGGAGGTCGTCGCCTGGGCGCTGGAGCACCTGCACGAGCAGTTCGACGTCGAGACGCTGGCGGCGCGCGCGTACATGAGCCGCCGGACCTTCGACCGCCGGTTCCGCTCGCTGACGGGAAGCGCTCCGCTCCAGTGGCTGATCACCCAGCGGGTCCTTCAGGCGCAGCGTCTGCTGGAGACGTCGGACTACTCGGTGGACGAGGTCGCGGGCCGCTGCGGCTTCCGTTCGCCGGTGGCGCTGCGCGGCCACTTCCGCCGCCAGCTCGGCTCGTCGCCGGCCGCGTACCGGGCGGCGTACCGTGCCCGGCGTCCGCAGAGCGAGAAGCCGACGGACACGGAGTCCGCGCTGGGTCCGGGTGTGCCGCAGGGCCCGCCGCCCTCCGTGTACCCCGACGCCGGACCGGTCCCGCTCCAGACCCGGCGCACACCGGCGCCGATGGGCACGTCCGCGCCCCTTGCGGTGGCGTCGGACAACGGCCGCGAGGCGTACGCGGCCAGCCGCGCCGGCCTGCCGAGCCAGCGCAGCGGCATGTGACGTCGTAGACACCGGACGGGCCGATCCACTCGGCCCGTCCGGCGTTTCGAGGACCTCCACACCGACGCGGGGCACCCAAGGACGGACGTCAGCCGTAGGGTGGGCGCATGAACGATCGCATGGTGTGGATCGACTGCGAGATGACCGGCCTCTCGCTGTCCGACGACGCGCTCATCGAGGTTGCCGCCCTCGTCACCGACTCCGAGCTGAACATCCTCGGCGAGGGTGTGGACATCGTCATCCGCCCGCCGGACGCGGCGCTGGAGACGATGCCGGAGGTGGTGCGTCAGATGCACACCGCGTCCGGGCTGCTCGCCGAACTCGCCGGCGGCACGACCCTCGAGGACGCCGAGGAGCAGGTCCTCGCCTACGTCCGCGAGCACGTCAAGGAACCCGGCAAGGCGCCGCTGTGCGGGAACTCCGTCGGCACCGACCGCGGCTTCCTGCTGCGCGACATGCCGACCCTGGAGGACTACCTCCACTACCGGATCGTGGACGTCAGCTCCATCAAGGAGCTCGCCCGGCGCTGGTACCCGCGGGCCTACTTCAACAGCCCGGAGAAGAACGGCAACCACCGCGCCCTCGCCGATATCCGCGAGTCCATCGCCGAACTCCGGTACTACCGCGAGGCCGTCTTCGTGCCCCAGCCCGGCCCCGACTCGGACACCGCCAAGTCGATCGCCGCGAAGCACGTCGTGCCTGCTCAGTAGGGTGCGAGGGGGTCCCGCAGGGGCGCCGCGAAAAGGCGTGCGCGAGCACCCCTTCGGACCCTGTACACTTTTTCTCGGCCGGTAGGGGACTCCACGGAAGTCAACAGCCGGTCATGGTGGGTGTAGCTCAGCTGGTAGAGCACCTGGTTGTGGTCCAGGATGCCGCGGGTTCGAGTCCCGTCACTCACCCTTGGTGATCAGCCGGTGACTTCAGGGATGAAGTCACCGGCTGATTGCGTTTCCTGGGGCGGGCCCTAGGCTTCCGACGGTGTCCGAGCCCCGCGTATCCGCCGAGCCCCTGCGCACCGACCGCCTCGATCTGCTGCCCCTGCGCACCGACCGCCTCGATCTGCTGCCCCTGCGCGTCGAGCACGCCGAGGAGATGGCCGCCGTCCTCGCGGACCCGGCGCTGCACCACTTCATCGGCGGCGAACCGCTCTCCCCCGACGGCCTGCGCGCCCGTTACGAACGTCTCGTCGCCGGCTCCGGCAACCCGGCCGTGTCCTGGTGCAACTGGGTGCTGCGGCTGCGTGCCGGGTCGTGCCTCGTGGGCACGGTCCAGGCGACGATCACCGCGGACGGCACCGCCGAGATCGCCTGGGTGATCGGCACGCCGTGGCAGCGGCGCGGCCTCGCCTCCGAAGCGGCCCGCGGGCTTGTCGCGTGGCTGGAGCAGGGCCCCGTCCACACCGTCGTCGCCCATGTCCACCCCGCCCACCGGGCCTCGGCGACGGTCGCCGCGGCGGCGGGCCTCACCCCGACCGAGGAGTGGCAGGACGGGGAGGTCCGGTGGCGCCGACAGCGGTTGCCCCGGTGACGTCACGTCGCCTGTGACGCCGGATCCCGTACACCCAAGGCCCGGCGGGGGTTGACGGTCGGAGCCCCTCCGTTCAGGACGAGGCCCGCGTCACCAACTCCGTGGCCAGGACCGCCTGGGTCCGCTCCAGGTCCCTCGACGCCGCCGGGCGGCGGTCCGCGATCTCGGTGAGGAGGAGGTCGATCATGCGGCGGCCCATCTCCTCGATGGGCTGGCGGACGCTGGTGAGGGGCGGGTCCATGTGACGGGCGATGGCGGAGTCGTCGTAGCCGACGAGGGCGACGTCCTCGGGGATACGGCGGCCCGCCTCGCGCAGCGCCTGGCGGGCGCCGGCCGCGGTGACGTCCGATCCCGCGAAGACCGCGTCCAGGTCGGGGTGGCGCTCCAGCAGGGCCCGCATCGCGCTGACGCCGCCCTCCTCCGTGAAGTCGCCGGGCTCGATCAGTCCGTCGTCCACCGGGCGGCCCGCGTCACGCAGGGCGTCGCGGTAGCCGTCGACGCGGCGCTGGGCGCCGTAGACGTCGAGGCGGCCGGTGATGTGCGCGATGCGGGTGCGGCCGCGGTCCAACAGGTGCTCCACGGCCGAGCGGGCACCGCCGTAGTTGTCCGAGTCCACCGAGGTCAGCGTCTCCGCGGCCGATCTCGGACCGCTGATCACCGCCGGGATCTCCAGCTGGGCCAGCAGGTCGGGCAGCGGGTCGTCCGCGTGGACCGAGACCAGCAGGACGCCGTCCACTCGATGGGCGGCCAGGTACTGGGCCAGGCGGCGCCGCTCCTTGTCGCTGCCCGCGAAGATCAGCAGCAACTGCATCTCGGTGTCGGTGAGCTCGGCGCCGACGCCCTTGAGCATGTCCGAGAAGTACGGTTCCGCGAAGAACCGGGTCTCCGGCTCGGGCACGACCAGCGCGATGGCGTCCGTGCGGTTCGCCGCGAGGGCGCGGGCGGCGGTGTTGGGGACGTAGCCGAGTTCGGCGACCGCCGCCTCGACCGCCGCGCGGGTCGCGTCGCTGACCCGGGGCGAGCCGTTGATCACCCGGGATACGGTGCCGCGCCCGACGCCCGCGCGGGCCGCCACCTCTTCGAGGGTGGGCCGACCGCCGCTCCGGCCCCGCGCTCCGTGGGTTGCCATGGGCTCCGCCTCCCGTTGACCATTCCGTTGGCCTGGAATTTAACAGTCCCGCCGGTGCCGTGACCGTCCGCGGGGATCGTTGATCAAGACCCTGCTTCGGCCAAATACAGGCGATCTTGGCCGAGTTCGGACCCGCACCGCCGGCCCTGCCGAGTTAGTTAACGGGCCGATAACTGAACACATAACTCCGCGTCCGCTCCCTTGACACCCCCGCTCGGACCGACGAACCTTCAACACATCACCTGTGGGAGCGCTCCCACAGTACCTGACACATACACATCCCGCACGTTCCCCGCCCGAGCCGCAGCGAGTACAAACGAACGGGCCCAACAATGCAGTTGGCCGGGGGGTCGGCACGTCAGGCAACAGGAGGACGCAATGCGCACGAGTACCCGCAGGTCCCGCCGGCTGATGGCCCTCGCGGCCGCAGCCGCGCTGACGACAGGGCTGCTCGCCGGCTGCGCCGAGGACTCGGACGACGGCTCTTCGAACGAGGGCGGTGGCAACGGAGGCGGTGGCAAGACCACGCTCACCATCGGCACCTTCGGTGTCTTCGGCTACAAGCAGGCCGGCCTCTACGACGAGTACATGAAGCTCCACCCCGACATCAACATCAAGGAGAACGTCACCACCCGGACCGACGTCTACTGGCCCAAGACCCTCACCCGCCTCCAGGCGGGCGCCGGCACCGACGACATCCAGGCGATCGAGGTCGGCAACGTCACCGAGGCCGTGCAGACGCAGGCCGACAAGTTCGTCGACCTCGGCAAGGAGGTCGACAAGTCCCAGTGGCTGGACTGGAAGAACGCCCAGGCCACCACGAAGGACGGCAAGCTGATCGGGCTCGGCACCGACATCGGCCCGATGGCGATCTGCTACCGCAAGGACCTGTTCGAGAAGGCCGGTCTGGAGACCGACCGCACCAAGCTCGCCGAGCAGTGGAAGGGCGACTGGGGCAAGTACGTCGACCTCGGCAAGGACTACATGAAGAAGGCGCCGAGCGGCACCAAGTTCGTGGACTCCGCCTCCTCCGTCTACAACGCGGCCCTCGGCGGTGAGGTCGAGCGGTACTACGACAAGGACGGCAACGTCGTCTGGGACAAGTCCGCCGGTGTGAAGAAGGCCTGGGACGTCGCCATGGACGTGGCGACCAGCAACATGTCCGCGAAGCTGAAGCAGTTCGACAAGCCGTGGGACCAGGGCTACGCGAACGGCACCTTCGCCACCGTCGCCTGCCCGGCCTGGATGATCGGTTACATCCAGGAGAAGTCCGGTGAGGCCGGCAAGGGCAAGTGGGACGTGGCGGCGGCGCCGACCGCGGCCAACTGGGGCGGTTCGTTCATCGGCGTGCCGACGGCGAGCAAGCACCAGAAGGAGGCCGTCGAGCTGGCGAAGTGGCTGACCGCGCCCGAGCAGCAGGCGAAGGTCTTCGCCAAGCAGGCCAGCTTCCCGTCGGCCCCGTCGTCGTACTCGAGCCTGAAGCCGGCGGCCGCCACCCAGGCGTACTTCTCCGACGCGCCGATCACCGAGATCTTCTCGGCCTCCGCCAAGACGATCCCGACGCAGTACCTGGGCACCAAGGACCAGCCGATCGGCACCGCGATCACCGACATCGGCATCCTCCAGGTCGAGCAGAAGGGCAAGAGCCCGGAGCAGGGCTGGGACGCCGCGACCAACGAGATCAAGGACGTGCTCGGCCAGTGAGCAGTTCCAAGCAGGCCCTCGCGCATCCCGCGTCGAGTGCCGACGCCGCGCCCGGTGACAAGCCGGGCGCGGCCGGCCGCGCGAACGGTCGCGGTACCCCGCCGCCGGGGAGCAGTTCCTGGCGGAGCCGGCTGTACCGCTGGGACATGAAGGCGTCGCCGTACGCGTTCATCTCCCCCTTCTTCATCGTCTTCGGGGCGTTCTCGCTCATCCCGCTGCTGTACACGGCGTGGTACTCGCTGCACAACGTGCAGCTGGCCGATCTCGACGGCCAGACCTGGGCGGGCCTGGACAACTACGAGAACCTGCTGTCCTCGGACTTCTTCTGGAACGCGCTGTGGAACACCTTCACCATCGGTGTGATCTCCACGGTGCCGCAGCTGCTGATGGCGATCGGCCTGGCGCATCTGCTCAACTACAAGCTGCGCGGCTCGACCGTGTGGCGGGTAGTGATGCTCACCCCGTACGCCACCTCGGTGGCGGCGGCGACGCTGGTGTTCGTGCTGCTGTACTCCTGGGACGGCGGCATGATCAACTGGCTGCTGGACTTCGTCGGCATCGACCCGGTCAACTGGCGCGAGTCCGACTGGGGTTCGCAGTTCGCGGTGTCCTCGATCGTGATCTGGCGCTGGACGGGCTACAACGCGCTGATCTACTTGGCGGCGATGCAGGCGATCCCGGTCGACCTCTACGAGTCCGCGGCGATCGACGGCGCCAACCGCTGGCAGCAGTTCATCCATGTGACGATCCCGCAGCTGCGGCCGACGATCCTGTTCACGGTCGTCGTCTCCACGATCGGCGCGACCCAGCTCTTCGGTGAGCCCCTGCTGTTCGGCGGGGTCTCCGGTTCCAAGGGCGGCTCCGAGCACCAGTACCAGACGCTCGGTCTGTACATGTACGACCAGGGCTGGATCATCGGCAACCTCGGCAAGGCGTCCGCGATCGCCTGGTCGATGTTCCTGATCCTGCTGATCGTCGCCGTGATCCAGCTGCTGATCTCCCGACGGCTGAGGAAGTCCCAATGACCGCGACCGAACTGACGACACCTCAGTCCACGGAGCCCGTGCAGACCCGGCGCGAGCGGCCCCGGGTGATGGGCGCCGGCAAGCAGCTGCACGCCGGCCCGCTCACCTATGTCGTCCTGTCCCTCTTCGCGCTGCTCTCGCTGGCCCCGCTGGTGTGGACGGCGATCGCGGCCTCGCGCACCAACCAGCGCCTCGCGGAGACCCCGCCGCCGCTGTGGTTCGGCGGGAACCTGTTCAAGAACATGGAACGGGCGTGGGAGGAGGGCGGCCTCGGCACGGCGATGTTCAACACCATCTTCGTGGCGGGCATGATCACCATCAGCACGGTGCTGTTCTCCACACTCGCCGGCTTCGCCTTCGCCAAGCTCCGCTTCAAGTTCTCCGGCGTCCTGCTGCTGCTGACGATCGGCACGATGATGATCCCGCCGCAGCTGGCGGTCGTACCGCTGTATCTGTGGATGGCGGACCTCGGCTGGTCGAACCAGCTCCAGACGGTGATCCTGCCGACCCTGTGCACGGCCTTCGGTACGTTCTTCATGCGGCAGTACCTCGTGCAGGCGCTGCCGACCGAGCTGATCGAGGCGGCCCGGGTGGACGGCGCGAGCAGTCTGCGGGTCGTCTGGCACGTGGTGTTCCCGGCGGCGCGGCCGGCGATGGCCGTCCTCGGCCTGCTGACCTTCGTGTTCGCCTGGAACGACTTCCTGTGGCCGATCATCGCCCTGAACCAGGAGAACCCGACCGTGCAGGTCGCGCTCAACTCCCTGGGCACCGGCTACGTTCCCGACCAGGCGGTGATCATGGCGGGCGCCCTGCTCGGCACACTGCCGCTGCTGATCGCCTTCCTGCTGTTCGGCAAGCAGATCGTGGGCGGCATCATGCAGGGCGCGGTCAAGGGCTGACGCCCGGCCCGCCGCCCGTACGTCCCACGGCCCCGGGGGTCGCGTCACCGCCGCCCCGGGGCCGTGGGACGTACG
>Ga0247818_10002621_pt1 | contig 11607 bp, 8 predicted proteins | sample 13C_Glucose_Day1_FD_192424 | JGI IMG/M metagenome (GOLD analysis project Ga0247818, IMG submission 192424) | Soil microbial communities from agricultural site in Penn Yan, New York, United States - 13C_Glucose_Day1 | ecosystem: Environmental > Terrestrial > Soil > Agricultural land | place: USA...
GTCATCGGCGGTGTCGGACAGCGGATGCTCGCCGGTGTCAGCAAGAAGATGGCCGGCCAGTTCTTCACCGCGGTCGACCAGGACATCGCTGGTGTCCGCAAGGCCGTGCCGGCCGCTCCCGCGGCCCCCGCGGTGCCCGTCGGTGTCGAGGCCGTGCCCGGCGCTCCTGCCGCTCCCCCGGTGTATGCCGGTGCGCCGGCTCCGGCCGCCGGTGCGCTCGTGCTCGACAAGAGCTTCGCCGCCGGGGTCGGCCTCGGTGCGGTCATCGCGCTCATCGGCGTGGTGGTCGGCGCGGTCCTGGGGAGGCGTCGCTGATGCGGGCCTTCACTGCTGCCGCCGTCCAGATCGCCCCGGTCTCCGGGAAGCTCTCGCCGGAGGTCGTGCGCAAGAACCTCGACAAGTGCGTCGACTTCACGCGCCGCTGCGTGTCCGACACGGGCGCCGAGCTCGTCGTGCTGCCCGAGACGGCGACGACCGGGTTCACTCCCGACTGCTCCACCGAGGAGCTGTGGGACCTCGTCTCCGAGCTGCCGGGCCCGGTCATCGAGCCGATCCAGGACGTCGCCCGCGAGCTGGGCGTGTACATCTGCGTCGGCACCTACGAGCGCGGCCCGGAGCGCGGCGTCGTCTACAACAGCTCGGTGCTGATCGACCGCGCCGGCGAGGTCCTGGGGATCTACCGCAAGACGCACCCGTTCTTCAGCGAGCACGTGCAGCACGGCGGCTGGGTGACCCCCGGCGACACCGTGGCGGTGTGCGACACCGACCTCGGCCGTCTCGGGATGATCATCTGCTTCGACGGCGACTACCCCGAGCTCTCGCGCATCCAGGCCGTGCAGGGCGCGGAGGTCATCCTGCGCCCGTCGGCCCTCCTGCGCAGCGCCGACGTGTGGGAGCTCACCTCCCGGGCCCGGGCCTACGACAACCACGTGTTCGTCGTCGGCGCCAACGCCACCGGCATCGACGCGGCGGGGGTGCTGTACTTCGGCAACTCCCACATCGTCACGCCGATCGGGCACATCGTCGCCAAGGCCGCCAGCCACGAGGGCTGGGTCTCCGCAGTGCTCGACCCCGCGGAGGGGCTGAGGTCGCTGACCCCCGGCTCGAACATCAAGCAGGGCTTCGACCACCTGCGCGACCGCAACCTCGACCTGATCCGCAGGCACCGCGAGGACCTCGAGCGCCCGGCCGAGTCCCCCTTCGAGCACTGACGGACCCGGCACCACCCCTGACTTCGTATCCGCCGAGCCGCTCACGACACCGTCCGCGGCAGCCATGAGCGGCGCGGTGTAGACGAAGTGCGTGAAAGGGGCCGGGTGGTGAGGTGTTGCGGCATGTCCGGGATCCGTTGGCAGGTTGTGCCAACGAAACGAGCGCGCCCAGCGGGTTGAATCGCTGCAGCGAAAACCCCCCGCGAACCACCCAGACCTCAGGAGCGCGAATGTCCGCAGCGGCGACGTCACGACGCATCAGGATCGGCATCGACACCGGTGGCACGTTCACCGACGTCGTCGCCTTCGATGAGGACTCCGGCGAGCTCATCACCACCAAGACCCCCTCCACCCCGAGCAACCCCGCCGACGGCTTCATCAACGGCGTGCACAAGGTGCTCGACATCCTCGGCGCGACCGGCGCCGACGTCACCGCGGTCTGCCACGGCACCACCGTCGCCACCAACAAGCTCCTCGAGGGCAAGGTGGAGCAGCTCGGCTTCATCACGAGCGAGGGCTACGAGTTCATGCTCGAGATCGCCCGCCAGGCGGTCCCGGACGGCTACGGCAACTCCTACTTCTGGGTCAAGCCCCCGCGCATCGTCCCCGCTGACTACGTGAAGACCGTCGGCGGCCGCCTCGACTTCGAGGGCAACGAGGTCCGCCCGTTCGACGAGGAGCAGGCCGTCGCCGCCGCGCGTTGGTTCAAGGACCGCGGCATCACGACGATCGGCGTCTGCTTCCTGCACTCCTACGCCAACGACGAGCACGAGCTGCGGATGCGCGACATCCTCCTGCGCGAGCACCCCGACGCGATCGTGTCGATCTCCTCGGAGGTCCTGCGCGAGTACCGCGAGTACGAGCGGTCGATGACCACCCTCGTCGACGCCGCGGTCAAGCCGAACGTCTCGCGCTACGTCACCAACATCCACGCGCGGCTCGACGACTTCACCGGAGCCCACGAGGGCGGCCGCGAGTCGATCCCCTTCTACATCATGAAGTCCAACGGCGGCGTGCTCTCCGCCGACGAGGTCGTGCACCAGCCCATCACCACGGTGCTGTCCGGCCCCGCGGCCGGCGCGCTCGGCGCCGGCCTGATCGCCAGGAAGGCCGGCTTCGACAAGGTCCTCACCTGCGACGGCGGCGGCACCTCGACCGACGTCAGCGTGGTCCTCGGCGGCGAGCCGACGCTCACCACCGAGGGCACGGTCGGCGCCTACCCGAGCAAGATCCCGATGATCGATGTCGTCACCGTCGGCGCTGGCGGCGGCTCCATCGCCTGGATCTCCCCCGAAGGCACCCTCAAGGTCGGCCCCCAGTCGGCAGGCGCCGACCCCGGCCCGCTCTGCTACGCCAAGGGCGGCACCGAGCCCACCATCACCGACGCCCACGTCGTCCTCGGCCGGATCCCCCCGCACCTGCTCGGCGGCGAGATCCCGCTCGAGACCGAGGCGGCCAAGGCCGGCATCGACGCCATCGCGGCCAAGCTCGGCATCGACCCCGACCACTGCGCCACCGGCATCCTCGAGATCTCGGCGTGGAACCAGGCCAACGCCCTGCGCCAGGTCAGCGTCAAGCGCGGCCTCGACGTGCGCGACTTCATGCTCGCCACGTTCGGCGGCTCCGGGTCGCTGCTCGCCTGCCGCCTGGTCGACATCCTCGACCTCGCCGGCGTCGTCGTCCCCCAGAACCCGGGCAACGTCTCGGCGTTCGGCCTGCTGACCGTGGACGTGAAGAACGACTACGTGCAGACCGCCGTGGCCAAGCACGCGAGCCTCGACTACGCGGCGGTGCAGAAGACGTTCGACGAGCTCACCGACAAGGCCGCGAAAGCCCTTGACGCAGAGGGATTCCCGCGCGACGCGCACCGCTACACCCGCACCGTCGACCTGCGCTACTTCGGCCAGGCCTTCGAGGTCCGCGTGACCGCGCCCGAGGGCGTCGTCGACGAGGCGTATGCCGCGAAGGTCGCCGACGCGTTCCACGCCGAGCACCGCGCGCTCTACGGCTACGACTTCAAGGGCGACCCGCAGCAGCAGGTCGAGTGGGTCAACCTGCGCGTCACCGGCGTCGGCCCGATCACCCGCCCCGAGCTGCGCGAGGTCGGCACCGCCGACGGCGCCGGCTCCGTGGCCGAGCGGGCCCGCAAGTCCACCCGCCCCGTCTGCTTCGACGCCGAGACGGGCTACGTCGAGACCGACGTCTACTGGCGCCCGGACCTGCGCGCCGGCGACACCCTCGCCGGCCCGGCCATCGTCGAGGAGTTCGGCTCGACCGTGCCCGTCCACCCCGGCTTCACCGTTCGCGTCGACGCGATCGGCAACCTCGTCATCACGAAGGAGGCCTGAGCGCCCATGAGCACCACTGCCACCACCGCCCAGCCCCAGGCCGCCGACGCGCCGGTGAACCCGGCCGGCCTCCCCACGGCATACGAGCACGGGAACCGGCTCACGGCCGAGGGCACCACCGTCGACCCGATCATCGTCGAGATCGTCGAGGGCACCCTGGCCAGCGTCGAGATGGAGGTCGAGACCGCCATCGCGCGGACCAGCCGCTCCCCCATGATCCGCGACGCGCACGACTTCCGCGCCGGCATCCACGACCGCCAGCTGCGCAAGCTCACCGGCCGCTCCTACTCGGCGCTCGTGCACCCGATCGTGCGCGACTTCCCGCTCGAGGAGATGAACGAGGGCGACGTCTTCTTCCACAACGACGTCTACGAGTCCGAGGGCGGCATCGGCCACCTGCCCGACCTGTGCGTCACCGTGCCGGTGTTCCACGAGGGCGAGGTCGTCGCGTTCGTCCAGGCCTTCGGCCACCACGACGACATCGGCGGCGCCTGCCCCGGCTCGATGCCCTCGGGTGCCCAGAGCGTCTACGAGGAGGGCCTGGCGGTCCCGCCGATCAAGCTGTGGGACGCCGGCAAGCCCAACCAGGCCGCGTTGCGGATCATGACCCGCAACTCGCGCATGCCTGACAGCCTCGCCGCCGACCTCGACGCCGAGTGCTCGGCCTGCCTCATGGGCGCCCGCCGCCTCAGCGAGCTGTTCGGCCGCTACGGCCGCGACACGGTCGAGGCCGCCTTCGACGGCATCCTCGACAAGACGACCGAGACCTACCGCCGCGAGATCCTGTCCAAGATCCCCGACGGCAGCTACGTCTGGGAGGACTACGCCGAGCACGACGGCGTCGACGACCCCAAGCTGCACACGCAGCGGATCACCCTGACCAAGGTCTCGACGGGCGGTCCCGGCCCCGGCGACGGCGGCCCGAAGCTGATCATCGACTTCACCGGCACCGCCCCGCAGGCCAAGGGCCCGATCAACCACTGCGGCGACTACGTCGGCGGCAACTTCCTCAAGAAGTGGCTCGCGCCCATCCTGCGCAACCTCGCCGACACCCCCGAGCGGATGGCCGAGCTCGACGTCAACGAGGGCATCGTCCCCCTCATCGAGATGAGGTTCCCCGAGAAGGGCACGCTGCTCACGCCTATCTTCCCGGCGCCGACCAACGCACGCACCTTCGTCATCCTGCGCCTGCTCGGCGTGCTGGCGGGTGTGGTCGCCAAGGCGGTGGACGGCAAGATGCCGGCCGACCAGGAGACGATCCGCTACACCGGGGTCTACGGCAAGGACCGCGACGGCAACGACTACCTCATGCGCGAGGTGCTCGGTGGCGGCTCCGGCGGCCGCTACTACGCCGACGGCGAGGACACCATCCACGTGGTCCCCGACTCCCGGAACCTGCCGACGGAGTTCACCGAGAGCCGCTTCCCGTTCCTGGTCGAGCGCCTCGGCCTCGCCGTGGACTCCGGCGGCGCGGGCCGCTACCGGGGCGGCCTCGGCTACGAGAAGCACATCCGGATGCTCAAGGACGCGAACTTCATGTCCATCGCCGACCGCTCGATCCTCGCCTGCTGGGGCGTCAAGGGCGGCAAGGCGGGCCAGTCGTTCCAGGTGACCGTGGACCTCGGCGGGCCCGAGGAGCGGGAGGTCGACGCCCTCGCCGACAACGAGCCCGTGAAGGCCGGCCAGGTCATCCGGATCCGCACGACCGGTGGCGGCGGCTGGGGCGACCCGCTCGAGCGCCCCTACGACGAGGTCGAGCGCGACCTCCGCTGGGGCAAGGTCTCCTTCGAGGGGGCGCGCCGCGACTACGGCGTCGTCGCCTCGGGCACCAAGGACGAGCCGGTGGTCGACACCTCGGCGTCCGACAGCCTGCGCGAGCGGCTGCGCTCCGAGCGCCCGGAGGAGCCCTTCTTCGACCGGGGCCCCGGCTACGCGCAGCTGGCCGAGGGCAAGGCGGCGGCCGACGTCGACTGGCTCTGAGCTGAGTGAGCCACGAGAGTCCCGCGCGGCGGGTGCTGGTCATGGGCGCGTCCGGCAAGACCGGGCGCGCCGTGACCAGGGCCCTGGCCGCGCGGGGCTTTCGCGTGCGCGCCGCGGTCCGCTCGGAGGGCGCCGCCGAGAGGGTGTATGCCGCGGGGGCCGGTGAGCTGGCCGTGCTCGACCTGGAGACCGGCGCCGGGCTGGAGCGGGCACTCGAGGACGTGTGGGGGGTCTACCACCTCGCACCCAACGTCCACCCTGACGAGGTGGGGATGGCCGCGCGGGTCACCGCGACGGCCGAGGCGGCCGGCGCTCGGCGCCTGGTCTTCCACTCCGTCCTGAACCCCGACGACGCCTCCATGCCCCACCACCTGCGCAAGGCGCAGGCCGAGGGTGTCGTCCGCAGCGGCGCGGTGCCGTGGACGGTGCTGCGGCCCGCGGCATACCACCAGAACCTCGTGCCGGCGGCACTGGTCGGCGAGATCGCGGTCCCCTACTCGCTCGACTCGCCCTTCACCAACGTCGACCTCAGCGACGTCGCGCTGGTGGCGGCGACTGTGCTCTCGGAGCCTGGTCACGAGGGACAGGTCTACGACCTCGCCGGCCCCGAGGCGCTCACCGTCCGGGAGATGGCGGCGCGGGCGAGCGAGGTGCTGGGGCGGCCTGTGGCAGCCGTCGAGACCGACCGGGGCGCGTGGGAGGCGGGGCCCGGAGCGGCGCTTCCCGACACCGCCCGGCAGGACCTGCTGGCCATGTTCGAGTCCTACGACCGCGAGGGCCTGGTGGGCGGCTCGGCCTGGCTGTGGGCACTGCTCGGGCACCTGCCTACCACGTGGGCCGAGGCTGTGGCGGCTGCTCGAAACACGCCGTAACGCACCCGTAACCCTCCGGACCGGCATGTGGGACAACGGGTTTCAGGCTGGGTAAAAGGCACAACCGAGACGTATGGCACCTGTCACATATTGACGACGTACCGCCCTTACTGCACTGGCACGCTCCTCGCAACACCAACGGGGCCCCGCCCCTGCCGGCAAGGGCGCCGGCGCCCCTTCCCCCTCGGAGGCACACATGGCTCGCTCGTCCCTCATCCGCCTGGCCGTTCCGACGGTCGCCCTCGCGCTCGCGGTCTCCGCCTGTGGCGGCGGCGCGTCCGGCTCCGACGAAGGAGGCGGCACGAAGGACCTCAAGGTCGCTGCGCTCTTCTCCGGGTCGGCCACCGACGCCGACTACAACTCCCTCGGCCTGCTCGCCCTCGACGCCGCCAAGAAGGACCTCAAGGCCGAGACCGCCCACTCCGAGAGCGTGCCGGTGCCCGACGCCGAGCGCGTCATGAAGGAGTACCTCGCCGACGGCTACAACGTCATCTGGTCGCACGGCAGCCAGTACTTCGAGGCCACCTCCAAGCTGGCCAAGCAGAACCCGAACGTCACGTTCATCGGCGAGTTCGACAACAAGCCGAAGGAGCCGCTGCCGAACCTGTGGGTGCTCGACCGCAACTTCCACGTCGCCTTCTACCCGATCGGCGTCCTGGCCGCCGCGACCACGAAGTCGGGCAAGATCGGCTACGTCGGCGGCCTGAGCCTGCCGTTCTCGTACTCCGAGGTCCACGCCATCAACCAGGCCCTCAAGGACAGCGGCTCCTCCGCCAAGGTCACCCCCGTGTGGACCGGCGACTTCAACGACCCGGCCAAGGCCCAGCAGATCACCACCCAGCTCATCGGCCAGGGCGACGACGTCATCGTGGGCTCGCTCAACCTGGGCATGGTCGGCGCGTTCCAGGCCACCAAGGGCAAGAGCGCGAACGTGGTGGTCACCGCGAAGTACACCGACAAGTCGCAGTTCGACCCGGAGCACTACGCCACCTCGACGATCTACGACTTCACCAAGCCGCTGAACGAGATGCTGACCAAGATCCAGGGTGGCACCAGGTCCGGTTACTTCCCGCTCGGCTTCGACTCCGGTGTCTCGATCCAAGAGCCGAAGAACGTCGACCCCGCCGTCGCCGCCAAGGTCGAGAAGGCTGTCGCCGACATCAAGTCCGGCGCCATCACGGTCGAGAAGAACCTGACCCCCATCAAGTGACGGACCGACCGCAGATGACCTCGGTGGACGAGACCCGCCACGAGGCGCGCGAAGGAGCTTCCGGTCCCCTCCTCACCATGGAGGGGATCCGGAAGACCTTCGGCTCCGTCGTGGCCCTGGACGGCGTCGACCTGACCGTCGGCCGCAGCGAGGTGCACGGCCTCCTCGGCGGCAACGGCGCCGGCAAGACGACCCTGATGAACGTGCTCTACGGGCTCTACCGACCGGACGGCGGGTCGGTGGTGCTCGACGGCTCCCCCGTGGAGATCCGCGACCCGCGCGACGCCATCTCCCACGGGATCGGCATGGTCCACCAGAACTTCCTCCAGGTGGACACCTACACGGTGACCGAGAACGTCGTGCTCGGCACCTCCCTGCCGTCCTGGCCGACGGTCGACCTCAAGGAGCCGGCGGCCCGCATCGCCGAGCTCTCCGAGCGGTTCGGCCTGACGGTCGACCCCGGGGCGCGCGTGGCGAACCTGTCGGTCGGCCTGCGCCAGCGGGTGGAGATCCTCAAGGCCCTCTACCGCGGCGCCAAGGTTCTCGTGCTCGACGAGCCGACGACCAACCTCACGCCGCAGGAGGTCGACTCGCTGTTCGGCTCGCTGCGCGCGATCGTCGACGAGGGCATGAGCGTCGTGTTCATCACCCACAAGATCCGCGAGACCATGGCCGTCTGCGACGCCCTGACGGTGATGCGTGACGGCACGCGCGTGGGCACGGTCCGCCGAGCCGACACCTCGGCCGCCGAGCTGGCGACCCTCATGGTGGGCGACGACGCCGCGGTCGGCCGGGTCACCGAGGTGGTCACGGCCGGCATGGGTGCCGCGGCCGGGACCGCCGCCACCGGCGAGACCGCCCGCGACCTCGGCGACGTGCCGGCGCGGGTGGCGGTGCGCGACCTGGTCGTCCTGGGCGACCACGGCGTGCCCGCGACCCACGACGTGTCGTTCGAGGTCCGCCGCGGCGAGATCGTCGGCATCGCCGGCGTGGCCGGCAACGGGCAGGTCGAGCTGGCCGAGGCGGTCGCCGGGGTTCGCACCCTGGAGGGCGGCTCGGTGGACGTCGACGGCCAGCCGCTGGCCGGGCGACCGACCGCCGTGTGGCTGGAGTCCGGCGTCGCGTACGTCCCCGAGGACCGGCACCGCGACGGCATCCTGCCGTCGGCGAGCATCATGGAGAACCTGGTGCTCGGCGCCCAGCGCAGCGTGCGGTTCCGCAAGGGACCCTTCGTGGACTGGTCGGCCGCCCGTCGGCACGCCGAGGAGGCCATCCGCACCTACTCGGTCAAGGCGTCCGGGCCCTCGGCACCGGCCGCCGCCCTCTCCGGCGGCAACATGCAGCGCGTCATCCTGGCCCGCGCGTTCTCGCACCGGCCGGGCTTCCTCATCCTGCACAACCCGACCCGGGGCCTGGACATCCCGTCGACCCAGTTCGTCTACGACCGGGTCCGCGAGGCGGCGGCGGAGCACTCAGCTGTGCTGCTGATGTCCGAGGACCTCGACGAGCTGACCCATCTGTGCGACCGCGTCCTCGTGCTCTACTCCGGCCGCGTGGTCGGCGAGCGCACCCGCGGCCACTACGACCAGTACGAACTCGGCCACCTCATGGCCGGTCTCGAGGACACCGCATGACCACCACTGCCACCCCGCCCACGACGACCACACCGGTGAAGCCGGCGGCGCGCCGCGGCGCCGGGCTGACCCGGTCCGTCCTGTCCTACGCCCTCGCGGTGCTGCTGGCCTTCGTGGTCTCGGGCATCGTCATCGCCGCCCTGGGTCACTCGCCCGTGGAGGCCTTCCGCGCCATCCTGACGACATCGTTCAAGTCGTCCTTCGGGTTCATCGAGACGGTGCAGAAGTGGGTGCCGCTCGTGCTGCTCACCCTGGCCTTCACGATCCCGCTGGCCGCAGGCAAGTACAACATCGGTGGCGAGGGCCAGCTGCTTGTCGGCGCCACTGCCGCGGCTGCGGTCGGCATCACGATGAAGGACGCCCCCATGGTGGTCCTGCTGCCGCTGGTGCTGCTGGTGGGCGTCCTGGCCGGCGGTGTCTACGCCTGGATCGCCGCCTGGCTGATGGACCGCTTCGGCGTCAACGAGATCCTCAGCACGGTGCTGCTGAACTTCGTCAGCTTCGGCATCGTCGACTACGTCGCCAGCGAGGTGTGGAGCGACCCCGCCGCGGGTCACCCGACCACCGTGCCGATCGGCGACGGCGGCCTGCTGCCTCTCGTCGGGACCCCGCCGATGCACACCGGTGTGCTGCTGGCCCTGCTCGTCAGCGCGGCCACGGTCGTCGTCATGCGCCGCACCGTGCCCGGCTACGAGCTGCGGGCCGTCGGCACCAACCCGCGGGCCGCCCAGGTCCACGGTGTGCGGATCGGCCGCGTCGCGGTCGGCTCGCTGGTCGTCGGTGGCGCGCTCGCCGGGTTCGCCGGGGCCATCGAGGTCGCGGGCGTCCACGGCAAGCTGATCGAGGGCATGCAGTCCAACTACCTGCTGCTCGGGATCATCATCGGCCTCATCGCCCGCGGCAACGCCCTCGCGGTGCCCTTCGTGGCCTTCGGCATCGCGGTGCTCGAGGTCGGCGCCAGCGCCATGCAGCGCACCGCCGACGTGCCGAGCGAGATGGTGCTCATCGTCGAGGCCCTCACCCTGCTGTTCCTGCTCTTCTCCGACGTCGTCGGGGCCCGCCTGAGGAGGTCCTCGCGATGAACGAGGCCGTGTCGTTCCTGCAGCTCGTCGTCACCGCGATGGTGCCGTTCATCCTCGCCGCCCAGGGCACCATGCTCGCCGGCCGCGCCGGGGTGTTCAACGTGGCCCAGGAGGGTGTGATGATGCTCGGCGCCAGCGTCGGGTTCCTGGTCTCCCTCAAGATGGGCGGGAACCCGGTCGGCCTGGTCTTCGCCGCGCTCGTCGGCGCGGCGTTCGGTTGGTTCCTCGGGTGGGTCACCACGCGGTTCCGCCTCGACCAGTTCGTCATCGGCCTCGCGCTCTTCTTCGCCGCCACCGGCATCGCGTCGCTGCTCTACAAGGTGGTCATCGGGGTCACACTGAAGCCGCCGCTCATCGAGACCCTCCCCGACATCGAGATCCCCCTGCTGTCGTCGATCCCCGGTGTCGGCACGGTCCTGTTCACGCAGGACGCGATGGTCTACTTCGCGTTCCTCGTCTCGGGGCTCCTGTACTGGATGCTCTACCGCACCAACCTCGGCCTGAAGCTGCGCTCGGTCGGCGAGAACCCCAAGGCCGCCGACAGCCTGGGAGTCAGCGTCGCCCGCACCCGCATCTGGTGCTCGACCGCCGGTGGCGCCCTGATGGCCCTGGCGGGCGCGTACCTGCCGATGACCTACACGGGCACCTACACCGAGGGCATCGTCGCCGGACGCGGCTGGCTCGCTATCGCGCTGGCGTTCTTCGGTGGGTGGCGGCCGCAGTACATCCTCGCCGGCTCCGCGTTCTTCGCCGGCATGGAGGTCCTGGCCCTGCGCGTGCAGGTGGGCGGGGTCGACATCCCGCACCAGTTCATCTCGATGCTGCCGTATGCCGCGACGCTGCTCGTGATGATGTTCGCCCTCCGCTGGGCGAGCGTTCCCGCCTTCCTCGGTCGCAACTACGACCGGGAGAGCAGGCACTGACGGCGACCCCCACGTCAGGTGCCGCGACGGTGCCCCCGGCCTCCAGACCCTGGGCCGGGGGCCTCGTCTTCTCTGCGGCCGTGGGCAACATCTGACAGTCCATCCCGCCGCGGCCCATCGCTGCCTGCCAGCGTCCTCCCCCGCCGGCCCGCCTAGGCTCGGGGCGCACGGCATACGCGGACTTCGGCCCGGCACAGAACCAGGAGCACACCGTGAGCGCACCCCTCGACGGCACCACCGTCATCGACCTGTCCCGGGCCCTCGCCGGCCCGCACGCGGGGATGATGCTCGGCGACATGGGCGCCCGCGTCATCAAGGTCGAGTCCCCTGGCACCGGTGACGACACC
>Ga0247818_10002624_pt1 | contig 11604 bp, 11 predicted proteins | sample 13C_Glucose_Day1_FD_192424 | JGI IMG/M metagenome (GOLD analysis project Ga0247818, IMG submission 192424) | Soil microbial communities from agricultural site in Penn Yan, New York, United States - 13C_Glucose_Day1 | ecosystem: Environmental > Terrestrial > Soil > Agricultural land | place...
GCCGATGGCTGGCCCCGAAATCGACACACGCGCGCACGCACGCCCGGCAGCGGTCCGCGACGCCGGCGGCACCGACCTGGTCCGTCCTAGTCGCTGAGCCGCAGACCGGCTGGCACCGGGTGCCGAGCGAAGCCGGGCATCGCCGCGGTGCGGGGCGCCGTGGCGGCGACTGCCGGCACGGGCTGGCGGAACATCGCGCAGGCGGCGGTCACGAGGACCTCCTCGACCGCTGACGCGATCGCACTGTCGGGCTGGGTCGGCATCAGGACGACGGCGCTGCGCGTGCCCTCGATGGTGTTCATGGCGAAGCTGACGTACCCGGGGATGCCGCCGTCGTGACCCCAGACCCTCCCGCACGGTGTGTCCAGAGCGAAGATGCCGAGGCCGTAGGCGAAGCCGGGCCCGGGGCTCACGGTGGTCGTCATGGTGCGGAGCAGCGCAGGTGAGAGCAGGCGTCCGGACAGTAGTGCCTGGTAGAACCTGGCGAGATCTGGCGGGTTGGACACCAGGGACCCGGCGGCCCACGCCCAGCTGGGACTCCAGCGGGAGAGGTCCTGGTAGCCGTCTCCGGTGACGCTCGGCGGCGCGTAGCCGTGGGCGTAGGACCCTCGGAAACGTGCGCTGTTCGCGAAGTAGGTGTTGTCCAGGTCGAGGGGGCGGACCACCCGCTGCCGGACCAGGTCGGAGATCGACTCGTCGGTAGCCTTCTGCAGCACGAGGCCGAGCAGGATGTAGCCCGTGTTGCTGTACGACCAGCTTGTCCCGGGCGGGAACAGCGGCGGGTGAGAGACCGCGACAGCGATGACCTCGCGTGGACGCCAGTGCCGGTACGGGTCGGCGAGGACGCTGGCGAAGAAGTCGGAGTCGTCGGTGTAGTTGAAGATGCCGCTGGTGTGGTTGAGCAACATGCGGATGGTGATCGAGCCACCGTTCGGAACCATCCCCGGCAGCCAGCTCTCGATCGTGTCTCCGAGCGTGAGTGTGCCCTCGCCGACCAGCTGCAGGGCGATCACCGCGATCGCGGTCTTGGTGATGCTGCCCACCCGAGCCTGGTCCGTGGGGCGAAGTGCGATCAGCGGGTCGAGTTGGGCGGATCCGACGGCGAGTCGTGTCACCTCGTCCCCGTCGTCGATCATCGCGCTCACGCCGGTGGCCCCTGCCTCGACGGTGGCCTGCATCGCCGCCTCGAGGGCGGCGGTCCGACCGCCGCCGCTGCTCGCTGAGACGACGGTTGCGGGTGCCGCGCCCAGACCGCGGGCGGGAGGCGCCGCTGTCGCGGCGGAGGACGGAGCCAGCGCCGCGATGGCTACGACACTCGCCGCCGCCAACGTCGCGACCAGGCGTGGGACCACTGACATGGAGAAGCTCGATTCGTACTTCTTCACACTGTCCTCCAGGAGGTCTCTCGGCACCAGACCGCTGCCTCCGTCAACCGTTCGGGACGGCCGGGTGCCGAAGGGCGGCCGAAGGTCCCTCCCGCTGGACCCAGGAGGTGGGCACACTGAAGCCGTAGCGCAAGGCGGGAGTCGAGCAAGGGGGAGTCGATGAGCAACAGCAACACGGGCGCCGCCGCTGGTGGAGGCGCAATCTACGGCCTGGGCATCTTCGGGGCCTGGGTGTTCTTCTGGCAGCAGGCGGACGGGCTCCTGGAGTACGTGCTGGCGGTGTTTCAGGGCCTGTTCTGGCCGGCATTCATGGTCTATGAGGCCTTTGGGGCCCTCGCCGGGTGACGCGCCATCCTCCGCTGGCTCAGCCGGTCGGGGTGCCCACCGGCGATGCGGAGGTCGGCAGCGTGTGGGTATGGGCAGCCGCGGCAGCAGCCGCGTCGCTCAGGGTCCCTCGCGCCGCGCGGTGACGGGCCATCACGAAGGCCATCAGGAAGCCTGCGAAACTGAACGCCGCCATGACCCACGACGCCGCCGCCAGGCCCGAGGCCAGCGCCTCGGAGGGTGGCCGGCCTTCGGCGGTCCGGTCCGCGATGACAGCGCCGTAGATGGTCGCAGCCAGCGCAGTGGCCACGGCGGCACCGACGTAGCGCGCCATGTTGGAGACACCGGATGCCGCCCCGACCTGGTTCTGCGAGACGCAGGCAGTCGAGGCGGACGAGGCAGGCCCGTTGGACAGGCCCATCCCGACAGCCACCGCAATCAGCGGCAGGAGGAACAAACCGTACCGCCAGGAAGCGTCGACGAGGCCGATGCCCCCAAACCCGATTGCGGTGAGCAGGAACCCCGCACCGATCACCTGGCGGCCGCCGAGGCGGGCCGCGAGTTTCGGTACGAACGGTGCGACTGCGACAAGGCCGGCGGTGGCCGGGAGGGTGGCCAGGCCCGCCTGCAGCGGGCTGAAGCCCAGGGCGCTCGGGTCCTGGAAGTAGAGGCTGAGCAGGTACATCAGCCCGTTGATGGTGCCGGCTCCGATCAGGATCGCGATCGTCGCACCGACCAGGATCCGGTTGCGCAGCAGCGCGAGGTCGAGGATCGGAACGGACACTCGTCGCTCCACCACGACGAATGCCAACCCCGAACCTATGGACACGGCCAGCGAGCCGAGGGTGGCTGCCGACGCCCAGCCCCAGGCGCTTCCCTTGCTCAGGGCCAGCACGAGCGGCGCGAGGGTCAGGGCGATGAGCACCGTGCCCGCGTAGTCGATCGAGCGCGAGCGGTGGGGGTCGCGCGACTCGGACACCGTTGCGGCGGTCATCGCCATGCACACGACGGCGACTGCCGCATCGACCCAGAAGAGGCCCTGCCAGCCGGCCAGCTCGACGAGCACGCCGCCCAGCAGGGGGCCGGCGGCGGCACCCACGGCCGCCGCGGCGCCCCAGAGGGACACCGCGCGCAGCTGTGCCTCACCCGTGTTGGCCACTGAGAGGAGGCTGAGTCCGCACGCCAGGATCGTCGCTCCCGCTGCGCCCTGTATGACGCGTCCGGCGATCACAGCTCCTCCGGAGGACGACAGGGCGATCAGGATGCAGGACACCACGAACAGCAGCAGCCCGAGCTGGAAGACCCGCTTGCGCCCGAACACGTCGCCGAGCGAGCCCGAGGTCACGATCACGGCCGCGCCCACGAGCGAGTACCCGGTCACCGCCCACTGCAGGGTCGTGACATCCATGCCCGTGTCCTCGCTGATCGCAGGCAGCAGGATGCTGACTGCGGACGTGTTGGCGTTCACCACGAGGGTGGACAGACAGGTGGCGGCCAGGACCCCGCCGGCCCGGCTCGCGTCGGCGCTCCCCGGCCCCGCGGAGGAGTCCGTCCCTGACATCTGGCCGCCCCCCTTCAGCGAGGCATGGCTGGCAGCACCAGTTGCCTGACGCTAACCGCCGCGTCCGGGGGCGCGCCTCACCCGCTCCGGACGAGGGCCGAGACCTTCGCCGAGAGGCACTCTGGTTAAGTGGTTCGAAGGGTGGCGGCATCGGCAGGTCACCGCTCTGCCGTGAGCCGACGTCTGCGTTCGGCGCGGCAGCGTGCCTGGTCACGCGTGGCCGCGCCCAGGGGGCGGCGTGCCAGGCCCGAGGTCCCGGCCTCCGAACCGGTTCCGGCGCAGCCGCCCGAGGCGGTGCTCGACCTCCTCCGCAACCTCGGCGTGGCCATGTCGCGTGCGGGTGACCCAGCGGACCGGATCACCCAGATCCTCGACGATGTCGCCAGGGTGTACGCGGCCGCGGGTGTCACGTTCTTCGTCGTCCCCACCGGGGTGTTCGTGCGCATCGACCTGGGCGCCTCGAGCAGGGTCGACTTCAAAGCCGGGGCCACCACGCCGCTGCGACTCGACCAGGTGGACGCGCTCTACCGCCTGATCGACGACATACGTCATTCCTCGCTGGACGTCGACGCGGCGAGTCAGCGCCTGCGCGACCTGTTGTCGGCGCAGCCGAGGTTCGGTGGCCTGCTCGCGGTCCTGGGGGGCGGCGTCCTCACCCTCGGCCTGGGGCTCATGCTCAACCCCACTCCCAGTGCCCTGCCGGCATTTCTGGTCCTGGGCTTCCTCGTCGGGGGCCTGCGCTGGTGGGCAGACCACGAGGCCGTGCTGTCCTTGGTGCTCCCGGTAGCCGCTTCCTTCGTCGTGACCTGGGTGGTGTTCCAGTGGGTGGCTCCAGCGCTCGATGCAGCGCCACTGGACATTGTCATCCCCGCGCTGGTCACCTTCCTGCCTGGAGCAGCTCTGACCATGGCCACGGTTGAGCTGTCCACCGGCGACATGCTCGCCGGTTCTGCTCGGCTGGTCTACGGCCTCGAACGTCTGCTGCTGCTGAGCTTCGGCATCGCCATGGGCGCGCAGCTTGCCGGCCTTCCTCCACCGTCCGGCGAGGGCGCCCGGGCGCTGGGTACATGGGCGCCCTGGGTGGGAGTCCTGGTCTTCGGCATCGGTCAGTATCTGGCCTCGTCCGCGCCCCGACGAACGCTGGGCTGGCTGCTCGTCGTGCTGTACGTCGGGTATGCCGCGCAGGCCGGCTCAGCGCGCCTCGTCGGCTCGCTGGGCGCGAGTCTCGTCGCCGGAGCAGTCGTGCTTCCCGTGTGCTACGCCATCCAGAGCCGTCGGAGCGGGCCTCCGGCGCCGGTCACGTTCCTGCCGACATTCTGGCTGCTGGTCCCCGGCGCCCTGGGGCTTGAGGGCGTGGCGCAGATCGTCGGTGCCGACGAGGCTGCCGGACTCGGCGACTTTCTCAACGCCCTGATGTCCATCGTCGCGATAGCAGTCGGTGTGCTCGTCGGTTCCGGAGTGTCCGAACGGATAGGGCGAACCACGTCGACCTGGCGCGGGATCTAGCGGCGGCAGACCCATCACTGCGCAGCTCACCCAGGGAGAGCCGCGCGCGCCGCCGGAGCGTGAGGGGTGTCAGCCCAGGAGCATCCCGTCGGTCGAGCTCGACGGCTTGGGGTCGGGTAGCCGCATCATGCGGATCGAGGTGAACAGGCCCGCCAGGGCGGCGAGAATCGGGACGAGGAGCGCTACCTGCAGGGCACGCGGGCGCGCCTCGGTGTTGATGCGGATGATCTCGTCCTGGATCTCCTCGGGCTGGGCGGCAAGCTGCTGCTCGAGCTGGGTGTTGGTCATCACCTGGGCGTCGTCCTCGAGCGCCTGCGCAACGCGCTGCTGGTCGGCCGGGGGCAGCACACTGCTGGCCTCCGCCATCTGCGTGAAGGTGAAGGACAGGGCGGCGAGCATGATCGCGCCGGCGAACGCGAGTCCGAAGGACAGCCCGAACGACCCCGCTGCCGAGTTCACGCCGGCCGCTTCACTGACCCGGTCCTCGGAGATCGGAGCCAGTGTGTAGTTGTTGAGCTGGGACACCAGCAGGCCCAACCCGGACCCTGCGACCAGCAACGGGACGAGGAGGTGCCAGCCCGAATCCGCCCGCGGCACGATCGGGATCAACAGGACCAGCCCGATCGTCAGCAGCACGAACCCCGTCCGGACGATGCCCGCCGGGCGCCGGTCGCCGGACCTCTTCCCAGCGAGCATCGCGACGGCGAACATGCTCAGCGACAGCGGGGCGATGGACAGGCCAGCCTGCATGGCGTTGTACTCCAGCACCATCTGCAGGTATATCGGCAGCGCGATCATCGTGCCGCCCAGCACGATCTGCTGCAGCATCTGCTCCGAGATCCCGAACCTGAAGTGCTGGGACCTGAACAGTCCGGGGTCAATCAGCGTCGGCCGCCCCTCACGCTTGCGCCGCTTCAACCAGAAGGCGAGCCCTGCCAGGCCCATGGCGCCGATCGCCAGCAGCCCTCCGACGAACTCGCCGCCCTCCTGCCACACGAGGATGCCCAGCACCAGGCCGCCCATGCCCAGGACCGAGAGAGCCGCACCCACGGCGTCGACCTTGCGTGGTCCCGTGTACGGCACGTCCTGGACCAGGCCGATCCCCGACAGCACGACCGCGATGATCGCCACCTCGAGCAGGAACCCGACCCGCCACGACAGGAAGGTGGTGATGAACCCACCCACCAGGGGTCCGATGGCGGCAGCGATCGCCATCGCCGCCCCGACCAGCGCATAGACCCGCTTCTGTGCCGGTCCCTCGAAGTTGCCGTGGATCAGCGACTGCATGGAAGGCAGCAACAACGAGGCTCCGATGCCGCCCACGACGGCCCAGAAGATGATGATCGCCGTCAGGCCCTGGGCCAGAGTCATGGCCAGAGCGCCGATCGCGTAGCCGAGCAGGCCCAGTACGTATGCCCGCTTCCGCCCGATCAGATCACCGACCTTGCTGCCGATCAGGATGAACGCGGCAGAGACCAACGCCTCCAGCGCAATCGCCGACTGGACCCCGCTGACCGTCGTGTCGAGATCGCGCACGACCGCCGAGATCGACACGTTCATCAGTGAGGTGTCCACCACGAGGACGAACATCGCCATCGCCAGCAGGACGGCGAGCCGCCGGTTGAACGGCACGTCCCGAGGGGTGCCACTGCTCGCTTCCACTTCCACCGCAGATCACCGTCCCGACAGTCGAGTGGTCGCACCGGAGCTGGACCGAGACCACGGTGCGCAATACCGGCACTGCCTCAGCATGACGCCGTTGCGCCCACCGCGTGACCGGAACCGGCGACATCGAGCGATCGATCTCACGGGCCGAACAGCCCGTCCAGGTCAACTCATCGCCGCGCTGCCCACGTCCGGGCACCCGGCAAGCTCATCGGGTCCGCCGAGGCCAGATGGTGCGCCGTCAACGCCCCTCACCTGGTCGCGCTGGTCAGAACCGGCGCGAGGGGCGAGCAGGGCAAGACTTCCGCCCCTGCCGGTCCGGCACCAGGTGCCTACGCGTCGGCCCCGTAGGTCCCGAACTCCGGAAGTCCCGTCGTGTCGAAGATGTGAACCGACAGGCCGCCGGGTGTCGTCTGATGGCTGACGAGCCGCAGGCCGGCCGGTGCGCCGCCGTCCGGGAACAGGCGTCGGCCCTGGCCCACGACGACCGGAGCGATCACGAGCCGCAACGTGTCGATCAGCCCGGCGGCCAGTAGGGACTGGGCCAGCTTGGCGCTGCCGTGGATCTGCAGTTCCCGGCCGGGCTGCCGCTTCAGTTCGGCGACCTGGGCTGGGATGTCGCCGGACAGGATCGTGGTCGGGTCCCACTCGGCCTTCGTCAGGCTGTGGGAGGCCACGTACTTCGGCAGGCCGTTCAGGATGCCGGCGAAGGGATGGTCGGTCATCTTCGGCCAGTCCCGCGCGAAGTTCTGGTACGTGCGGCGGCCGAACAGGAACGCGTCCGCCTCGCCGAGCCAGGTGCCGACCACCCGGTCGAACTCCTCGTCCAGGTGCGGCACGAACCAGCCACCCTGCGTGAACCTGTCGCTGGTGTCCTCGTCCGGGGACCCCGGGCCCTGGGAGACACCGTCGAGCGTCAGGAACTCCTGCACAACCAGCTTCATCGAGCACCACTCCAGTCAGATGACGGGCTGCCAACACCATCTTGGCGCGCTGGTCCGCGCCGATGTGCCGCAGGGTTCAGCGGTACCGGCGGCCCGACGTCGTCACCGGCGGGGGGACCCTCATACGAGGCCCGATCCGGCTCACGGCTGGTGCTCGCGCTCCCACGCACCACGAGTCGACCTCCGGCCCACCTGGCGTCGGCTGCACACCTGGGCGGCCGTCCCGGTGGACTGTGTCGGCTTCGGGTGGCCGACGCGGCGCGACAGGTACCGGGATACCTCAGCCGGCCCGCTGAAACTCATCTGCAGGGGCAGGGCGTCGAGCTCGGAGAGCACCCAGGCCGGTAGGAGGAGGCGAGCGCCGACTTCCCTGAGGTCGGGGGTCGTGAGGGGAAAGGGGAGTCCGATCAGCTGCCGAGTGAGGCCCTCCGGCACCGTGTAACCCGCAGAGCTGCCGTGCACAGGTCGCATGCCATCTCCTTCATCTCTTCCACGGCCCCGGTCGAAGGGCGCTGGCGGAACGGGCACTCGAGCGATCGTGTCAACGGCGCCACGTGCCCCAAAGGGCCGAAGGTCCCTGTCTCGACGGGCCTGGTCGTGCTGGGGTGGTGGGCGATGGCGCCGCCTCCGGCCGCGGAGAAGGGGACATCTCGCCGCAAACCTCCCATCACCGGTGCAGCGCCAACGGCTGGGCGTGGCCGCGGATGGCTGGACGACTGCCACCTCGTGGACGCAGCGCCTCGGTGCGATCACGCCGTGGCGATGAGGACGCTGCAGCCCCGCGTCGTGGTGTTCCCGATGATGAGCTCTTCGCAGGCCTGCCGGGCCACCCACAGGCCCTTGGGTCCGTCCTTGTCTGGGTAGCGGTATCCGGAGAGCCGATCTGAGAAGCCGCTGCCGGCGTCTGTGACAAGGCAGGTCAGCTTGGCTGCCTCGACCCACGCCGTGAGCTCGACCGGTGGCCTGCCGTGCTGCAGTCCGTTCAGCAGGACCTCGCTGAGGGCGAGGACGAAGCCGTCGATCGCCTCACGGGCCACGGCGCTCGACGAGGCGCCGATACCGGAGACGAGGTGCCGGGCGTGCTGCAGGTCTTCGACGGTGTGCAGCGTGAGAGTGGCGGCAGGCTCCCATTCCGGTTGCCGAGGCGTCGCGGCTCGCGGGTCGCTGAGGAAGTCGGCCGGGTCGAGGTAGTCCGGGCTGTCGACCCGCTCGCCCCCTGTGCTGATGCACGGGTGCGTGAGCCTGGCGGCCTCGAGCGTCGACGCGGGCAGGGTCCGCGTGTCATAGGTGCACAGGGCATGGAAGGCGAAGGGTCCGAGCACCTCGTTCACGAGGGACTCGTACCTGGACCATGAAGGGTGTTGGGTGTGGTCGGCGCCGAAGGGGACCGTCCCGGTGACCCACAGCTCGGCGGCATCCGGGCTCTCCGCGAGTTTGCGCTCGTAGGCGAACAGGGTGCTCGTCGGGGAGAGGTAGAGGTCACCGTCGAGGCCGTAGTCCAGTCGCGGGTGCGTCCCCAGTGCCTGGCGCAGCATCGTCACGCGTTCCTCGGAGCTGTGGACCAGCACCTGCCCGCCGGAGGCGAGGCCCTGTTCGACGAACGCGACCGTGCCCTCCACGAGGTCCTCGTCACTGTCGTGCAGCAGCAGGTCATGGCTGTAGCCGCCACCGACGATGGGATTGGGCATGTCCATCAGGCTCCCTCGAGTATGAATCCATCGACCCGGTCAAGGTCGAGCAGTCGCAGCAGCCGGTCGACGGCTGGCTGCGGCGCGAGCAGACGCACCACGCCACCCCGGCGCCGATGGTCGGCGGTCGCCGTCAGCAGTGCCCGGGCCCCTGAGACGTCCATGAAACGCAGCCGGCTGAGATCCACCACGAAGGCACCGAGGCCCTCGAGCAGGTCGGCACAGGCTCCGGCCAGAGCCGACCTCAAGATCCCCTCGTTGGAGGAGTCGACCTCGCCCGCCACCGCCACACCGTCCGGGGTGGGGACCGTGTGCAGGAGCGACTCACGGAGACCGGCTGAGTGCACGGCGCACGCCTCCTGCAGGGTCGACGACGCCTCTCGCGCGGCGTACTGGCACATCATCGAGACCGGCCGAGTACGGCACAGGGTGTCAGCTGCCCGCTCGACCTGGAGGTGCTCGAGTGGGGACGTCACGGTCCACACCGTGCTGGCCTCCCCGGAGAGCCGCACCGTCGGGTACCCCGCAACCAGCGCCTCGTCCACGACACTGGCCTGCCACGCCGGATCGACGGCCTCGCGGACCGAGTCCACGACCTGGAGCTGGCCGACACCCATCGCGGGCACGCTGTCGACCTTCCGCTCCGACAGCACCGCGGTGAGTGAGCGGTCGAGCGGCACATCGGGACGCTCGACGTACAGGATCTTGGCACCGAGCTCCAGCCCTCGGCGCACCCATGCCGCAACGCCGGAACGGCGGTCCTGCTCGCTGACATAGGCCAGCAGGAGGTGTCCGTCCCAGGCAGACTGCGGCCAATCCACCGGCTGCACCCGGCCAGCGTACGCCCCGTGCGACATCCGCCGCGGGCCTTCTGTGGGTCACCTGGGTGAGGGCACGGGCGTGGGGAGGGTGCTGGCGAACGGCGGTCGACTTTCGTGAGCACAGCCCGTTCCTCCGTCAGGCGCCGGCTGCTGCCTCGGAGGCCCGACGGCGGCGGAACGCCGCCACCCGGGCGCGGTTCTGGCACCTCACCGAGCAGAAGCGTCGGTGCGCGCCTGGCGACGCGTCGATGTACACGTCGGTGCAGCGCCTGCCCGCGCACACGCCGAGCCGGTCCGCCGGTTGTCCGACAAGATGCGCACGGAGTGCAACCGCCGCTGCGGCGAGGAGGCCCAACCTCTGGTCGTCGACCTGCCAGATGCCCCGCACGACGTGGTTGTCCGCCAGCAGCGCCGGGCGCACGCCGGTCTCCGCCAGCAGCTGACTGACCAGCCGCACACGCTGGGGAAGGCTGGTGGTGGCGAAGACGGGGTGCAGCCGGTCCGCAGTCCAGATCAGCGCCTCGTCCGTGACGGGCTCGGCGTCCTCGGTCAGACCGAGCCGACCGGTGAGGCTCTGCCGCGGCGGGTACGGCCAGTCCTGTTCGCCCGCCTCGAGGCGGGGGGTACTGCCCCACCCGTTGACCAGGTCCACCAGGCCGGCCAGCGGCATCTCCTCGATCCGCTCTCCCACGTCAACCACTGTAACGGGTAAAACGCCTTCTGCCCGTTGCGAGGCGGTCGAGACGGACGTAACGTCGTTGATAGGAGATGAGCGTTACGGAGGTGTGCTGTGGTCGACGTGACGGTCCTTCCGAGCTTCCTGGCGGCCGTGCTGGTGATCACCGTGGCACCCGGTCCGGACAACGCCTACATCGCCGCGGTGGCCGTCGATCGAGGCGCCCGCGCCGGGCTTCTGTCGGCGGTCGGCATGGCGCTCGGGATGGTCATGCACGTCACCGTCGCGGCCCTGGGACTGGCCCTGCTGCTGGCTTCATCACCCGTGGCGCTGACCATCGTGCGCCTGGCCGGCGCCGTCTACCTCGGGTGGCTCGCCGTGACAACGCTGCGCTCGGCGACGCGCTCGCGCTCAGCACCGCGGCGCCCACCGACGGACGGACGACTGCTTGCCCGTGCTGTCCTGACCAATCTCACCAATCCGAAGGTGATCCTGTTCTTTGCCGCGTTCCTGCCCCAGTTCGTCCGTCCAGGTCATGGCCCCACCGCCGTCCAGATGCTCACGCTCGGGTTGCTGTTCCTCGTCGTGGGGCTGGTCATCGACAGTGTCGTCGGCCTTCTCGCAGGCAGCCTTCGCGACGTCCTCGCCCCCGGCAGTCGCGCTGCCACGGCGCTCGGCGTCATGGCCGGGCTGACCTTCGGCACGCTCGCGGCGGTCCTCGCACTGGAGGCCCTTGGCGCCTGAGCTGTGGGGGTGAGGCAGTCCTGGGGACCGCCTCAGCGGGGCGCGGACGCTGGTACAGGGTCGGAACCACCGGGTGCGCCGGGCCGGCAGCGCAGGAGGCGACCGACGGCGAGCCGCAGGCCGTGGACCACGCCGTGGGTCTCCAAGGCCTGCAGGGCGTAGTTGGAGCAGGTGGGCCGGTAGCGGCAGCAGGGTCTCCGCAGGGGGCTGATCTCTTCCTGGTAGAGGTGGATCGCTGCCATGAGGAAGGCCCCTGTCCTCGGCTGCAACCCCCTGGCAGAGGCGTCGGA
>Ga0247818_10002625_pt1 | contig 11603 bp, 11 predicted proteins | sample 13C_Glucose_Day1_FD_192424 | JGI IMG/M metagenome (GOLD analysis project Ga0247818, IMG submission 192424) | Soil microbial communities from agricultural site in Penn Yan, New York, United States - 13C_Glucose_Day1 | ecosystem: Environmental > Terrestrial > Soil > Agricultural land | place...
GCGTGTGCCCGCCAGCTCGAGCGACTCCACGCGCGTGCCGAGCGGTGTAGCGACGCCGATGTGGACGGTGCCGACGGGCTGTCCGTCGGGTGTGTCCGGCCCCGCGATCCCCGTCGTCGAGATGCCCACGTCGCACGGATCGTCCTCTCGGCCGAGGCGGAATCGGACGCCCTCGGCCATCTGGCGTGCGACCCTCGGATGCACCGCGCCGTGCGCGTCGAGGAGCGTGGGGTCGACGCCGAGCAGCGTGTGCTTGAGCTCGGTCGCGTAGGCGACGATGCCGCCGCGCACGACCGCCGACGCTCCCGGCACCCCGACGAGCGCCGACACGACCAGGCCGCCGGTGAGCGACTCGGCGACGCCGACGGTCCAGCCCAGCTCGGCCAGTCGCTCCAGGAGGCGTTCGGCATCCGTCCTCCGCTCACTCCGGAGAGTGGACTCGAGGTCATCCGAAAGCTCCTCAGAATGCTCGCGGAAGGGGCTCACGACGAGCTCCTTCGCTGGGAAGCCCGAGCCGCGCGCACCTCGCTCACGACGTAGTCGATGCCGCTCGCGATCGTCAGGATCACGGCGATGGTCATCGCGATGCCGTTGAGCCAGAAGATCCACTCACCGACGAGGGTCCACAGGGGCAGGAGCGCGAGCGACAGCGCGACGGCCTGGGCCACCGTCTTGAGCTTGCCCATCCACGCCGCAGCGAGCACATGGTCGTTCACGACCATGAAGCGGTAGACGGTGATCCCGATCTCACGGATGAGCACGATCGCCGTCACCCACCAGTCGAGCTCGCCGAGGATCGAGAGTCCGATGAACGCGAAGCCCGTCAGCACCTTGTCGGCGATGGGGTCGAGGAGCTTGCCGAGGTCGGTGACGATCTCGTGCTTTCGCGCGAGGTAGCCGTCCAGCCCGTCCGTCGCGATCGCGACCATGAAGAGCACTGCGGACCACCAGCGAAGCGGCCCGTCAGCGCCGCCGTCGGCGAGGAGCATCCAGAGGAAGACGGGGGCGCACAGAATGCGCACGATCGTGATCGCATTCGGGAGCTGCCTCGGGATCGCCACGAGCCGAGCCTATCCACAGATCTCCCCGCGCGGCATCGACGGCACCTCACCGAGTGTTAGCTTCTGCTCACTTTGTCATCTATCCCGAGGAGCTCCGCAAAGATGTCGCCGTCCCTTCCCTCCGCCGCCTCGACCGTGACCGGCACTTCGCATCGGCTCCCGTTCGCCTTCCCGTCCGGGCGCCCGCGGATTGCCCTGCTCGTGATCCGAGGCATCGTGTTCGCGGCCATCGCGGGCCTCGTCTGGGTCGTCGCCACGGAGCCTGGAGAGTGGCCGCTCGGCATCACGACCACGGCGACCCTGAGCGATGGCCTCGTGGCCGCCGGGATCGGATGGCTCGTCGTCTGCACGCTCGTCCTCGTCGACGGACGCCGGGTGTTCGCGGACGGACAGGTCGTGCGCATCCGCACGCAGCTGCGCACGCGAATCCTCCCCTGGGCGTCCATCGCGAGGATCTCGTCGACGGGCCCGGGCCTCCGCTTCACCCACGTCGACGGCGCCTCCGAGACATTCGACCTCGTCGATCGATCGGTCAAGACGCGCCTGGTGGTCCAGACCTCGCCCATGGGGGCCGTAGCGGCCCAGCTCGACGCCATCCGTGCCGCGCTCCAGGCGGGAGGCGAACTCGATGCCGAGCTGCGGCCCTCGACACGATTCCTGGCGCTCTCGGTCGAGGAGTGGGCGCAGATCGGCGGCATGCTCGTCGTGCTCGTCGGAGTCGTCGTCTTCGCCGGCTGATCCGATACGCGAAGCGCCCCCGCCGACTTGATCGGGCGGGGGCGCTTCGTCGTTGTGCGATATCAGTCGCGTCCGGTCAGTCCCCAGGCATCCTCGTCGCCCTCGCTCTCGACGACGGGGAGACCGTCGTACTGCGAATCGACGGCGTCGGGTCCGTAGGCGACGGACTCGGGCTCGGGGGCGGTCCCCACGCCTTCTCCGCGCGGGGGCCCGGCCGCGGCATCCGGAACATCCTCACCGCGCAGACGCGCGAGCACAGCGGGAAGCTGCTCGGCCGTCACGAGGACGTCACGGGCCTTCGAGCCCTCGGAAGGTCCGACGATCTCGCGGGACTCGAGGAGGTCCATGAGGCGGCCCGCCTTCGCGAATCCGACGCGTAGCTTGCGCTGCAGCATGGACGTCGAGCCGAACTGCGTCGAGATGATCTGCTCGGCCGCCGCGAGGAGCAGCTCGAGGTCATCGCCGATGTCGGCGTCGATCTGCTTCTTCTCTGCTTCGACGGCCACATCCTCGCGGTACTCGGGGCGCGCCTGCTGAGTGACGTGCTTGACGACCTTCTCGATCTCGGCCTCGCTGACCCACGCGCCCTGGACGCGGATCGCCTTCGAGGCGCCCATCGGGAGGAAGAGCGCGTCGCCCTGCCCGATGAGGCGGTCGGCGCCCGGCTGATCGAGGATGACGCGCGAGTCGGTGACGCTCGTGACCGCGAACGCGAGGCGCGACGGCACGTTGGCCTTGATGAGGCCCGTCACGACGTCGACCGACGGGCGCTGCGTCGCGAGGACGAGGTGGATGCCCGAAGCGCGCGCGAGCTGCGTGATGCGGACGATCGAGTCCTCGACGTCGCGCGGCGCGACCATCATGAGGTCGGCGAGCTCGTCGACGACGACGAGGAGGTAGGGGTAAGGCTTGAGCACCCGCTGGCTCCCCGGGGGCACCTGAACCTCGCCCGCAACGACGGCGCGGTTGAAGTCGTCGATGTGGCGGAAGCCGAAGGACGCGAGGTCGTCATACCTCATGTCCATCTCCTTCACGACCCACTGGAGCGCCTCGGCGGCCTTCTTGGGGTTCGTGATGATGGGCGTGATGAGGTGCGGGACGCCCGCGTACGACGTCAGCTCGACGCGCTTCGGGTCGATGAGGACCATGCGCACGTCAGCCGGCTTCGCGCGCATCAGGAGGCTCGTGATCATCGAGTTCACGAAACTCGACTTGCCCGAGCCCGTCGATCCTGCGACGAGGAGGTGGGGCATCTTCGCGAGGTTCGCGATGACATAGCCGCCGCCGACGTCCTTGCCGACGCCGATCGTCATAGGGTGCGTCGAGTGCTGGGCCGTCGGCGAGCGCAGAACGTCGCCGAGCGTCACGATCTCGCGGTCGGCGTTCGGGATCTCGATGCCGATCGCGCTCTTACCCGGGATGGGCGCGAGAATGCGCACCTCGTTCGAGGCGACTGCGTACGCGATGTTGTTCTGCAGCGCCGTGATGCGCTCGACCTTGACCCCGTGGCCGACCTCGATCTCGTACTGCGTGACGGTCGGGCCGCGCGAGAAGCCCGTGACACGAGCGTCGACCTGGAACTGCGACAGGACGCTCGTGATTGCGCGGACGACCTCGTCGTTCGCGGCTGAGCGCGCCTTGTGCGGGGTGCCTTCCGCGAGGGCGTTGACCGACGGGAGTCGGTAGGGCAGCGCCGGAGACGTTCGCGGCGCGTCGAACCCGATGCCCGAGAGACCCGGAAGCTCGCCGTCCGCCGAGCCCTCGTCATCCCGCAGCGACGTGTCGCCCCGGGCGGCCTGCGGGGCCGCCGTCGCCGGCACGATGATCTCGGTCAGCGCGTCGGGGGCGGGAGGCGCAGACGGGGCGACCGCCTGCTCGAAGCCGCCCTGGGACGAGCCGGGCGGGAGCAGCTCGGTGAGGTCCTGCGAGCCGATGCCGCCCTCCGGGTCCTCTTCGCGACCCGTCCGGTTGCGCCGCCACCACGGAATCGAGGGGTCTGCCGTGTCGTCCGCGGCTTGCACCGCCGCGGCACCCGGCTCGGCGGGCGCGGGGCGCTCCTCGCCGAACATCCACGCGTACAGCTCGCCCAGGCGACGCCCGATGCGGTTCGGCGGGGTCTTGGTGAGGATCAGGATGCTCAGAAGGCTCAGGATGCCGAGCACGATGCACGCGCCGACCTGGGTCAGCAGGAGCGCGAGCGGTTCGCCGACCATCCAGCCGAGCACTCCGCCCGCCCCGCTCAGAGCCGGAAGCCCCGCGTTCGGCTGCGGGCGCCCGCCCAGGACGTGGCAGAAGCCCGCAAGGGTCAGGACGAAGAGCCCGAAGCCGATGCCGATGCGCCCGTTGTCGTGCACGGACGACGGATGGCGGAACAGCCACCCCGCGAGCAGCATGAGCAGCACGGGGAGCACGAACGAGACCCGACCGACGAGCCCACCGGCGGAGTATGCGCTGATCGCCTGAGCGACCTCCGAGCCGATGAAGAACCACTCGACGACGGCGCCCGCGACTGCGAGCAGGACGAGGAGGAACGGGAAGCCGTCGCGCCGCTGCTCCTTCTCGAGGGTCTCGGGCCCGAAGGCGCGGAACAGCCCGCCCGTCGCGTGCGCGAGGCCGAGCCACATCCTCACGAAGACGGAGGGCTTGTCTGATTCGCCGACGTAGCGTTTGGGTGCGGGGGCCGGCGCGGGCTTCCGAGCACGCGACGCAGACCCCTTCGCGGGCGCACGACCGGGCGTGGTCGGGCTGGAACTCCTGGCCATGCCTTCCACGGTAAGCCGAAGGTCCGACTTCCGCCGGGAGCGACGCTCCTTCGAGGTGCTCGGATACCGGCAGGGGCGCCGCAGCAAACAGCCGTGCGCGGCGGCCCGATGAGCAGAAGGGGCGGGATGCCGCGCCTCAGCGCAGGCGCTTGACCATCGTGTCGCGGCCCATGCCGGGCTGCGTCACCGCGAAGCCTTCGCTGCGATAGAGGGTCGCGGCGAAGTTGTCGCGCTCGACGCTGAGGCTCAAGCGCGCATAGCCCGCGGCGCGGGCGTGGTCGCACAGCCGGTGCAGGAGCGCACGTCCGACGCCGTGTGCGCGCCAGATGGACCGCACGCCGATGATGAGCTCGGGTACGCCCGTTCCGACGTAGCCGAACCCGGGATCGGTCCGGGGCAGCACCCGATACCACGCCGCGCCGATCGGCTGCCCGTTCGCGTCGACGGCGACGAAGCCCGCATCGCCCGGCCGCATCCACCCCGAGACGTACCGGCGGTGGTCCTCGCTTCCGAGCACCTCATGTCGCGGCCGCGCTGCCCCGCGGCGCCAGTTGGCCGCCTCGACGAGCATGTCGCCGAGGAAGGCCCCGTCCGCCTGGGTGGCGGAACGGATGAGATAGGCGGGGGGCACTCTCGGATCCTACCGATGCGGAGCCAGGTCCTCGTGTCGCGGGCGTTACGCCTCGATGACCAGGGGCACGATCATGGGGCGACGGCGCAGCGACTGGTTGACCCAGCGGCCGATCGTGCGGCGGACGATCTGCGACAGCGCGCGCTGATCCCGGACGCCCGACTGCGCCGCCTCGGTGAGCGCCGCCGCGATCTTGGGTTTGACGCTCTCGAACACGGCGTCGTCCTCGGCGAAGCCGCGCGCGTGGATCTCGGGTCCGGAGATGATCTTGCCGGTCGCGGCGTCGACGACGACGATGACCGAGATGAACCCCTCCTCGCCGAGGATCCGGCGGTCCTTGAGATCGGCATCCGTGATCTCACCGACGGTCGATCCGTCGACGTAGACGAACCCGATGTCGAGCTGCCCGACGACTCGCGCGATGCCGTCGCGGAGGTCGACGACCGTGCCGTTCTCCCCGATGATCGTCCGCTCCTCGGGGATGCCGGTGTCCTGCGCGAGACGGGCGTTGGCCATGAGATGCCGGAACTCGCCGTGCACCGGCAGGACGTTGCGGGGCTTGAGGATGTTGTAGCAGTAGAGCAGCTCGCCGGCGGCTGCGTGGCCGGAGACGTGCACCTTCGCGTTGCCCTTGTGCACGACGTTCGCGCCGAGCTTCGTGAGCCCGTCGATGACGCGGTAGACGGCGTTCTCGTTGCCTGGGATGAGGCTCGAGGCGAGGATGACGGTGTCGCCCGGGCCGGGCTCGATCTCGTGGTCGAGGTTCGCCATGCGGCTGAGGACTGCCATGGGCTCGCCCTGTGAGCCGGTCGACATGTAGACGATCTGGTCGTCCGGCAGGTCGCGGGCCTTCTTGTAGTCGATCAGGACGCCCTCGGGCACGTGGAGATAGCCGAGGTCCTCGGCGATGGTCATGTTGCGCACCATGCTGCGCCCCATCAGCGCGACGCGCCGGCCGTGGGCGACCGCGGCATCGAGCACCTGCTGCACGCGGTGGACGTGGCTCGAGAAGCTCGCGACGATGACGCGCCGCGGCGCCTTGCCGATGACCTGGTCGAGCACGGGGCCGATCGAGCGCTCGAGCGGCGTGAAGCCGGGAACGTCGGCGTTCGTCGAGTCGACGAGGAAGAGGTCCACGCCCGCTTCGCCCAGCCGCGCGAACGCCCGGAGATCGGTGAGGCGGCCGTCGAGCGGGAGCTGGTCCATCTTGAAGTCGCCCGTGGCGAGCGCCATGCCGGCGGGCGTGCGGATCGCGACCGCGAGCGCGTCGGGGATGGAGTGGTTGACCGCGACGAACTCGAGGTCGAACGGCGCGAGCCGCTCGACCTGGCCCTCCTGCACCGTCAGCGTGAAGGGCTTGATGCGGTGCTCTTTGAGCTTCGCCTCGACGAGCGCGAGCGTGAGCCCCGAGCCCACGAGCGGGATGTCGGACTTGAGTCGCAGGAGGTACGGAACGGCGCCGATGTGGTCTTCGTGGCCGTGGGTCAGGACGACGGCGACGATGTCGTCGAGGCGCCCCTTGATGGGCTCGAAGTCCGGGAGGATGAGGTCGACGCCGGGCTGATGCTCCTCAGGGAAGAGGACGCCGCAGTCGACGACGAGCAGCTTGCCCTCGTACTCGAAGACCGTCATGTTGCGGCCGACTTCGCCGAGGCCGCCGAGCGGGGTGACCCGCAGCGTCCCCGGTTCGAGCACGGGCGGGTCGTAGACGGTGCTGGGCATGTCGGCCTTCTTCCGGGTGCCGGGCTTCTGGCCCGGTGATGTCGATAGCTGCGGCTGACGGCGCCGCGGCGGCGGTTACCGCGTCGTGCCCGAGACCTTGGGCAGCGCGCCGCCCGCGGCCGCGTTGCGGTCGGGGCGGAAGTTCGAGAAGTCGACGCCCGGGACGTCGCGGACGAGCGCGAGCTCGTCCTCGATCTTGGCGGCCTCCCACTCCTCGGGACCCACGAGCGGGAGCCGCACGCGGGGACTGCCGATGCGGCCGAGGCCGTGCAGGATGTACTTCGCCGAGACGGTGCCGGGCACGTGCGTCATGACGGCGCGGACGAGCGGCTCGAGCTGCTGGTGCGCCGCGGTCGCCGTCTTGAGGTCGCCCGCGTTGACGGCGTCGACGATCGCACGGTACGGCTGTGCCGCGATGTTCGCCGTGACGCCGATGAGGCCTGTCGCTCCGATCGAGAGGTGCGGCAGGATGTTCGCGGCGTCGCCCGAGAAGTAGAGCAGGTCGGTCTGGTTGAGGACGCGGCTGACTTCGCTGAAGTCGCCCTTGGCGTCCTTGATCGCGAGGATGTTCGGATGCTTGGCGAGGCGCAGGATCGTCTCGTAGCGGATCGGAACGCCCGTGCGGCCCGGGATGTCGTACAGGATGACGGGCAGATCCGTGGCATCGGCGACGAGCCGGAAGTGCGTGAGGATTCCCGCCTGCGTCGGCTTGTTGTAGTACGGCGTGACGATCATGATGCCGTCGGCGCCGACCTTCTCGCTCGCCTTGTAGAGCTCGATCGCGTGGGCCGTCTCGTTCGAGCCGCCGCCCGTGATGATCGCGGCACGGCCGGCCGCGACATCCTTCCCCACCTCGACGAGACGGATCTTCTCGGCGTCCGTGAGCGTCGATGTCTCACCCGTCGTGCCGGTCACGACGATGCCGTCGGCACCGTCGGTGATGACGTCGTCGATGTGCTTCTCGACCGCGGGCCAATCGACCTCGCCGTCCGCCGTCATGGGGGTGACGAGCGCGACGAGCACCTGACCGAAGGGATTGCCCGAGTGCGTCATGTTCCCAGGCTATCGGCTCATGGGAGGGCGATTCAGCGCCCGCGCTGGCCGAGACGGGAGGAGACGGATGCCGGCAGCACGCGCACGGCGCGCGTGAGCACCTTGTATCTCACCGAGGGCACCGAGACGGCCTTGCCGCGCGCGGCGTCGCGGAGGGATTCGGCGACGACGTCCTCTGCGTGCAGCCACAGGAAGTCCGCGATGCCCTCGTGGCCCGGCTCGAGCCCCATGCGCTCGTGGAAGTTCGTATGGGTGAAGCCCGGACACACGGCCGTGACCGAGACGCCCCGCCGGCCGTACTCGGCGTTCGCCCAGCGGCTGAACTCCACGAGCCACCGCTTGCACGCGCCGTACGTCGACCGCGGCATGAACGCCGCGACGGACGCGACATTGAGGATCCGGCCCCGCCCTCGCTCGAGCATGGGGCCGAGGGCCGCGTGCGACAGGCGCATCGGGACCTCGACGTGCAACGCGAGATGGCGAGCCTCGTCTTCGATGTCGTTGCGCGCGAAGGCGAGCGAAAGTCCGAAGCCCGCATTGTTGACGAGCAGCTCGACGGGCCGCTCCGGATCCGTGAGGCGCGCCTCGACCTTGGCGCGGCTGCGGGGCTTCAGGAGATCCGCCGCGAGCACCTCGACCTCGGCGCCGAAGCGGCCCCGCAGGTCGATCGCGCGCTCCTCGAGCGCCTCGCGGTCGCGCGCGACGAGCACGAGGTCGAAGCCGCGGATCGCGAGCTGCCTGGCGTACTCCGCGCCGAGACCCGAGCTTGCGCCGGTGATGAGCGCGGTTCTCGCCATCGTCAGGGTGCGACGCGGCCGTTGGCGTTGAAGGCCGCGTGGGTGAGCGGCATCCGCTCCTTCCAGAAGGCCTCCATCTTCTCGGCGCACATCTCGATCTCGCGCTGCGGGAAGGAGGGGAAGTGCGTGCCCTCGACCTTCGTGCGCAGCGACAGGAAGTTCATGAGCGCGCGCGCGTTCATCGTGACGTACATCGACGAGTAGATGTTGAGCGGGAGGACGATGCGCGCGACCTCGCGCGCGACACCGGCCGCCAGCATCCGCTGATACGCCTCGAAGGCGTGGACGGATGCCTCGCGGGTCGCCGAGTCCACGAGTGCCGACTGCTCGTCGGTGCCGGGAAGGAACTCGTACGCGCCGGGCTTGCCCACCTGGACGAGGTTGCGCTCGCGTGCCGGGACGTAGAAGACGGGACGGAGCTCGCGGTAGCGGCCCGACTCCTCGTTGTAGGACGCGATGCGGTGCCGCATGAACTCGCGGAAGACGAAGATCGGCGCCTGCACGTAGAACGTCATCGAGTTGTGCTCGAACGGCGATCCGTGGCGGTCCCGCATGAGGTAGTTGATGAGACCGCGGTCCTTCGCGCCCGCCTCGGTGCCGGCTGCGGCGTCGTCGAGGGTCTGCTCCCCCTGCGTCGACACACGGGCCGCGAAGAGGACGTCGGAGTCGGCTGCGCTCGCGCGCACGAGCTCGACCGTCACGTCGCTGCGGAACTCGATCTCGGGAATCACTGCGGCCTCGCTCACGCCTGCCACCCTACCCATTCCGGCCGACACCCCAGCCAGCCGGGTCGGCACGCCTCGAGGCCGTGGCCGTCACGCCCGCGGAGTCGAGTTTGTTACGACGCCTGCGTCACATTCGCGCTGAGGGGATCTATTCAGGTGATAAGGGTTACGCTGGGCAGTTATGACTCTCATGGGCGCATTGGTCGTGCTCGCCGTCCTGCTGACGGCGACGATCTCGCTCGGCATCTACATGCAGTGGCAGCAGAATCGCCCCCAGCGCCACATCGCACACGAGGTCGTTCAGCCCGAGCGGCTCGGCGCGGAGTCGCTCGGCGACATCGCGACGCTTCTGCAGTTCAGCACGGAGCTGTGCGCGCGCTGCCCGGGGGTGCATCGGACGCTCGCTTCGGTCGCCGACGCGCATCCCGGCGTGCGTCACCTCGACATCGACGTGACGAACCGTCCCGACATCGCGAAGCACTTCCACGTGCTGCAGACCCCGACGACGCTCATCCTCGACCGCGAGGGCGTCGTCCAGACGCGGTTCGGCGGCGCGCCGAACCGCAGCGTCCTCGAGCTCGAACTCGCCCGCTTGACCGGAGAGCCCGCCGATGTCCACTGAGACCCGGTCCACGTCGCAGAACTCCCCCACTCCCGCAGACGTGCCCGACGGCATCGATCCGCGCGGCCCGCGCTTCGCCGCCGGCATCACGTCGCTGCTCCTCCTGGTCGACCTCCTTCTCGGCCTCACCGGGCTCTCGACGGCGCAGACGGCCGACGGCGGCTGGGCGATCGCGCAGGCCTCGATCGCCGAGCGCGCGGCCGACCCGGCGTTCCTGCTTCTCCTCGTGACGGCGCTCCTCTTCCTCTGGGGCGTGCTCTCGCCGCGCACCGCCCCTTGGGGCGTGCTCTTCCGCAAGGCCGTCCGCCCCCGCCTCCAGGCCCCTGCCGAACTCGAAGACCCGCGTCCCCCGCGCTTCGCCCAGGGCGTCGGACTCTTCGTCGTCGGCGTCGGGATCGTGCTGCATCTCGTCGGCGTGCCGTGGGCCCTGCCGATCGCTGCGGGCGCCGCGTTCGTCGCGGCGTTCCTGAACGCCGTCTTCGGCCTGTGCCTGGGCTGCCAGATGTATCTGCTGCTGCAGCGCATCGGCCTCGTGGGCCGCGCGACCGCGAGCGCCTGAGCAGGCCGCTGCCACAGGCCGATCCCACCGGTTCCGCCGTGTCGGACCGGCCGTTAGGCTGGCCGCGGGGGCCCTCGACGTCCCCTCCCTGAGACGACACGGAGGATCACGATGAGCGTGACGAGCGAAGCCACCACTTCCTGGAAGGGATCCCTCACGGAGGGATCGGGCGAAGTCGCCCTCGAGACCTCCAACCAGGGCCCCTTCGCGGTCAACTGGAAGGCGCGCAGCGAGGGCTCGACGTCGGTCACGACGCCGGAAGAGCTCATCGCGGCAGCGCACTCGTCGTGCTTCAGCATGGCCTTCTCGCACGCGCTCACGCAGAACGGCACTCCTCCCGAGAGCATCGAGACGACGGCATCCGTCACCTTCATCCCCGGCACCGGCATCACCGGAAGCCACCTCAACGTCGAGGCCGTCGTTCCCGGGCTCAGCCCCGAGGACTTCGCACGCCTCGCGGACGAGGCGAAGGCGGGCTGCCCCGTCTCGCAGGCGCTCGCCGGCATCGAGATCACGATCGAGGCGTCGCTCGCCTGAGTCCGGAGGGAGCGGGATGCCGCGTCGCGTCGTCATAGCGGGGGCCTCGGGCCTCATCGGCTCGGCGCTCGTCGAGAGCCTGCGGGCCGACGGCGTCGCCGTGACGACACTCGTGCGGCGTCCTCCGGAGGCGCCCCACGAAGTGCAGTGGCTGCATGAGCCGCTCGATCCCGGCGTCCTCGAGGGTGCCGACGCCGTCGTGGGCCTCAACGGCGCGAGCATCGGGCGGCTGCCCTGGACGAGTGCGTATCGCGACACGCTTCTGTGGTCGCGCATCGAGCCGACGCAGGCTCTCGCTCGCGCCATCCGGCAGCTGGGGACGGATGCCCCCGCCTTCGTCTCGGCATCGGCCGTCGGCTACTACGGCTCGGCGCCGCGCGCCGTGCTCACCGAGGC
>Ga0247818_10002626_pt1 | contig 11597 bp, 9 predicted proteins | sample 13C_Glucose_Day1_FD_192424 | JGI IMG/M metagenome (GOLD analysis project Ga0247818, IMG submission 192424) | Soil microbial communities from agricultural site in Penn Yan, New York, United States - 13C_Glucose_Day1 | ecosystem: Environmental > Terrestrial > Soil > Agricultural land | place: USA...
TCGCGTCGGCGCGCCCCCGCCGGCGAGCCGGGACGCTGCGTCGACGTCTGCGGCGTCCCCTGGGGCCGGCCGCCGGCCGCCCCGCTCCACCCGAAGTCCACCGAGTCCACACGCGCGGCGAACACCGGACCCGTCTCGAATCCCGTCCACCGCAGCACCAGCTCCAGCGCCGCGACCGTCCCCGCGCCGCCGAGTGCCTCCGTCAGCCGCTCTCCCCATCCGGCCACCGTCCGGGACTCGGCGTCCGCGCCCGCCTCGACCAGGACCCTCGCCCACTGCCCGGCGACGGACTCGCCCTGCTCGCAGGCGTCGACGAGATCCCCCAGCACGCCGGCCGGCGCCGACCGCTCCCCCGCGCACAGCAGGTGGTACAGCTCCGCCAGCCGAAGCTCCCGCCACCCCTGGTCCGCCCACAGCTCCGCCGGGCCACGGCCGGCCTCGGCCTGGGTCCGCCAGTCCCGGAACGTGGCGGCGAGCGCCCGGTGCCGGGACTCCCAGGTCCGGGGCGAGCGATGCCGCTGCAATCGCAGCATCGGCGCCCTGACGACATCGTGGTACCGCACCCGGCCGCCGCGCTCGCTGACGAACGGCAGCGCCCGCAACCACGTGTACAGCTCGTCCAGTTCGGCGTCCGGACGGTCCGCGACCGCCCGGAACACGTCCGCGTCCAGCCGCCGGGGCAGCGCGCACGCCAGCGCCACGGACCGCCGTACCGGATCCGACTCCCACTTCAGGAACCGGTCCACGGCCGTGGCGCTCGGGTCGCCCACGTCGGCGGGGCCCGCGGGACGGCCCTCGGCGAGCGTCGACACGAGCACCGGCAGCCCGCCGGTGAGGCGCAGCACCTCCGAGACGACCGGTTCGGCCACCACTCCCTTGCCCGCGAGCAGGTCCCGCGCCTCCGGCTCGGTGAACGGCAGCAGCGGCAGATCGGTCATGAAGTCGCCGAAGCCGCCCCAGCGGACGGTGTCGCGGGGGAGCTGCCCGGCCGTCACCACGACGACGGTGTCGGGCAGTGCGCCGTACCGGTCCGTGGTCATCACCCGGTGCAGCCAGCCGTCGAGGAAGCGGCCGGTGCGCTCGTAGGTGTCGAGGAACAGGACGGTCCAGGGCGCGGTGGACGCGGCACGGTCGAGTTCGTCGAGGAGCACCGGGGTGAGCACGCTGTCGGGGGCGAGGACGAGCCGGGCGTCCTCGTGGCTGCGGAAGCGTGCGCCGAGCCCGGACCTCAACCGGTCGGCGCCCTGGGCGAGTTGGGCCGGGTCGAGCGCGCTCGCAAAGGCGCCGACCGCCGGGACCATCCCCAGGCCCACCAGGCCGGCCCGCGCCACCGCCATGCTGCCCGCCGAGGGCGCCTGCGCTTCGGCCTCCGGAGCGGTGACCGCGGCCAGCTCCGCCTCGTAGCGGCGCTCGCGATGGGCGGTCAGGAGCCGGTCCAGGTCCTTGCAGCGCGTCCCCTGCGCGGCGAACTGAAGGCTGATGGCCTCCAGGACATCCGGCACGCTCCCCGAGGTCTCGTCGACGTACGCCGTCAACGCCCCGTGCTCACGGGCGACTTGCTCCAGTTCACGGAGCAGGAAGGTCTTGCCGACGCCCGCGTTGCCGTGCACATGGAAGAGGAACCGGTGCCGCTCGTCCTCGGGCAGCGTGTCGAAGTTGGCGCGGAACGCGGCGCGTTCGGCGCCCCGGCCCACGAACCCGGCACGGCTTCGCCGCGCGATCAGCTCCTGCACGGACTGCCGCCCCCGCGCCACGGTGGGTCCTCTCGCTCGTCTCCCCTGAACTCCCATTCTGGCTCAATGCCTTGGGGACTCAGCCGCCCCACGGGGAAGATGACCACCATGTCATCCACACCCCCACGCCCCGCCCTCCACCTCGCCGCCACCCTGCTCACCGCGGCGGTCGCCCTCTACATCGCTCTCGTGGCCTTCGGGAACATCACCGACTTCGGGACGAACCAGCAGTTCGTGCGGCACGTCCTGGCGATGGACACCACGTTCAAGGACGACGACCTGATGTGGAGAGCCGTCACCAGCAAGGGACTTCAGGACGCGGCGTACGTCGCGATCATCGTCTGGGAGACCCTCGCCGCCCTCGTCCTCATATACGGCACCTGGCTCTGGTTCCGTCGCGACGACCACCGCGCCCGCCGCTTCTCCACGTACGGCCTGCTCATGCTGATGCTCCTGTTCGGCGCCGGGTTCATCGCGATCGGCGGCGAGTGGTTCGCCATGTGGCAGTCCGGGGACTGGAACGGGCTGGACGCGGCGACGCGGGTGTTCCTGCTCAGCGGTGTCGTGCTGATCGTCAACCACCTGCCGTTCGGGCCGGCGCAACGGGCCGACGTCTGACGGGGATCAGTGGCGCAGGGCCCATTTCTGGACCGATTCCAGGGGCCCTGTCGAGAACCGCCGCAGCCACAGCGTGGAGCCCGCCATGAGGACCGCGCAGACCGTGGCCCACAGCGCCACGACCCACCAGGGGCCCGTACCGTCGAGCCGTTCCGCGAGGCCCAGCCCGATGCCGTAGGAGATGAGCACGCACAGCGCGTTCTGCAGGACGTAACCGGACAGCGCCGTCCGGCCCACGGAGGTCAGGCCCGTCATCAGCGGGCCCGGCCTCCGTACCCGGTCCACCACGGCACCGACCAGGCCGATGTAGCCGAGGGCCAGCAGCGGGGCCGTGCCGTACCTGGCGAGCAGGAACAGGTCCGGGCCGGCCAGCGCCGCCGCCGCGTTGAGGGGCAGCCCGAGGCCGATCCCCCAGGCCAGGAGGCGGGAGCGCAGCCGGCGTCCGGTCTCGTCCGCGCCGAACGCGCCCGCCCGGAACAGCCGTACGCCCAGCAGGAACAGGAAGACCAGGAGGAAGAAGGTCAGGACCGGTTCCATGCGCAGGGCGAGCGCGTTCTCCAGACGGAAGGCGATCTGGGCCGGGTAGCTTCCGTGTGCGTACAGGTCGACGACGTCTTCGGGAACCCCGTCGTCGGTGCCGTCGCCCGTCGCCGCGAGAGCCACCGTCAGCAGGCCCATCACGGCCAGGTGGATCCCCGCCGCCCACCACATCACCCGCCGCTGCGCCCGTTCCGAGCGGGTCAGCAGCCAGGCGACGAGCAGTGCGGTGACCGCGTATCCCATCAGTACGTCCCAGGCGAAGACCAGCACGAAGTGCACCGTGCCCTCGGCGAACAGGAACAGCGCCCGCCACCGGTAGCGGCCCGGCCACGGCTGTCCGCGCCGCTTCGCCGAGTCGTACTGGATGGCCAGGCCGACCCCGAACAGGATCGTCAGCAGGGACAGGAACTTGCCGTTCGCGAGCACGCCGAAGGTGCTTTCGACGGGCCCCGTGGCCATGCCGGACTCCAGGGCTCCCCATTCCGCGCCCGGACCGGTGAAGATCCACACGTTGGTCATGAGGGTGCCCAGGATGGCCACGCCGCGCAGTACGTCGAGGAGCGGAAGCCGGCGTCCGGCGGGCGTGGCCTGCGGTGTCTGCGTGACTCGCGGGTCCGTGTGCGTCATGCCTTCATCGTCTCGGCGGCATCTGCCCGGATCGTCATGAGCGAAGGGGAACCTGCCGTACATCGAAGGATGCAGCGGACGGCTACTTCACCACGACCACCGACGTACCCGCCTCGCCGAACTTCCACAGCGCCGCGCCGTCGCCCGCGCGCATCCGGATGCCGCCGGTCTGCCTGTCCCCGGCGGGCGGGGGCGAGGAGCCGTCGACGGCGTTGGAGAAGGCGATGGAGATGCCGGACTTCGCGGCGAAGTAGATGATGTTCTCGATCTGCACGCCGTCCGAGCCGGTGGTGGCCATGCTGCGGGACGACACCGCGTAGGTGCCGGGGTCCGGGCTCACCGTGCCCGGCCAGACGGCGAAGGTACGGCGGGACGCGTCGCTCGCGTCGACCAGCCAGACCCGCTTCTTCCCGAGGGAGTAGACGACCCGGCGTCCCGTGCCGGAGCTGTCCGGCACGACCGCCGGTGCGGGGGACTTCGTCGGTGCGGGGCTCGCGCCCGCCGCCGCCGACGCGCTCGGGCGGGCCTTCGCGGCCGTGGGGTGCGGCCCCTTCTCTGCCTGCACGGCGAGGGCGGTGACGGCGGCTATCGCTCCCACCGTCAGACCGGTCACCCATACCTTGGGAGCAGGCACGGCACGCATCTCCTCAGCTAAGGCACCCCTCCAGCGGGGGTCGGATCATCGTACCGACCCCCGCGGTGGGTTCTTCGTCAGTCCAGTACCGGCAGCAGCTCGGGCAGGTGCCCGTCCGAGGCCGCCGCCGCCCGCTGCCGCTCTTCGGACACCTCGCCGTACAGGGTCGTACGCGGCCTTGCGGGGCGGCCCGCCGCGTCGGCGACGGCCACCAGGTCGCGGACCGACTTGTAGGAGCCGTACGACGAACCCGCCATCCGCGAGATCGTCTCCTCCATCAGCGTGCCGCCGAGGTCGTTGGCGCCGGAGCGGAGCATCTCGGCGGCGCCCTCGGTGCCGAGCTTGACCCAGCTGGTCTGGATGTTGGGGATGTGCGGGTGCAGGAGCAGCCGGGCCATGGCGGTGACCGCCCGGTTGTCGCGGATCGTGGGACCGGGGCGGGCGATGCCGGCGAGGTACACGGGTGCGTTGGTGTGGATGAACGGCAGGGTCACGAACTCCGTGAAGCCGCCGGTGCGCTGCTGGATGCCGGCGAGGGTGCGCAGGTGGCCGAGCCAGTGCCGGGGCTGGTCGACGTGGCCGTACATCATCGTCGAGCTGGAGCGGATGCCGAGCTCGTGCGCCGTCGTGACGACCTCGATCCAGGTCGCCGTGGGCAGCTTGCCCTTGGTGAGGACCCAGCGGACCTCGTCGTCGAGGATCTCGGCGGCGGTGCCGGGGATGGAGTCCAGGCCCGCCTCCTTGGCGGCGGTGAGCCACTCGCGGATGGACATGCCGGTGCGGGTGGCGCCGTTGACGACCTCCATCGGCGAGAAGGCGTGCACGTGCATGCCGGGCACGCGCTCCTTCACCGCCTTGGCGATGTCGAAGTACGCCGTCCCGGGCAGGTCGGGGTGGATGCCGCCCTGCATGCAGACCTCGACCGCGCCCACCTCCCATGCCTGCTGGGCGCGGTCGGCGACCTGGTCGAGGGAGAGCGTGTAGGCGTCGGCGTCCGTCCTGCGCTGTGCGAAGGCGCAGAAGCGGCAACCGGTGTAGCAGACGTTGGTGAAGTTGATGTTCCGCGTGACGATGTACGTCACGTCGTCGCCGACGACCGATCTGCGGACGTCGTCGGCGATCCGGGTGAGCGCGTCCAGCGCCGGGCCGTCGGCGTGCAGCAGCGCCAGCGCCTCGTCGTCGGTCAGCCGGGTCGGGTCGTCGGCGGCGACCCGCAGCGCCTGGCGGACGTCGGTGTCGATGCGCTCGGGCGCCATGCCGGGGGCGGCGGCCTCGCGCAGGGCGCCCCAGTCGCCGTACACCTCGTCGAAGTCGTCGCGGCGGTCGGACGTGCGGCCCTCGGTGTCGATGGTGGTGTGCAGGTCGGTGCGGCCGGAGGAGACGAACGCCTCCTCGGGCTCCTGCCACGGGTGGCCCTCGACCACGGCGTCGGTGCGGGCGAGGCCGGTCTCGGGGTCGGCGAGCGCCCGTACGTGCGGCAGCAGCCGGGGGTCCATCCAGGGCTCGCCGCGCTGCACGAACTCGGGGTAGACGCACAGCCGTTCCCGCAGCTCGAAGCCGGCGTCCGCCGACTGCCGCGTCAGCTCCTCGATCTGCGGCCAGGGGCGTTCGGGGTTGACGTGGTCGATCGTGAGCGGGGAGACGCCGCCCCAGTCGTCGATGCCGGCCGCGATGAGGCGGGCGTACTCGCCCTCGACGAGGTTGGGCGGGGCCTGGATGTTGCCGGCCGGGCCCATGATGAGCCGGGCCACCGCGACCGCCGCGACCAGTTCGTCCAGTTCGGCGTCCGGCATGCCGCGCATCGCGGTGTCCGGCTTGGCGCGGAAGTTCTGGATGATCAGTTCCTGGATGCCGTGGTACGACCGCGAGGTCCGGCGCAGCGCGAAGAGGGACTCGGCGCGCTCCTCGTACGTCTCGCCGATGCCGATGAGGATCCCGGAGGTGAAGGGGACCGAGGAACGGCCGGCGTCCTGAAGGACGCGCAGCCGGACGGCGGGTTCCTTGTCCGGGGAGCCGTGGTGCGGGCCGCCGGGCTCGGACCACAGGCGGGTCGCGGTCGTCTCCAGCATCATGCCCATCGACGGGGCGACGGGCTTGAGGCGCTGGAAGTCGGTCCACGTCATGACACCCGGGTTGAGGTGCGGGAGCAGGCCCGTCTCCTCCAGGATCCGGATGGAGATGGCGCGGACGTAGGCGATGGTGTCGTCGTAGCCGTGCGCGTCCAGCCACTCGCGGGCCTCGGGCCACCGGTCCTCCGGCTTGTCGCCGAGGGTGATGAGGGCTTCCTTGCAGCCGAGGGCCGCGCCCTTGCGGGCGATGTCGAGGACCTCGTCGGGGGACATGAACATCCCGTGGCCCGCGCGGCGGAGCTTTCCGGGGACGGTGACGAAGGTGCAGTAGTGGCACTTGTCCCGGCACAGCCGGGTGAGGGGGATGAAGACGCTCTTCGAGTATGTGATCACGCCGGGGCGGCCGGCCGCCGCGAGGCCCGCGTCGCGCACCCGGGCGGCGGACGCGGCGAGGTCGTCGAGGGCCTCGCCGCGGGCCTGGAGCAGTACGGCCGCCTCGGAGACGTCGAGCGCGACGCCGTCCCGGGCGCGTTTGAGGGCGCGACGCATCGAGTTCTCGGTCGGGCCGGATGTCGAGCCGGTTCCGGAGGTCGCGGAAGTCGTCATCCTTCGAGCATACGAGCGGGGTGAACGGGACAATTGAGCACCGGGTTCCTATCGCGCTCTCACAGGAACGGGGCGTAGTCGTCCAACACCCGCAGAACCTCCGTCTCCCCCGCCGGAGGCAGCTGCACGACGACCTCCTCGATGCCCAACTCGGCGTAGTGGGTGAGCTTGCCGGGGCTGGGGAACACCGCGTAGGGCACGACCTGGAGCGTGTCGGGGTCGCGGCCGGCGTCGGTCCAGACGGTGCGCAGCCGGGGGAGAGTTTCGGACAGTCCGCGGCCGCCGATCGGCATCCATCCGTCGGCGTACTCGCTGATGTGCGTGAACAGCTTCGGCCCGGCCGCGCCGCCGATGAGCGTGCGGGGGCCGTTGACCTTCGGCGCGCGCGGCTTCTGTACGGGTTTGGGATAGGCGAAACTGGCGCTTACCGACCCGAACTCCCCCTCGTATGCGACGGGTTCGTCGGTCCACAGGGCCCGCATCAGGGCCATCCGGTCACGGACGAGTTCGCGGCGCGTGGCCCACTCGACGCCGTGGTCGGCGGCCTCCTCCACGTTCCAGCCGAAGCCGAGGCCGAGGGTGAACCGCCCGCCCGACAGGTGGTCCAGGGTCGCGATCTGCTTGGCCAGGTCGATCGGGTCGTGCTGGGCGACCAGGGTGATGCCGGTGCCGAGGCCGAGCGTTTCGGTCACCGCGGCGGCCTGGCCGAGGGCTACGAAGGGGTCGAGGGTGCGGCCGTACTCGGGCGGCAGCTCGCCGCCCGCCGGGTACGGCGTGGTCCGGTCGACGGGGATGTGGGTGTGCTCGGGCAGATACAGCCCGGCGAACCCCCGCTGCTCCAGCTCACGGGCGAGCCGGACGGGGGCGATGGTCTCGTCGGTGAGGAAGATCGTGGCGGAGATACGCATGGGTGCATCTGTACCGCGCCGAAGTCGCAAAGTCCATACCGACCGGTCGGCCTAAAATCGCCTCTCCGCAGCTTCGTCAGCTGACCATCGGCTGACGATTCCCTTCCCTTGCCCGACAGTTCACGGCTGAATACGAGGGTTGCACGTACCACCCCTGCACCACCACGCCCTGTCATTCACGACGACCTGGGGAGCAGCAGCATGTGCGAGGACGACCACGGCGGCCTGGGAAGACGCGCATTGTTCGTGACGGGTGCGGCGGCCGCGCTTACGTTGGGAAGCGTGAGCTTCTCTCGCGGCCCCGCCGAAGCGGCCGAGAACACCGAGACCCGGACGGTACGCGGCACGCTGCCCACCGGCGGCCCCGATTTCGCCTATCTGCCCCTGGAAATCCCGGACGGCATACGGGAGATCAAGGTCGCGTACACCTACGACAAGCCGTCCGTGCCGGCCGGCACCCCGGGCAACGCCCTCGACATCGGCATCTTCGACAACCGCGGCACCGAGCTCGGCGGCAAGGGCTTCCGCGGCTGGTCGGGCGGCGCCCGCACGGAGTTCTTCATCCGAGCCGACGACGCGACGCCGGGCTACATCCCGGGGCCGGTGCGCGAGGGCACCTGGCACATCGTGCTCGGCCCGTACACGGTGGCGCCGCAGGGCCTCGACTACGAGGTCACGATCACCCTGACGTACGGCGAGCAGGCCGAGGCCGTGGAGCCGGCCTACCCGCCGGAGCGGGCCAAGGGCCGGGGCCGCGCCTGGTACCGGGGCGACTGCCATCTGCACTCCTGGTACTCGGACGGCCGCCGCACCCCCGCGGAGATCGCCGCGCTGGCCCGCGAGGCGGGCCTGGACTTCATCAACAGCTCGGACCACAACACGCACTCGGCGCACCCGCACTGGGCCGACGAGGCCGGCGACGACCTGCTGGTGATGCTGGGCGAGGAGGTCACGACGCGCAACGGCCATGTGCTGGCGCTCGGCGTCGAGCCGGGGACCTTCATCGACTGGCGCTACCGGGCGCGTGACAACCGCTTCGGCAGGTTCGCCCGCCAGATCCGGCGCGCCGGCGGCCTGGTCGTGCCCGCCCACCCGCACGCCACCTGTGTCGGCTGCAACTGGAAGTTCGGCTTCGACGAGGCGGACGCGGTCGAGGTCTGGAACGGCCCGTGGACGCCGGACGACGAGGTGGCGCTGGCGGACTGGGACGGCACGCTGGTGGCGTCCGTGCGCGACAAGGGCCGCGACTGGATCCCCGCGATGGGCAACAGCGACGCCCACCGCAGCCCGGACCCGGTCGGTTCCCCGCAGACGGTGGTCCTCGCCGACGACCTCACCCGCGAGGCGATCCAGGAGGGCATCCGCGCGGGCCGCTCCTACGTCGCCGAGTCCAAGAACGTCTCCCTCACCTTCACGGCCTCGGGCGGGCGCGCCGAACAGGCGGGCATCGGCGAGCGGTTGGAGGTCGGCATGGACACCCCGGTCACGGTCCGTCTGGAGGTCTCGGGCGCCCCCCGCTGCACGGTCCGCCTCGTCACGGACCAGGGCGTCCTGTTCACCAGCGCTCCCCTTCCGGTGTCCGGCTCGGGCGTCGTGGAGTGGCGTACGACCCCTTCGTACGCGGCCTATGTCCGCGCCGAACTGCGCCACGAGGCGGCGGTGGGCCCCCTGCCAGGAGCCCTCGCGGCCTTCACCAACCCGATCTTCCTGGGCCGCTCATAGCCGGCACGGACCGACGTGGGGCCGGCTCACCGTGCCGGGCGGTGAGCCGGCCCTCAGTCCGTCGGGGTGCCCCCCAGGTCGGCAACCACGGCCGCGTGGTCGGACGGCCAGGTACCGTCGACCGGGCCGTCTCCCGCGCGGCGCACGTCACGTACGCGGCCGAGTCCGCCCGGGCCGGGCGGGCCGACGTGTATGTAGTCGATCCGGCCGCCCGGCCCCGGGCCGGCCGGGACATGGGCGTTGGCGCGGTCCCAGGTGAGAGCGGGGGCGGCCGGGTCGGCGTACCGCCAGGCGTCGAGGAAGACCTGCCCGGGCACGACCGGGGCGGTGCGGTGGCCGCCGAAGAGACGGATCTCGTCGGAGTCCGGCAAGGCGTTGAAGTCGCCGGTGACGATCGTCGGAAAAGGGGTGTCGCCGCCGTTCTCGGCGATGAACTCGGCAAGGGCGGTGACCTGGCCGCAGCGTGCGCCGGTCGGTCACCGGCCAGCGGCTCAGCACGGCGTTGCCGATGTCGACGGTGGGGTCGCCGATGCGCCGGCGCCAGCGCTCGGGGGCGGGCGAGGGGGCCCAGGCCCAGTGCATGCCGAGCTCGCCGGCCAGCCACTCGGCCTGGTTCTCGCCGCCGGCCGCCCACACCTCCTGGAGACCCACGACGTCGGGGCGCAGCTCGCGCAGCTCGGTCAGGATGGCCTTCTGCCGTGTCTCCCAGGGCCCGAAGCGCCACCACAGGTTCCAGGTCACGACCCGCATCGGAAGCCACCCGCTCTCGTCACGCCGCGTGGGTGACCATTGAAGCAACAGTTCGACCGCCGCGCCCCAGTACCCGGCAGAAGACAGGAGACCCACAGGCATGTCCCGCCTCACCGAGCTCAGGTTCCGCGCCGCCACGGCGTTCCAGCGCCATGTCGGCAATCCTGTGCTGCGCCGACTTCCCCTCCAGACGGTCCTGGAGACCACCGGCCGCGTCTCGGGCCTGCCCCGGCAGACGCCGGTGGGCGGCAGCCGGGTCGGTGACTCCTTCTGGCTGGTGTCGGAGTTCGGTGACCGGTCCCAGTACATCCGCAACATCAAGGCCGATCCGCGGGTGCGGGTGCGGATAAAGGGCCGCTGGCACACCGGCACGGCCCAGCTGCTCCCCGACGACGACCCGGTCGCCCGGCTGCGCCGCCTGCCCCGCTTCAACAGCACGGCCGTGCGGGCCCTCGGGACGAATCTGCTGACGGTCCGGGTGGACCTCACCGGCTGACACGCGCGGCGCCGGTCAGCCGGCCTGCGCCCGCTCGCACAGCTCGATCACCAGCCGGACCACGTCCCACGGCGCCCGCAGCGTCGGGAAGTGGTCGCACTCCGGGTGCCGGACCAGCCGGCAGCCGGGGATGCGGGCGGCCATCGCCTCGTTGCAGCGGATCACCTCGGGCTGGTCCTGCTCGCCGAGGAGGAGCGTGCAGGGCAGGTCGAGTTCGCCGAGCCGGTCGAAGGCGGGCGCGCCCGCGATCTCGTGGCCGTACGTCGTGAACCACGCCGGGATCGCCGCCCGCAGCCGGGCCTCGGCCTCCGTGTCGGGGTCGGGGCCGGCCCCGCCCCACACCCGCAGGGCGAGCGCGACCAGGCCGTCGAGGTCCCCGGCGCCCGCCAGCCGGCCGATCTCCTCGGTGACCTCGGGGACCTCCAGGCCGTCGTATCCGGCGACGCCCGGCGTGAACAGGCCCAGGGCGGCCACCCGTCCGGGGTCGCTCAGGGCCAGGTCAATGGCGGTCCTGGCGCCCATGCTGGTGCCGGCCAGGACGACCCGGGGCAGGTCGAAGTGGTCCAGGACGCCACGGAGGTCGTCCACCTGGGCGTAGGGCGTCGTGGGTGCCGGGGAGCGCCCGAAGCCGCGGGCGTCGTACCGGATCACCCGGTGATGTCCGGCGGCCAGGCCGGGCAGGACGGGCTCCCAGAGCCGGGAGTCCCCGACGCCCGAGTGCAGCAGCACCACGGGCGGCCCCGCCCCGTCCGCACCGGTGTCGTCCGCCCAGACCTCGCCGCCCTTGACCTGCACCAGTTGTCCCATACGGCAGACTCTGCCCGCATTGCCGACCCGGCGACAGCCACCGGCCGGTCAATCGGCGGGGCTCAGCCCGGCCACACGATGGCCTGC
>Ga0247818_10002629_pt1 | contig 11593 bp, 7 predicted proteins | sample 13C_Glucose_Day1_FD_192424 | JGI IMG/M metagenome (GOLD analysis project Ga0247818, IMG submission 192424) | Soil microbial communities from agricultural site in Penn Yan, New York, United States - 13C_Glucose_Day1 | ecosystem: Environmental > Terrestrial > Soil > Agricultural land | place: USA...
CGTTACTCGGGCAAGGAAATGGATGACAGTGGGCTGTATTACTACGGCGCCCGGTATTACGCACCGTGGTTGCAGCGCTGGGTCAGTGCCGACCCGGCGGGGGATGTGGATGGGTTGAATCTGTATGCGATGGTCGGCAACAACCCGCTTCTGTACGTCGACAGATCAGGCACATTCAAAGCCGTATTTGAACTGGGGCGGGATTTCGTAGGTGTACTCGGTAAAGCCAAGAACGCCGCCGATCAGATACACATCCTCGCCACTGAATTCGACGGCCTTATTCCCGAAGGCGCCGACATTGCCGAGGTTCGCCAGAGCATGACGCTGGGTAAATTCCTTCGGTCCAAACATGGCGTCAAATCAATCTTGAAAGGCGCGATTGCCGGTACCACCGTGGCCTCGGCACTCGGCAGCGTTGTACCCGGTATCGGCACCGGCATTGGCGCAGCGGTCGGCATGGTGGCCGGCGCCATCGCCATGCCGTTACTGCGGTATTACTTTTTCAAGAAAGGATTGCAGCTGGCGCAAACGCTACATACCCAAGAAATCAAAAATGGCTTGGGCACGGCTGTCGATACCTCGAACAAAGTCATTGAGGGAGCACAAAGTATTGTCAGTAGCGGCCGGGAGGCCATCGACAAAATCAAACAGCTAGCGGACAGCATCACGAGCTACCCGCAGCCAATTCAAGACATGTTCTACAAACAACTGGGTGAACTCAGCTCCGAAGCTCAACGCCAGGCCATGAAGCTGCTCAACTCCGGCATGGAGCCATTTGAGGCAATCAGTCAAACGCTGGAAATGGCGAAGGCCGTCGTTGAGCAATCCAGCGAAGCTGACGGTGCCAATCAGCGGCTGGCGGAACTGAGCCAGGTCGTCAATACGATGGAGAGACCCGTTCCAAAACCCAGAAAACCGAGACAGCAGTTGCATAGAACCGTCTCCGAGTCAGCCGCATGAACCGGCGCAACGGCGAGCCTGAAAAATGAACACGAACCCGGACTATCGTACCCCCGTAGTCATTGCCCATGAGCCGCGCGGGTTGCCCGTTCGCCAAGTGGCCTACCTGCGCCAGAACGGCCTGCTGGAGGCGCTGATTACCCGCCAGCACTTTGACGGACTCGGTCATTTGGTAGCGCAGTGGGACCCGCGACTGTTCGAAAAGGTGCCCAACCTGACCACCGTTTACCGCCTCCCCGGCGAGCCGGTCAAGGTCGTCAGCGTCGATGTTGGCTGGCGCCTGAGCCTGGCCGGGGTGGACGGAGAGATTCTTCAGCGCTGGGATGAGCGAGGCAGCCACTGGTGCACCACCTATGACAACCAGTTGCGCATTGTGGGCGCAGAAGAGAGCGTTCAAGGGACCGTCGAAACCTTCACCTATGCCGATGCCTCGGCCGACGCCGAGCACAACCTGCGCGGCCGACTGATCAGGCAAGTCGATCCCTCAGGCGTGCTGGAGTTCAACAGTATCAGCCTGCACGACCAGACATTGCGCGACAGCCGAACGCTCAGCGATATCGGCACTTTTACCCGTCATCAGACTTTCAGTCCGCTCGGTTTGGTGCTGACCCAGACCGATGCCGGTGATCATCAGCAACAGATGCATTACGACCTCACGGGGCAATTGAAACAAGTTCACCTGAAACTCAAATCCACAGGAACCTGGCAGCCCGTTCTGGCCAACGCCCGGTATAACGCCGCCAGTCAGATCATCGAGCAACAGGCCGGCAACAATGTGGTCAGCACCTGGACGTACGATGAGGCCGATGATCGTCTCGATACCCTGACCGCCGGTGTGCCCGGCCAGAACCTGCTCCAACACTTTCAGTACGGTTATGACCGGGTCGGCAACCTGTTACGCATCGACGATCTCGCGTTTAAACCGGTGTACTTCAAAAACCAGCTCATCGATGGTCATCGAGCTTTTACCTATGACTCGCTGTATCAACTGGCCAGCGCCACCGGCCATGACGCCGCACCCCATTCTGATCTGCCGGGTCAGCCTTTGCCGAGCGATCCCGACAACCACCTCAACTACACACAGAACTACACGTACGATCGTGGCGGTAACCTGATCAAGTTGGTCCATGAGCGTGCGTTGGGCGGCTACACCCACCGGATGTTCATCGCCCCCAACAGCAACCGTGGCGTGCGCTGGAAAGAAGGAGATCCCGTCCCTGATTTCGACACCTTGTTGGACCACCATGGCAACCTCCGGGCCTCGTCCCCTGGAAGGCCCCTGCACTGGAACAACCGCGATCAATTGGCCGCAGCGACGCTGGTTGAACGTTACGACGGGCCCAACGATGAAGAACTCTTTCGCTACAGCCAGGGCGCGCGCGTGTTCAAGCGCCACGAAACCCACACGTCATCGACCACCCACTTCCAGCAGGTCATTTACCTGCCGGGGCTGGAAATCCGCACCCGCGACAACGGCGAAGAGCTGCACGTCATCACCTTGCCGGGCGGTCGGGGCAGCGTGCGTTGCCTGCATTGGGTCAGCAAGAAACCCGACGGTGTCGACCAGGATCAACTGCGCTACAGCCTCGACGACCACCTGGGTTCCAGCCTCATGGAACTGGATCAAAACGCCCGACTGATCAGCCACGAAGGCTATTACCCGTATGGCGGTACGGCCTGGTTGACGGCGGTATCTGCATTGGAGGTCAACTACAAAACCATCCGTTATTCGGGCAAGGAAATGGATGAATGCGGGCTTTATTACTACGGAGCTCGTTACTACGCGCCGTGGTTGCAACGTTGGGTGAGTGCCGATCCGGAATGGGATGTGGACGGGTTGAATCTCTATGCGTTTGTGACGAACAACCCGATGCGCTATGTCGACAGCAGCGGCACGAAAAAGGAGGACGCTGCAAAACAACAGATCATCGACGCGTCAAACACGCTATCGACCGTCAACAGCGAACTGAAGAAGCTCAATTATCAACTCTACAACCTCACTCGAACCCGTGACATTTACAAAACGGCGGGCAAGAAATTGCTCTTTAGCGTGGCTTCGTTCGCCGTCACGTTTCATGCGGGGGCGGCTGGCGCCGCAGTGGGTACAGGCGTCGGCAGCCTGACGGGGCCGGCGGCACCTGTTGTGGTCCCCGTAACAGCGGCTGTCGGAGGAATTTTTGCCGCTGAAGCGGCCGCCAAACTCATGGACAAACTCGGCGAGGAAACAGGACTGGGTTACACCATCACCCCGGATCCGTCAGCGATATCGGTGAAAAACCTGAAAAGCAAATCCCGCGCCGAGCCATTCAGCGTTAAAGCGGTGGCACAAAGCTTCAGCCCGGAAAATTCGGCAGGCCTGACAAAAACCGCCATCGAAACCACCGCCCGCGTCATTGGCAAACACCTCAAGGTGCCTTACCTCAAACAAACCCTGGCCATCGCGCGTCAGGCGTCCCAATTGACCGAAGCGCTCAATGATTCTCTTGGTCAAGGCGATCTCGACAGGATAACGTCCAATCTCGATGCGCTGGACACCTATCTCAATGACGTAGAAATGCAGGTCAACCAAGCCCTTGAAACACTGGCAGGCGCGTCCGTCAGCGATGACCGGCTGATCGGCGCCCTCAATATGCCGGTCAACTCGGGTGCCCTCGACAGGTCGAGCCTTGAGCAAGACTTCAAAGTCGCCCGAAGCGGGATCAAGCAGGCCAGAAACCTGGCCGGAAGAGTCTCTCGGTACCTCATCGAAAAAAGAGCCGCCTGAGGCCCTGCGCCGCAACGCCGGGCCCTGAATTTTCGGCGCAACTCCATGTTATGGTGCGCGCCCCTACTGCTGATTGTTTCAGACACCATGTTTGCTCGTTCACGCGCGTTACGCCTGACGCTGTACACCTTGCTGATCATCGCCGGCGCCGTGCTGGCGGCGGGTTTCGCCATGCGTCACGCCGAGCGCCAGGCATTGGTCGAAGACGCCGCGCGCGCCAATCAGCAACTGGCGCTGTACGCCAATTCCCTGCATACCCTGATCGACCGCTACCGCGCCCTGCCTGCCGTGCTGGCGCTGGACCCGGAGTTGCGCGCTGCCCTCAACGGCACGGTATCGCCGGAACAGCAGGACGCGCTGAATCGCAAACTGGAAAAAATCAACGGCGCGGCGCAATCCTCGACCCTCGAACTGCTCGACCGCACCGGCCTCGCCGTGGCTGCCAGCAACTGGCGGTTACCCAGCAGCTATGTCGGCCACAACTACGGCTTTCGCCCGTACTTCAGCGAAACACGCACCCAAGGCACCGGGCGTTTTTACGCGGTGGGCGTGACCAGCGGGATTCCGGGGTATTTCCTGTCCAGCGCGGTCACCGGCGACAACGGCGAGTTTCTCGGCGCGATGGTGGTCAAGCTGGAGTTTCCGGAACTGGAACGCGAATGGCGCCAAGGCAGCGACACCCTGCTGGTCAGCGATGCACGCGGGATCATCTTCATCGCCAACCAGCCGGGCTGGCGCTATCGATTGTTGCAACCGTTGAGCGACAGCGATCACGCCGCCCTCAAGGCCACTCGCCAATATGACAAACAAGCGCTGACGCCCCTGGATTATCAATCGCTGCAGCACTTCAACGACAACAGTGATCTGAGGCGCGTCGCGGGCCCCGACGGCACGGCTGATTATCTGTGGGAATCGCTGCCGCTGACCACTGAAGGCTGGACCCTGCACCTGCTGCGCCGCCCCCAGGCCGCCTTTGAAGACAGCCGCAACGCCGCGCTCGCTGCTGCCGGATTGTGGCTGGCGCTGGTGTTTCTTTTGCTGTTCCTCAATCAACGCTGGCGCCTGGCCAAAATGCGTCAGCGCACCCGCGAAGAACTTGAACGACTGGTAGAGGAGCGCACCCGCGATTTGCGCACCGCTCAAGACGGTCTGGTGCAATCGGCCAAACTCGCGGCCCTGGGGCAAATGTCGGCCGCCCTCGCCCATGAAATCAACCAGCCACTGACCGCCCAGCGCATGCAGCTTGCTACTCTGAGGCTGCTGCTCGATCACGGTCGGGTCGACGACGCCTACAAGGCGCTCAGGCCAGTGGATGAGATGCTGACGCGCATGGCGGCCCTCACCGGTCACCTGAAAACCTTCGCCCGCAAAAGCCCTAGCGGCCTGCGCGAACGGCTGGATCTGGCGGCGGTGGTCGACCAGTCGCTGCACTTGCTCGACGCCCGAGTGCGTGACGAACAGGTCAGCACCGTATTGCACCTGACGCGTCCGGCGTGGGTGCGCGGCGATGCGATTCGTCTGGAACAGGTGCTGATCAATCTGCTGCGCAATGCCCTTGATGCCATGCACGACACGCCCTGCAAACGTCTGGAAATCCGCCTCGAAGCCGACGAGCAATTGTGGCGCCTGAGCGTCAGCGACAACGGCGGCGGCATCGCCAAAGAACACTTGCCGAATGTATTCGACCCGTTCTTCACCACCAAGCCGGTGGGTGATGGCCTGGGCCTTGGTCTGGCGGTATCGTTTGCCATCGTTCACGAATCGGGTGGCCGCCTGAGTGCCGACAATGGCGAAACCGGCGCCGTGTTTACCCTGACCTTGCCCATCGACCCGGAGGCGCCTGTTTCATGCTGAATTCAGTGATGGTGGTCGACGACGAAAGCAGCATTCGCAGCGCCGTCGAACAATGGCTGAGCCTGTCGGGTTTTGAAGTGCAGTTGTTCAGCCGCGCCGATGAGTGCCTGTCGCAATTGCCCGCGCACTTTCCCGGCGTGATCCTCAGCGACGTGCGCATGCCTGGCATGACCGGGCTGGAATTGCTGGCCGAAGTGCAGCGTCGCGATGCCGACTTGCCGGTGATTTTGCTGACTGGTCACGGCGATGTGCCGATGGCGGTCGAAGCGATGCGCGATGGCGCGTATGACTTTCTGGAAAAACCCTTCAGCCCGGAAACCCTGCTGAGCAGTTTGCGCAGGGCGTTGGACAAGCGTCGGCTGGTGCTGGAAAACCGTGCCCTGCACGAACTGGCCGACAACCGCGCCAGACTCGATGCCACCTTGCTCGGCGTGTCCCGTGGTTTACAGACGTTGCGTCGACAGGTGCTGGACCTGGCAGCGCTGCCGGTCAACGTGTTGATCCGGGGTGAAACCGGCAGCGGCAAGGAGCTGGTTGCGCGTTGCCTGCATGACTTCGGGCCGCGTGCCGACAAGCCGTTTGTGGCGCTCAACTGCGCGGCAATTCCCGAGCAGTTGTTCGAGGCCGAGTTGTTCGGCCACGAGAGCGGCGCGTTCACCGGCGCCCAGGGCAAACGCATCGGCAAGCTGGAATACGCCGATGGCGGCACGCTGTTTCTCGATGAAATCGAGAGCATGCCCCTGGCCCAGCAAGTGAAATTGCTGCGGGTGTTGCAGGAGCAGAAGCTTGAACGCCTGGGATCGAACCAGAGCATTCGCGTGGACTTGCGGATCATCGCCGCGACCAAACCGGATCTGCTCGATGAGGCGCGAGCCGGGCGTTTTCGCGAGGATTTGGCCTATCGACTGAACGTCGCCGAGTTGCGCTTGCCACCGTTGCGCGATCGGCGCGAAGACATTCCGTTGCTGTTCGAATCGTTTGCCCAAAATGCCGCCGAGCGTTTGGGGCGGACGTTTCCACCGCTCACCGGTCCACAGCTGAGTCATCTGCTGAGCCACGACTGGCCGGGCAATGTGCGCGAGCTGGCGAACGTCGCCGAGCGGCAAGTGCTGGGGCTGGGCGAACCGCAACCGGAGGGGATTGATCCGGGGCAATCGCTGGCGGCGCAGCAGGAAGCGTTTGAAGCGCATTGTTTGCGTGCGGCATTGACCCGGTACAAAGGCGATGTGAAAGCGGTACTTGAGGAACTGCAACTGCCACGCCGCACCTTCAATGAAAAGATGCAGCGGCATGGACTGACGCGCGAGATGTTCCTCGGCGAATGATCGTTCCCACGCTCCGCGTGGGAACGCAGCCTGGGACGCTCTGCGTCCCCAAAGCCGGACGCAGAGCGTCCGTAGAGGCATTCCCACGCGGAGCGTGGGAATGATCGGCTCCGGCGGAATTCCGCTTGCCAGCCCGAACTCCATAAGCGGATTTCCGCTCATCCCAGCCTCAAACCCCCTCTAAACCGCCCCTCTGCCTCTTGGCACACCTCCTGCTATAGCCCCCACAGGCCGCGTTTAAACGCGCTCCACAAAAACAATTAAATGAAGGATCCTTCAATGGATAACTCAAACGCCCTGCCCCTTGGGTCGGTTGCCGCGCCCGCCAAAGCAAGAACCACCGCCAGCCGCATCAAGTCGATCTTCAGCGGTTCGGTCGGCAACATGGTCGAGTGGTATGACTGGTACGTTTACGCCGCCTTCTCCCTGTACTTCGCCAAAGCCTTTTTCCCCAAGGGCGACACCACCGCCCAGCTGCTGAACACCGCAGCGATCTTCGCCGTGGGCTTCCTGATGCGCCCGATCGGTGGCTGGCTGATGGGCCTCTACGCCGACAAGGCCGGTCGCAAGAAAGCACTGATGGCTTCGGTGTACCTGATGTGTTTCGGCTCGCTGCTGATCGCCCTGAGCCCGGGCTATGAAACCATTGGCATCGGCGCACCGATCCTGCTGATTTTCGCCCGTTTGCTGCAAGGCCTGTCGGTCGGTGGCGAGTACGGCACCTCGGCGACTTATCTCAGCGAGATGGCGACCAAGGATCGTCGCGGCTTCTACTCCAGTTTCCAGTACGTGACGCTGATCTCCGGTCAACTCATAGCGCTGGCGGTACTGATCGTATTGCAACAGGTGCTGACCACCGAAGAACTGTACGCCTGGGGCTGGCGCATCCCGTTCGCCATCGGCGCGTTGTGCGCGGTAGTCGCGCTGTACCTGCGTCGCGGCATGGAAGAAACCGAGTCGTTCACCAAGAAAGAGAAAGCCAAGGAAAGCGCGATGCGCACCTTGATGCGTCATCCCAAGGAACTGATGACCGTGGTCGGCCTGACCATGGGTGGCACCCTGGCGTTCTACACCTACACCACCTACATGCAGAAATACCTGGTGAACACGGTCGGCATGAGCATTTCCGACTCCACCACGATTTCGGCGGCCACGCTGTTCCTGTTCATGTGCCTGCAACCGATCATCGGCGGGCTGTCAGATAAAGTCGGTCGTCGGCCGATCCTGATTGCCTTCGGCATTCTGGGGACGTTGTTCACCGTGCCGATCCTGACCACGCTGCACACCGTTCAAACCTGGTGGGGAGCGTTCTTCCTGATCATGGCGGCGCTGATCATCGTCAGCGGCTACACCTCGATCAACGCCGTGGTGAAAGCCGAACTGTTCCCCACCGAAATTCGTGCACTGGGGGTCGGTTTGCCATACGCCCTGACCGTGTCGATCTTCGGCGGCACCGCTGAATACATCGCGCTGTGGTTCAAGAGCATTGGCATGGAAACCGGGTACTACTGGTATGTGACGGCGTGTATTGCCGTGTCGTTGCTGGTGTATGTGACCATGAAAGATACCCGCAAGCATTCGCGGATCGAGACGGACTGACAGCTGGATTGTCAGTGGCTTGACGGGCCCCATCGCCGGCAAGCCGGTCTCGCTCCCACATTGGATCGGTGTACACCGGCCCTTTGTGGGAGCGAGCCTGTTAGCGATTGAGTCAACGCGGTATTCGCTACTTCGCCACCGCCCGGACCACCGACAAATCCGGCGCAACCACCCGCCGCTGACTCAAATACCGCATACAACTCACCCGCAAAAACGACGCAAAGTTCACCACTTCCCCGCGATAGTCCATCACCTCCTCATACAGCTTGGCGATCAGCTGATTGGTGGTCATACCGTCGACTTCGGCGATTTCGCTGAGGATGTCCCAGAACTGATTCTCCAGCCGCAGGGTGGTGACCACCCCGCAGATACGCAGCGAGCGGGAGCGCGATTCGTAAAGGATCGGATCGGCCTTGACGTAGAGCTCGCACATGGACAAGTCCCTCGTTACAACGTGATTTGGGTGCCCAGCAACCCGAGGAAACCGGCAAGCCAGCTCGGGTGCGCCGGCCAGGCCGGGGCTGTGGCCAGATTGCCTTGAACATGGCCCTGCGTCACAGGAATGTCGATGAACGTACCACCCGCCAGACGCACTTCCGGAGCACAGGCCGGATACGCGCTGCACTCGCGCCCTTCGAGAACGCCGGCCGCCGCCAGCAATTGCGCGCCATGACACACGGCAGCAATCGGCTTGCCAGCCTTGTCGAACGCGCGCACCAGGTCCAGGACTTTTTCATTCAGGCGCAGGTATTCCGGCGCACGGCCGCCCGGGATCAGCAGTGCGTCGTAGTCGGTTTCCGCGACTTTGGCGAAGTCGAAGTTCAGGGCAAACAAGTGGCCGGGCTTTTCGCTGTAGGTCTGGTCACCTTCGAAATCGTGGATGGCCGTGCGCACGGTCTGGCCGGAGGTTTTGTCCGGGCAAACGGCATGGACCGTGTGACCGACCATCAGCAATGCCTGAAACGGCACCATCACTTCGTAGTCTTCGACGTAATCGCCGACCAGCATCAGGATTTTCTTGGCAGCCATGGGGAGGACTCCTCTGGGGGAACATTCGCAGGAATATTCAAGGTAGTCCTTATCCGCGAGGTCGGGTAATAACCAGCTACTACCTGATGGACCGCGATGGGGCCCTCAAACTGTACGGATAACTCTGCGCCTAGCTGTAACAGCGCAGCCAACGCGGTTTGTGGCTAGATGAAGACAATTCCCCCACTCTGAACTCTGGTTACCAACATGTCCTCGCGCGAAAACACCGGCATGGCCCTCGGCCTGCTCGGTGTTGTGATCTTCAGCCTCACCCTGCCCTTCACACGGATCGTCGTGCAGGAACTGCATCCACTGCTCAATGGCCTCGGTCGGGCGCTGTTTGCGGCGGTGCCGGCGGCGATGCTGTTGCTGTGGCGACGGGAGAAATGGCCGACCTGGAAACAGGTCAAAGGCCTGACGCTGGTGATCGCCGGCGTCATTCTCGGTTTTCCGGTGTTGTCGGCCTGGGCCATGCAAACCTTGCCAGCGTCCCACGGTGCCTTGGTCAATGGCCTGCAACCGCTGTGTGTGGCGCTGTACGCTGCGTGGTTGTCCCACGAACGACCGTCAAAAGCGTTCTGGGCCTGCGCCGCGCTGGGCAGTGCGTTGGTGCTGGGTTACGCGCTGATCAGCGGTGCCGGCAGCATTCAGGCCGGTGATTTGCTGATGCTCGGGGCAATTGCGGTGGGTGGTCTGGGTTACGCCGAGGGCGGGCGGCTGGCCAAGGAGATGGGCGGCTGGCAGGTGATCTGCTGGGCGCTGGTGTTGTCGACGCCGCTGTTGATCGGGCCGGTGATGTACCTGGCGCTGCAACATCAGGGCGAGATTTCGGCCAAGACCTGGTGGGCGTTTGGCTATGTCTCACTGTTCTCGCAGTTCATCGGCTTTTTTGCCTGGTACGCCGGGTTGGCGATGGGCGGAATTGCCCGGGTCAGCCAGATTCAACTGCTGCAAATCTTCTTCACCATCGCCTTCTCGGCGCTGTTCTTCGGCGAACACATCGAGCCGATCACCTGGCTGTTTGCTGCCGGAGTAATCGTGACCGTCATGTTGGGCCGCAAGACCGCCATCAAACCCCATGTGGGAGCGAGCCTGCTCGCGAAGGGGCCGTCACAGCCAACATAGATGTTGAATGTCAGTCCGCCTTCGCGAGCAGGCTCGCTCCCACAGGAGATCACAGTGTTTAGAGGTAGCCGTCGGCCCGCAGCAGGGTTTCGAGACAGTGCTCGCTGATGTGGTAAAAATCCTTCAGTTCCTGAATCTTCACCAACAGCTGGGCCGGGTCCACCGGCTCGGCGCGTTTGACCGCCAGGATCATCTTGTTCTTGTTGGTGTGGTCCAGTGAGATGAACTCGAACACCTTGGTTTCATAACCGCAGGCTTCGAGGAACAGCGCGCGCAAACTGTCAGTGACCATTTCTGCTTGCTGACCCAAGTGCAAGCCGTATTGCAGCATCGGCTTGAGCAGCGCCGGGCTCTGGATTTGCAGGCGGATCTGTTTGTGGCAGCACGGCGAGCACATGATGATCGACGCCCCGGAGCGGATGCCGGTGTGAATCGCGTAGTCGGTGGCGATGTCGCAGGCATGCAGCGCGATCATCACGTCCAGTTCGCTCGGCGCCACGCTGCGCACGTCACCGCACTTGAACACCAGCCCCGGATGCTCAAGCTTCGCGGCGGCGGCGTTACACAGGTTGACCATCTCCTCGCGCAGCTCGACGCCCGTCACCATGCCTTCGGCGTTCAAGGTGTTGCGCAGGTAGTCATGGATGGCGAACGTCAGGTAACCCTTGCCCGAACCGAAATCCGCGACCTGTACCGGCTTATCCAGCGCCAACGGCGAAGTGGTCAGCGCATGGCTGAAGACTTCAATGAACTTGTTGATCTGCTTCCACTTGCGCGACATCGCCGGGATCAGCTCATGCTTGCTGTTGGTCACGCCAAGGTCGGCGAGGAACGGCCGGCTCAGGTCGAGGAAGCGGTTCTTCTCGCGGTTATGTTCGGCGGACGGCACTTCACGCAATTGCTGAGGTTTGCTCTTGAACAGTGAAGACTTGCCCTT
>Ga0247818_10002633_pt1 | contig 11587 bp, 8 predicted proteins | sample 13C_Glucose_Day1_FD_192424 | JGI IMG/M metagenome (GOLD analysis project Ga0247818, IMG submission 192424) | Soil microbial communities from agricultural site in Penn Yan, New York, United States - 13C_Glucose_Day1 | ecosystem: Environmental > Terrestrial > Soil > Agricultural land | place: USA...
TCGTCCTGCAGTCCGAGAACGGCATCCTCGGTGTCGGCGCGTATCCCTATGAGGGAGAGGAGGATCCGGACCTCATCAACGCCGGCAAGGAGACCGTGACGCTGCGCAAGGGCTCGTCCTTCTTCGACTCCGCGACGTCCTTCGGGATGATCCGCGGCGGCAAGGTCGACGCCGCGATCCTCGGCGCCATGCAGGTCTCCGCCAAGGGCGACATCGCCAACTGGATGATCCCCGGCAAGATGGTCAAGGGCATGGGCGGGGCCATGGACCTCGTCCACGGCGCCAAGCGCGTCATCGTCCTCATGGAGCACAACGCCAAGGACGGCTCCTACAAGATCGTCAACGAGTGCTCCCTGCCCTACACCGGGCGCGGCGTGGTGCAGCGGATCATCACCGATCTGTGCGTCTTCGACGTCACCGAGTCCGGGCTGGTCCTGCGCGAGCTCGCCGACGGGGTCACCGAGGACGAGGTGCGCGAGAAGACCGAGCCGGAGTTCACCATCGACCTGGCCTGATCAACACGAAGTATGCCGCGTGGCCGGCATACCGGGAAGGGCCCGCAGCAGGCGCTGCGGGCCCTTCCTGCGTGAGCGCTCAGCGGAGGACGGTCATGCCCGAGACGGCGCCCGACGCCGGCGAGCGCGTGTCGAGCTTCCCGTTCCCCGCGCCGGGGTAGACCCAGAGGGCGCCCGTGCTGTCCCGCGCGAGCAGGTCGGCGCCGCCGCCTCCGTTGACGTCGCCGAGGGCGACGAGGTCCTTCATGACGTTCCAGCCGCCGCCCACGCGAACCCGAGGCCAGACGAGCTGCCCGGAGCCGTTGAGCCGGTAGGTCCACAGCGTCCCCGTCGAGGCGTCTCGAGCCCAGAGGTCGGCGCGGCCGTCACCGGTGGTGTCGCCGGCCCCGAGGATGACGTCCATGGCGTTCCACCCCGCGCCGAGGCTGCTGCGGGAGCCGTAGCCGCAGGCACCGTTGCCGGCGTAGAGCCAGAGCGTGCCCGTGGCGCGGTCGACGCCCAGCACGTCGCTGTAGCCATCCGACGTCGCGTCACCGATGCCGGCCAGCCTGTCGACGGAGGCGGGAATCCCCGTGATCTCCTTGCGCGTCGTCAGGTAGCCGGTGCGCGGAACGGGGTAGCACCACAGCCGCTGGGAGGAGTCCCGGGCGAGGATCTCCGCCGTGCCGTTGCCGTTGAGGTCGCCGCCGTGTGCCAGGACCTGCATCACGCTCCAGCCCCCGCCGAGCTTGGTGGCGGCGCCCAGCCCGGAGCCGTTGAACGGCAGGCGGAACAGCGTGCCGTCGGCCGACCTGCCGTAGGCGTCCGGCCGGCCGTCCCCACTGGTGTCCTTGCGGAGGAAGTCGGCGTTCGTCACGGTGAACCACTCGGACTTCAGGCCCAGCAGGCTGCGCAGGTCGTCCCAGGGCAGGGTGGCCCGCCCCGCGGTGCCGACGAGCGTGACCCCGCGGATACGACCGCCCCACTCACCGTGGCCGTCGCGCGTGACGACCAGGCTCTGCAGGGTGCCGACCGCCGGCCGGGCCTCCTGCAGCCGACTGCGCATCGTGGTGCTCGAGACGGTCCACGAGTTGGCGCTGTTCGGCACGGCACCGTCGTACGGGTCGGCCTTGGCAGCGAGGTACGGCTGGGACCCGGCCGACATCCAGCCGCCGTTGGCCGCCGAGAACTGCGTGAAGGCCGCCGCCCGCTGGTAGCTGACCATGTAGCCGGCGGTAGCGGCGATCGCGGCGTCGGTGTTGGGGTGTGTGCGCGTGGCCGTGAGGGTCCCGCCTGCGCTGTAGTCGGCGTGACCGTAGTAGACCTGGCACGCGGTGGTGTCGCAGACGTCGTAGGCCGACGAGCTCTGGTGCTGCTGCTCGTAGGCCGCATACGTCCGTGCGGCCACGGCCTGGCTGCGCAACGCGGCGGACGCCCACGAGGCCGGCATCTCGTTGGGCACGACCCCCCGGAGGTACTGCTCCATCGTCGTCGCGTTGACGGTCAGGAGGGAGGAGCCGCTGCGGATGCTCCTCACCTGGTCGGGGAGCTCGCGGAACGTGCCGTCGTTCCGGGCGACGCGAACGGCATCGGTCGTGCTGTTGGCGAAGGCCGGCGTGCCGGTGACGTTCGCAAACGCACCGCTGGTCTTCCAGGTGGTCCCCACGCGCCACTGCAGGGACTGGCCTCCCTGGCTGTTCGGCACCAGGCGCCACCGGTCCACCGGCTTCCCGTCATCGGTCGCCCCCAGAGGCATGGCCTCGGGCCCGGAGACGAGCTGCAGGCCCGGGCGCATCATGACCGTGACGCTCGCGGACGGCACCCCGCTGATCCGCACCTTCATGGGGCCTGGCGCCGTCCGGACCAGGGACGTGCCCGGGTAGTAGAAGTCGAGGATCTGTACGTGCGAGAGGCCCTTGGTCGCGGCGCCGTAGGCGCCCCACTGCGACATGCCGTGGCCGTGTCCGTAGCCGTGCCCGCGGATCAACGCGGCCCCGCTCAGCGGCAGCGGCAGGGTCTCGGCCGCGGCCGAGGAGGCGGACAGCAGCACAGCGGCGCCCACCACCCCCGCGCCCGCAACCGCGCCGACGGCACGGCGCCCGCGCCGCGGCATCCCCCTGCGTGCCCGGTGACGTCCCGCCCACGGTGCGGTTCGGCTCATGGTCCCCTCGCCCTTCGTCGTCATCCCAGGTACTGCCCGGTGCCCAGTCCACCGGTCATCGGCTGCCGCCCCGGCCAGAGGGTGCCGTCGCCCCGGCCCGCGTAGAGCCACACTCGTCCCCCGCTGCCGGCTGCGACGATGTCAGCGCCACCGTCCCCGTTGTAGTCGCCGACACCGAGGATCTGCGTCAGGTCGGTCTGGCGGCTGCTCAGCACGACCCCCGGCAGCGTGCCACTGCGGTAGTCGTTGTAGAGCGCGGCCGGGCCCGACCCGCGGAAGAGCACCAGCGACCCGTCCCCCACGAGCGCGACCACGTCGCCGTTGGCGTCCCTGTTGAAGGCCCCGGTGCCGGTGAAGCTCTTGTACGTGCCCCAAGCCTGGTCGAGCTCCTCCGCCGGCTTGAGGGTGAAGTCTCGCCGGAAGCCGTAGCGCAGCAGCCTGCCGTCCCGGGCGGTGACGAGGAGGTCGGGCACGCCGTCGTAGTCCTGGTCGGCGGCAGCGGCGATCTTGGGCATGACCGCCCAGCCCGCGGCGCCGACGGTCACCGCCGCGCCGAACCCGCCGCCGCTCCGACCCGGGAGCGCCTGCAGCGCGTCGCCCTTGCGCATCACGGCATCGACGTAGCCGTCGCCGTTGACGTCTCCGACGAGCTGCACCACGTCGGCGCCGGTCGTGCCCTGCACCGACGACCCGCGTGTGAAGTCGCGTTCGCCGGTGCCGCCGTAGACGCGCAGGGTGCCGTTGTCGACCTGGGTCGCGACGGCCAGGAGGTCCGCGACACCGTCGCCGGTGAAGTCCTGGCCGCTCGTCAGCTGGGCCATCGCGCCCCACCCGCGCCCCCACCGGTTCCACCGCGCGGGGGTGTGCGCAGCGTCGCCGTAGTAGGCCCGCAGGGCACCGCCCGACTCACGGGCGAGGACGTCGCGGTTGCCGTCCCGGTCCAGGTCGCCGGCCGCCACCACGGGGCTGAGTGCGCCCCAGCCGCCCGCCTTCGTGGTCGGCGTGCCGACGCGCCCACCGCCCGTGCCGGCGGCGACGACGAGGGCGCCATCGCTGGTGCGCACTGCCAGGAGGTCCGTCCGGCCGTCGCCGGTCAGGTCACCGGCGGCGGAGACCGAGGAGTAGCCGGACCACCCCGTCCCTACGACGGTGCCCGGGCCGAAGGTGCCCTGGTTGGTCCCCGGGTAGAAGGCGAGCTGTCCGCTGCTGCCGATCGCCATGAGGTCGTTGCGGCGGTCGCCGTTCTGGTCCCCGGCGGCGATGAGGGCCTTCATCGCCGACCAGCCCGAGCCGCTGGAGACCAGCCCGGACACGCCACCTGTGCCGTTGCCGCGGTAGACGCGCAGGTTGTTGCCCTGGGGGTACTGCGCGATGAGGTCGGGCAGGCCGTCACCGGTGACGTCCGGGGTCAGGGTCGCCAGCCGGACGGTGTTCCAGTTGCCGCCGAGCGTGGTGGGCCACCTCAGTGGGTCGCGGACGGCCGAGCGCAGGGTCGTGACGGCACCCGGGATGGGGCTGCCGCTGGCCGGAGCCGGGTAGCTGAGCACGTCGGTCTGGCCGGCCCGGTCGACGTCGCGGGCCACCCGCGTCACCGGCAGCGAGCCCATCCGCGCGGCCACGGCCGACCGGATGGAGGGCAGCTTCGCGTAGAGCTGGCCACCGGGGCACTCGGTGCCGTAGGCGTCCCGGTGCCCGGAGATGCGGTTGTAGTACCTCTCCTTCGCGTACACGGTGCCCGTGGCGGGCATGCCGTGCACGGTCATCTTCCACGCGATGAGGTTGGTCAGGGCGGTGGTGACCGCGCTGGGGACCGCGGTCGCGTCGAAGTTGCCGATGGCCGAGACGCCGAAGGACCACGAGTTGTGCTCTGCCGTGTGCGCGCCGACCACGGCCCGGTCGACGCCCCCGTACCGGCCCTCCCAGGTCCGGCCGAACCGGTCGACCAGGAAGTTGTAGCCGATGTCGGACCAGCCGTTGCTCTTGACGTGGTACGCGTAGATCCCGCGGATGATGCCCGGTACCTGCGAGGTCGAGTAGGCGTTGGAGCCGGCAGTGTGGTGGACGTAGGCGATGTGCGCCTGCGAGTAGCCCGGGCTGCCCACGCGCAGGGACTCGTCAGCCCCCCACTGGGCGCGGGTGTAGATGGTCGGGCGCGCTGCCGCGGCTGCCGCGCCGCCCGGAACGCTGGTCCCCACCGTCGCGTCGGCGTCGGAGGACCCGGGGTCCACCACCGCCAGGGACACGCCGGTCGGCACCACGCTGTCCGCACTCAGGACGCGGGCCTGGACCTGCTCGCCCACCACGACGTAGGGGTCACTGCCCTGGCGCGCGGAGCTGGCCCTCGCCTCAGCGGTGCCGGGGTCGGGGCCGTGCTCGGACTCGGTGTGCAGCTCCTCCCACTCCCCCCAGGCGCCCTTCCTCATGACCCGCACCTGCACCGTGTCGTCGGCCTCGAGCTCACCGGCCGGCCAGGTGACGCCTGCCACCGCCACCGGTGTGTCGATCGGCGCCGGGTCGCTCAGAGCCCCGCCTCGGGCCCGGGCGAGCTCCCCCTGGGGGGCCCGCGTCCCCACAGAGGGGGACGGCGCGGGGGTGTTCGCCGCGCCCTCTGCCCCGGCGAGCTCCGCCTGCGACACGACCCGCAGGGCGTGGTTCTGCGTGCTCGCGGTGACCGGGTGGGGGGTCGGGCGTGCGCTGAGCCCCGCGAGCCCGGGGGTCGCCAGGGGCACGGCCACCACGGCGGAGAAGAGGACGATGAGGGCGGCAGGGGGGGCCGTGGTCCGGCGGGTCGTGGAGTTCAGCACAGCAGGCTCTCAGACGTCAGGGATGTTCGCGGCCCTCACACGGTGCCGCATGATCCGCCGCAATGGCAGGCAAATGCACCAACTTCCCCACCGGTCACAGCCAATCGTTATGACCCCGCAACCCCACAGCCCACTGCAGACGGACGGGGTCAGTCGTCGACGCCGCCGCTCTCGAGGGCTGCCCCGGAGGCAAAGTGAGGGGTCAGCCGGTTGTCGACCATCGACAGGGCCGACCCGATCGCCATGTGCATGTCGAGGTACTTGTAGGTCCCGAGCCGGCCGCCGAACAGGACGCCCTGCTCGGCCTTCGCACGGTCGCGGTAGCGCAGCAGGCGCTCGCGGTCGGCCGGGGTGTTCACCGGGTAGTACGGCTCGTCGGTGTTCTCCGCGAAGCGGGAGAACTCCCGCATGATGACCGTCTTGTCCGCGGGGTAGTCGCGCTCCGGGTGGAAGTGGCGGAACTCGTGGATGCGCGTGAAGGGGACGTCCTCGTCGGGGTAGTTCATCACCGACGTGCCCTGGAAGTCCCCCGTCGGCAGCACCTCCTGCTCGAAGTCGAGGGTGCGCCAGCCGAGTCGGCCCTCCTCGTAGTCGAAGTAGCGGTCGACGGGTCCGGTGTACACGACCGGCAGGTTGCCCACGACGTTGTCGCGGTTGACCGGCTGCGAGGTGTCGAAGAAGTCCGTCCCGAGCCGCACCTCGATGAGGTCGTGGTCGGCCATCCGCTCCAGCCAGCGGGTGTAGCCCTCGGTCGGCAGTCCCTCGTAGGTGTCGTTGAAGTACCGGTTGTCGTAGGTGTACCGCACCGGCAGCCGGCTGATGATGTCGGCGCTCAGCTGCTCGGGTGAGGTCTGCCACTGCTTCGCCGTGTAGTGCGCGATGAAGGCCTCGTACAGCGGGCGCCCGATGAGCGAGACACCCTTCTCGACGAAGTTGCCGGGCTCCCGGCCATCGAGCTCCTTGGCCTGCTCGGCGATGAGGGCGCGCGCCTCGTCAGGGCTGAGGGCGGCCCTGAAGAACTGGTTGATCGTGCCGAGGTTGATCGGCATGGGGTACACCTCGCCGTTGTGGCGGGTGTAGACGCGGTGCACGTAGCTGGTGAAGGCCGTGAACCGGTTCGCGTAGTCCCACACGCGCTCGTTCGAGGTGTGGAACAGGTGGGCCCCGTAGCGGTGCACCTCGATACCCGTCTCGGGCTCGTCCTCGCTGTAGGCATTGCCCCCGATGTGGGCACGGCGGTCGATGACCAGGACCCTCCGCCCGTGCTCCTCGGCGATCCTCTGGGCCACCGTGAGCCCGAAGAACCCTGATCCGACGACGACTAGGTCCGCGTTCACGCACTCTCCCTGGTTGACTGACGCGCACAGGCTACCGGAGGGCCAAGGCCCGCCCAGACTGTGATTGCCTGTGCACGTGACGACCTCCAACGAGCCGGCCGGCGCGGGCGCGGCAGCCAGTCGCGGCGTGCTGGGCCGTGGCTCTATCTACACCCTCGGCGCAGCCGCCCCCGTCCTCGCCAACGCGGCGGTGACCCCTGCGGTCACCCGCCTCCTCGGGGTCGACGCCTACGGCGTGGTCTCGGTGGGGATCGTCGTCATGCAGATCGGGATGATGGTCTCCGGGCTGGGCATGGCCTCCGTGATCACCCGTCACGGCCTGCTGGGCCGCAGCGGTCAGGAGGGTGCGCGCACCCTGCTCGTGCGCGGCCTGCTCATGACGGCGGCGCTGATCGCCGCGGCGGTGGTCGCGGCGCCGTTCTGGTCGCAGCTGCTCGACCCTGAGCTGCACCAGGCTGTCGTCATCGGCCTGCTCACGGCCGGCTGCTACGTCGGCGTCGAGGAGAGCCAGGCCTTCCTGCGCGTCCTCGACCGTCCCCTGACGTTCGTCGGCCTGTCGCTGCTGGCCACGCTGGGCGGCCCCCTGCTCGGCCTCACCCTCGTCCTCACCGGCGAGGCGAGTGCTGAGCGCTACCTCATGGGGCTGCTGGGCGGCTACGCCGTCGCGGCGCTCGTGGGCGTGGCCGTCACCCTGCGCAGCGGACCTCGCCGCCACCACACCGGGGACACCCGCGCCGCGCTGCGCATGGGGCTCCCGATGCTGCCCCACATGGTGTCCATCTTCGCGGCCAACGGCGGCCTGATCTTCCTGGCGACCGCGCTGTTCGGCCAGCAGGAGGCAGGGCGGCTGGCTGTCGCCCTGCTCCTCGGCATGGCCCCGGGCGTCGTGACGGCTGCGATGAACAACTCCTGGGGTCCCACGATCTTCCGCACCCCCGAGTCCGAGCGGGGCACGGTGCTCGAGCACACCGCCGCTGACATCGGCTACCTCGCGGCCACCATGGCCGGCGGCGTCGCCGCCCTCTCGCCGTGGCTGCTGAGACTGGCCGCGGGCAGCGACTTCCGCCCGGACGAGCTCGTGCCCCAGGTCGCCATGATCGGGTTCGGCACCGTCCTCGGGGTCGGCTACCTGGCCAACGTCCACCTGGTGTTCGCCACCGGCCGGACCGCCGGCCTGTCGCTGACGACGCCGCTCTCCCTGGGCGCAGGCCTGGCCCTCGGGGCCGCGCTGAGCCAGCTGGAGCCGGGCCTGCTGGCCATGGGCTTCCCCCTCACGTATGCCGGGATGTTCGCCGGGTCCTCCTACCTGGCCCACCGCGTGGGACCGGTGCGGTGGCGCCAGCAGGTGCTGCTCGCGCCCGTCGCGCTGGGCGCGCTGTACTGCGCGGCGGGTGCCCTCCTGCCCCTCTCGCTCCCTCTCCGGCTCACCGTCGCGGCCCTCATCGCGGGCATCGCCGTGGCACGGCTGCGCCACGTCGTGCGCCGCTGAGGCAGCTCAGCGGCGGACCACTCCGAGGTCCGGCACCGCGAACGGCTCGGGCAGCGGGTCCAGGCTGGGCACCCGGCGCGGCAGGGGCTTGGGCAGGTGCGACATCGGGTGGCGCAGGAAGTGCAGGGGGCTCAGCCCCTGGGCCTCCTCGGTCGACCCCTCGGCCCGCTCGCCGAGGCCCAGGACGTTGCGCGCCTTCTGCAGGGGCGCGGCCATCCAGTAGTCCAGGGCTGGGCCCGCGTGTGGCCGGCCCCAGCCGAGCACCTGGATGAGCTCCGTCGGAGGCAGGACGCTGTCCCAGCCGATCTCCGCACGGGCCACCGCGGTCGCCGCCGCACCGTCCAGGCGCTCGCCGTGGAGCTCCGGCCAGGTCCGCTCGATCCAGTCCAGGGCCACGTTGTCCCCACCACCCAGGCTCAGGGGATCCCCGTGGACGGCGACCTCACGACCCAGCGACGCGGCATACATGACCGAGGTCATCAGGCGGTTGGACACGGTGCGGCGGTGCGAGGCGACCAGCCTGAGGATCCTCCCGAGGAACTCCGGGTCGTGCCGCTGCCCTGCCATGACGATCCGGTGGCCGGCACGCTGCCAGGCGGAGACGATCTCCGGGCGCGCGACGTCGTCGGCGTGCAGGCAGACGGTCGACGGGCCCTCGGTGTCGCGGTAGTAGGTGGCGAGCGCGTCCTGGTCGCCCAGCACCTCCATCACCCGGGTGCCGTGCAGCGGCATGATCAGGCTGCGGTCGGCTGCCTCTGGCACGCGGACGCGCTCCGCCTGGGCGAGGTAGGCGAACGGCGCGCCGATGGCCACCGTGGGGCGGTCGGTGTCGGAGGGCGACCAGGACCGGGACCGGTGGCTCCACACGAGCAGACGGCGCCGTCCGGACCTCTCCACGGTCGGGAAGTCCCCGAACTGCACGGCCAACGGCGAGGACGTCGTCCAGCCGTGCTGGACGAGGCCGGCGACATGTCGCGGCCGTCGCTTGCCCGCATAGGCGGCCAGCACGGCGGCATGGCCGTAGAAGTGGTTCTGGATGTCCACGGGTGGGGAGCCTCCACGGCGGTGACGAGGGTGGACCGCCGAGGGGCGCGGCGGCGTCCGTTACTCTACCTAGCGCCCGCTGCCCCTAATGGCCCCCCGAAGGGCTGCCGCGAAGGATCCCCTCGTGACTGTTGACATCCTCCTGCCCTACTACGGCGATGTCGCCATGATGAAGCAGGCCGTCGAGTCGGTTCTCGCCCAGAACAACCCCGACTGGACCCTCACGGTCATCGACGACGGCTACCCCGACGACTCCGTTCCCGAGTACTTCGGCCAGCTCGCCGCCGCCGACCAGCGGGTCACGTACGTCCGCAACGAGCGGAACCTCGGCGCCAACGGCAACTACCGCAAGGCCCTGACCTTCGTGAAGAACGAGCTGGCCGTCGTCATGGGCGCCGACGACGTCATGCTGCCGAACTACCTGGACTGCGTGCTGGGCGCCCACGCCAGGTTCCCGCAGGCCCAGATCATCCAGCCCGGGGTCGAGGTCATCGACGAGACCGGCGCCGTCGGCAGCGCGGGACTGGTCGACCGGGTCAAGGGCCTGCTCTCCCCGCGGGGTCGCGGCACCCGGCTGCTGGCCGGCGAGGCCCTGGCGGTCTCGCTCATGCGGGGGAACTGGCTGTACTTCCCGTCCATCGCCTGGCAGTCGGAGGCGCTGGTGCGCACGAACTTCCGGGAGGGTCTCAACGTGGTCCAGGACCTGGCCCTCGCCCTCGACCTCATCAAGACCGGCGGCGCGCTCGTGATCGACGACGAGGTCTGCTTCCAGTACCGCCGCCACCGCGAGTCCGACTCGAGCTGGCGTGCGCTGGAGGGCACCCGCTTCATCGAGGAGCGCGGCTTCTTCCAGCAGATGGCCGCCGAGTTCGACGACATCGGCTGGAAGCGGGCGGCGCGGACGGCCCGCCTGCACCTCACCTCCCGGCTCAACGCCGCGACGCTGCTGCCCAAGGCGTACCGCGCCAAGAACACCCAGGGCGTCAAGAACCTCCGCGAGCACGTGCTGGGCAGCCCCAGCCCGACCCACAAGTGACCGGCTCTCCTGCCGCGGCCGGGTGTGTCCGACGCTCCGGGCCTGACCTGACCTGCGTAGCCTTGAGCCGATGAGCACCGCCCCCCACCCCATGGACGACGTGTGGCTGGTCGTCCCCCTCTACAACGAGGGCACGGTCATCGGTGACGTCGTGCGGCACGCGCGCGAGACGTTCCCCCACATCGTCTGCGTCGACGACGGCTCTGCGGACAACGGGGCCCAGGCTGCCATGGAGGCCGGAGCCGTCGTCGTGCGCCACCCCGTCAACCTCGGGCAGGGCGCCGCCCTGCAGACGGGCTTCGAGTACGCGCTCTCCGTCCCCACGATGCGCTGGGTGGTGACCTTCGACGCGGACGGCCAGCACCAGGTCGACGACGTGCTGGCCATGCTGGAGAAGGGCCGGGCCGAGAACCTCGACGTGGTGTTCGGCTCGCGCTTCCTGGACGACCGCACCAAGCCGAGCCTGGCCAAGAAGCTCGTCCTGCGCCTCGCGGTCGGCTACACGAACCTCACGACGAAGACCCGGCTGACGGATGCGCACAACGGCCTGCGCGTCATCTCCCGAGGGGTGGTCGAGCGCATCGACCTGACCCAGAACCGGATGGCGCACGCGTCCGAGCTCGTCGCACAGATCGGTGACATGAAGGTGTCGTACGGCGAGAGCCCGGTACACATCCTCTACACCGACTACTCCCGTTCCAAGGGCCAGTCCCTGTGGAACGCGGTCAATATCCTCGCGGAGCTGATCCTCCGGTGATGCGCGCCCGCACGCCCAAGGAGTCGCGGCGATGAAGACACTGCTCATCCAGATCCCGCTCATCATCGTGGTCATCGCGGTGGTGGCCAGGCTGTTCAGCTCGCGGGGTGCCCGTGCCCAGGCCATCCGCCGGATCGGCCTGCTGCTGTTCGCCGGCTTCGCGATCGTGTCCATCCTGTTCCCGGACGTGTGGAACCGGATCGCCCGCCTCGTCGGGGTCGGGCGCGGAACCGACATGGTGCTGTACGCCCTGGTCGTGGCCTTCCTCAGCTCGACCGTGACGACGTACCTGCGCTTCCGGGACCTGGAGACGCGCTACACGAAGCTCGCACGCAGGCTCGCGCTCGACGAGGCGGAACGCGACTTCCCCCGTGACGCCGGTGGGCCGGCCGGCGGCTCCCCCGCCGGCGTGGACGGCGGACCGCGCTCCCTCTGACGGGGGCGGTCAGGCCGAGGCGTCGGCGA
>Ga0247818_10002636_pt1 | contig 11582 bp, 9 predicted proteins | sample 13C_Glucose_Day1_FD_192424 | JGI IMG/M metagenome (GOLD analysis project Ga0247818, IMG submission 192424) | Soil microbial communities from agricultural site in Penn Yan, New York, United States - 13C_Glucose_Day1 | ecosystem: Environmental > Terrestrial > Soil > Agricultural land | place: USA...
ACGCCCACGGCTGGCTGACCCGCCTCGTCTGACCCCGGTGGGCACCCGCGGCGGGCCCGGGCTGCGCCGACCGCGCCTGGTGGCGACCGACCTCGACGGCACCCTGCTGCGCTCCGACGGCTCGGTCTCGGAGCGCACGCGCGCAGCCTGGGCCGCCGCCGACGAGGCCGGCATCGAGACGGTCCTGGTCACGGCACGGCCCCCGCGGTGGCTGCACGACCTCGAGCACGTCGTCGGTCCGCGGGGCATCGCGATCTGCGGCAACGGGGCCTTCGTCTACGAGGTGGCAGGCCGGCGCCTGCTCGAGACCCACTGCTTCGAGGACGGGGTCGTCGAAGGCATCATCGCCGACCTGACGACGGCCGTGCCCTCCGTCGCCTTCCTCGCCGAGCGCGCCAGCGGCCCCTACCTCGGCCCCGGCTACCCGGACCCGCACGACGACATGCTGGTCGAGGGCGCCGCGCACGGCCCGGTCGAGGGGATCGGTGCCGAGCCGGTGGGCAAGCTGCTCGCCGTCACGGGCGGCATGCCCCTCGAGGAGTTCCTTGCGACGGTGGAGTCGGTGGTCGGCGACCGCGGTCACCTGCACTTCTCCGGAGCCTTCGGGCTCGCGGAGATCAACGCTCCCGGCGTCACCAAGGCCACCGCCCTCGAGCGCTGGGCCGGGCGGCTCGGCATCGAGGCTGCCGACGTCTGGGCCTTCGGTGACATGCCCAACGACCTGCCCATGCTCGAGTGGGCTGGTGTCGGCTGGGCCGTCGCCAACGCGCACCCCGACGTCGCGGCCGTCGCCGACCGGAGCTGCCCGGCGAACGACGAGGACGGGGTCGCGCACGCTCTCGAAGCGGTGCTCTCGACCTGACGCTGCAATGGTCCCTTGTCGCGCCATTCCAGGCTGACGTCGACCCCATGCTGGGTGCGAAACCCAGCTGCCGCTGCGGATTCCGAAGGTCAAGAGGTCTATTCGTGACGGGCGCCCAGCAGTAGCATCGGCCCAACTTCATACCGAAGATGGGAGTGCAGGGCATGGCTCAGGCGACTGATCTCTCCGACGACGAACGCCGACTGGCGGAACTCGGCTACAAGCAGGAGCTCGACCGTTCGTGGTCGGGCTTCTCGAACTTCGCGATCTCCTTCTCCATCATCTCGATCCTCGCCGGCTGCTTCACGACGTTCGGCCAGGGCTTCAACAACGGCGGACCGATCGCCATCTCGTGGGGCTGGCCGATCGTGTCGGCCTTCATCCTCGTCATCGGCCTGACCATGTCGGAGCTCGTCTCCGCCTACCCGACCTCGGGCGGCATCTACTGGTGGGCCAACAAGATGGGCGGCGCGCGTGCCGGCTTCTTCACGGGCTGGCTCAACCTCATCGGCCTCGTCGCGGTGACGGCGTCGGTGGCCTACGGCTGTGCGACCTTCATCGACCTGGCGCTGTCGACCTGGTCGAAGGGGTATGCCGACGGGTACTCGCTGACGCGCGTCTTCTGGATCTTCCTCGTGGTGCTCGTCGCGGCCGCGGTGCTCAACATCTTCAGCGGACACCTCATGGCGATCATGAACAACGTCTCCGTGTGGTGGCACGTCTTCGGTGCCGCGATCGTCATCCTCATCCTCGTCGTCGTCCCGGAGAACCACCAGAGCTTCTCCTACGTCTTCACGGAACGGTTCAACAACTCCGGCTACAGCGACGGCTCGACGGGCTCGCCGACGTACTGGCTCCTCGTCGTCCCCTTCGGTCTGCTCCTCACGCAGTACACGATCACCGGCTTCGACGCGTCGGCCCACCTGTCGGAGGAGACGTCGGCCGCGTCCAAGGCGGCGGCACAAGGGATCTGGCGCTCGATCTTCTACTCGGCCATCGGCGGCTGGATCCTCCTGCTGTGCTTCCTCTTCGCCGTGCCCGACGGCGCGGACGGCAAGCCGGACAACGCCGGAGTCGGCGGTGGAGGCGTCGCGTACATCTTCACGCACGCGATGGACTCGAAGTGGGCGGCGGTCATCCTCACGATCTCCGCCATCGGCCAGTTCTTCTGCACGACGTCGTGCATGACGAGCGCGTCGCGCATGACGTTCGCGTTCAGCCGTGACGGTGCCGTGCCGGGGTCACGTCTGTGGTCGTCCCTGACGGCGGCGCGTGTGCCGGCCAACGCCGTGATGCTCGTGGCAGCGGTCTCGGCGCTCATCACGTTGCCGGCCCTCGTCGAGGTCAACATCGGTACCGAGGCAAAGCCTCTCATCGTCCCCACCGCCTTCTACGCGGTCGTGTCGGTCGCGGTGATCGGCCTCTACCTGGCCTTCCTCATCCCGATCTGGCTGCGCTGGCGGATGGGCGACGACTTCGTCCCGGGCTCGTGGACCAACGGGCCACGGTACAAGTGGATGAACATCATCGCGGTCGTCGAGATCGCGATCATCTCGATCTACTTCATCCTGCCCTTCGTGCCCGGGGGCATCCCCTTCACCGAGGGTTTCGAGTGGAAGTTCGTCAACTACGCGCCGATCCTCACCATCGGCTCGCTCCTCGTGCTCACGGTCTGGTGGCAGGTGTCGGCCCGGCACTGGTTCAAGGGTCCCCGGAGCAACATCGACACCGAGGTCGTCGACGCGTTCAGAGAGTGACCTGCGAGGGTCGGCGACGGGGACGCAAGGGATCCGACACGCCTAATGGTTCTATCTCAGACCATTGACGGAGAGGAGGCGACGGTATTGGATCGTCAGGTGAGCGCAGCCGAACGACAGCCGTCCCTGCCGGACGTCGTGCTGCGCCCTGCCACCGGCAACGTCTTCGAGGCCACGGTCGAACAGCTCGCGACGGCGATCCGGCTCGGAGTCTTCGTGCGAGGCGAACAGCTGCCGCCCGAGCGTGAGCTCGCCGACCGGCTCGGCGTCAGCCGCAACACGCTGCGCGAGGCCATTGCCGCGCTGCGCGAGTCGGGGCTCGTGACGACACGGCGCGGCCGCGGGGGCGGCACGTGGGTGGTCGAGGCCACCGAGCTGCCGCCACCCGCGCCCGGTGCCTTCGTGCGCAGCGGGGCCGCCATGCGCGACGCGCTCACCTTCCGCCGCGTCGTCGAGCCAGGTGCAGCCTGGCTCGCCGCCACACAGCCGCTCGCCGGCGACCAGCGGGCCTGGCTCATGGACACCCTCCGCGAGGTCGACGACGCGGTCGACTCGGCGGCGCACCGGGTCGCCGACTCACGGCTCCACCTCGCCATCGCGACCCTCTCCGGATCGCCGATGCTGATCGACGCCGTCACACGGTCGCAGTCGGCGCTGCACGACATGCTCATGGCGATCCCGGTGCTCCGGCGCAACATCGATCACTCGAACGCCCAGCACCACCAGATCGTCGGGGCCATCCTCGGCGGCGACGCGCAGACGGCACGCGCGGTCATGGAGGAGCACTGCGATGCCACCTCCGCCCTGCTGCGCGGCCTCATCGGATAGCGGACCGGAAGGCACGACATGGCACCTGCGCCCACCCTCACCCTCGAGCAGCTGCGGGCCGAGATCGACTCCGGCGAGATCGACACCGTCGTGGTGGCCTTCACCGACATGCAGGGGCGCCTCCAGGGCAAGCGGCTGCACGGCCACTACTTCCTCGACCACGTCCTCGAGGACGGCACGGAAGGCTGCAACTACCTGCTCGCCGTCGACGTCGACATGAACACCGTCGACGGCTACGCCATCTCCTCGTGGGAGCGCGGCTACGGCGACATGTTCTTCGACCTCGACCTCGCCACGCTCCGCCGCACCCCGGGGTCTCGACACTCGGCGACCGTCCAGTGCGACCTCAGCTGGCTGGACGGAAGCGGGCCGGTCCTCCAGTCGCCCCGCTCGGTGCTCAAGGCGCAGGTCGACCGGGCTGCGGCGCTCGGGCTCACGGCGCACTGTGGCACCGAGCTCGAGTTCATCGTCTTCCAGGACTCGTACGAGCAGGCCTGGGACCGCGGTTACACGGGGCTCACGCCGGCGAACCGCTACAACGTCGACTACTCGATCCTCGGCGGCGACCGGGTCGAGCCGCTCCTGCGCGAGATCCGCAACGAGATGTATGCCGCCGGTGCCGTGGTCGAGAGCGCCAAGGGCGAGTGCAACCACGGGCAGCACGAGATCGGCTTCCTGTTCGACACGGTCGTGCGCACGTGCGACAACCACGTCGTCTACCGAAACGCGGCCAAGGAGATCGCGGCGCACCACGGACAGTCCATCACGTTCATGGCGAAGTTCGACCAGCGCGAGGGCAGCTCGTGCCACATCCATCTCTCCCTTCGGGGGCAGCAGGGGGAGACGGTCTTCGTCGACGACGGTCACGAGCACGGGCACAGTGCGCTGTTCGAGCACTTCCTTGCCGGCATCCTCGCCACCCAGCGCGAGCTGACCTACTTCTATGCACCGAACATCAACTCCTACAAACGCTTTGCCGCCGACAGCTTCGCGCCGACCGCGGTCGCCTGGGGCCGTGACAACCGGACGTGCGCTCTGCGCGTCGTCGGTCACGGCGCCGGGCTGCGCGTCGAGAACCGCGTCGGCGGGGGCGACCTGAACCCCTACCTCGCGGTGGCGGCCATGCTCGCCGGCGGCCTGCACGGCATCGAGCACGAGCTCGCGCTCGAGCCGGCACTCGACGGCAACGCGTACACGTCCGACAAGCCGCGCGTACCCTCGACGCTGCAGGAGGCCCGTGACCTGCTCGCCACGTCGGCCATGGCCCGAGCGGCCTTCGGGGACGCGGTGGTCGACCACTACGTCAACGCGGCCGACGTCGAGATCACGGCGTTCAACGGGGCCGTCACCGACTGGGAGCGCAGGAGAGGATTCGAGCGGCTGTGACCACCACGCACGACGTCATCAACCCGGCCACGGAGGCGCTCGTCCGCAGTGTCGAGCTGGCCACGGTCGAGGAGGCCGACGCCGCGATCGCCAGGGCCTCGGCTGCAGGCCCGGCCTGGCGGGCCGTCGCCCCCGGCGACCGCGCCCTGCTGCTGCGTCGCTTCTCCGACCTCGTCGGCGAGCACCAGGAGGAGCTCGCCCTGCTCGAGGTCGAGAATGCCGGCCACACGATCGGCAACGCACGATGGGAGGCCGGCAACGTCCGCGACGTGCTCGCCTACTACGCCGGAGCGCCGGAGCGGAACTTCGGCCGGCAGATCCCCGTTGCCGGCGGCATCGACGTCACGTTCCGCGAGCCCCTCGGCGTCGTCGGGATCATCGTCCCGTGGAACTTCCCCATGCCGATCGCCGGCTGGGGCTTCGCCCCCGCGCTCGCGGCCGGCAACACCGTCGTCCTCAAGCCTGCCGAGCTGACCCCCCTCACCGCCATGCGGCTGGGCGAGCTCGCCCTCGAGGCAGGCATCCCCGAGGGGGTGTTCACCGTGGTCCCGGGCAAGGGCTCGGTCGTGGGCGAGCGCTTCGTCACGCACCCCGGCGTCCGCAAGATCTGCTTCACCGGGTCGACCGCCGTCGGCCAGGGCATCATGCGCGGCGCGTCCGACCAGATCAAGCGCGTCACGCTCGAGCTCGGGGGCAAGAGCGCCAACATCGTCTTCGCCGACTCCGACCTCGAGCTCGCCGCGGCCCGGGCGCCGTACGCCGTCTTCGACAACGCCGGCCAGGACTGCTGCGCCCGGAGCCGGATCCTCGTCGAGCGCAGCGTCTTCGACCGGTTCATGGAGCACTTCGAGCCGGCCGTGCGCGGGGTCGTCGTCACCGACCCTCACGACGAGGCCGCCGAGATGGGGCCGCTCATCAGCGCCGAGCAGCACGGCCGGGTGCGGGCCTACGTCGAGGACTCGGACGAGGACGTCGAGGTCGCCTTCCGGGGCGACGCCCCGGAAGGGGCCGGGCACTGGTACGCCCCGACCGTCGTGCTGCCCCGGTCGACGACCGACCGGGTCTGGCAGGAGGAGGTCTTCGGACCGGTCGTCGCCGTCCTCCCGTTCGACGACGAGGCGGACGCAGTCGCCAAGGCCAACGACACGGCATACGGCCTCTCGGGGTCCATCTGGACGCGCGACCTCGGTCGCGGGCTGCGCGTCGCGCGCGGCGTCGAGGCGGGCAACCTGTCCGTCAACTCGCACAGCAGCGTGCGCTACTCGACGCCGTTCGGCGGCTACAAGCAGAGCGGCATCGGGCGTGAGCTCGGCCCGGACGCCCTCGACGCGTTCACCGAGATCAAGAACGTCTTCATCTCGACCGACTGAGAACCTCCGGACAGCAAGGAAAGAGGACCCATGGCAGGCAGGCTCGACGGCAAGGTCGCGGTCATCACGGGTGGCTGCTCCGGCATCGGACTCGCCACGGTGCGACGGTTCGCCGAGGAGGGCGCCAAGGTCGTCATCGGCGACCTCGACGACGTCAACGGCCCGCGGATCGCCGACGAGGTCGGTGGCACCTTCGTCCGCGTCGACGTCGTGAGCAAGGAGGACGTCGACGCCCTCTTCCGCACGGCGAAGGAGACCTACGGCTCGGTCGACATCGCCTTCAACAACGCCGGCATCAGCCCGCCCGAGGACGACTCCATCCTCGACACCGACCTCGACGCCTGGCGCAAGGTGCAGGAGGTCAACCTCACGTCGGTCTACCTCTGCTGCAAGGCCGCACTGCCACACATGCTCGAGCAGGGCAAGGGCTCGATCATCAACACGGCCTCGTTCGTCGCCGTGATGGGCGCGGCCACGTCGCAGATCTCCTACAGCGCCAGCAAGGGTGGCGTGCTGTCGATGTCGCGCGAGCTCGGCGTCCAGTTCGCCCGCCAGGGCGTCCGCGTCAACGCGCTCTGCCCGGGCCCGGTCAACACGCCGCTGCTCCAGGAGCTCTTCGCCAAGGACGAGGAGCGCGCGGCCCGGCGCCTCGTGCACGTGCCGATGGGCCGCTTCGGTGAGCCGGAGGAGATGGCCAACGCGGTGCTCTTCCTCGCCTCCGACGAGTCGAGCTTCATCACCGCATCGACCTTCCTCGTCGACGGCGGCATCTCCGGCGCGTACGTCACGCCCCTGGCGTAGGGTGCGCGACGTGGGCGACCGACCGGTCATCGGGATCACGGCATACGTCGAACGGGCCTCATGGGGCCGGTGGGTCGACGTGCCGGGTGCCCTGGTGCCGCACCGCTACGTCGGGCGCGTCGAGGACGCCGGTGGGATCGCAGTCGTCGTCCCGCCTCGGCCCGACGCGGACGACGGCGTCGCGCAGGAGCTGCTCGCCCGGCTCGACGGGGTCATCCTCGCCGGAGGCGTCGACGTGGCACCCGAGCTCTACGCCGACGAGAGACACGCGTCCGTGCAGGCCTCCCGCCCCGACCGCGACACGACCGAGCTCGCCCTCGCCCGCGCCACCGCCGCGCTCGACGTGCCCCTGCTGGGCATCTGCCGCGGCATGCAGGTGATGGCGGTGGCCGCCGGGGGAGTGCTCGAGCAGCACCTGCCCGACCGGGTGGGCCACGACCTGCACTCGCCCGCGCCCGCGACCTACGGCAACCACCACGTGAGCACCGTTCCGGGCACCCGTCTAGCCGACATCCTCGGTGCCGCCGCCGACGTGCCCAGCTACCACCACCAGTCGGTGCTCACCCACCCCGGCTACGAGCCGTCGGCCTGGGCCGAGGACGGCACCCTCGAGGGGATGGAGGACCCCTCCGCGGCCTTCCGCGTGGCCGTGCAGTGGCACCCGGAGGTCGGCACCGACACGCGCCTGTTCCGCGCGCTCGTCGAGGCCGCGCGGACGTATGCCGCTGGGCGGGGGGCGGCGCGTGGCTGACCGTCGTGCGGTCGTGGGCGTGACGGCATACGCCGAGGACGTGGTGCGCGACGGCCCGGAACGCTCGTCGTGCCGGCTCGTGAGCAGCCGCTACGTCGACGCCGTCGAGCGGGTCGGTGGCGTGGCCGTCCTGCTGCCGGCCCGGCACGACTGCGACGAGCGGCTCGCGCACCAGCTCGTCGAGATGCTCGACGCGCTCGTCCTCGTCGGCGGCGGCGACGTGGCGGGGCGGTGGTTCGGCGAGGAGGACCACCCGGCGATCGGCCCGGTCGACGAGGGGCGCGACGCGTTCGAGATCGCTCTCGCTGCGGCGGCGCTCGCGGCCGACCTGCCGATGCTCGGGGTGTGCCGGGGGATGCAGGTCATGGCCGTCGCGGACGGTGGTTCGGTCGAGCAGCACCTGCCCGACCGGCTCGGCCACAACGACCACGCGACGGGGACGGTGCAGCCGGGCGGCATCCACCGCCACCTGGTCGGGACGGCCGAGGGCACCGTCACGCGTGGGATCCTCGGCGAGCAGTTCGAGGCGAGCTGCCACCACCACCAGGGCGTGGACCGGCTCGGTGGTTTCGTCGCGAGTGGCTGGTCAGCTGACGGAGTGCTGGAGGTCATGGAGCGCCCCGGGCCCGGTTTCTGCGTCGGGATCCAGTCGCACCCGGAGGTGGCCGCTGACGACCGGCTCTTCGCCGCCCTCGTGGCGACAGCACGTCCGGCCGGTCCCACCATGCGGACCCGCGGTTTCGCAGGGCGAGCCGCCCTGCCACCCTGATCCCGTGACCGCTCCACGGCTTGCCACGAGCACGCTCATTATCAGCTAGCGCGACGAGACACCCCTCGTCGCGCAGACCTCCCGTCCCCGGGGGGTCTTTTTGTTTCCCCGGCCACGAGCCGCGGAAGCGCTGCAGAGCCACACCGGGCCGAGCGGCACCAGATGAATGGGACCGAAGAGCGAGCGGCCACGAGACCCACCCCCGAGATCGAGGACAATCAAGGTCATGGAAGCCCTGCACGTGTACGACACCACCCTGCGCGACGGCGCCCAGCAGGAGGGACTCAACCTCTCGGTGTCGGACAAGCTGGCCATCGCCGGACTGCTCGACGACCTCGGGGTCGACTTCATCGAGGGGGGCTGGCCGGGCGCGAACCCGAAGGACACCGAGTTCTTCGAGCGAGCCGGCAAGGAGCTCCACCTCCGCCGCGCGACGCTCGCCGCCTTCGGGGCCACCCGGAGGGTCGGCGGGGTCGCCGCGGACGACCCCCTCGTGCAGGCACTGGTCGACTCGGGCGCCTCGGTCGTCTGCCTGGTCGCCAAGTCGCACACGGGGCACGTCGAGCGCGCCCTCCGGACCACGCTCGAGGAGAACCTCGAGATGGTCCGCGACACCGTCTCCCACCTCGTCGGCGAGGGCCGCCGCGTCTTCCTCGACTGCGAGCACTTCTTCGACGGCTGGCACCTCGACCGGGACTACGCACTGTCGGTCGTGCGCACGGCGCACGACGCCGGCGCCGAGGTCGTCGTGCTCTGCGACACGAACGGCGGCATGCTCCCGCACCAGGTCGAGGAGGTCGTCTCCGACGTCATCGCCGCGACCGGAGCCCGCATCGGGGCGCACTGCCACAACGACACCGGCTGCGCCGCCGCCAACTCGGTCGCCGCGGTCCGGGCGGGTGCCACGCACGTGCAGGGCACCGTCAACGGCTACGGCGAGCGCACCGGCAACGCCGACCTCGTCACCGTCGCAGCCAACCTCCGGTTCAAGCTCGGGCTCGACGCGATGGAGGCGGACTCCTTCCGCCGCGCCAAGCACATCGCCCACGCCATCAGCGAGGTGACGAACGTCCCCGCGTACAGCCGTCAGCCCTACGTCGGCGCGAGTGCGTTCGCCCACAAGGCCGGGCTGCACGCGAGCGCCCTCAAGGTCGATCCCGACCTCTACCAGCACATGGACCCCGCACTGGTCGGCAACGGCATGCGCACGCTGGTCTCCGACATGGCAGGACGGGCCAGCATCGAGCTCAAGGCCCGCGAGGCCGGGCTCGACCTGTCGGACCGCCCGGACGTCGTCGCCTCCGTGCTGGCCGAGGTCAAGGACCTCGAGCTGCGTGGCTGGACCTTCGACGCTGCGGACGCCACGGTCGAGCTCATGCTCCGCGAGGCGCTCGAGCCAGGCTGCACCCACTACTTCGAGGTCGAGTCGTGGCGCGTCATCACCGACTCGTCGGGCGAGGGCGACGCGACCTCCGAGGCGACGGTCAAGCTGCGTGCCGATGGCTCGCGGCTCATCGCAACCGGTGAAGGCAACGGCCCCGTCAACGCCCTCGACCACGCGCTGCGCGAGGCCCTGAGCCGTGCCTACCCCGAGATCGAGAAGATCGAGCTCATCGACTTCAAGGTGCGCATCCTCGACGCGTCGCACGGCACCGACGCCGTGACGCGCGTGCTCATCGAGACCTCCGACGGCGAGTCGTCGTGGGACACCATCGGCGTCGCCGGCTCGATCCTCGCCGCCTCGTGGCGTGCCCTCACCGACGGCATCGTCCACGGCCTCCTTCGTCAGGGCGTGCCGCGCCGCTGAGGCAGGTCCGGCAGCCAGCCGGATGCCGCCGCCCGGAAGGCGGGCGGAGCGAGGCTCGGCGCCCCCCGCGGGACCGCGCCGAGCAGGCCCTCGGGCAGCGCTGAGAGATACTCGCGGTTCGTCGTCTCGATGACATCCGGGCGCTCCGGCCACGCGCCGATGACGATGCCGACCTGTCGAATTCCACGGCGCGACAACGCTTCTCGTGTCAGCATCGTGTGGTTGAGGGTGCCCAGCGCACTCCGGGCCACGAGCACCGTGCCGCTGTCGGGCAGCGCCGCGGCGAGGTCGGCGAGCGTCTCGCCGGCCCCGGTCAGCTCGACGAGCAGGCCCCCGGCCCCCTCGACGACGACGACGTCGTGACGGGTGGCCAGGTCGGCGATCGTGCCGAGGTGGTCGTCGAGGCTGGGCAGCTCCGCCCCCTCGAGGTGTGCAGCCGGTCGCGGCGCCATGGGCGCCCCCAGCCGTGTGCCCTCCGCCGTGTGGGCGCCGGTCAGTCGCTGGACCTCGGCCATGTCGCCCGGCTCGCCGGCCGCGACGCCGGTCTGCGTGGGCTTGTAGGCCGCGACGCGCAGCCCCGCCGACACGAGGCTCGCGACGATGGCGGCCGTGACGACGGTCTTCCCGACCTCGGTGTCGGTCCCCGTGACGACGAGGACGCGTGGCAGGACCTCACGCATGCTCGACCCGGGGTGGGAGCCCCGCGAGCGGGGACGGCGGGACCGGGTCCTGCGGGCCGCCGGTGGCCGCGACCGTCGGGAGGCCACGGACGAGGGAGGGAGCGTCCCCCGGCCGTGACCTCTCGACGACGCGGGACCCGGCCGGTGGAGGTGCGTGGTCACGGGCGACCCGCGAGACGAGCCGGGCGGCCTGCAGGAGGTCGTCTCCCGTGAGGTCGGCCCTCGCGGTGACCCGCAGGCGCGAGATCCCGTCGGGGACGCTCGGTGGCCGGAAGCATCCGACGAGGACGCCCCGGGCCCGCAGGTCGAGACAGGCGGCTACCGCGGCGCCGGGCGACGGCATGGGGAGCGACTGGACGGCGCCGGCGGCCTGCTCGATCCCGCAGACGGCGGCGATCGTCCGGGCGTTGGCCCGCACCGTCTCGGCGAGGGAGGGCTCCTCGACGACGATGTCAGCGGCGGCGGACGCGGCGCCGGCGGCCGCGGGTGCGAGGCCGGTGTCGAAGATGAACGTCCGCGCGGTGTTGACGAGGTGGTTGCGCAGGGCCGTCGACCCGAGGACCGCGCCGCC
>Ga0247818_10002637_pt1 | contig 11581 bp, 8 predicted proteins | sample 13C_Glucose_Day1_FD_192424 | JGI IMG/M metagenome (GOLD analysis project Ga0247818, IMG submission 192424) | Soil microbial communities from agricultural site in Penn Yan, New York, United States - 13C_Glucose_Day1 | ecosystem: Environmental > Terrestrial > Soil > Agricultural land | place: USA...
TGGTATACCACACCGCCATGTTTTGATACGTATTCTCATTTGTATTTTCTGAAGGCGACCTGCGTCATTTCAAATCACCGAGGGTTCAAGCCTCCCCTGTCGAAGCCGCCGGCAAAACAATAAAGGGCCCCGAAGGGCCCTTTGTATTCGGGACATCAGCCCCTGGATACCTACACTCGTGAAGTTTGTTCAAGGCCGGGAAGCAAGGGGCTGCTCGTTGCCGATGCATGGGCATGAACCACCTCCGCCCGCACCGCCTCAGGTTTTTGCTCCTCGATCCCACCATTGAGTGCCTTGTGCATCTTGACGGTGTCCAGCGCCCCGACCCATTTGGCAATCGCCATGGTGCCCACACCATTGCCGATGGTATTGGTGATTGCCCGCGCTTCCGACATGAACCGGTCGACGCCCAGCAGCAACACCATGCCCGCCACCGGTATGGTGCCCAGGGAAGACAAGGTAGCGGCCAGAATGATGAACCCGGAACCAGTGACACCGGCCGAGCCTTTGGAGGTGAACATCAGTACTGCCAGCACGATCAGTTGATCGGTCAGGGTCAGCGGCGTGTTGGTCGCCTGGGCAATGAATATCGCGGCGATGGTGTAGTAGATCGCTTGCCCGTCCGGGTTGAAGGTCAGGCCGGAGGGAATGATCATTCCGGCGACGGGTTTGGACACCCCGGCCTTCTCCATTTTGGAAATCATCTGTGGCAGCACCGACTCCGAAGAACTGGTACCCAGCACAGTGAACAATTCTTCCTTGATGAACTTCAAGAACTTCCACAGGCTGAAACCGCTGTAGCGGCAGATCGGGCCGAGGACGAAGATCACGAACACGGCACAGGTGAGATAGACGCAAGCCATCAACTTGCCCAGAGAGAACAGCGAGCCGAAGCCATACTTGCCGATCGTGAAGGCGATGGCACCAAATGCGCCGATCGGTGCCAGGCGCATAACCATGCTGACGATGCGGAACATGCCTTGCATCAGGCTATCGAGCGTATCGACGAATGCCTTGCCCCGTGGCCCTACATGCGCCAGGGCGATGCCCAGCAGAATGGAAAACAGCAGGATCTGCAGCACATTGCCCTTGGCGAAGGCATCCACGATGGTGTCAGGGATGATGTTCATGACGAAGTCCATGAACGATGCATGTTTCACCGCCGTGGTGTAGGTGGCCAGGCTGGAGGTGTCGAGGGTGGCGACGTCGATGTTCATGCCGGCACCTGGCTTGAACACATCGACCACCACCAGGCCGACCACCAGCGCCAGGGTCGAGACCACTTCGAAATAGAGCAAGGCGCGAAAGCCCACACGCCCCAGTTCCTTCATGTTTTCCATGCGGGCAATCCCTGTGACCACGGTCAGAAAGATCACCGGAGCGAGGAGCATCTTGATCAATTTGATGAAGGCATCGCCCAAGGGCTTGAGCGCAGCACCGGTTTCGGGAACGAACACGCCGACGATGGCACCGAGGATCACCGCCATCAGCACTTGCACATAGAGTTTGCCGAATATTCTTTTCATGACAGGGCCCTGATTTTTTATTGTTGTCAGGAAATGCCAGGGAGTCAGATCAACTGACCCGCCCCTTGGCGTTGTGCCGCAGTACTGCCCGGAAGCGCTGGAAAAATCAGCGGTTGATCAATGCGATGACTGCATCCGTGATCTGGCGGGTGGTGGCGTTGCCGCCAAGATCCGGGGTATGCAAACCACTTTCGGTCACCGCTTCGATCGCGGACATCAACTGTTTGGCGCTGGCGTGTTCACCGAGATGCTCGAGCATCATTGCCGCCGTCCAGAACGTCGCGATCGGGTTGGCCACACCTTTGCCGGTGATGTCGAACGCCGAGCCGTGGATCGGTTCGAACATCGACGGGAATTGGCGGGACGGGTTGAGGTTGGCGGTCGGTGCGATGCCCAGGCTGCCGGACAGTGCCGCCGCCAGGTCCGACAGTATGTCGGCGTGCAGGTTGGTGGCGACGATCACATCGAGCGTCGACGGTTTGAGCACCATGCGCGTAGTCACCGCATCGACCAGTTCCTTGTCGATCCTGACGTCCGGGAAATCCTTGGCCACTTCGTAGAAAATCTCGTCCCACAACACCATGCCATGACGCTGGGCGTTGGACTTGGTGACCATGGTCAGGTGCTTGCGCGGACGACTGCGCGCCAGTTCGAAAGCGAAACGGTGAATGCGCTCGACGCCGGCACGGGTGAATACCGAGACTTCGGTGGCAACCTCTTCCGGCAGGCCACGGTGTACCCGGCCACCGTTGCCGGAGTACTCACCTTCGGAGTTTTCCCGCACCACCACCCAGTCAATTTGATCGCCGTTGTGCAGCGGGCTTTTCACCCCCGGCAGTACCCGGGCAGGACGCACGTTGGCGTATTGGTCGAAGCCCTGGCAAATCGGCAGGCGCAAACCCCAGAGTGAAATGTGATCCGGCACATTGAGCGCGCCCACTGCACCGAAGAAGATGGCATTGAAGGTTTTCAGTTCTTCCAGGCCACCTTCGGGAATGTAGTAGCCGTTTTTCAGGTAGTTATCCGAGTTCCAGTCGAAGTGTTTGAAATCCAGCTGGAAGCCGGAGTTTTTCGACAGGGCTTGCAGCACCTCGACGCCAGCGGCAATCACTTCGACACCAATGCCATCACCTGGAACCGCTGCAATCTTGTATGCGCTCATGGTCAACTCCACTCTCGTAGGTTTCTTGTTGTGCCTGTCGAACGGGCTGTTCAATCAGGGTGTGAGCGGAGTATATGTAGTGAACAAATAGCTGTGAGTTACTCATAATCACTACATAAATAACTTTGAGTTACGAATGAGCCAGACCCTGGATTTGTCGTTTTTCTACCTTTTGGCCAATAAAGGCAGTCTCGCCGCGACCGCACGGGAACTGGGTATCACGCCACCGGCGGTCAGCAAGCGTCTCACCGCGCTGGAGGCTCGACTGGGCATCCGCCTGGTCAATCGCACCACGCGCTCCATGAGCCTGACCTCGGAAGGTGAACTGCTGTTTTCCCACGCCGCCCGTATCCTGACGCAGATCGATGAGGTCGAGCAGTTGATCCACAGCAGTCGGGCCACCCCCAAAGGCCTGATTCGGGTCAACGCGTCGCTGGGTTTCGGTCGCCGATACATCGGCCCTGCCCTGGGTGCATTCTTCGCCCAGTACCCGGAGGTGGAGGTGCAGCTGGAAATCAGCGATCACCCCCTGGACCTGACGACCCATGGGTTTGACCTGGGCATCCGCTTCGGTACCCTGCCGGACGCCGCCTTCCATGCGCGCAAGATCGCGTCCAACCGGCGTCTCCTATGCGCTTCGCCGCTGTACCTGGAAAAGCACGGCGTGCCGCAACGCCTGTCGGACCTGCAGCAACACAACTGCATCTTTCTCAGGCAAAACGAAACGCCCTACGGGGTGTGGAGTTTCACCAACGGGGGGCGCACGCAAAACATCAAGGTCCGTGGCGCACTCGGCTGCAACGACGGCGAAGTGGCCCTGAATTGGGCGCTTGAAGGCTACGGCATTCTGTTGCGGGCCGAATGGGACATTGCACGATACGTGCGCAGCGGCCGCTTGCGATTAGTGCTGGAAGACCAGACCCCGACCCGCGCCGACGTTTATGCGGTGTACCCGCAACAGTTGCACCTGTCAGCCCGCGTGCGCAGCCTGATCGATTTCCTGGTCGAGCGTTTCAGACACATTGACCACCTGGATGAAACGGCAGGCCTGCACGACTGAACAGTTTGGGCCGGTAACCGCTTCGGCTAACTGCTGGCCCGCACGCCCGCACAATCGCCCCCTGTATTGGGGGATATTCCCCGTATAGGGGTGTCCATCCGGGCTTCTGATACGTCAACTTGAAGCCAGCAGACAAGGGGGGCTGCGGCGTAGAGCCACCAGTCACTCCCTGTCACTTTTGGCGGGAAATATGCATCGTTTCCATCCCGGCCCGGAATCAAAAGTTTAACCAACCGGGGCTGGAAGCAGTGGCTCGATGCCATGCATTGCCACGCTCCGAGGAACCCGTCAGAGGTGTTTGCGATGAAACTGGATGCCGGAAGGTTGATACCTGGTTCATTGTCCAAAACCAGACTGGCGTTGAGTATCTCTGCTGCCATGATTGTGTTTGGGCTGGGCCTGTCCCAGACCCGGGCAGCCCCCCTCGACAACACCGACCCACCGCCTCCTACCGACCCATCGGCGTTCACCAATCAGCCCGCCGACCCCGAAGCCGCCTTGAGGGACTTGCTCAAGCTGCCTGCGGCAAACGTCGGCGCCTTCGACTTGCCCAATGGAGTGGTCGGTAACCGCAAGACCCCCTTGGTCGACAATGTGCTGCCACCCGATCTGCAACCCAGCTTCAATATCCCCACCAACGGTAACGCCAGCCCGGTGTTCGGAGCTCAACCGTTCACGCAGAAGCTTGAACTGTTCGAGGAATTCGGCTCGAACAAACTGAATGCGGCCGACCCGCCATCACCCGTTCCGTTTCCGGTTCCAACGCTGGGACCCGCACCAGCGCAAGATCCATTGAAGGTGGCGCGTAGCGGTCCGTCGCCGGCTGCGCTGGATACCTTTCTCAGGCAGCCCGCCTTGACGCCCTTCCCGACCGAGTTCTCCAATGTGCTGGACCGCAACCCCTGGAAGGCCCAGATCGAGGATTTCCTCAATCGCCGGGTCGATTCGCCCGCAGAAGGCCGGCCACCGGGAAAAGGCTGGTCGCACCAGCGTTTCAATGAGTTTTTCCCGCGCGAAGCCTTCAAGACTGTACAGGCCGGCGCACACGTCAACAGCGGCTTGCGTGATCGCATGCAACGGCATAACTACGCCGTGGGGGAGTTTGCCCCTGGCGGGCTCTATCACAACACCAACGGCAGCCCGGTCAACGAGGGCACAACCAAGGGCATTCAAGTGCAGTTTCACCCCAACCTCCCTGTCCAGGACCACAATGCGCTGTGGACATTCGACGGCACCTTTCCGCCCAAGCTGCTCCAGGTGCGCTACGGCCAGGCGATGCTGATGCGTCATTACGATGCCTTGCCCATTGACCCGTCAGCCAACCGTGGTTTTGGCCTGCACACCATCACCACCCATGAACATAACGGCCACTCGCCCGCCGAAAGCGACGGTTTTGCCAACGCGTTCTTCTTCCCGGGCCAGTTCTACGACTATCGCTGGCCGATCCAGTTGGCCGGTTACGACAGCATCAATACCAGCGCTCAGGATCCGCGTGCGGCATTCCCCTGCGACCCCGGTGAAATCCTTTTCGTCAACGACGCCAAGCCCGGCTTCAAGACTTGCAACAACGGCACCATCAAGATCCGTGGCGACTGGCGCGAAACCATGAGCAGCCACTGGTTCCACGACCACATGCTCGATTTCACCGCGCAGAATGTCTACAAGGGCAATGCCACGATGATGAACTATTACAGTGCCGTGGACCGTGGCAACGAGGCGGTCGACGACGGGGTCAACCTGCGCTTGCCCAGCGGTTCCGCGCTGGGTTGGGGTAACCGCGACTATGACGTCAACCTGACGATCGCCGACAAGGCCTGGGACAAGGCCGGCCAGTTGTGGTTCAACCCCTTCAACACCGACGGTTTTCTCGGTGACCAGGTGTTGACCAACTGGGAGTACAAGCCCTTCCTGGACGTACGTGCCCGCCGCTACCGTTTCCGCATACTCAACGGATCGGTTTCTCGCTACTTCAAGCTGGCGGTGGTGCGTCAGGTCAATGGTAATGGTGGCGAGTTTCCTGGTCGGACCGGTTCAGGCCTGTCTTATACCCGCGTGCCGTTCCACATGATTGCCAACGACGGCAATATCATGGAGCACGCGGTGCCGTTCGATGGCAGCCTGGACCTCGACGGCGACGGCGACACACAGGACCACAATGCGATCCTACCGATACAGGGCATTTCAGAACGCTATGACATCGTCGTCGACTTCGCAAAAAACGGCATAAAGCCGGGCGACAGGATTTTCTTCGTCAACATCGAGGAGCATGAAAACGGCAAGCGTCCCAACGCTGATATTCCGTTGGCGGATGTACTCTCCGGGAAATACCTGCCCGTTGTCAGGCAGACCAGCAAAGGACCACAGTGGGTCAACGGTGACCCTGGTGTGGGCATATTCATGCAAATCAACGTCAAGCCCTACACCGGCCAGGATGTCAGCATGAACCCGGTCGACTTCGAGCCCGCCAAACCTGGCAAGCCCGAGGGCAAGTTAATGATCCCCCTGCCATTGCACCGTGATGACCCTGCCGATATCGCGCGGCTTGCCCAGGCGCGGCACCGCACCTTTATCTTTGGCCGCTCCGATGGCACGGATTTCAAGCCCTGGACGATCAAGACCGATGGCGGCGAAGGTTTCGGCATGGACCCGCGGCGGATTTCAGCCGCACCACAACTGGCCACCGGCCCGACACCGGCAGGGTTCAAGGGGGAAGGCACGCTGGAAGTCTGGAAGATCCAGAACGGCGGCAATGGCTGGAGTCACCCGGTGCATGTGCACTTCGAGGAAGGGATCATTCTCAGTCGAGGTGGCAAGACACCACCGGAATGGGAAAAAGGGGCGCGCAAGGATATCTACAATGTAGGCTCCCATCCCGAAAGCCTCGACAATGTCGAAATGGCCTTACGCATCCGTGAGTTTGCCGGTACCTACATGGAGCACTGCCACAATACACAACATGAGGACACGGCGATGCTGTTGCGCTGGGACTCCGAGCACCCGGGCCAGATCCAATTGATGCCCACGCCATTGCCCAGCTGGGACGGCGTGAAGTTCGTGAACTCGGTTGCGTTACCGACATTCCGTACCGGAGATGGCGTCGGACCACAGGTCGAGGACGACAATAACCGGGAAGATAGCAGCGGCAGTGGTAGCAGCGGCAGCGGTGTCAGCGGAGGCAAAGGCTAGCCTCGTCCATCAAACGGCTGATCATTTCAATCCCAAAGCCGCCTGTCGTCACGGGCGGTTTTGGGTCGTTTGCAACCCTTCGCGACGACCAATACCCGACATTTTTCCCCTGACAGCCGACAGATTGAAAGCACTGATTCACTTTGTGTGAAAATCCGTCATGACATGTCAGACCTCCTTAAAAAACGGACTTTACCCAACAAATACGGGGTTTAAAGGACGAATGGTCAAGAGGCGTCAAGCGCGGGGAATTCCCGGGAGTTTGCAGCCACTACAGGCTTTTCAAACGGGCGCGTTCGTCGCGGTGAAGTGAACTTCACTTTCTCGACGTGTCACATTAGGTCCTTGTCAAGCAAACGTCAGTAGAGGTACAGCCTTATGAGCATGGCCACAATTGTCAGTGCGGTGATTTCCAGTCTCGCACCCAGTGTCTTCGACCAGAACAGCCTGCAAGAACCCGGCGCGCATGTCTCGGCCGTCGATTACCACTACGGAATGGACATCGATGTGAAACAGGTACTGCAGCGTACCGATACATCCGACAAGACCGGCGTGGTGCCGGTGACTGTTGTCTACCTGGACAGCCAGGGCGAGGTTCACAAGATCCGTTTCCTCGAATGGGGTGGAAGCCCCGCCGACCCCGCCAGCATTGCCTGATCAATCAGTCGATCGGGTTCCGGGCTTCGCCGCCCTCCCCAGAAGCGGAAGTTAAATCTCATATGCACTCAGTGCGGATGATGTTTATTGTTACCTGAAAATGGACATATTCGAATGACTAAAAGTTCATTCGCGAAACTCACTATTATCTTGCTGGCGTAATGTCACAAGATTAATTGATAACAATTGCTGGATCTAAATGGCAGTCAGCAACGGTAAACCCAATCAATCCGTGCCGAGAGCCAAGTTGATTCACTATTGAAGCCAAGAGGTCACCATGGAACTTAGTATGTTCTCTTCGTCCACCGTGGAATATGTGCGTTTGGGCGTTGTATATTTTCATCTTATCGCCTGCTGCGTGGCAATCGGGCTGGTCTTGACCAGTGACATTGCAATGGTCAAGCAACTCCTGAAGGGGGATGCGTCAGGTCACCACGATGACGCGCACATGGAAAGCCTTCAAAAAACCGTAGTGCTTGCACTTGTAGCGCTTTGGATTACGGGTATTGGCATTGTAGGGATCGATTATGCCGGCAAGGGGATGGAGTATTTTCTCAATCCAAAATTGCAAGCCAAGATCGGCATCGTTGTGCTGTTGACCTTTAACGGCTTCCTGTTGCATAGCGCTGTATTGCCGGCGCTGAAAAAAGCCGGTTCGTTACTCAAGCTTTCCTTCAGCCTGCGCATGCTGGCGCTGTTCTCCGGCGCCCTCTCTGGCGTGTCGTGGTTCTATGCCGCCATGCTGGGTGTTGGTCGTCCGCTGGCCTGGAAGTACTCGCTGGTGGAGTTGCTGGCAGCCTATCCGGTTCTCATCGTCGGTGGATTCGGGGCGATGGTACTGCTCACTGCCTGGGCAAAAAGCAAAGACACCGAAGCGCGTATGGAGCAAGGCACCAGGACAATAGGAAACGCCGCCCTGGCTGGATGGTGAAGCCAGGTTGAACACGGAAGTTCAGCTTTAGCCAATAAATTCAAATTCCGCTGCTTAGCAGTTCACACAACCTCGGCTGACAGAAGTGTGCAGCCTCAAGCCTCGCTGGCAGCACCCAAGGTGCTGCCAGCGCCGGTTTAACCAAGATCCCGCCTACACCCAATCCAGTGTGTTGAAACCGCCTCGACAGCACGGGCATTATGCTCCGTCGCCTCAGACCCTTTCGCTCATCCCGATCAATAATGCCGCGCGCCTGGAACTCGTCCGCTAACCTCGGATGAGTTGAGATAGGCGTCTATCGCTTGCCCTTCATACAAACTATGGAAAGATAAGCACCCCAAAGAACACCGCAAAGAGCAAGTATCAACTCCGGATTGAAAATGCTCTGCTCGACCGGCGCTACCAGGATTTCGCTATAAAGGCACACCGCGCCCGCGATCAACGCAATAAAGTAGCCGGTCCGGGTTCTGGTCCGGCGCAATAACAGAACCTTTTTCAGCCCCTCGTCTTTCCACTCCTGAAGGGGCATGAGTTGGATCTCCTCCAGCAGCACCACACCCCACAGCAACGCACATAACCAATAACCTATCATCATGACGTCTCCAGTTAGAACATTGGTTCAACACGAATGCAGCGTGCACTCCTCGCTCAACTTGCGGATATCGATTCCGGAGTCTTTTCTGACTTGTGAAAATGGCTGTACAAGACGCTGACAAAGACAACTCCATTGAACGGACGAAAATTTGCCGAGAGGTAAATATGCTTGATTGGTACGGTCCCCGCTATCGACGTTAGCAGGACTTCTTTGTAGTGATTCCACTACAGGCAGGCAGGACCAGGCGACGTTTCGGCGATGCCGGGCATGTGCCGCGGAGTGCTGAGGAAGCCGAGAAGGATTGAGCGGCCCGGCGGCGTCGGATGGCAGGGTGTACTAAGTCAACAGGCCGTTTTCGAGCGCATAGCGGGCCAGTTTCGCGTTGCTGTCCATCCCTGTCTTTTCCAGGATCCGTGCCCGGTACGTCGTGACGGTACTTGGGCTCAAGTGCAGTATCTGAGCGATGCGGACAATCCTCTCGCCTGAAGCGAGGAGCTTCAGTACTTCAAGCTCCCGGTCGGATAGTGCTTCGTGGGGTGCCCCGTCGCTTCTGCCGATAGCGTTGACCAGTTTTTCTGCCAGCTCAGGACTGACGTGCTTGCCGCCTGAGGCCACCTTGCGAACTGCCGTAACCAGGGTGGCTGCGGAAATATCCTTGGTGAGGTATCCCGCTGCGCCGTGCTTGATCGCGCGTAATGCATAGGCCTCGACCGAATGCATGCTCAACATCAGAACGGCGAGCTTGGGCTTCTCTGCACGCATGAGCTTGAGCAGTTGAAGACCGGTCTTGTCGGGAAGCTGAATGTCTACCAGCGCCACGTCGAAATCCTGCTCCCGGACCAGGAGCATTGCGCCTTGTGCCGTCTCTGCTTCGCCCGTAACGTCAATCTCGCCGGCAGTCTCCAGCATGCGTCGCACGCCGCTACGCACGATGCTGTGATCATCTACCAGCAAGACTCTGATTTTGTGGTCACTCATCTGTATTTTCCATTCGGCAGTGGCCTGCAAGCCATGGAATCTGCTGCAGAGCTTGACGTTAGCAGGCACAGAGCACACTTGCACTTTTGCCTCAGGCGTTAGTGCTCACATCCCCGGACCGCGGTTGCAGTCACTTGGAACGGCCTGTTCCCGGCCAATTTCCCCCAGGATCCGGGGTATTGCGCCAACCTTGCTAATATTTCGTAAGCCAACGCTCAGCTTTCAGCATGGTCAATACTGCAATGCCGGCTCCTGCACGACGCCTTGCGCTTGGCATCCATCTTGACTGGACATAGACATGGCCACAGTGACGACACCGATCGAAGCTTTCGACATGAAGACGTTGCTGGCAGCGCTGAAGGCGTTGCGCAATGGTGACTTCACCACGCGTATGCCGGAAGACTGGACCGGCATGCCGGGCAAGATCGCCGACACGCTCAACGAGATCATCGACATGGCGGCCGACACCGCCACGGAATTCGAACGCGTGGCGCGACTGATAGGCAAGCAGGGCAAGGTCGATAAGCGCATCGAACTGCCGATGATGAAAGGCTCATGGCAAAAGATCGTCAACTCGAGCATTGCACTCACCAGCGACCTCATCAGTCCGATGAACGAGATGATCCGCGTTATCGGCTCGGTTGCCGAGGGTAATCTGAGCCAGCAGGTACCACCGGTACTCGACGACCTGAAACTGCGGGGCCAGTTCCTCAAATCCGCCCGGATCGTGAACACCATGGTGACTCGACTGGGCTCCTTCGCTTCCGAGGTCACCCGCGTGGCGCGCGAAGTCGGCACTGAGGGGATACTCGGTGGTCAGGCCAATGTCAAAGGGGTGTCCGGCACATGGAAAGACCTGACCGACTCCGTCAACGACATGGCCGCCAATCTGACCACCCAGATGCGCAACATCGCTTACGTGACGACCGCGGTGGCCAAAGGCGATCTGGGCAAGACGATTACCGTCGAAGTCAGGGGTGAGATTCTCGAGCTGAAAAACACCATCAACACGATGGTCGGCCAGCTCTCGAGTTTCGCTGCGGAGGTGACCCGCGTGGCACTGGAAGTCGGTACCGAAGGCAAGTTGGGCGGCCAGGCGGAAGTGCGCGGCGTATCAGGCACCTGGCGCGACCTGACCGAGTCGGTCAACGGCATGGCGGCCAACCTGACCACCCAGGTGCGCAACCTCGCACAGGTGACGACGGCGGTGGCGCGCGGCGACCTCGGCAAGAAAATTACCGTTGAAGCCAAGGGCGAGATTCTCGAACTGAAAAACACTATCAACACGATGGTCGACCAGCTCTCCAGCTTCGCCTCTGAGGTGACACGCGTCGCGCTGGAAGTCGGTACCGAAGGCAAACTGGGCGGACAGGCCGAAGTGACTGGCGTCTCCGGTACCTGGAAGGACCTGACCAATTCGGTCAACGGCATGGCGGCCAACCTGACCACCCAGGTGCGCAACATTGCCGACGTGACGACGGCGGTG
>Ga0247818_10002638_pt1 | contig 11579 bp, 8 predicted proteins | sample 13C_Glucose_Day1_FD_192424 | JGI IMG/M metagenome (GOLD analysis project Ga0247818, IMG submission 192424) | Soil microbial communities from agricultural site in Penn Yan, New York, United States - 13C_Glucose_Day1 | ecosystem: Environmental > Terrestrial > Soil > Agricultural land | place: USA...
TGGACCAGGACTTCTTGGTTGCCATTGCGCACGGTGACGTTTGCTTCTTTATGCGCACCGTCGAACACGACGCGAGTGGCGCTCAGGGAAATGCTTGCAGTTGCCTGGGCGGCGATGAGCATTCCCAGCAATCCGAGGACGGAATACATAGAACGAGGCAACATGGTGGGGCACCTTGCGGTATGAAGAAATGGCGAGGCCTGTTCGGCCTCGCGCATGGAACACCTGCTAGGTGATTACTCGTATTGCAGGATGAAGGGCAGGGTGGCGTCACCACGACCGGCGGTGGCAGTACTGGCGGCGCCGGTGGTCACGTAGGCTGCGGAGAAGCTCAGAGTTGCGTCCCCACCCTGTGCGCCGGTACCGTGCACGTCGCTCTGGATCTTCGCGGTGGCGGCCGAGCTCAGGTCGATCAGGTTGCCGGCGGGGTCGAGCAGGGCGATGCCGACGTTGGCGGCCGTACCGGTACCCTTGGTCAGAGCCAGGACCTTTTTACCAGTTACCAGGCCCGAACCGCCGCTGTTGGCGTCGAAGACCATGGATACCTTGGTGCCCACGTTGCAGTTGACATTGAGGTTGAAATCCTTGCCAGTGACGCGGCCCGATGCCGGGTTTTCGGCGGTGCCCATGTCCTTGATCGAGACGGTACCCATATCCACGGCGATTACGCGGTCGGCATTGGCGCCATCGACCGAACAAGCGTCATTGTTGATTACGCCGGTGAAGGAAATCTTGCCGCTACCACCTTTGACCGGGCCTGCAGGTTCTGCGGCAAAGGCGCCGGCGGAGGCGGTGATCAGCGACAGGGTCAATGCGGCCAAGGAAAACTTTTTCATGTTGATGTCCATGCGATTATGAGTAAGTGCTGCATGTAAAATGCACGCTTACGATAGGTCGCATGGCGTTACGGGGACATCAGACGAATCTTAATGATAGCCTGATGCCACTTGTTCAATTAAAAATATTACCGGCTAGACAATAGGCTAATAGTTCCTGGTCGCTGGTAACGTCCAGTTTACGCATGGCGGAGACTTTTTGCGCGCTGATGGTCTTTGTGCTGCGGTTTTGACTGCGGGCAATTTCACTCACACTTTGCCCGGCGACGAACAGGCGCAATATTTCGAATTCTTTCGGGGACAGGCTCTCCACCCGTTGATCGATCGCGGTAGTACAGGCTATGACCGAGTTTCTCGTGGCCTCCTGTGAGCGGTACGTATTATTTCGCGCGATTGCGTTAAGGGCTTTTTCTATTTCACTGTGCAACTGGCTCTTTTGGATGACACCCTCGACCCCGAGCTCATGCAGTCGTGTCAGAATCAGCGGGTTGGAAATCATGGTCAGTACCAGGATGCGTACCGCTGGGTAGTGGCGCTTGAGGTAGTCGATCAGTTTCAGGCCGTCACCATATGGCGAGTCGGCCGGCATGTTGTAGTCGGAAATGACTACGTCCACCGCCTGGCGTTCGAGCAGTTCGATAAGCCCTTGCGAGCCAACCGCTTCACCGACCACGCAGAAACGCGGGTCACGCTCGACCAGTTCGCGCACGCCGAGCAGCACGATGGGATGATCGTCAGCGATGATGACCTTGAGTTTTTCCATTAAAAACGACCCGTTAGCCGGTGCGAATGGGAGGGGTATTCCATTTGTGTTCGGTGCCAAGGTGGATTCTATTCGAGTGAGGCGAGGATTGCTGTCAACCTGGTCAACACCTCGTCCACGCGCTCGACCAGAGAGGCATCTATCGGTGCGCCGAGCAGTGCGTTCTCCAGGGCGCAGCACTGTTCGGCAAGGGCTCGGGCTTGGACTGCGCCCAGTGCGCCTGAAATGCTGTGCAAGCGTTCGATGAGGTGCTGGCTGTTGCGCTGCTCCAGGGCTTGGAGCAGGTGATTCATGTCCTCCTGCATGGTGCTGATGAATAGCGTGCGCATCGCCGGAGATAGTTGCACGGTGTCGGCGGGCGCGGGGGCGCCAATGGGCTTGTGCTCGTCACTGACGTTGCCACTGACGGTCAGCGAGTCCGGTCGGCACACTTGCACTAGGTGGGTGCGCAGTGCTTGCAGGCTCAACGGCTTGACCATCCAAGCATTCATGCCCATTTCGAGACAGCGCTGGCCTTCTTCGCGAAGCGCATTGGCGGTAACACCGATGATCGATATCTGTGTGTCGAGTTGACGCAATGTCCTGGCTAGTTCGTAGCCGTTCATCAAGGGCATGTTCACGTCGGTCAACACCACATCGAACAGGCCAGGTTGCCACTGCTGCATGGCTTGCTCGCCGTTGGCAGCAACGACCGCGCTGCAGCCTAGTGCTTCAAGCTGTTCTTTCAGGATCGCTTGGTTGATCGGGTTGTCCTCTGCCACGAGCACATGCAAGTTTAGGGCGGTACGTTGTTGCTGCACTATCACATGGTTTTCTGTCGTATCGCCGTGGCGGACCTGGTCTATGACTCGGGCGATTGCGCGAACGTCGTGCATGTTCACATGCCATCGGCCGTTCTTGAATTCGGCGGGCACGGGGCCGTCGCTACTGGCGCAGATCCGCTGGCCTTGCCAAGGTTCACTGTTCGTGCAGTCGAGCATGTCTACCACCAAGGCCTGGGCGTTGTCCTGCTCCTGTGAGGGGATCGTCAGGGTCGCGGCGATGCCCAGCCGCTGGAGCCAGTCGACGCAATGCTGTGCCAACTCGGGTATTGGCGCACGGACATACACTGGGGTCGGCTCGGGCACCAGTGACGAGAAGTCGCCCAGTACACCCTGTGCCAATGGCAAGCTGACCTTCAGTGAGAAGCTACTGCCCAGGCCCGGTTCGCTCACCACCTTGATTTGTCCACCCATCATGTCCGCCAGCCAGCCACAGATAGGCAGGCCTAGGCCTGCTCCACCTTCGCTGGTTGCATCCATGACTTGATAGAACAACTCAAAGAGGCGGGCTTGTTGGGCTTCGGAGATACCGATACCGCTGTCGGTCACCTGCCATTCTAGGCTGACCTGGGCGGCATCGATCGCCAGTACGCGAGTACGTAGCACTACCCGACCAGTATCAGTGAACTTGATAGCGTTGCTCAGCAGGTTGTTGAGAATCTGCCGGATGCGTATCGGATCGCCCACTACTTGGGCAGGCAGGCGGGCATCGGTGCATGCATAAAGCAGAAGGCCTTTACGCTTGGCAAAAGCGCAATAGGTGCGCAGGGTGTCCTCAAGCATGTCGAGTGGGCAGAATGCCAAGGGCTCCAAGGCCATCTGGCCAGACTCGATTTTGGACACATCAAGCACGTCGCTGATCAGCTGAAACAAGGTTGCCGAGGAGCGCTGAATGGTATGCAGGTAACCTTGCTGACGGCTATCCAGTTGTGTCAGTCCGAGCAGCTCGAGTGTACCCAGTACGCCGTATAATGGGGTGCGGATTTCATGGCTCATGGTCGCTAGGAACAAAGTCTTAGCCTGGTTAGCAGCGTCGGCGGCGCGGCGGGCATCTTCTAGCGCCTGGGCGTCTTCGATGTGGTGAGTGACATCGTTGAAGGCCAGCAGCTTGACGTCCTCACCATGATAACGAGTCGAGACAAAGCCGACTTTGAAATGGCGACCTTCGATTTGCACGTGATCTTCTCCGCTGGATATGTTGCCCAGCTGAGGTGCAAGCGTTTTGATCAGATCACTGGTGCTGTTCCATTTTTGGGCACGCTGGTTTTCCAGCAGCAAGGTATGGTCGGCATTACGCACTACGCAAAGTCCGGTCGGGGCAGTGTCTATGACCACACGGCTGAAGGCTTCGCTCTCGGTAATGGTTGCGTGTGCGGCGCGCGCAGGAATGATGACCCGCCACTGGTACCAGCGGATGGCCAGCCGGCCCAGTCCGAATATGACGAGGAAGATTACGGCCAGGCTGACTAGCGACCAGAAGGCATAGCGGAAGAAATGCTGGTAGGTCACGGTGTAAACCGCGCTCCACCCGCCGCCTGCGTGTTCATACAGGCGGAACACCAGGCCATTGGCCTTGAAATTCAAGCCTTCGTGCAGGTCAGCTAGTGACAAGGCGTCGCCAATGAGCGTCCTGCCGGACGGAGTGATCAAGGTAAAACGGTCATACACGGTCCAGGCCATGATGCGTTCGAAGTCGTTGATCTGGGCTAGGTCGACCAGCGATGCTATTTGGAACCTGCCAGCGCCTGCGCGGGTCGGGCCCAAGGGAACACTCGTATACGCCAGTAACCGCGCTGGGGACGCATGGTCGGGATGGGGGACGTAGCTGCGCCAGATTACTGCGTCATTCTGCGACCACGCGCTCTCTTCGGGCATTCGCATGGCCACTTGCTCGACCACCTCCAAGAATGGCTCGTTGCCACTTATTGTTTGACCCCGACCACGGCCGGCTGCAGGCACTGCAATATCGTAGTGCATGCTCGGCGAAAACAGGAACACCTGGGGTGAGCGGTAATGGGCAGCAGACCAGAAGCTACTGTAGAAGGCCGCTAGGTTTGCGCCCTGGCTGAAGATGCGCGGCATTTCGCTGCTATTGACCCGCTCTGAGTCAAGCTTGACGCTGAACGGCAGGGTAAACGGGAACGCCTGCCCCTGGAAAATCCCCTGTCCTTCTTCGGGCAACGGCGTTAACGCTGCATCCAATGGGCGGTGGCGTTCAAGCAACTGACCTTCGACGCTTTGCCGTACCAGGGTCCTCAGGAAGTACTCCTGCTCGCGGATGTTCTCCATCAGCCTGGCGAAGTGAATGTTCACCGTGTCGTTGTGTTCGTCGACCAGGCGCTGGAGTGACCAGATGCCGAAAGCAATCAATAGTAGAGCCAGCCCCAGCAGCGCGGTCATGCCTTTGTTCAGGCGTAATGAGCTGCGGGCTAGGTTGTCCAACAACGCGTTGTACTTTTTCATGGAGAAGGGGATCCACAAGACCTGGAGGGCGTCGATATCAAATGGATACTACCTCCGATGCTCGGCCTCCACAGCGGGTCGCTATAGGTTAAAAAGTCAAGGGAGGGCCGTCGCTGCGCAGTAGGCGCTGGAACTGTTCCGCCGATACGGCATGGGAGATTAGGAAGCCTTGTACCTGATTGCAGTCGACCTTGCGCAGCAACTCAAGCTCTTGAGGGGTCTCGACGCCTTCGGCGACCACCGTGAGGCCGAGTTTGCGGCCGAGGGCGACGATGCTGGCTAGCGCCGAGGACAAACTTTCGCTTTCATCGCAGCGTTGCACCAGCGCCCGGTCAATCTTGAGTTCAGTGAAAGGCGTCGATACGAGACTCATGTATGAGCTATAGCCCTTACCAAAGTCATCCTGAGAGAGACCGAAACCTTTCATTCGCAGGCGGCATGCGCCTGCGTAGAAGTTGCTAAGGTCCTCTGGAACCGAACACTCCATCAGTTCGAAGCACAGCTTACCGGGCACCCCCTGGTGATGCAGGACGAATTCCAGAAGTCGGTCGGCCAGGTCGTGGCTGTTCAGTAGATGGGTCGGTAGATTGATTGAAACTGGGATATCGTAACCTTGCTCGCGCCAACGCGTCTGCGCATCCATGGCCTGTTTGAGCATTACCCACAACAGGCGCTCCTCCAGGCCGAAGGCGTTGAGGGTGGGGAGAAAGGCGCTGGGCAAAAGCACACCTTGCTCCGGGTGCATCCAGCGCACCAGCGCCTCGGCCGCCACAATACGGCCATTGTGTAAGGATTTCTTGGGCTGGAACCACGCCTGAAACGCGTGGTTGTTCAGGGCATCAACTAATGTCTGCCGGTTGAACTCAAGCGTGGTGGGCTTAGCTTGCACGGTAGCTTGCTGTCGCAGCAGTAGTTGATCGATGAGGCTGCGCAAAGCAGCGGGCTCGACTGGTTTGGAGATCAACCCGAGAACGTCTACTCCGAGGTTTTTGGCCACGAGGCTCGCGGCCATGAGCATGCGCCGCGAAGCAGCACTCATGATCGCTAGGCCTGGTTTGTGCGGCAGGCCGGTTAGGTGCTGGATGAACTGCACGCCATCCATGCCCGGCATCAATAGGTCGGTCAACACCAAGTCGAAATTCTGTTGACGCAGGCGCTCCAGCGCTTCCTGGCCATCACGTGCCGCCTCCAGCTTGAAAGCGCCCAGTTCGTTGAACAGGTGCTGCAGGTACATATGCTGGAACGGGTGGTCTTCGACGATCAGGATGTTAAAGGGCTTCAAAACGGCTACCTCTATACGCGGCCAGGCAGTTAAACAGAGCTTGTAGGTTGAAAGGTTTGATCAAGCAGTGGTCCATGCCGGCAGCCAGACACAGCTCTTCCTCACCGCGCAGTGCGTTGGCGGTGGCACCGATGATGGGCAGACTGCAACCTTGCTTGCGCAGGGATCGGGCAAGGTCATAGCCGTTCATGATCGGCATGTTGACGTCGGTCAGAACCAAGTCGAATGGCTCACGCTGCCAGCTCTGCAGTGCCTCATCGCCATTGCAGGTCAAGGTCACACTGCAGCCCAGCTCTTGGAGCTGATCGCGTAAGATCAATTGGTTGATGACATTATCTTCGGCAACCAGCACATGTAGCCCGAGTGGTTCCGGCGCGTCCGTGCTCGTCGAGAGGGCGCTGCGGGGGCGATGCAGGCCCTGGGCCTGACTGATAGCGTGATGAAGCGCGCCCAGATCGTTTATGTTGACCTGCCATTGGCCGGCATCATTACGGGCCTCCCAGCCGCCAAATGCACTTGCCACGATACGCGGACCGTCCCAGTCTGCCACCAGCCACTGATCGAAACTGCCGGGATGCAGCTCCAGAAGCAGTCCGGCAGGGGCATGGCTGCCGGTAGACGCCACGCCGATTTGGGCGCGTGCGCCCCAGCGGCACAACCAACCTGCGAAGGTTTCGGCTAATTCGTGGATTGGCGAGACCACCTGGATGCGTTCCGCCAGCAGGTTGAAGGGGGCAAGGGTCGAGGCGGCACCCGCGGATACCACCTCCAGCGGCAAGGTCAGGCTGAAACTGCTGCCCAGGCCCAATTCGCTGACAAGGCGCAACTGGCCATTCATCAATTGCGTCAGGCGCTGGCAGATGGCGAGTCCCAGACCTGTACCGGGAACTAGCTGTGTGTGACCGCCACTTTGGTAGAAGGGGTCGAAAATTGATGCGTGATCCTGCTCGGCAATACCTTTGCCAGTGTCTGCGACCTGCCACAGTATGGACGAACGCTCGCCCTCGCGATGAAGCAGCCTCGCCCGCAGCACCACCCGTCCACAATCGGTAAATTTCACAGCATTGCTTAGAAGATTGTTAAGTATCTGGCGGATCCGGTTGACGTCGCCTAGCAAACGTTCGGGTAGGTGCGGATCCAGGCAGCCATACAACTGTAAGCCTTTGTTCCTTGCCGCCGCGCTGTAACTCTGGATCACTTCCATGGCCAGCTCCGGCACGCAGAACTCGCTGTGCTCCAAAGCCAATTGGCCGGCCTCGATCTTCGATACGTCGAGTACATCGCAGATCAGTTGCAGCAGTGTCGCCGACGAGCCTTCGATTGCTTGTAGGTAGTCGCGCTGTTGCCCATCGAGCGCGGTGCGTGACAGCAGTTCCAAAGTGCCGAGCACACCGTACAGGGGCGTGCGGATCTCGTGACTCATGGTGGCAAGGAATTGGGTCTTGGCTTCATTGGCACTGTCGGCCGAGCGTCGGGCATCTTCCAGAGCGGCTTCGATCCGCTTGCGTGCACTGATATCGCTGAAGACGCAGAGAACGACGTCCTCGCCTTTGTAGCGGGTTGGCGCACAGCTGAGGTAGAGATGCCGGCCATCACTGGTTTCGAAGTAATCGCTACCCGCGATATTTGGCACGGCGAACGCCTGATCAATCCACGCTGCGCTGCGTGATTCGCGGGCTTCGCCTAGCCACTGCTGGGCCAGGTGATTTTCCAGCACCACCTGGCCGTCGCTGCGACGCAGCACGCACAGGGCGACCGGCGCGGTCTCAATGACGTCACGGTTGAACAGTTCGCTCTCAACCAATGCCCGTATGCGTTGCACCGTCGGGGTGATGAACCGTTGTTCGAAGCGGCGGATCAGCAACAGCATCAGGCTGATGCTGAGCAGGCAGAATAGCAGGGCGCCCAGCAGCTGTACCCAGAGCTCCGAGAGAATGGAAAGCAGGTCGATCCCATATACCAGCTGCCAATCTGACGACATCAACGGTTTGTTGATGACCAGGTACTCCGGTAACAACCCCTGGCCGATGAAACCGAAAAAGTCACTGCCCTGGTGGGCTCTCAACATCTGGCTCAGCGCCTGGTCGGAGCTGTTGCTGAAGACCAGCATGCCATCGGCGTTGTACATCATGAACTTGCCCGAACTCGCGTCATCCAGGGTCGGGGATACTTCACGGCTATCAATCTCCAGGCCCAGCCAACCGGATTCTGGGTCGCGCTGGTCCAGGCGCTGGAAAATGTAGAGGTGCGTATGCTGCTCATCTTTGTCGGCCAGCCATAGCTCATTGACCGTGGCTGGCAGACGCCTTTGCTCGGTTTGCAAGCGCTCCAGCAGCGCCGTGGACGGGGTATGCGCGTGCGCAATGGTGCTGTACAGCCAGCGCGCCTGGGCCTGAGGGCCAGCGCCGACGTACAGCAGGTTGACCTGCTTGGCGCGAAGGTAGTCGCACATACGTTGACTCAGCCACAGGCTCCATTGTTGGCCCGGCTTGTTGCCCAGTAGCAGGTGCACCTCCTCGCTGGGTGTCTGTGTCATGTGCGTTACGCCTGGTGCCGTTCGAGTAATCGCCGAGAGGCTCAGGCTTTCTAGCAGCGCTTCACGGTTGGTGAAGAAGGTGTGCGCCTCGGCAATCGCACTGCTCATGTAGCCGCGGCGCTGGGATATTTCGGTATTGAAGCTGAGCAGCAGAAAGCTATAGGCACCACCGAGAATGCCCGCCGACAGTACAAGCGCCAACAAGCGAAGCAGGTGGCGAGCGGCTTCCGGGTTGGAGAACAGTGGGTTGATCTGCTGCAGGTAGGTTTTCAGTCGCATGAAGCGACTTTAGATACGGAGGTGGCAGTACGACATCAGACGATCCTTAAACCGTGGCTACTTGAAAAACAGATCGACAAGGGCCGAGGCTTCGAACGCTCCAGGGGTTGCCGGGGCACGCCAGACAAGGTCGGCGCGGAATTCGTTCCGGATCAACCCTGGCGTCGTTAGGTCGCTGAGCTTGAACCAGTCTCCGAAGGGGACCGGCTGATTGCTGTCCTGGCGCGTCAGAGCGATACCTACGGAGGTGTTCTGGGTCGGTACTAGTAATTTGTCGATGACACTTGCCGTACCGGCGACGGGTGCGAAGCGGGCGTTGACCGCATAGGGGGTATCGCAGTTTCTGATCAGGTCGAGGCTGAAGTTGGCTGAACTGGCAACTTGGCCAACTTGCGCCGAACTGGTCAGGGCTCGGCGGAAGTTGACCACGGACGGTGTGATGGTCAGTTCAGGTGAGCAGGGAACGAAGCGGATGTTGTTCATGCCGGTGATGACATAGTTAAGGTTGCTGTCAGGCTTTGGGTTCAGGCCACCCTTGCCGTCCAGTTGAAAAACCCGGTACTCGCTTGCGGTACTGGCCTGTCCGTTGGCTGGCGTTTTGCCGAATTTTTCAATGAAGACACTAAAGTTCAGGGTGAATCTTGCTTTGTCCCACCCTGTGCAGTTGGCCCAGTTGCACCCGTAAAACGAGCTGTAGCCCGTGCTAATAGTCCCCGAGGCTTGGGTGATCACCTGTGATCTGTAGCGAATACCCACTCGTATCCCCTGGCCGACACTCACCTTGGCAGGGTTGATGTAGAAATAGACGGTTTCATCCAGACCCATCTCGTAATCATCCGCACAGATCACCGGCAACGCGCGTTCGCTCGACTCCCAGATGATTGTTCCGTCGGGCGCGTCGGCTGGCACAGCTAGCGTGGTGCCCAGTGCCTCCTTAAAAACGGCTGTCTTGGAGGGGTCGAGTTTGCACGACAGCGCGTAGCTGGTGGTGGGACATGCAGCGGCAATGAGTAGTAGGCCCAGCAGGTGTTTCCTGATTGGTGGCATGGGGAGCATCCTGTGGCGGTGTCATTACGGCAGCGACGCGCTGTGGCTCTGCAGCAGGCCGCTGTCGGCGATTTCGGTGAATGCGACACGGCTGCCGGCAGGTACGGGGGAGTGCGTGTCGAGGGTAATTGATGCGCCCGGTTGGAGCAGCACGTAGTCTGTTAGGGGCTGATGAAGGCCTGGGCCTTCGAGTGCAAGATCCACCAGCGAGAGGTGAAAGGCACTTCGGTTACTAATTTCGATACGCTGTGAATGCCGATGCCATTGCAAATCTCGCACTGCATCACTGGTTGAGCCCTGCAGCCCTGTAGGGCGATAGAACAGCTTGAGTCGTTGTCGAATTGCGAACTGCATGCTGTCAGCGTGTTCGGGCTTGCGCGGAATTTCGAGGATGTTCAGCCAGAACATCGACTCCCGATCGGTGGGCAGGCCCTGACCGGCATAGAGCACGCGCAACATTTGGTGGCCTTGCGGGGGTAACAAGGTCAGAGGCTGGACAATAGCGAATGGGATATCGTCACCGCCTTGCGGGTCGCTGACCCAGCTCTGCATGACGGTCTCCTCGCCACTGCGATTGACAACGTTGATGCTGGCTTCCCTGTCCTGTCCAAGGTAGATCAAGCGGGTGCCTTCGACCTTGAGCTGCGCCCAGGCACTACTCGCCAGGCATAGGGAGGCGAGTAGTGCCTGGACGGCCTTGAGCGAAAACAAGGGGAAGCGCTGCGGTGTAGGCAAGTAACGGCTCCGGTGAGGCTGACTGGGGTAGTCAGGAGCCATGCTAGAAGCTGATAGTCCTGCTGGCTTTGAGACGTTTCTTAAAAGGTCTCGATGTGTATCCGTTTTTCGTTGTCCGCTTTGTGAGCGGGCTCACACCCTGGGCGGTGCTTGTCACCACTTATCGGATAGGCTGAGGGCAAGTGGGTTCACTGGGGAGTGAAGCAATGAACATGAAGACTTTTGCTGTGTGTGCAATGAGCTGCCTGGGGGCGGTTGCGCAGGTGCACGCAACCAGCGATATCAGCTCGGGGGTGCTGCAGTTCACCGGCAGCATCGTTGAGCCTTCCTGCCGTGGGATTGCGGGGGATTGGGGAGTGCGGCTGGACGAATGTCCATCAGGAACCCTTGGCAGCCACATCGATGTCCAGGGCGTGGAAAGCCAAGGGGAGGCTGTACGGATTATCAGCGATGGCGCCCTTGACCACACCAGTCAGAGTTACAGGCTGGTTGATGCCAACGGTAAACAGCTCTCACAAGGTAATTTTGTGGTTATTCTGACGTCGCCTTGACACCCTGCGATTTTGCCCGGGTGTAGGCTGTGTACAGTTCTAGCGCTGCGCACCGGTCTTACCAAGGTATTATGCGAATTGCTAACAGCTGGGTTTGGGATGGGGGGCTGGTCCCGACAATGTACCTCGCTTCCAAGCAGTTATCTTTCTTCGCACTGGATGGGCGTACCTGTTGAGCTGAAAACGTCAGGAAGTTTTGACACAACATTCGTCGATTTAAGAGGCCCATTGCCTCAGCAGGCCGCTAAAGTTGTGTAACGTTGCAT
>Ga0247818_10002639_pt1 | contig 11574 bp, 8 predicted proteins | sample 13C_Glucose_Day1_FD_192424 | JGI IMG/M metagenome (GOLD analysis project Ga0247818, IMG submission 192424) | Soil microbial communities from agricultural site in Penn Yan, New York, United States - 13C_Glucose_Day1 | ecosystem: Environmental > Terrestrial > Soil > Agricultural land | place: USA...
CGGCGGGACCGAGGGTGCAGACGATTTTGGAACGGCGCATGAGGCGGATCCTATCGGTTTGTTTCACTGCGGAATATTCCGTCTGGTGGAAGATACAAAGGGGCGCGGGGCCGCTCAGTTGTGGACCAGGTCGAAGGTCTGACCGGCGATCTCCAGCTCCTCGTCCGTAGGTACGACGGCGACCGCCACGGCCGCGCCGTCGGGCGAGATCAGCCGTGGTTCGCCGGACCGTACGGCGTTGCGTTCCGCGTCCACGGCCAGGCCGAATCCCTCCAGTCCCGCGAGCGCAGCCTCCCGTACCGGAGCCGAGTTCTCCCCGACCCCCGCCGTGAAGACCACGGCGTCCACCCGGCCGAGGACCGCCGAATAGGCGCCGATGTACTTCTTCAGCCGGTGGATGTAGATGTCGAACGCGAGCGTGGCGCGCTCGTCGCCCTCGTCCACCCGGCGCCGGATCTCCCGCATGTCGTTGTCGCCGCAGAGGCCGACCAGCCCGCTCCTCTTGTTCAGCAGGACGTCGATCTCGTCCGTCGACATCCCCGCCACCCGCTTCAGGTGGAAGGTGACCGCCGGGTCGACGTCACCCGAACGCGTACCCATGACCAGCCCTTCCAAGGGGGTCAGGCCCATGGACGTCTCCACGCACCGGCCGCCCGCCACGGCGGAGGCCGAGGCGCCGTTGCCCAGGTGCAGCACGATCACGTTCACCTCGGACACCGGCCGGCCCAGCAGTGCGGCGGTGCGGCGCGAGACGTACGCGTGCGAGGTGCCGTGGAAGCCGTAACGGCGGATGCGGTGCGCGTCGGCGGTCTCGATGTCGATCGCGTACCGCGCCGCGTGCTCCGGCATCGTCGTGTGGAACGCCGTGTCGAAGACCGCGACCTGCGGCAGGTCCGGGCGCAGTGCCTGCGCCGTGCGGATCCCGGTGATGTTCGCCGGGTTGTGCAGCGGGGCCACCGGAACGAGCCGCTCGATCTCCTTGAGCACCTCGTCGGTGATCACCGTGGGCTCGCTGAACTTCAGTCCGCCGTGCACCACCCGGTGGCCGATCGCCGCCAGCTCGGGGGAGTCGAGGCCGAGCCCGTCGGCCGCCAGCTCGTCCGCCGCGGCCTTCAGCGCCTGCTCGTGGTCGGCGATCCGCCCGGTGCGCTCGCGGGGCTCACCACCGCCCGTCAGCGGGGTGTGCACCAGCCGGGAGGAGGACTCCCCGATCCGCTCGACCAGACCGGTGGCCAGACGGGACCGGTCCCGCATGTCCAGCAGCTGGTACTTCACGGACGAGGATCCGGAGTTGAGCACGAGTACGCGGTGGGCGTCGTTCACGGAGCGGGAGCCTTCGGTGGTGGGGTCGGTGGTCATCGCGGTCATTCCTCGCCCTGCGCCTGGATCGCCGTGATGGCCACCGTGGTGACGATGTCCTGGACCAGGGCGCCACGCGACAGGTCGTTGACCGGCTTGCGGAGTCCCTGCATGACCGGGCCGACCGCGACCGCGCCGGCCGAGCGCTGGACCGCCTTGTAGGTGTTGTTGCCGGTGTTGAGGTCGGGGAAGATCAGCACGGTCGCGCGGCCCGCCACCTCCGACGCCGGCAGCTTGGTCGCGGCGACGGACGGCTCGACCGCCGCGTCGTACTGGATCGGGCCCTCGATCATCAGGTCCGGACGCGCGGCGCGCACCCGCTCCGTGGCCTCGCGCACCTTGTCGACGTCGGCGCCGGTGCCGGAGGTGCCCGTCGAGTACGAGAGCATCGCGATCCGGGGCTCCACGCCGAAGCGGGAAGCGGTGGCCGCCGACTGCACCGCGATGTCCGCGAGCTGTTCCGCGTCCGGGTCCGGGTTGACCGCGCAGTCGCCGTAGACCAGGACCTTGTCGGCGAGGCACATGAAGAACACGGAGGAGACGATCGAGGCCTCCGGCTTCGTCTTGATGATCTCGAACGCCGGGCGGATCGTCGCGGCGGTGGAATGCACCGAGCCGGAGACCATGCCGTCCGCGTGGCCCTCCTGGACCATCAGGGTGCCGAAGTAGTTGACGTCCGAGACGACGTCGTACGCCAGCTCCACCGTCACTCCGCGGTGCGCGCGCAACTCGGCGTACCGCTCGGCGAAGCCCTGGCGCAGCTCCGAGGTCTGCGGGTCGACGATCAGGGTCTCTCCGAGGTCGATGCCCAGGTCGGCGGCCTTCTTCCGGATGACGTCGGTGTCCCCGAGCAGGGTCAGGTCGCAGACGTCGCGGCGCAGCAGGACGTCCGCGGCGCGCAGGACGCGCTCCTCCGTGCCCTCCGGCAGCACGACCCGGCGGCGGTCGGAGCGGGCCTGCTCCAGCAGTTCGTGCTCGAACATCATCGGGGTGACCCGGCCGCTGCGGGCCACCGAGATCCGCTCCAGCAGTGCGCCGGTGTCCACGTGGCGCTCGAAGAGGCCGAGGGCGGTCTCCGCCTTACGGGGCGTCGCGGCGTTCAACTTGCCTTCGAGGGCGAAGAGTTCACCCGCCGTGGGGAAGGACCCGCCGGTCACGGCGACGACCGGTGTGCCCGGTGCGAGACGGGCCGCCAGCCGGAGTATCTCCTCGCCGGGGCGCTCGTTCAGGGTGAGCAGGAGGCCGGCGATGGGCGGCGTGCCGGCGCTGTGCGCCGCGAGCGAACCGATGACCAGGTCCGCACGGTCGCCGGGGGTGACGACCATGCAGCCCGGGGTCAGTGCCTTGAGGAGGTTCGGCAGCATCGCGCCGCCGAAGACGAAGTCCAGGGCGTCCCTGGCGAGACCCGAGTCGTCGCCCAGGAGAACCGTTCCGCCCAATGCCGCCGTGATCTGGGCGACGGTGGGCGCGGAGAGCGCCGGGTCGTCCGGCAGCACCGAGCAGGGGACCGGTAGCTGGGTCCGCAGCCCTTCGGCGATGACCTCCCGGTCGTCGGAAGCCACCCGGTTCACGATCATCGCCAGGACGTCACAGCCGAGGCCGGCGTACGCCCGGTAGGCGTTGCGCGTCTCGGCGCGCACGGACTCGGCGTCCTGGTCCTTGCCGCCGACCACCGCGATGACGGATGCGCCGAACTCGTTGGCGAGCCGGGCGTTCAGCGCCAGCTCGTCGGGGAGCTGGGTGGCGGCGAAGTCGCTTCCGAGGACCAGTACGACCTCGTAGTCGCGGGCCACCCGGTGGAAGCGCTCGACGAGCAGGGAGGCCAGCTCGTCGGTCCCCTTCTCCGCCTGGATCGCGGACGCCTCGTGGTAGTCCACGCCGAACACGGTCTCCGGGCTCTGCGAGAGGCGGTAGCGCGCCCGCAGCAGGTCGAACAGCCGGTCGGGCCCGTCGTGGACGAGCGGCCGGAAGACGCCGACCCGGTCCACCTGACGCGTCAGTAGCTCCATGACTCCCAGATCGACGACCTGGCGGCCGTCTCCCCGGTCGATCCCGGTCACGTACACACTGCGCGTCACGCGTGGTCTCCGTCCTGTTTGGCTGACATCGCCCTCTTGACGATACCCACCGGGGCAGGTATGCCGCCCGCCGGACCGTATGCCCGGTACGGGCCGCCTCCGAACCCCTGACGGCCCTGTGCGGGCGAGGCCGGAAGCGCGGGGGCGGGGCCCGGCGTGGGACAATCGTCTTGGCTCACGGTACGGGGGTTTCTCGACGGGTCCCCGGAATGCATGGCACTAGCGAGCAGGAGACAGAGCAGGATGCGCATCGGAATTCTCACCGCAGGCGGCGACTGCCCAGGCCTGAACGCCGTGATCCGGTCGGTCGTGCACCGCGCCGTGGTGGGCCACGGCGATGAGGTCATCGGCTTCGAGGACGGCTTCAAGGGGCTGCTCGACGGCCACTTCCGGCCTCTCGACCTGAACGCCGTCAGCGGCATCCTGGCCCGCGGCGGCACGATCCTCGGCTCGGCACGGCTGGAGCGCGACCGGCTGCGCGAGGCCGCCGAGAACTGCGCGGAGCTGTCCCTCCGTTACGGCATCGACGCGTTGATCCCGATCGGCGGCGAGGGCACGCTCACCGCGGCCCGCATGCTCTCCGACGCCGGGATGCCCGTCGTGGGCGTCCCGAAGACGATCGACAACGACATCTCGGCCACCGACCGGACCTTCGGCTTCGACACCGCCGTGGGCGTCGCGACCGAGGCCATAGACCGCCTCAAGACCACGGCCGAGTCGCACCAGCGCGTCATGGTCGTCGAGGTCATGGGCCGCCACGCGGGCTGGATCGCCCTGGAGTCCGGCATGGCCGGCGGCGCGCACGGGATCTGCCTGCCCGAGCGGCCCTTCCAGGTCGACGACCTGGTCAAGATGGTCGAGGAACGCTTCGCGCGCGGCAAGAAGTTCGCCGTCATCTGCGTCGCCGAGGGCGCGCACCCGGCCGAGGGCTCGATGCCGTACGCCAAGGGCGAGATCGACCAGTTCGGCCACGAGCGCTTCAAGGGCATCGGCAACCGTCTGGCCGCGGAGCTCGAACTCCGCCTGGGCAAGGAGGCGCGGCCGGTCATTCTCGGCCATGTGCAGCGCGGGGGCACCCCGACGGCGTACGACCGGGTGCTCGCCACCCGCTTCGGGTGGAACGCGGTGGAGGCCGTCCACCGCGGCGACTTCGGCCGCATGACGGCGCTGCGCGGGACCGACATCGTGATGGCCCCGCTGGCGGACGCCGTGACCCGGCTGAAGACCGTCCCCAGCGACCGGATGTACGAGGCCGAGTCGGTCTTCTGATCCGTCGACCGCAACCCCGCCCGACGGCACAGCGGCCCCGGCCGTCCCCTTGTGGACGGCCGGGGCCGCCGGCGTTCCAGGCACTGCCGGCCTCCCTCGCGCGCGCCTGCGGCTGCGGGCCGGCGGAGGCGGACCCGCGCCTGCGGCTTGCTGGCCGGGGGAGGCGGACCCGCGCCTGCGGCTGCGGACCGGCGAAGGCTGATGCCTGGCCGGCGGTCCGCAAGGCGAGCCCCGGAAGCGAGCGCGAGGGGGCGGCCCAGTTGTACTCCTCGGGCCCGGTGGGCGGCTGAGTCCCGGGCGGCCTCGGCGGTCTCAGATGCCGGCCGTCCGCCAGAACTCCTCGACGACCCGGTCCAGGTACTCCTGCCCCGCGTCGCCCGCCGTCCCGTCACGGTCACGCCCCGCGGTGTTCCAGCTCAGCGTCGACACCATCAGGGCCTGGTAGTCGGCGTGCAACTGCTCCAGCACGTTCTGGAGGAGGATGCGGTCCAGCGGTACGAGCTTGTCGACCGGCCGCACGTACGCCTGCCAGCGGGTCGTCACCGCCCGCGTCAGCAGGTCCTTCAACTCCTCGTTCCGGCCGGTGGCCGTCAGGAACTGCGCCGCGGACATGCCCAGCGCGTCGCAGAGCGCCACGGCCTGGCGCTCGTTGCCCCGCCAGCGGCCCGACTCCTCGATCCGCTGGTACACCGCGGCCGACATCCCCAGCTTCCGGGCCAGTTCGTCCACGGCGACGTCCCGGGCGAGCCGGTGCTCGCGCAACGTGCCCGCAGAGGAGAGGAGTTCACCCGGAGCGCACCACAGCACCCCGGCCAGGGCCATCAGTTCGCGTTCGCCGGGCAGGGCCGTACCGCGCTCCCAGGCCATCACGGTCTCTGCCGTGATCTGGAGTCCGTACTGGGCGCCGAGCCCGTACGCAACATGTCCGGGAGCCATTCCCAGCGCCTCGCGCAAGCGGCGCGCGGCGGGGGCGTTGAAGGGCGGGGTGGGGTGCACGGCCCCACCGTAGAAGGCGGAGAACGCCCTGGCTACAGGCTGTTCCTATCAGTTCACCCTTCGTATGATCCTCCTAGCGGGGGCCTTCCGCCGGCGCCCGCGCGATCATCGGGTTTCGGCCACCCAGCGGTAGTGCAGCTCGGGCCGGCCGACCTGGCCGTAGCTGGGCCGGCGTTCCGCCCGGCCCGCCGTCACCAGATGCTCCAGATAGCGGCGTGCGGTGATCCGCGACATCCCCAGCTCCTGCCCGGCGGCCGTCGCCGTCAGCCCCTCGCGTGCCTCCCGCAGCGCTCCGGTCACCGACTCCAGCGTCGGTCCGCTCAGGCCCTTGGGCAGCGTGGCCGGGTCCGCGACCCGCAGGGCGCCGAGGGCCCGGTCCACCTCCTCCTGGCCGCTCGCCTCACCGGCCGCCGCCCGGAACTCGGCATAGCGCACGAGCCGGTCCCGCAGGGTGGGGTAGGTGAACGGCTTCAGCACGTACTGCACGACCCCGAGCGACACGCCCTCCCGCACCACCGCCAGGTCGCGCGCCCACGTCACGGCGATGACGTCGGCGCCGTGGCCCGCCGCCCGCAGCGACCGCAGCAGTTGCAGGCCGTGGCCGTCGGGCAGATAGAGGTCGAGGAGCAGCAGGTCCACCGCCGTCCGGTCCAGGGCCCGCACGGCCTCGGCCCGGGAGTGGGCCACGGCCGCCACCTCGAAGCCAGGCACCCGGTCCACGTACAGCTGGTGGGCGTCGGCGGCCACCGGATCGTCCTCCACGACCAGTACGCGGATCATGCCGTCACCACCTCGGCTCTCGGCCCCCGGCCGTCCAGGGGCAGCCGTACCGTGAACTCCGCGCCCCCGTCCGCCGCCCGGCCGAGCGTCACCGTGCCGCCGTTGCGGTGGACGGCCTGCCGTACGAGCGCCAGGCCCAGGCCGCGGCCCGCCCCGTGGGTCGTCCAGCCCCGGCCGAACACCTCGTCCGCGTCGTCGGGGCCGATCCCGCCGCCCGTGTCCGCCACCCGCAGCAGCAGCTCGCCCCCGTCCGTGCGCGCCGTCACGGTGACCAGGGCCCGTGTCGCCGTGCGCTGCGCCGGGACGGCCCCGCCGTCGCCCTGACCCGCCTCGGACGCGGCGTCCACCGCGTTGTCGATCAGGTTGCCGAGAATCGTGACCAGGTCCCGTGCGGCCAGTGACCGCGGCAGCGCCCCGTCGTCGATCAGGCTGTCCCGCGCGAGCACCAGCTCCACACCGCGCTCGTTGGCCTGCGCCGCCTTGCCGAGCAGCAGCGCGGCGAGCACCGGTTCGGCCACCGCCCCCACCACCCGGTCGGTGAGCACCTGCGCCAGTTCCAGCTCGGCCGTCGCGAACTCCACCGCCTCGTCGACCCGGCCCAGCTCGATCAGCGACACCACGGTGTGCAGCCGGTTCGCCGCCTCGTGCGCCTGTGAGCGCAGCGCCTGGGTGAAACCGCGCTCCGAGTCCAGCTCGCCCGACAGCGCCTGGAGCTCCGTGTGGTCCCGCAGGGTCACCACCGTGCCGCGCCGCTCGCCGCCGACCACCGGGCTGGTGTTGACGACGATCACCCGGTCCGCCGTCAGGTGGACCTCGTCCACCCGCGGCTCGGACGCGAGGAGCGCGCCGGTCAGCGGTGCCGGAAGCGCGAGCTCGTCGACCCGCCGTCCGACCGATCCGGGTGCCAGCCCCAGCAGGTCCCGGCCCGCGTCGTTGATCAGGGCGACCCGGCGCTGCCCGTCCAGCATCAGCAGCCCCTCGCGCACCGCGTGCAGCGTGGCCTCGTGGTAGGTGTGCATCCGGCTCAGCTCCCGGGCGTTCATCCCGTGGGTGTGCCGCCGCAGCCTGGCGTTGATCACGTACGTCCCGAGCGCGCCGATCAGCAGCGCGGCGCCCGCCGCCGTCCCCAGCGCGCCGAGCTGTTCCCGTACCTGTGTGGAGACCCGCTCCACGGTGATCCCCGCGCTGACCATGCCGACGATCCTGCCGCCGTCGTGGACCGGCGTGACCACGCGTATCGAGGGGCCCAGCGTGCCGGTGTAGGTCTCCTCGAAGGTCTCGCCGAGCAGCGCGCGATCCGTGTGCCCGATGAAGCTCCTGCCGATCTCGGAGCGGTCCGGGTGGGTCCAGCGGACCCCCTGCGGATCCATGATCGTGACGAAGGCGATCCCGGTGTCCTCGCGGACCCGCTCCGCGTACGGCTGGAGTACGGCGGAGGGGTCCGGGGTACGGATCGCCTCCCGCACCGACGGGGATCCGGCCATGGCGAGAGCGGCTGCCCGCACCTGCCGCGCCGCGGTCTCCTCCGCCTGGGACCGGCCGGAGGCGTACGTGAAGAGCGCGCACCCCGCGACGACCGCGGCCACGAGCAGGGCCTGCATGGCGAACAGCTGGCCGGCCAGGCTGCGGGGGACGGTACGGGGCAGACGCATGGCACCCAGTCTGCCTGTCGGCGACCACCGGCCCAAGGTGGCCGATAAGCGTCCGTGAACGATATGAACGCAAGGGTGACGGCCGTCACAGGGAAGTGGATAGTCACCGGAGCCCCCAGGGACGGGGAGCCGCCGCACACCCGAGGAGACCCCCGTGGCAGAGAAAGCCGCACGACGGGACCGCACCCACTATCTGTACCTGGCCGTGATCGCCGCCGTGGTGCTGGGCATCACGGTGGGCCTCGTGGCTCCCGACTTCGCCGTGGAGCTCAAGCCGATCGGCACCGGTTTCGTCAACCTCATCAAGATGATGATCTCGCCCATCATCTTCTGCACGATCGTGCTGGGCGTCGGCTCCGTACGGAAGGCCGCGAAGGTCGGCGCCGTCGGTGGTCTGGCCCTCGGCTACTTCCTGGTCATGTCGACCGTCGCCCTGGCCATCGGCCTCGTCGTCGGCAACCTCCTGGAGCCCGGCTCCAGCCTCCACCTCACCGAGGCGGCCCGTGCCGCCGGTGAGGAGCAGGCCTCGGGTGCCAGCGAGTCCACCGTGGACTTCCTGCTCGGCATCATCCCCACCACCATGGTCTCGGCGTTCACCGAGGGCGAGGTCCTCCAGACCCTGCTGATCGCCCTGCTCGCGGGCTTCGCGCTCCAGGCCATGGGCTCGGCCGGCGAGCCGGTCATCCGGGGCATCGGCCACATCCAGCGCCTCGTCTTCCGCATCCTCGCCATGATCATGTGGGCCGCGCCGGTCGGAGCCTTCGGTGCGATGGCCGCGGTGGTCGGCGAGACGGGCGTGGACGCGCTGAAGTCCCTCGCGATCATCATGATCGGCTTCTACGTCACCTGCGCGCTCTTCGTGTTCCTGATCCTGGGCGCGATCCTGCGCCTGGTGGCCGGGGTCAACATCTTCACGCTGCTGAAGTACCTGGGCCGTGAGTTCCTGCTGATCCTGTCCACCTCGTCGTCCGAGTCGGCCCTGCCACGGCTGATCGCGAAGATGGAGCACATGGGCGTCAGCAAGCCCGTCGTCGGCATCACCGTGCCGACCGGCTACTCCTTCAACCTCGACGGCACGGCGATCTACCTCACGATGGCCTCGCTGTTCATCGCCAACGCCACGGGTGACCCGCTGACCCTCGGCGAGCAGATCTCGCTGCTGGTCTTCATGGTCATCGCGTCGAAGGGCGCCGCGGGCGTCACCGGCGCCGGTCTGGCCACCCTCGCAGGCGGCCTCCAGTCGCACCGCCCCGAACTGGTCGACGGTGTCGGCCTGATCGTCGGCATCGACCGGTTCATGAGCGAGGCCCGCGCCCTGACGAACTTCGCGGGCAACGCCGTGGCCACCGTGCTGGTCGGCACCTGGACCAAGGAGATCGACCGGGAGCGGGTGGACCAGGTCCTCTCCGGCGCGCTCCCGTTCGACGAGAAGACGATGACGGACGACGCCCACGGCGGCGAGCCGCACGTCCCCGACGCCAGGGACGGCGGCGAGGAGCAGCCCTCGCTCGTGAAGGTGTGACGAGGGCCTGACGCATGACCGGGCGGCCGGTACGGGATCCCCGTACCGGCCGCCCGCGTGTGACCGCACGGACCCCGTGCCCGCCTCTCCGGACACCCGGACGCGCCGGTCCGAGGACGTGATCATTCCGTGCTGGCGCCCGGCCGCCGTCCCGCGCAGTATCACTGTCCTGACCAGGCGCGACGGGTGTCCTGACCAGAGACAAGGGGTGGGGACGCTGAGGACCGGACGACACTGGAGAGCCACGGTCGCACTGCTGCTGCCGGCCGTCGTCGGCGCCGCCGGGTGCGCCGCCGGGGACCGGCCCGAGCCGGGGGAGTCTGTCTACGGGCTGCCGCTCGCCGAGCAGTTCCAGGCCGCGACGGACGCCACGCGCGACGCGGGCACCGCCGCGTTCGTGTCGACGCTGGTCTACGGGGCGGCCGGTGGCGACGCCGTCCACGAGGCGAAGGGGAGCCAGGACTACGGGCGAGGCACGTCCCTCGCGACGCTGGGCCTGACCGCGGGACGCCACTTCCCGGCGCAGGACCTGGAGTTCCTGCGGAGATCCGCCCCGGAAGGGAGGCAGATCGTGGCCACCGCCGAGGACGACGTCTACGTCCGGAACGGCGACGCCGCCTGGCTGCGCTACACCCCCGAAGCGGTCAACGAGCTCGGCGAGACCACCGGTGTGATCGCCGCGCACGCCGCCGGTGACACGGCCCCGTACAGCGGGACCCTCGCCGACCTGGTGCCGCGGGTGATCCCACGGGAGAAGCCAGAGCGCCGGGAGGACGGCAGCCGCGTCTACCGGGTGACCGCGCTCCCCGAGGTCGCCGCCGAGCTGCTCCCCCGGGACCTGCAGAGCCTCCAGCGGGACTGGGGCACAAAGCCCGTCCAGCTCACCGTGCGCCTGGACGCGGAGGGGAGGCTGGCATCGGCGACCGCCGACCTCGGCCCCGTCCTGGCCAGGCTCCATGAGCAGAGGGTCCTCCCCGAGGTGAAGCAGCTGCGCGCCTCGTACGCGCTCAGCGCGTTCGGTGAACCGGTGAAGGGCAAGGGGCCGGACGCCGGCGGGCGTCCCGTCGAGGACGCGGGCAAGGTGCTGGCCCCGATCGGTGCGCTCGACGACGGCCGGTGCGCCACCACCGGCGACACGGGACTCGGTTCCACGACGGTCGTCCGGCCCGTGGAGTGCGCGGACCGGCACGACCTGCGGGTGCTGGCCCAGGTCAAGGTGGACCGGGTGCTCCCCGGCAGGCAGGACATCGCGAACGGTGACTCGTACGCCAGGGTGGAGTGCGCGCGGGCGCTGGCCGCCGCGCCGGAGGACTGGCAGCGCGGCGGCGCGTACGCTCAGGGCTTCGGTCTCGTCGGTTCCTCCCAGGTGGGCAGCAGATTCAGCATGGGTCGAGGCGGGGCGAAGACGACGGTGACAGGCGATTACACCTGTTACCTCACGACGTCCTGACGCCCCGTCACGCCCCGTCAGCCGAACGGGATGCGGACGGCGGACTGGTTGCCGACCCCCACGGTGCTCGATCCGTTGCCGATGGCGTTCCAGACCTCCACCTTCACCGTGCCGTTCACGAGGTTGCCGTGGCTCCCGGTGGAGGACTTGAGCCCCTTGGCCTGCGTGTAGTGCTCGTACCCGTTGACGGGATCGGTGGCGAAGTAGTTGTACGTCTCCGTGCGGTCCCAGGTCCCGTCGCCGGTCCGGTCGTAACTCACCCTGACCTGCTGCCCGTTGGCGATGGTCGTGCCCGAGTCCGTGAACAGGTCGAACTGGGTCGAGCCGCCGTCGTACGTCCGGGTGACGCCCGTGGCGGTGAAGGTCTGCGGGCTGTGCGGAGTGCCGTCGTAGTTGGCCCCGCCGGCCGAGGCGACCGTCACCGAGGAGGCGGCGGACTGGGCTGCCCCGAGGCCTCCGCCGCTGCGC
>Ga0247818_10002640_pt1 | contig 11574 bp, 6 predicted proteins | sample 13C_Glucose_Day1_FD_192424 | JGI IMG/M metagenome (GOLD analysis project Ga0247818, IMG submission 192424) | Soil microbial communities from agricultural site in Penn Yan, New York, United States - 13C_Glucose_Day1 | ecosystem: Environmental > Terrestrial > Soil > Agricultural land | place: USA...
GCACCACCACCCGTGCCCGCTCGCCGCAAGTGGTCTGCCCGCCACAGGCCGCCTCGAAACCGATCAACGGCAAGCGCTGCTGGCGCCAGTCCACCCAGCCCAGGTGCCAGGCCGGCTCTCCTGGCTCGCAGGCGATGGCACGATGACCAATCAATTCGGCCACCGCCACGTTGGGCAGTACCAGGGTGCGGTCGCCCAGGGGCAACAGCAGGCCGGTGAGGCTGCTGCGCTGGCCGGCGATATGTTCAAGCATGGGGCTGGCTCCAGTGGGCGATGCTCTGCAACAGGACCGACTCCTGGTAGGGCTTGCCGAGGTAATCGTTGACGCCGATGGCCATGGCCCGGTCGCGGTGCTTCTGCCCGGTACGCGAGGTGATCATGATGATCGGCAACTGTGCCAGGCGTTCGTCGCGGCGGATGCGCGTTGCCACCTCGAAGCCGTCCATGCGCGGCATCTCGATGTCCAGCAGCAACACGTCCGGGCGGTGCTCCTCGAGCAGCGCCATGGCATCCACCCCGTCCTTGGCGGTCAGCACGCTCATGCCGTGGCGTTCGAGCAGGCGGCTGGTGACCTTGCGCACGGTCACCGAGTCGTCCACCACCATCACCAGCAATGGCCGCCTGGGCACCGGGCCGGTCAGCAGATGCTGCCCCTGCGCCGCGCCCGGCAGGCGCGCCAGGCGTCGCTGCTGGCCGCGCAACTGGCCGAGCAGGTCGAGAATCAGCACCACCCGCCCGTCGCCAAGCAGGGTGGCACCGGACAGCCCCGGCACCGCCGCGAACTGCGGGCCCAGGCTCTTGACCACGATCTCGCGGCTGGGCGACAGGCTGTCGACCTGGATCGCGAACGATTGCTCGTGGGAATGGGTGAGCAGCACCGGCAGCGGCACGCTCTGGCCCAGCAGGTTGGGTTGCGTACCCTCCTGCAGCAGCTCGCCGAGGTAACGCAGCGCGTAGTCATGGCCGGCATAGCTGTAGCGTGGCGGGTCGAGTCGGTAGCAGGCCTCGAGCTCCGATGGCGGCACGCGCACGATGCCCTCGATGGTGTTCAGCCCAATAGCGTACTGCTCATCCTCCACGTGCACCATCAGCGCCCGATTCACCGACACGGTGAACGGCAAGCGGATCAGGAAGCGCGCGCCCTTGCCGGGGCTGGACTCGATGCTCATCGAACCGCCCAGCTGCTTGACCTCTTCATGGACCACGTCCATGCCCAGGCCGCGCCCGGAGATCTGGGTGATCTTCTCGGCAGTGGAAAACCCCGGGCGCAGGATGAACTGCAGGATCTCGTGGTCGCTCAAGCGTGCCTGCGGATCGAGCAGGCCGCGTTTGATCGCCTTGTTGCGCACCGCCTCCAGCGGCACCCCGGCACCGTCGTCGCTCATCTCGATGACGATGTCGGCGCCTTCGTGCAGCAGGTTCAGGTGGATGGTGCCCTGCTCCGGCTTATCGGCCGCCAGGCGCGCCTCGCGGGCTTCCAGGCCATGGTCGACGGCATTGCGCAGCATGTGTTCCAGCGGCGCGACCATGCGCTCGAGCACACTGCGGTCCAGCTCGCCCTCGGCATTGCCGACCACCAGTTCGACCTGTTTGCCCAGTTCGCTCGCCACCTGCCGCACCACCCGTTGCAAACGCGGCACCAGGCGTTCGAACGGTACCATCAAGGTGGCGGTCAGCCCCTCTTGCAACTGGCTGTTGACCCGCGCCTGCTGCTGCAACAGGCTGTGCGCTTCCTGGGCCCGCTGCAGCAGGGTCTCCTTGAGGTCGAGCAGGTCCGAGGTGGACTCGAACAGCGCCCGCGACAATTGCTGCAACTGCGAATGACGGTCCATCTCCAGGGGGTCGAAGTCGTCATAGGCGTCACCCTCGAACTGGTGCCGGCTCGAGATCCGCCCCTGGGTCTCGATATCCAGGCGCAGCAGCTGGTCGCGCATGCGCTCCAGCGTGGTCTCCATCTCGTTGAGAGCGAACTGCGCATCGTTGACCTGCTGCTCGATGCGCCCACGGATCACCGAATGCTCGCCGGCCAGGTTGCCCAGGTCGTCAAGCAGTTCGGCATCGACCTTGACCATGTCCCCGGCCCGCTCGGGCGCGACAGCCGGGGCTTCGGCCGGGGCGGGCTCGGCCTGGGGCTGCCCGGCGGCGCTGTCGGTCAGCGCGGCGCTGGAGAAGTTGCGGATATAGTCGATCAGCGCCGTCGCCGCGTGCAGCGGCTCGCCCAGGCGCGCTGCGTCGAGCATGTGCGCCAGGCGGTCATGGCAGTTCTGCAGCAGGCTGAACAAGGCCGGCGTCGACGGCAGCCGCGCGGCCGCCAGCAGCTCGTACAGGAATTCCAGCTCATGGGCCAGGTCGCCGATGGCGGCGATCTCGACCATGCGCGCCCCACCCTTTAGGGTGTGCAGGTCGCGCAACAGGTTCTCCACCTCGACCGTGTTGCGCGGGTCGGCCTGCCAACGCGCCAGGGACTGGGCCGCGCTTTCGAGGATATCGGAGCTCTCTTCGAGGAAAACCTCGAGTAGTTCCTTGTCGCCTTCGCTTTCCTGCGTGTCGTCCTGCGCCTCGGTCGGGCCAGGTGGCGGAGCGTTATGGCGGAAATCGCGCAGCTCGCCCAGCAACGCCACCGCCGACAGCGGTGACTGGCCCTCGCGCAAGCTGCGCAGCATCTCGGCCAGGGCGTCATGGCTGCGTGCGAGCATCTCGAACAGCCCTGGGCTTGCCCCGATCCGCCGGTCCACCAGCCCTTCGTAGAGCCGCGCGAGCTCCTGGGCAAGCACTTCGATGGCGCCAATCGCGGCCATCTGCGCACCGCCCTTGAGGGTCAGCACATCATGTTGCAACGCAGACAGCGGTGACAGGCTTTCGGGATCGTCCTTCCATTGCCGCAGTGCCTGGTCGGCGCCCTCGAGAATATCCGCGGCCTCCTCGAGAAACAGCTCGACGACAGCGGGGTCCGGCAGCTGGCCAGGTAGGGGCAGCACTGTCGCGCCAGCTGCGCCGACCAACCCCAGAGCCGCCGGGTCGAGGGCATCGTCAAGCAAGCCATGCAAGGCGGCCAGGCAATCGGGGCGGGCGGTCGGATCTTGCCCGGCGGCTATTTCGTCGAACAGGTCGAGCAGCGCTTCGTGGGCCTGACGGGCGATGGCAAAGAAACGCGGTGTCACCGCAAGGCTGCCCTCTTCGACCGCGCCATAGAGGTCGAGCAGCCCTTCGCAGACTTCATCCACCTGCCACAGCTCAGCCTGGTGCGCGCCATGGCTGAGGGTGGTCATTTCCTCGAGCAGCAGGTGCAGCTCATGATGCTGCGTGGGGTCGGCCTGCCAGTTGGCCAGCCGCGCCTCGGCGTCAAGCAGGATATCCATGCCCAGGGTCAGGAAGGTGGCCGTCAATTGCGGGTCACGCCTGGCCCGGCGCGACAGGTGCGGCTCGGCCTGGTGCCGGGCGAGCCTGGCATCGACCGTTTGCCCGACCTGCTCGATCAACGCCGCAGCCCCCGGGATGGCAGCCAATGGTGAGCTATCCAACTGGGCCAGCCCCAGGTGGAACAGCGCACGCGCAGCCTCCAGCAGCTCGATCTCGGCCTGCTGTAAAGGCAGGTGGTGACCTTTGTACTCGCGCACCAGGCGGTCGAGCGCGGTGGCCAGTTCCGCCACCGGCATCACGCCGGCCATGGCGGCGCTGCCCTTGAGGGTGTGCAAGGCGCGTTGCAGGCTGTCGCTGACCACTGTGCCTTGGGCACCAGCCACCTGCAGGAAAACATCGAGCCCGGCCAGGTGCCCCTGGGCCTCGTTACGGAAAATCTCCAGCAGCTGCGGATCGAGCCCGTCGATGCTGGCGCTGGCCGGCGTGTCATTGAGCGCCAGTGCGTGCAGATGCCCGGCCAGTTGCTCTATCTCCGCAGTGGGCGGCAATTGGCTGGCGGCGAAGTCGGCGAGCAGGTCGGGCAGGCGCACGAACACTTGCTGCAAGGCCACCAGGCCTTCGGCGCTCAGTGTGATGCGCCCCTCCAGCACCCGGTTGAGCAGGTGCTCGGCACCCCAGGCGAGTTCTGCCACGGCCTCTGCGTGAACCATCCGCCCGCTGCCCTTGAGCGTATGCAGCGCGCGGCGTACCTCGATCAGTGCCTCGCGCAGGCCGTTGTCGGCACGCCAACGCAGCCACTGGCGCTCGAGTTCAGGCAACAGTTCGCCGGCCTCTTCGAGAAAAACCTCGCGCAACTCGTCATCGACACCGTCCGCCATGCCGGAGCCAGCCAAGGGCCGCTCGAGGCGCGGGCATTGCACGCCCAGGGCGGTCAGGCTGGCGTGGGCCATGTCGATGAAACGCTGGGCATCGGCCAGCGGATCGGCCACCCGCCACTGCAACCAGGCCTCCCCGGCGCACAGGGCATCGGCCAGGTGGGCCAGCTCATCGGGCAGCGGCTCGTCCTCCACATGGACCAACCAGCCCTGCACATACCCCGCGCACCCACCGAATACCTCGGCGGCGGCCGGCAGCATCAGCATCGCCAACGCCCCGCGCACCTGCTGCAGCAAACCGGGCAAGGCCTGCAGGCGCTGACGCGACCAGTCCGACTCCAGGCAGTCGCCGATCAGGTCCTTGGCCTGCTGCAGCACATTGAGCGACTCGTTGAGTACCAGTTGGCGAATCTCGGCAAGGTCAGAACCAGGCAGGTTGCCTGGCGAGGTCTCCTCCAGCGGGCCGACCATGCCGTTGAGGGTCGCCTCGACGTACAACAGCGCCCCGGCGACATCCATCAACAGCGCCTCGTCCACCGCGCCGTCCTTCTCGACCTGCGCCTGCAGCGCCAGCACCTGGTCGATGATTACTCGTCGTGGCTGCTGGAAACCCAGCACTGCCAGGGTATCTGCGACATGGCGCAAGGGTGGCAGCAAGGTTTCCAACGACTCGCGGGGCGGATGCTCGCCACTGACAAAGGGGTCGAGACGGTCCTTGATGCGCATCAGGTCATCGCACAGGGCCATCACCACTGAACGCAGCGCGTCCCGCCCAGGGCCGGCCTGCATGTGCTCACGCCAGCTCCCCAGGGAAAGGTCGAGGTTGGCGAGGTCCGCGGCGCCCGCCAGGCGCTGCCCGAGTTCGCCCAGCAGGCTGCCTTGGGCCAGGGGCTCGGCACCCCGGCAGACCCGCAGCTGGTTGAGCAACGGCATGACCACCAGCGGCAAGTCGTGACGCGCTCCCCGCAGGCGATCCAGGTAAGGCGGCAATTGCTCAAGCCCCCGGAACAGCGCGCCCAGGCAGTCACCGCGAGGGCTCACCTGGCCCTCGGCCATGGCCCGTCCCAGCAGCTCCAGTTCCTCGGCCAGGCGCGTCGCGCCCGGCAATTCGAGCAGGTGCAGGCAACCGTGCACCTGGTGCAGGTTGTCGACGAAGAACGCCAGCATCGACAGGTCGCCTGGCTCCGCCGAGAAACGCTCCAGGGCCTGGCGCGCCTGCGCCAGGCAATCGAGGATGGGGGCCTTGATCCAGGCCAGGGCCACCGTGTCGTGGCGCTCGCCGGCCGTATTGCCCGGGCCGGCCATGCTCGCCCCGCTCACGACCGCTCCACCGGCTTGGGCAGGGTGAAACCGGATACCGAGCGGCGCATCTCGCTGGCCATGCGTGCCAGGTGGCGGATGCTGTCGGCCGTGGCGCCGGAACCGGCGGAGGTCTGCGCGGTGATCTGCTGGATCACCGCCATGGTGTGGGAAATCTGCCCGGCAGACGACGTCTGCAACTGAGCGGCATCGGAGATGCTGTGAATAAGGTCGGCCATCGTCTGCGACACGCCTTCGATCTCTGCCAGGGCCACGCCGGCGTCCTGGGCCAGGCGCGCGCCGCGCACCACTTCGGCGGTGGTCTGCTCCATGGAGATCACCGCCTCGTTGGTATCGGCCTGGATGGTGCGTACCAACGCCTCGATCTGCCGGGTTGCCGAGGACGAGCGCTCGGCCAGGCGCTGCACCTCGTCGGCGACCACGGCAAAGCCGCGGCCGGCCTCGCCGGCGAGCGATGCCTGGATGGCCGCGTTGAGGGCGAGGATGTTGGTCTGCTCGGCAATGTCGTCGATCAGGCTGACGATATCGCCGATCTCCTGGGAGGACTCACCCAGGCGCTTGATCCGCTTGGCGGTGTCCTGGATCTGCTCGCGGATATTGTCCATGCCGTGGATGGTGTTGTGCACCACCTCGTTGCCCTTGTTGGCGATGGCCACCGAACGCTCGGCCACCTTGGCCGATTCATAGGCATGCGCGGAGACCCGGTCGATCGACTCGACCATGTCGCCCACCGCCTCGGACGCCTCGCTGATCTGCTCGGCCTGGTGCTCGGAGGCCTTGGCCAGTTGGCGGGCGGTGTTCTGGGTGTCCTGCACCGCAGCGGCGACCTGCTCGGCACTGTGGTTGATGGTGGCTACCAGGTCGCGCAGCTGGTCGACCGAGAAGTTGATCGAGTCGGCGATGGCTCCGGTGAAGTCCTCTGTCACCGAAACGGTCACGGTCAGGTCGCCGTCGGCCAGTTCCTCGATCTCGTCGAGCAGGCGCATGATCGCCTGCTGGTTGCGCTCGTTCTTTTCCGCGGTCTCGCGGAGCTGGCGGTGGGTGGCGCGCACCATCACCAGGCCGATGAGGATGATCGAGGCCAGTGCCAGCAGGCCGAGTACGTAGCCGCCGACAGTATCGAGGGTACGCCCGCCGGCCAGGTTTTCGAAGCCGTTGGCCAGGTGCGAGGCCTCGTCGAGCAGGGTCTGCGACAGGCTGAAGATGTTACCGGCAGCCTCGCGCACGCGGAACAGTTCGGGCGAAGTCTCGAGGATTTCGTCCACCGAGCCCGAGACGAACTGGAACAGTTCGGCGATCTCGGCCAGCCGCGCCCGGGCATCGGCGTCCTCGACGCGGGTGACCTGGATCGCCGGGTTGCCGGCGAGCATGCCCTCGAGCACCTGGCCGAAGCGGCTGGCGTCGCGGCCGAAGGCATCGGCGGCCTGCACCGAAGTCTCGTCACCGGCGAGCACGGTGTTGACCGAGCCGAGAATACGCTCGGCCAACAGCAACTGGCGCTGGGCCACGGCCACCTGGTTGGCCGGCGCACCGCTCTGCAGCAGGATTTCCACCACTTTCTCGTATTCGACCTGCAGCTGCGGAACGGTCTCGGCCAGGGTGGCCGCGACCTGGTGCAACGACAGCACGGTCTGTTCGCTGGCCAGGATGGTGTCGGTGTTCTTGCGCAGGTTCTCCCAGTCCTGGCGCACCGCGTCCATTTCGTCGCGTACCGTGGCGGGCGCGGCGGGCAGGCCGGTGGTCTTGTCCCCCTCGCGCAGGTAGCTCCAGCGCCGCTCGAAGTCGTTGCGCGCGTCGCTGAGCAGCCTGAACGCCAGCGCCTTGCCCGCCGCCGCCTCGGTGGCGTTCTTGGCAATGCGCTGGGACAGCACGCGCAGCTCGCCGGCATGGCCGATGTACTGCTTGTCGTGGTTGGCCTGGGTGTTGAGGTAGGCGAAGTTGGCGAACAACAGGACGATCGACAGGATCAGCACCACGAACAGCACGGTGATCTGCGCGGTGCTGCGCGGGCGTTGGGCCACGGCGGCGGGCGAGACGCCGGCTGCGGCAACGGTGGGTCCTGGCTTGTTCACGTCGAAAGTCCTCTACAACGCCACATCGAGAAAGCCCGGCGCCTGGGCCAGGGCGAACGGGCTGAAGATCGCCCAATTGCGCTCACGGGGAAAATGGCCCTGCACGAAGGGCGCGGCCGCGCGGATCAACGGTTGCGGCGGCGACAGCTCGAGGCTGCTCAGGGCGAAGTGCTGCAGGCCGACCACTTCGTCCACCAGCAGCCCGGCGAACAGCTCTTCGTGATCCAGCACCAGCACCCGCCGTTGCTTGCCCGCCGCCGCCGGCCCCAGGCCGAAGAATGCACACAGGTCCATCACCGGCAGCAGCCGCCCACGCAGGTTGGCCACTCCGCGCACCCAGGGCTGCACACCCGGCACCCGGCTACCGCGGGGTTCGCGCAACACTTCGGCGACTTCACCCATGGGCGCGACGAACCACTGCCCGGCGACACGAAAGCCGATGCCGCTCCATTGTTGCAGGCGGATGTCCTGCGGTGGCTGGTCGGCCACCAGCAGGCGGCAGCGCCGGTCGATGTCCAGCAGCAGCTCGAAGGCGGTCAGCGACGCGCCCTGGGGCCGGGTGGTCAAGCCTGCAGCACTTCTTTGAGCTTGGCGATCAGCGCGTCTTCTTCCACAGGTTTGGTCAGGAAGTCGCGGGCGCCCTGGCGCTGGGCCCAGATCCGATCGGTTTCCTGGTCCTTGGTGGTGACCACGATCACCGGGATGGCGCTGGTTTCCGGGTCCTTGCTCAACTGGCGGGTGGCCTGGAATCCGTTCATGCCGGGCATGACAATGTCCATCAGCACCGCGTCGGGCTTTTCCTGGCGGGCCAGGGCCACGCCGTCGGCGCCGTTGTCGGCCTTGAGCACCCCATAGCCGTGCTTCTCCAGCCATTCGGTCAATCTGTACATCTCTGTCGGCGAGTCGTCGACAATCAGAACTCGGGCCATGCTGTTTCCCCATCAGGAAATAGAGACGCCGCCTTGCGTGGGCGGCGTCAGGGTGCGTGTGGATCCTGCGCGGCGAAACCGGGCACGCAGGCACGGATCGCGTCGAGCAGTTCTTCCTTGCTGAACGGTTTGGTCAGGAACTGGTCGGAGCCGACCACCCGGCCGCGGGCCTTGTCGAACAGGCCGTCGCGGGAAGAGAGCAGGATCACCGGGGTGTCCTTGAACGCGCTGTTGTGCTTGATGATGGCGCAGGTCTGGTAGCCATCGAGGCGCGGCATCAGCACGTCGACGAAGATGACCCGCGGTTTGTGGTCGACGATCTTGGCCAAGGCGTCGAAGCCGTCACTGGCGGTGATCACCTCGCAGCCTGCCTCGCCGAGCAACATCTGCGCGGTGCGGCGGATCGTGCGGGAATCGTCGATCACCATCACCTTCAGGGGTTGTTCCATATAGTTCGCCATCATTTGCTGCTCTGGTCTGAGCGGCAAGCTGCAAGTTACAAGCGTCAAGTAAAAGCAAATGGGTGTGCAGCCCGGCTCTCTTGCAGCTTGTGGCTTGGAGCTTGAAGCTGGATCGAGCCTTTTTAGCACACTCCCGAAGGCCATTCCATCCGCCCGCCCCTTGACCGTGGGCGCGCCCGGCGCCACCCTGAGCCACTTTTCTTTCGTGCCATCGCGGCCTAGGGCCGCCAAGAGGAACTACCCATGAGCGTTCGCCTCGGGATTGTCATGGACCCCATCGCGTCCATCTCCTACAAAAAGGACAGCTCGCTGGCCATGCTGCTGGCCGCCCAGGCCCGCGGCTGGAGCCTGTTCTACATGGAGCAGCGCGATCTGTACCAGGGCCAGGGCAAGGCCCGCGCACGCATGCGCCCGCTCAAGGTGTTCGCCGACCCGGCCCGCTGGTTCGAACTGGGCGAGGAGCAGGACAGCACCCTGGCCGAGCTGGACGTGATCCTGATGCGCAAGGACCCGCCCTTCGACATGGAGTTCGTCTACAGCACCTACCTGCTGGAACAGGCCGAGGCCGAAGGCGTGCTGGTGGTCAACCGCCCGCAGAGCCTGCGCGACTGCAACGAGAAGCTGTTCGCCACGCTGTTCCCGCAGTGCACGCCCCCCACGCTGGTCAGCCGCCGCCCCGACATCATCCGCGAATTCGCCGCCGAGCATGGTGATGTGATTCTCAAACCGCTGGATGGCATGGGTGGCACTTCGATCTTCCGTCACCGGGTCGGCGACCCCAACCTGTCGGTGATCCTCGAGACCCTGACCGCGCTCGGCGCCCAGCAGATCATGGCGCAGGCCTACCTGCCGGCGATCAAGGACGGCGACAAGCGCATCCTGATGATCGACGGCGAGCCGGTGGACTACTGCCTGGCGCGCATCCCGGCCAGCGGCGAGACCCGCGGCAACCTGGCCGCCGGTGGTCGCGGCGAAGCCCGCCCGTTGAGCGAGCGCGATCGCTGGATCGCCGCCCAGGTCGGCCCGACCTTGCGTGAAAAGGGCCTGCTGTTCGTCGGCCTGGACGTGATCGGCGACTACCTCACCGAAATCAACGTCACCAGCCCGACCTGCATCCGCGAGATCGACGCCGCCTTCAACACCAATATCGGCGGGCAATTGATGGACGCCATTGATCGCAAGCTTCAGGCGCGCTGACCGAAGACAGGTGGCAACACCGCGCAGTGGGGTATGATGCCGGTCCTTTTCGACTGAGCTGCTGCCCCGCCGAGGCTCTGTACGAAAAGTCTTGAGACGCAGGTCAGGCAAGGCGAAAACAGCCGAGGAAGCGCAGTGTACTGAAGTACATGAGCATTCCGAGGCTGTTTTCAACGCAGCATGAACAAGTATCAAGGCTTTTCGTACAGAGCCTAGCGGTTGCTGGATACCCGATGACGCTCCCCGCCGACATCCCACCCGACCTGCTGCCACCGCGCGTCCGCCCGGTGGACCGGCTCGGTTTCACCCTGTTCCTGGCCACCCTGGTGCACCTGGCGCTGATCCTGGGCGTGGGTTTCACCGTGGTCAAACCGGCCGAAATCCGACACGCCATGGATATCACCTTGGCCACCTTCAAGAGCGAGAAAGCGCCCGAGAAGGCCGATTTCCAAGCCCAGGACAACCAGCAGGGTAGCGGTACGCTGGACAAGAAAGCGGTGCCCAAGACCACCGAGGTCGCGCCGTTCCAGGACAGCAAGATCAACAAGATCACCCCGCCCCCGGCGGCGAAACCGCAAACACCCCCGGCACCGGCGAAGTCCGTGGTCGCCACCCAGGCGCCGAAGCCGCAGAAAGCCGAGCCCAGGCCCAAGGAGAGCAAGCCGCAACCTAAGCCCGAGGCCAAGGTACCGGACTTCGACAGTTCGCAGCTGTCCAGCCAGATCGCCAGCCTCGAGGCCGAACTGTCCCAGGAACAGCAGCTTTACGCCAAACGCCCGCGCATCCACCGTCTGAATGCCGCCTCGACCCTGCGCGACAAGGGTGCCTGGTACAAGGAAGAGTGGCGCAAGAAGGTCGAGCGCATCGGCAACCTCAACTACCCCGAAGAAGCCCGGCGCCAGCAGATGTACGGCAGCCTGCGGATGATGGTGTCGATCAACCGCGACGGTTCGCTGTACGAGGTGCTGGTGCTGGAGTCCTCCGGCCAGCCCGTGCTGGACCAGGCTGCCCAGCGCATCGTGCGCCTGGCCGCGCCCTTCGCGCCATTCACCGGGGACCTGGCGGAGTTCGACCGCCTGGAGATCATCCGTACCTGGCGCTTTGCCCGGGGTGACCGGCTGTCGAGCAACTGATCGGGGCCGCGTTGCGGCCCATCGCTGGCAAGCCAGCTCCCACAGGGACAGCGCATGGCTTGAGTTCTGCACGATCGGTGGAGGAGCCGGCTTGTCAGCCTCGCCACCTGGCGCCACACTAGCGGACATGAAGACCCTCGCCCCCAGCTACCTCAAGCACCAGTTCCTGATCGCCATGCCGCACATGGCCGATCCGAACTTTGCCCAGACCCTCACCTACATCGTCG
>Ga0247818_10002641_pt1 | contig 11573 bp, 10 predicted proteins | sample 13C_Glucose_Day1_FD_192424 | JGI IMG/M metagenome (GOLD analysis project Ga0247818, IMG submission 192424) | Soil microbial communities from agricultural site in Penn Yan, New York, United States - 13C_Glucose_Day1 | ecosystem: Environmental > Terrestrial > Soil > Agricultural land | place...
CGCCGTCACGGCCGCCCTGAGGCTAAGCCAGGACCCGCAACGCCCCGGGAACCACCTCGATGGTGAGGGGCAACGGGCCGATCCGCTCCCCGTCCGCATATGCCACCACCGAGTCCGCGGACAGCTCGACCTTGCGGACCCGCCGGAGGTGCACAGCCGGATGCCCGAGGTGGCCCCCGGAAAAGACCTTCGGAAAGACCTTCAGCAGGCCCGGCCGGGACAGCGGGCCGACGACGAAGAGGTCCAGGCAGCCGTCGTCGAGCACGGCCTCCGGCGCGACTTTCATGCCGCCGCCGATCGACTGGCCGTTGGCGACCGAAATCAGCATCGCGCCCTGCCGCCAGCGCTCGCCGTCGGCCGTCACGGTGTAGCTGATCGGCCGGAATGAGGCGAGCTCGCGGAGCATAGCGAGGTGGTAGCGGGCCTTGCCGCGGGGCCACCGCCACGTGTTGGCCCGTTCGTTGACGGCTGCGTCGAAACCGGCGGACAGCACACCGGCAAACCAGCGGGACGTCCCGGACGACGAGGCCCGTCCGGCGTCGATCAGCCGCCCGCCGGAGGCCCGGGCTGCGAGCACCGCAGCGCAGGCGCCCGGGATGTTGTGCAAGGGCACGCCGAGCGCCCGTGCCATGTCGTTCCCGGTGCCGGTCGGGACAATCCCGAGCGGGACCGTGCCGAAAGGCAGGCCTGAACCGGCGAGCGCATTGACGCCGAGGTTGACCATGCCGTCGCCGCCCACTACCACCAGGGCGTCAACTCCTGAGGCCAGGGCCTTGTCCACGGCCCGTGCCAGCGCGTCGTAGGAGTCCTCGCACAGGACCAGGACCTCGGCCCCGGCGGCCCGGAAGTACTCCGCGGCTTCGTCGCCGGCGTGCCTCCCGCGGCCAAAGGACGCCCGCGGGTTGACGGCGAGGGCGATCATCATGCGCTGAATTATGCCAGCCGCCGGGAACCTTCCGTGCCGGTACGCTCGTTCTTCCCCATGCCGGTTAAACTGGCCAGGCCGGACGTCCAGGATGGGCTGGCACCACCGAGGCAAAGGAATCTTGCTTGACGCAGGGCAACAGCTCGCATTACCAGGTCCTCCGGATCCCCGTCACGGCGACGGAAAAGGAAATCAAAGTGGCCTACCGCAAGGCCGCCCGCACCGCGCACCCCGACCACGGTGGCGACCCGGCGGCGTTCCGGCGCGTCACGCTCGCGTACGAGACGCTGATCGATGCCAGGAGCCGGGCCGACTACGACCGGTCCTACGGCAGCGGCCGCGCCTTCGCCGGGCCGGCCCCCGACGAAGGTGCCCACTTTGATGCCCCGGCGGCCGGCAGCCGCGCCTCGGCCAATGTCCGGCGCCCCAACACGCCACGGAACACGTCTTCCGACGCCCCGGTCTACATTCCGCCGTTCGAGCAGTACGCCGGGACGGGCGAGGTGCCGCTGATCCCGGAGAGCCTGGCCCGCCAGCAGGTCCACGGACTCCCCCGCAAGCGCGGGATCTTCGGGGCCGAGGCCCGGATCCAGCGGGAAATGCGGACGGTGCAGCTCATCAGCCGGCAGATCCTGCCCGCCATCCCGGCCGCACGGCTCATCAACGGGCTGCAGTCCCCGGCGGACAACAGCCACATCGACCACGTGGTGCTGTCCGGCTACCGCATGGCGATCATCGGCTCGATGCTGCTGCCGCCCGGAGCCTATGCCTGGAACGGCAGCGCCCTGACCCACGGCGGCCGCTCCATCGCTCCGCCCCAACTGGCCCACGTGGTGCGCCGCATGCAGGACATCTTCCCGGAACTGAACGTCACCGGCTGGACCGTGGTCCACAGCACCGACGGCAACCTCCACGAACCGGTGATCGACCGGCACCGCCGCTCGGGCGCGCACGAGACCGTGCAGGTGGTCAATGCCGCCGGCCTGGCCCGGGGCCTCAAGCAGTTCCTGGGTTCCGGCCCGGCCCCCAACACAGTCATCGTTCCGGTGCTCGCCCGGCTGCTGCGCGGGATGCACTAGCAGGCTCGCTAGGATGGAACCGTGTTCCGCATCCTCTTCCACTCCCCAGAAATCCCCGGCAATACGGGCAATGCCATCCGTCTGGCCGCCATCACCGGAGCCGAGCTGCACCTGGTCGAACCCCTGGGCTTCGACTTCTCCGACGCGAAGCTGCGCCGGGCCGGCCTCGACTACCACGACCTCGCCGTCGTGACCGTCCACCCGGACATGGACGCCGCCTGGGCAGCCCTCGCTCCGGAGCGCGTCTTCGCGTTCACCTCCGACGGCGAGGCGTCCTACACGGACATCAGCTACCGGCCCGGGGACGTGCTGCTGTTCGGGCGGGAGTCCGTGGGGCTGCCCGAGGAACTCAAGCACGACCCCCACGTCACGTCCCGCGTCCGGCTGCCGATGCTGCCCGCGCTGCGCTCGCTGAACCTTGCGAACGCAGCCTCGATCGCGGTCTATGAGGCGTGGCGCCAGAACGGATTTGCCGGCGCCAGGCTGTAGGCGCCGCAACTTTTTTCCTCCGCCCGGCCCATCCGGAAGCCCGGCCGTCCCGAATCACTGCTGAAGCCCAGTTCCACCCACGGGCGCAGGGAACGGGGAAGGGAGCGAGGAGCGGCAGGTGACAACTATGCAGGTGGATAGACGTCCAGCCCGGCGTGTTGCGGGTGACCACGCCCCGGCAGCATCCCGCCCTGACCCGCGATCGGCGGCGGGCACCTTATGCTTGAAGGTGATGGACACTCCCAACGCCCCGATTCCCGAGGCTTCTGCTCCCCCTGGCACGCCGGCCGATGTGAACCGCCGGCTCGGCGCACTGCTGGAGCAGATTGCCGCCGGTGACCAGGCCGCCTTCGCCGAGTTCTACGAGCTCACGTCCCGGCGGGTGTTCGGTATGGCCCGGCGGGTACTGATCGATGTGGAACTCAGTGAGGACACCACCCAGGAGGTCTTCCTCCAGGTCTGGCAGAACGCCTCCAAGTTCAATCCGGAGGCCGGCAGCCCGCTCGCCTGGCTGATGACCATCTCGCACCGCAGGGCCGTGGACAAGGTCCGCTCCTCCCAGTCCTCCACCGACCGGGAAGCTAAATACGGCGCCAGCAGCCAGGACATCGACCACGACTCGGTCTCCGACGAGGTCGGCAGCAGGCTTGAGGCCGAGGCCGTGGTCCGCTGCCTGGCGACGCTGACCGATACACAACAGGAGTCCGTGCGGCTTGCCTACTACGGCGGCCTCACCTACCGGGAAGTCGCAGAAAAGCTCAACGCTGCGGTGCCCACCATCAAGTCCCGCATCCGCGACGGACTGATCCGACTGAAGACCTGTCTGGGGGTGAGTTGAGATGACCGACATCAACGCACAGAACAACGGCCGCGTCCCCGGCGGCTTTGCAGCTGACATCGCCACCGACCTCGCCTCGGGTCGCGCGGCAGACCTCGCCGAGGTGTACGCCCTGGACGCCGTGGACGACGCCGAACGCGCGGCCATCGAGGGTTACCTCCTTTCGGCCCCGCAGGCCGAACGCGCCGCCTTCGACGAGCGCGTCCGCCAGGCCCGGGAGACGCTCGCAACCAGCTTTGCCGCCGAGGAAGAACCGCCGGCCGGCCTGCTGGACCGGATCATGGCGTCCCTGCCCAGCCAGGACACCACCGCAGCGCCGGACGCCCGCCCGGCCCAGGAGCCGCCGGCGGTACCGCCGGTCGTCGCCCGTCCCATCCGGGAGTCCTCCGGCCTCCCGGTCACCGACGAACTTGGCGCCGCCCGCAAGCGCCGGGAGGAACGGCGCCGGCCGCAGGGAATGCGCAACTGGCTCGTCGGCGTCGCGGCCGCAGCCATCATCGCCCTGGGCGGTGTCGGCGTCGGTGCCTACGTGGCGAACCAGAACGATCCCCTGAACCAGGTGCTGCAGGCCGGCGATGTTCGGCAGGCAACGGTCAACGTCACCGGCGGCGGCACCGCGACCGTGACCGTCTCGCCGTCGAAGGACGCGATTGTCGTGAAGATGAACGACGTCCCGCCGCCGCCGGCCGGCAAGGTGTACCAGATGTGGCTGATCCCCAAGGACGGCTCGGCCCCGGTGTCCCAGGGCCTGATGGACGCGGAGGCGCTGTCCAAGCCGGCCGTCGTCAAGGGCATCAGCACCGCGGCAGCCCTCGGCATCACGGTGGAACCGACCGGCGGATCCGCGTCGCCGACCCTGCCGACCGTGGCCGCCGCCCCGCTGGGCGCCTAGCGCCGGGCCCAAGCGGCGCACAACTCCAGCAGTGCGCGAACAGCGCCGGGTGGGCCCCGGACCTTCTGAAGGTCCAGGGCCCACCCGGCTTTTTGTTGTCTACGCCTGGGGCCGGCCCGGCTACGGCCTGCCGGCGTCTCCGGCGTCGAGGTCCAGCCGGTCGATGATTTCCTGTGCTTCGTCCGCAGGCGCCGAACTGACGCTGAGGGTGATGAAGTTTTCATCCCCGGTGGGGGCTTCGAGCGCCTCGAACTGGGACTCGAGCAGCGACGACGGCATGAAGTGCCCGTGCCGGGCTGCCAGCCGGTGCGAGATCCTGTCCCTGCTCCCGTCGAGGAACACAAACACAACGCCTTCACCGCGCAGGACATCCCGGTAGCGCTTCTTGAGCGCCGAGCAGGTGACGACGCCGGGGATGCCGGCGTCTGTGTGCTGCCGGATCCACCCGGCGATGCTGTCCAGCCAGGGCCAGCGGTCCGCGTCGGTCAGGGGCTGCCCGGCATGCATCTTCGCCACGTTCGACGCGGGGTGCAGGTCGTCACCTTCCGCGAAATCCCAGCCCAGCCGGCCGGCCAGCAGGCTGGCCACGGTTGACTTCCCTGATCCCGAGACGCCCATGATCACGAGCACGGGGTGATGCGCAGTCTTCGCCATCAAAGCCTGCCCTCCTCAATTAAATATGATTTAAACAGAGGCCAGCTTATGGGAGAGGGCGGGCCGGGGCAAGGCTAGAACCCGGCGATGGTCCCCGCTCCGTTGACTGCGACGACGTGGAACGCCTCCGCGCTGCGGCCGGCCGGGAGGCTGCCCCGTTCCGCGGTCCGGAGCATCAGCCCGCGGACGGTGCGGTCCATGGCCTCGATGTCGGGGTGCTGGCTGACGTGGATATGGATCGCGGCGAGTTTGGCCTCGATGTGTTCCGTGACGTCGACGACGTGGTTTTCGCGTTCCTCCGGCCCGGCGAAGAGCCATAGCCATGGCAGCTTGTAGGCCTCCAGCCCCGCCTCGGCCAGCTCGGGATACGCGAACGGGTTCTCCAGCGCCGGATACACCGCCCGGGTCACCGCCTCCCCCACCGCCAGGTGGTCGGGGTGGCTCTTCTGGATCCGGTCCCAGTTCCGCTCCGGATGCATCGACAGCACGACGTCGGGGCGCAGCTGGCGGATCAGCCGCACCACTTCCCGGATCACGTCGTGCGAGGGCTCAAGGTAGCCGTCGCGCTCGTGCAGGTAGTGGATGTCGGTCACCCCGACGAGGGCCGCGGCACGGCGTTGTTCCTCGTTCCGCAGCCGGACGATCTCATCCCGTTGGGCCGGATCAAAGCCGCCGGCGTCCCCGTCGGTCATGATGCAGTAGCTGACCTGCACCCCGGCGGCGGTCCAGGCCGCGACCGTGCCGGCGGCGCCGAAATCGATATCGTCCGGGTGTGCGGTGAAACAAAGCACCCGCTCGATCCGGTGGTGGTCCGGATCGAACGGGCTGCGCGCCGGTGAGGCGAAGGTAGTCAAGGAATCAGCCTTTGCGCTTCTTGATTTCCGCGGTTGCCTGCGGCAGGACCTGGAAGAGGTCCCCGACGATGCCGAAGTCCGCGATCTCAAAGACGGGCGACTCCGCATCCTTGTTGACGGCCACGATCACCTTCGCGGTCTGCATGCCGGCCTTCTGCTGGATGGCCCCGGAGATGCCCGCCGAGATGTAGAGCTGGGGGGACACGGTCTTGCCGGTCTGCCCGATCTGCGCGTCGTGGCCGATCCAGCCGGCGTCGGTGGCGGCGCGGGAGGCACCGATGGCGGCACCGAGGGCGTCGGCCAGGTCTTCGAGGGGACCGAAGTTCCCGTCGACGCCGCGGCCGCCGGCCACCACAATCCGGGCCTCGGCGAGGTCCGGGCGGCCGCTGGCGGCCTTCTCGTCCCGCGCCGTGATCCTGGCCGAGGCCGCGGTGGCTGTCTCCGGCACCTCCACGGTGACCGTTCCCGGCGCCGTGCCGGTGACGGCGGGTTCGGGGGTGATGCTGTTGGATTTCACGGTCAGGACCGCGACCGGCGTCGAGGCCTTCGCCGTCGTGGTGTAGGAACCGGCCAGCACGGACTTGTGCGCGGTTCCGTCGGGGTCCACGGCGACGACGTCGGTGATGACGCCGGCACCGAGCTTGATGCCCAGCCGCGCCGCGATTTCCCTGGCCTCCGCCGAATTCTCCGTCAGCACGACGGTGGCGCCGGCGGTCTGCACCGCGGCGGCCAGGTAGGAGGCCTTGGGTCCGACGAGGTAGTCGTCGAGGTCCGCCGCTGAGGGACGGTACAGTGTCTGGGCACCGTAGGCCGCCAGCGCCGCCGCGACGTCGTCGTGCAGTTCGCCGTTGAAGGCGACCGCCGGCTCGCCCAGGGACCGGGCAATGGTGAGCAGCTCCAGGCTGGCCTTCTTCAGGGCCTGGCCGGGGTTGTCAATAAATACAAGCACTTTTGCCATGTCTGGGGATCCCCTTAGAGCAGCTTCTGGGCGGCAAGGAACTCGACCAGCTTGATGCCGGCGTCGCCCTCGTCGGTGATGATGGTGCCGGCGGCGCGCGCCGGGCGCGCCTCGGCGGATTCGACGGCAGTCCAGGACCCGGACCGTCCGACCTGCGCGGGCTCAACGCCGATGTCCGCGAGGCTCAGCGTGGTGATGGTCTTCTTCTTCGCCGCCATGATGCCCTTGAAGTTCGGGTAGCGGGGGTCATTGATCTGGTCCGTGACCGAGACGAGGGCGGGCAGGGTGGCCTCGAGCGTGTCCGCATGCGAGTCGCCGTCGCGGCGGGCGGTGAGTTTGCCGCCGTCGAGCTCCAGCGAGGACGCGAAGGTGACCTGCGGGAGGTCGAGGCGCTCCGCGAGCTGGGCGGGGACCAGGGACGTTTCGCCGTCGGTGGACGCCATGCCGGTGATGATGAGGTCTGCGGGGGTGTCAGCGCCGAGGTGGCGGATTGCTGCGGCCAGCGCGAGCGAGGTGGCGGCGGCGTCGGACCCGGCCAGCGCGTCGTCGCTGAGGTGGACGCCTTCGGTGGCGCCGATCTGCAGGGACTTCTTCACCGCGTTGACGGCACCGGCGGGACCCATGCTCAGGGCAATGACCTTGTTGCCGGCGGCTTCCCCGCCGCGGGCCTCGATCAGCTGCAGTGCGGCTTCCAGGGCGTACTCATCCAGTTCGGACAGGATGCTCTCGGAGCGGTCCGTGGTGTTCCCCTCGCCGGTGAGGTGCCGGTCGAACTGGGCGTCAGGGACGTGCTTGACCAGCACGATGATCTTCAATGTCTCTTCCACTGTGTTTACAGCAGCCTTCCATGCGGGTGGACAGCCAGCCGGGTGGGGTCGTGGCCACGGAGCGCCCGGGGGCGCCGGGTTGCTCCTAGCTAACCATATCGGGGGTGTGCGGGCACGGCTGGGTTAAGGCCTGTGTCAGGACCGCGCTGAGCAGCCGGGCGCGCGGCATGGCGAAGGCCGGACGGCACCTTATGGTGCCGCCCGGCCTCCGGATGGTAGCGCTGCGTACTGGCCCTATTGCTCGGCGGCCGCGCCGAGGGTCACGTTCAGCTGCTGTTCCCTGCCGTCGCGGACGACGGTGACCTTGACCGTAGCCCCGGCGGGCTGCTCGCGCACGGCGGCCGTCAGCTGGTTCGGGTCGCTGATGGCAAGGTCCTGGAACTTCGTCACGACGTCGCCGACCTTGACGCCGGCCTTGTCCGCCGCGGAGCCGGACTCGACGGTCGCGACCTCTGCCCCGATGGAGAAGCCGGAGGCCGAGGAACTCGCGGTCTTCTGCTTCACGCTCACGCCGAACTGGCCGTGGGTGGCCTTGCCCGTGCTGATGATCTCCTGGGCGACGCGCTTGGCGTGGTTGATCGGGATGCTGAAGCCAACGCCGATGTTGCCGCTGCTGGCGGAGTCGCCGCCGGCGGAGGCGATCGCGACGTTCACGCCGATGATCTCACCCTTGGTGTTGACCAGGGCACCGCCGGAGTTGCCCGGGTTGATGGCGGCATCGGTCTGGATCACGTTGATCGAGATGCTTCCCTGGTTGGTGGTGCTTTGGCCCTGCCCGCCGTCCGGCGGGGCGAACTGGAAGCCCTGGTCGCCGCCCTGTGAGTCGTCCGCGCCTTCCTTGGGCGCGGCCGAGGAGGCAACGCTGATGGTGCGGTTCAGCGTCGACACGATGCCGTCGGTCACGGTTCCGGTAAGGCCAAGGGGCGAGCCGATCGCGACGGCGGTGTCGCCGACGTTCAGCTTGCCGGAGTCGCCCAGGACGGCCGGGACGAGCCCGGAGGCGTTCTGGATCTTCACGACGGCGAGGTCGGACAGCGGATCCGTCCCGACGATCTCGGCACTGTAGACCTTGCCGTCACTCATGCGGACTTCGATTGCGGCGTTGGCCGCCGTGCCGTCGAGCGTAACGACGTGCGTGTTCGTGAGGACATGGCCTTCACCGTCCAGGATGATGCCGGAGCCCGTGCCGCCCTCACTGCCGCTCGAGGCCTTGATGGTCACGACACTGGGGGTGGCCTTCACGGCAGCCGCGGTGATGGCGTTCACGTCTTCCCGGTTGTTCACGATGACCGGGCCCGCCTGGCTGCTGCTGCCGGACCCGGTGGACGTGATGGCCGGGTCCTCCAGCAACTGTGTGGCGCCTGCGACCACACCGCCGCCGACCAGGCCTGCGGCGAGGATGCTGGCCACCAGGGTGGGAACACCGAAGGCGGCCTTGCGCTTCGGGGCGTGGGCCGGGTTGGACGCATACGGCGACCCGGGCTGGTTGCCCCCATAGCCGCCCTGCTGTTGCTGGCCGTAGGGGCTCTGGGCGTACTGCGGGTTGCCGTGCTGGTCCCGCATCTGCTGGGGCTGGCCAAAGGCGGAGTTGCCGGCTGGCTGGCCGTATCCGGGGTTGGGCTGCCCGTAGGACGGCTGGTGCTGCGGGTAGACCGGCTGCGGGGGGTTGTCCGCGGCCCGGTCCAGCCGGAGCGTCGGGTTCCCGGGTGCTGAGTCCGGCGCGGGGGCAGCCTGCGGGTGCCCCGGAGCGCCCTCGTTCGGCGTGCCCGGCTCCCGGTTCTCTGGTGACGCGCCCTGCGCTGGGTTCTCAGTCATAAGACTTCCTTTCATCCTCGTCTGTATTAACTATGGACGATCTCACTGATACTAGAGCGCGCGTTTGCTGGGAGATTGCTGGACGCCGGGCAGCGTTGTCCGGCGGTGCCGTGACCGGTTCAGCGCTTTTCGCTGGTGGCATATTCCCCCCGGTGGACGGCCTATTGGGTGCACCATAGAATCAAATGGAATCGCCACAGCGACCTGCGGCTTTACATTGCGTGGGGGCGCTGCTGCATTCTGTGACGACCGGTTCGGCCTGAACTGGTCGCAGAAGTGCTGAAGGGTTGCACATGCGGTCTACCTATAAACGTCTCCTCGCCGTTCTTGGCGTCGTCGGACTGCTGGCGCTTCCCGCCGCTCCGGCCCTCGCCGAAGATCCGGTGACGCTCGACCCCGTCACGAAGGTCGTGGACTCCGCGGGGGTCCTGGGCGACCGGAGGGGCGAAGTCGAACAGGCCATCAAGCAGCTCGGTGCCGACCATGCGATGACCTACCACGTGGTCTACGTGAAGAAATTCGAGAACCCCACCGACCGGTATGCCTGGGCCACTGAGGTGGCGGACACGGCCAGCCTCGGCGCCAATGCCATGCTGCTGACGGTTGCCACCGACACGCGCCAGTACCTGTTGAGCAAGCCGTCCAACAGCAAGATCACTGATGCCCAGCGCGACACCATCGTGACCAGTGCGGTTGACCCGAACCTGCGCGACGGTAATTACGCCCAGGCCGCCATCGACAGCGCCGCAGCAATCGGCGATGCCGCCAGCGGAGGCAAGGGCACCGTCCCGTCCGAGGGAGGCGGCGCCGGCAGCGCCGTGCTCGTGGGCGTGGGCGTCGTTGCCGCAGGCGGAGCGGGCGCCTACCTGTACCTCCGCAACCGCCGGAAGAAAGCTGCTGCGGGGGCGCAGGCAGGCTACGGGCCGCAGGGCGCCGAACTGGATCCGCTGGCCGGGCTCACCGTCGAGGAACTGCGCCGCAAGAGCGGCTCACTCCTGATTGAGGCCGACGACGCGATCAAGTCCAGCGAGCAGGAGCTCGGCTTCGCGCAGGCGCAGTACGGCGACGCCGCCGTCGGGAACTTCACGAAGGCCCTGGAGGATGCCAAGGGCCACATGTCCGAGTCGTTCAAGCTGCAGCAGCAGCTCGATGACCACATCCCCGATACCGAAGAACAGCAGCGGACCTGGCTCGGTGAGATCATCCGCCGATCCGAGGCCGCACTGGCCTCCCTGCAGGAGCAGAAGGCCGACTTCGATTCACTGCGCGAGCTGGAAAAGAATGCCCCGCAGGCACTGGCCGCGGTCAGTGCCGGCGCGAGTGAGGCGGAAGCCAAAATTGCCAGCGCCGAGCGTTCCCTCGCCGAGCTGCGCGCCAAGTACGCCGAGAGCGCCCTGGTGCAGGTCGGCGACAACATCAACCAGGCCAAGGAACGCCTCGCTTTCGTGCAGAACGCCTCCGTCACGGCGCAGGAGAAGCTCAGTGCCGGCGAAGGAAGCCTGGCCGCCGTCGCCGTCCGCGCGGCGGAGGAAAGCCTGCACCAGACAAACGTGCTGATCGGCGCCATCGCCAAGGTCGCCGGAAGCCTTGACGAGGCCCGCAGCGGACTGGAGTCCGCCGTCGTGGACACCTCCCAGGACCTGGCCCAGGCCAGGGCCCTGATCCAGTCCGGGGCGCACCCCGAACTCGCCGGACCGGTCGCCTCGGTGGAAGCCGCCCTGGCGCAGGTCAAAACCGAAATCCAGGGCGGCAAGATCGATCCGATCGCCACCCTGGAGCGGGTCGAGACGGCGCACCAATCGCTGGACGGGGCCCTCTCCGGCATCCGCGACCAGCAGGAGCAGACCCGCCGTGCGCAGGCCTCCCTGCAGCAGAGCATCATGTCCGCGCAGGCGCAGATCAGCGCGACCTCGGACTACATCACCGCCCGCCGCGGCGGCGTGGGCACCGAGGCGCGGACCCGTTTGGCGGAAGCCCAGCGGAACCTCGACTACGCCTTGTCCATTTCGCGCACCGATCCCGTCACCGCCCTGCAGTACGCCCAGCAGGCGCACTCGCTCGCAGCGCAGGCGGCGCAGCTGGCCCAGTCCGACGTCGACCACTTCGGCGGCTACGCCAACCAGGGCTACGGCCGCGGCGGGATGTTCGGCGGCGGCGGAGGCGGCGGCCTGGGCGGCGCCATCCTGGGTGGCATCCTGATCAACTCCATCCTGCACGGCGGCGGTGGAGGCGGGGGCTGGGG
>Ga0247818_10002643_pt1 | contig 11572 bp, 9 predicted proteins | sample 13C_Glucose_Day1_FD_192424 | JGI IMG/M metagenome (GOLD analysis project Ga0247818, IMG submission 192424) | Soil microbial communities from agricultural site in Penn Yan, New York, United States - 13C_Glucose_Day1 | ecosystem: Environmental > Terrestrial > Soil > Agricultural land | place: USA...
GTGGAGTGCTTGTCGGCCGTCGGGCGGGACAGGGACGAGAAGTCCATGCGCTCGCCGGAGGCGATCATCGCGGCCGTCCAGCGGGCGATCTCACGGCGGTTCATGCCGTTGAGCAGGATCGCCATGGCGAGCGCGGACATCTGCTCGTCGGCGACCTCCCCGCGGGTGTACGCGTCGATGACCCAGTCGATCTGCTCGTCGCTGAGCTCACCGCGGTCCCGCTTGGTGCGGATGACGGAGATGGCGTCCATGGCCATGGCTTTGCTTCCTTCCGAGGGTTCCAGAAGTCGTACGGCCCCTCCGAACCGGCCGCGTGGGCGACTCGGAGGGGCCGTACGGGAATTACTTGCGCAGGTGACCCGGGCCGAAGGCCTGGGGCAGCATCTCCGACAGCGGCAGGATGCCCGCCGGGGTCTCCAGCAGGAGCTCCGGGCCGCCGAACTCGAAGAGCAGCTGACGGCAGCGGCCGCACGGCACGAGGACGTCGCCCTTGCCGTCCACGCACGTGAAGTGCGTCAGCCTGCCGCCCCCCGTGTTCTGCAGCTCCGAGACCAGTCCGCACTCGGCGCACAGCGCGAGCCCGTACGAGGCGTTCTCGACGTTGCAGCCGGTGACGGTGCGGCCGTCGTCGACCAGGGCGGCCACGCCGACCGGGAAACCGGAGTACGGGGCGTAGGCGCGGGACATGGCGTCCCGGGCCGCCGCGCGCAGTTTGTCCCAGTCGACGTCGTGGGAGGCGGCCGGCGTCACTTGCCCTGGCCCTTCTTGTACGGCAGGCCGTCCGCCTTCGGCATCCGCAGGCGTTGCGCGGACAAGGTGAGGACGATGAGCGTGACGACGTACGGCGTGGCGGAGACGACCTGGTTGGGCACCTCGTTGGTGGTGGCGTACCAGGTGTACACCAGGGCGCCGACCACCGCGGTGATCATCGACGGGGCGTACTTCTTGCGGACCACCAGCCAGATCGCGCCGATGATCAGCAGGAGCGCGCCGAGCAGCAGCAGGGCGTGGACGTTGGTGGAACCGCCGCGCAGGTTGAGGCTGTCGGTGTAGCCGAACAGGCCGGCGCCCAGGGCGAGGCCGCCCGGCATCCAGTTGCCGAAGATCATCGCGGCGAGGCCGATGTAGCCGCGGCCGCTGACCTGGCCCTCCAGGTAGAAGGGGTTGGCCACGATGGAGAGGAAGACGCCACCGAGACCGGCCAGGCCACCGGAGATGATCACGGCGATGTACTTGTACTTGTAGACGTTCACGCCCAGGGATTCGGCCGCGACCGGGTTCTCACCGCAGGAGCGCAGGCGCAGGCCGAAGGCGGTGCGCCACAGGATCCACCAGGTGCCGGGGATGAGCGCCACGGCGATCAGGGTCAGCCACGAGACATTGGTGACGAGACCGCCGAGCAGACCGGCGATGTCCGAGATGAAGAACCAGCCGTTGTTGTTCAGGTCCCGCAGGCCGTCGGACAGGCCCGGCACGGTGAAGTGGCCGAGGGAGTCGACCGCCGGGGACTGCTTGGCGGAGCCGCCCGCGTGGCCCACGAAGGCGAGGGGCGCGAGGTAGCGGGTGATGCCGAGGGCGAGGATGTTGATCGCCACACCGGAGACGATGTGGTTGACGCGGAAGGTGACGGTGGCGATGGCGTGCAGGATGCCGCCGATGCAGCCGCCGAGGATGCCGACGACGACACCGGTCCACGGGCCCCACTGGAAGCCGGCCCAGGCACCGAACCAGGTGCCGAGGATCATCATGCCCTCGAGGCCGATGTTGACGACGCCGGCCCGCTCGGCCCACAGACCGCCGAGACCGGCGAGGCCGATCGGCACGGCGAGCTGGAGCGCGGTGGACATCTGGCTGACGTTGGTGATGCCGTCGGCGCCGGTGATGATGCGGACGATCGAGGTCAGCGCCAGGGCTCCGGCGATGACCAGCAGCAGGACCTGCCACGACAGGCGGCGGCCGGTCGGCGCCGCGGGCTGCAGCGTGGGCTGGTTGACGTCGACCGCTGAGGTCTGCGGGGTGGTCATCGGCCGGCCACCTCCTTCTTGTTGTTGTCGGCGCCGAGGACGTGACCGGCTGCCAGTTCCGCGCCGACGCGGCGCTGCTGGCGGCGCAGGCCCCATTCGCGTACGGCCTCGTAGGAGACGACGACCGAGAGCACGATCAGGCCCTGCATGATGACCGCGATCTCCTTGTCGTAGCCGTGGAAGTCCAGCTCGGGCGATGCCTTGTCGAGCCAGGCCCACAGCAGGGCGGCGAACGCGATGCCGACGGGGCTGTTACGGCCGAGCAGGGCGATGCCGATGCCGAGGAAGCCGATGCCGGTGGGGAAGTTGAGGCTGTAGGTGTGGGTGTCGCCGAGCAGGATCGGCAGACCGGCCATGCCGGCGATGCCGCCGGAGAGCAGCATGGCGGTGAGCACCATCCGCTTGGGGTCGACGCCGCTGGCCGCGGCGGCGGTCTCGGAGGCACCGGAGGCGCGCAGGTCGAAGCCGAAGCGGGTGCGGTTGAGGACGACCCAGTAGGCGATGCCGAGCAGCACGGCGAGGAAGACCAGGCCGTAGATCTCGCCGGCGTCGCCCATGCTGATGCCGGAGACCCAGCCGGACTCGTGCATCTCTCCGGTGGTGTTGTTGTTGCCGACCTTGACGCCGAAGACGTTCGGCAGCCACAGGTAGGCGATGACGGAGGTGGCGATCGCGTTCAGCATGATCGTCGCGACGACCTCGCTGACGCCGCGGGTGACCTTCAGGATGCCGGCGATGCCGGACCAGAACGCGCCGGTGCAGACGGCGGTGAGGATCAGCAGCGGGACCTGGAGGACGGCCGGCAGGTTCGCGTGGGCGCCGACGACGGCGGCCATCATGGCGGCGAGCTGGTACTGGCCGTCGACACCGATGTTGAACAGGTTCATCCGGAAGCCGATGGCCACCGCGAGGGCCGCGATGTAGTACAGCGAGGCCTGATTGATGATCAGCACCTGGATGTCGGAGTAGCCGAGCTGCTCGAACATCAGGGCGTACGGCTCGACCGGGCTCTTGCCCGAGGCGAGCAGCACGATCGCGCTGAGCACGAAGGCCACGGCGAGCGCGATGACCGGTCCGGCCACCGCGAGGAGCACGCGCTCCTTGTCGAACTTCTTCATCAGCGGGCCTCGTCTTCGCCGGACTCGGGGGACTTGCTCAGGTCGGGAGTCTCGGGGGTCGTGTCGTCGTGCTCGAGGTGTCCGGTCGCGGCACCCGTCATCGCCGAGCCCAGTTCCTCCGGCGTGACGGTGGCCGGGTCGGCGTCCGCGACCAGCTTGCCGTTGTAGATCACGCGAAGGGTGTCGGACAGGCCGATCAGCTCGTCCAGGTCGGCGGAGATCAGCAGCACGGCCAGACCCTCGCGGCGGGCCTCGCGGATGTGGTCCCAGATGGCGGCCTGCGCGCCGACGTCCACACCGCGGGTGGGGTGCGCGGCGATCAGGAAGCGCGGGTTGGAGCTCATCTCACGGCCGACGATCAGCTTCTGCTGGTTGCCGCCGGACAGGGAGGCGGCCGTGACGTCGATGCCGGGCGTGCGGACGTCGTACGCCTCGACGATGCGGCGGGTGTCGTCCTGCGCGGCCTTCGGGTTCAGCCATACGCCCTTGGCGTTGGGCTTCTCGGTGACGTGGCCGAGGATGCGGTTCTCCCAGAGGGGGGCCTCCAGGAGCAGGCCGTGGCGGTGCCGGTCCTCGGGGATGTAGCCGATGCCCTGCTCGCGGCGCCTGCGGGTGGACCAGCCGGTGATCTCCTCGTCGATGAGGCTGATCGTGCCGGAGTCGGCGCCCTTGAGGCCGATGAGGGCGTCGACCAGTTCGGTCTGGCCGTTGCCCTCGACGCCGGCGATGCCCAGGACCTCGCCCGCGTGGATGGTGAAGGTGATGTCGTCCAGCAGGGCCTTGCCGCCGACTGCCTCCAGGCGCAGCTTGTCGACGGTGATGACCGGGCGGTCGGTGACCGTGGACTCGGCGGTCTCCGGCGTCGGCAGCTCGCTGCCGACCAACCTCACGGCGAGCTGACGGGGCGTCGTCTCGGCTGGGACGGCGGTGCCGACCGTGGTGCCGCGGCGGATGACGGTGATCTCGTCGGCGACGGAGAGCACCTCGCCCAGCTTGTGGGAGATGAAGATGACCGACAGGCCCTCGGCCTTGAGCTCGCGCAGGTTGTCGAAGAGCGCGTCGACCTCCTGCGGCACCAGGACGGCCGTCGGCTCGTCGAGGATCAGCGTGGTGGCGCCGCGGTAGAGGACCTTGAGGATCTCCACGCGCTGGCGGGCGGCGACGCCGAGCTCCTCGACCAGGCGGTCGGGCTCCACGCCGAGGCCGTAGCGCTCGGAGATCTCCTTGATCTTGCGGCGGGCCTTGGCGCCGATGCCGTAGAGCTTCTCGCTGCCGAGGACGACGTTCTCGAGGACGGTGAGGTTGTCCGCGAGCATGAAGTGCTGGTGGACCATGCCGATGCCGCGGACGATGGCGTCGGCCGGCGACGAGAAGGTGACCTGTCGGCCGTCGATCGCGATGGTGCCCTCGTCCGGCTTCTGCATGCCGTAGAGGATCTTCATCAGCGTCGACTTGCCGGCGCCGTTCTCGCCGACGAGGGCATGGACGGTGCCCTTGCGGACGGTGAGGTGGATGTCGTGGTTGGCCACGACGCCGGGGAAACGCTTGGTGATCCCGGCGAGCTCGACGGCGGTCACCGATTCGTTGACCGCCGCGCCGGCCGGAGGGCTGCTGGACGCGTTGATGGCGCACTCTCCTGGAGACGGGGGCCGTCTACGCGCGTAGCGCCCCTATGGCCTGAAAGGGGTCGACGCACCGCGAACAACGGGGTACGGGGAAAACCTCGGAAGGCCTCCCCGTACCCCGTCGAGCGGACGTAACCCCGGGGTTACCGCTGCTCAGGGTGTTACTGCAATCAGCTGGTCTTGACCTTGATCTCGCCGCTGATGATCTTCTCCTTGGCCGTCTTGATGGCGTTCTGGACCTCGGCGTCGTCCGCGAACTTCGGGTTGGAGTTCGACAGGCTCACCTCGCCGGACTTCAGATCGCCACGAACGATACCGGTCTCGGGCTTGCCGTCCTCGACCGACTTCGCCAGGTTGTAGACCGCCTTGGCGACGTCCTTCATCGCCGAGGTCAGGATGGAGTCCTTGTACTTGGCAAGGGCTTCCTGCGTGTACTGGTCGGAGTCGACACCGATGGCCCACACCTTGTTGGCGGCGGCGGCCTCGATGACACCCTGACCGGACAGACCGGCGGCGGCGTAGACGACGTCGGCCTTCTTCTCGATCTGGCCCTCGGCGGCCGACTTGCCCTTGTCGGGGCTGGAGAAGCCGCCCTCCTCCGCGGTCTGCGTGAGGTACTGGGTCAGGACCTTGGCCTGCGGGTTGGTGTCCTTGACGCCCTGCTCGAAGCCGGCCTGGAACTTGTGGATCAGCGGGATGTCCACGCCGCCCACGAAGCCGACCGTGTTCGTCTTGGTGCTCTTGGCGGCGGCGACACCGGCCAGGTACGAGGCCTGCTCCTCGGAGAAGACCAGGTCGGCGACGTTCTTCGACTCGACGGTGGAGTCGTCGACGATGCCGAAGGTGGTGTCCGGGAACTTCTCCGCGGCGCCCTTGACGGCGGCGGCGTACGCGTAGCCGACACCGATGACCGGGTTGTAACCCTGCTTGGCCAGCGACACCAGTCGCTGCTCCTTGTCGGCGTCCGTCTCGCCCTCGGTGGGCTCGACGTCCTGCGTCGCGTACCCGAACTCCTTCTTCGCCTGCTCCAGACCCGCGAACGCGGCGTCGTTGAAGGACTGGTCGCCCTTGCCGCCGACGTCGTACGCGATGGCGAGACCCTTGTCGCCGCCCTTCGAGTCCGAGGAGGACGCCTCGGTCGAGGTGCCGCCGCAGGCGGAGAGCGCGAGGGCCAGAGAGGCGGTCGCTGCGCCTGCGACCGTGATCCGGGAAATCCGGCGCATGTGTGGTGACTCCTGTCGGTACTGGCGGGGCCGGGGAAGTGCCTGCACTTCCTCGGGGTCGCCCAGCGCCGGACGGTACAGCTCGGGACGGCTTCACAGCTACGGCGCTGGCTTTCGCCGCAGAGTAACGCGCGTAGACCTCCCAGGAAACCCCTTCTGTACACCTTGTTATCCCCCCGTGGCCAACTCCACTCACGGCCTTGACCAAGGGCTTGCCGGCAGCAAAGCGCACAGGGCGGCCGGTGATCCACGCCGACCTGGGAAAAGCCGAGCGGGCGGGCATCTGCTCGGATGCCCGCCCGCCCTTCTGCGCTGTGACCGCGACTACTCGGTCTTGACCTTGATGGAGCCGTCGATGATGCCTTCCTTGGCCTTCGCCACGGCGTCGGTCAGGCCCGCGATCTTCGCGAACTCCGGGTTCGACTCGGACAGGCCCACACCGTTGACCTTCAGGTCGAAGGTCTGGACGCCGGTCAGCGGCTTGCCGTCCTCGACGGACTTGGCCAGCGTGAAGACCGCGCCGCCGACGTCCTTGAGGGCGGAGGTCAGGATGGAGTTCTTGTAGTTGGCGAGCGCCGCCTGCTTGAACTGGTCGGAGTCGACGCCGATCGCCCAGACCTTGGCCTTCGACGCGGCCTCGATCACCCCCTGACCGGAGAGACCGGCGGCGGCGTACTCGACGTCGGAGCCCTTCTCGATCTGGCCCTCGGCGGCGGCCTTGCCCTTGTCGGGGCTGGAGAAGCCGCCCTCCTCCGCGGTCTGCGTCAGGTACTGCGACAGGACCTTGACCTTGGGGTTGGTGTCCTGGACGCCCTGCTTGTAGCCGGCCTCGAACTTGTGGATCAGCGGAACGTCCACACCGCCGACGAAGCCGACGATGTTGCTCTTGGTGGCCTTGGCGGCCGCGACACCGGCGAGGTAGGAGGCCTCCTGCTCGGCGAAGACGAGGGAGGCGACGTTCTCGCCCTCGACGACGGAGTCGACGATGCCGAAGGTGGTCTTCGGGTACTTCTTCGCCACGGCCTCCATCGCGGGGCCGTAGGCGAAGCCGACGCCGATCACCGGGTTGTAGCCCTGCTTGGCGAGGGAGGACAGCCGCTGCTCCTTGTCGGCGTCCGTCTCGCCCTCGGTGGGCTCGATGTCGGCCGTCTTGTAGCCGAACTCCTTCTGGGCCTTCTGCAGGCCGGCGTACGCGGCGTCGTTGAAGGACTGGTCGCCCTTGCCGCCGATGTCGTACGCGATGGCGAGACCCTTGGTGTCTCCGCTGCCGTCGCTGCCGCTGTCGCTGTCGCTGCTGGTACCACCGCACGCCGTGGCGGCGAGCGCGATCGACGCGACCCCCACCGCGACACGGGTCAGTTTGGATGTCCGACGCATCGTGAAGTCCCCATTCTCCAAGCCCCGCAGTGGGTGCTGAGTTCGGCGCACATTAACGCGCGTAGACACTCCTGGGAACGGGGTTTCGTCCTGCCGTTATCCATTCGTGCCGATGGCCGGTTACGGCCTTGTGAACCACCGGATCGAAAGGCACGCATGGGGCGAACGCACCGGAGGAGCCTCCGCCCGGATGACACACAGGACCGCCGGCCATGCGGCCAGACTCCCCCCGGCGTGCGCCGCCCGCAACCGGAACTGCTCCGGGAGTGCGACGCCCTGCCGGGCAGGTGGCCGGCGGCTGCCGCACCCCTGGGCGGAGCCCGGGTCGCTTCGGCTAGCCGACGGCGTCGAGGAGCGCCGCCGCGGTGAAGAGCTCCACCCCGGCCGTGATGGCCGACTCGTCGACGTCGAAGTCGCCCTGGTGCAGATCACGGCCGACCCGGTCGCCCGGCACGCGGACGCCGAGGCGGGCCATGGCGCCCGGGACGTGCTCCAGGTACCAGGAGAAGTCCTCGCCGCCCAGGCTCTGCTCGGTGCTCTCGACGGAGTCGGCGCCCCGGCGGACCGTCATCGCCTCGTGCAGCAGCTCGGTCGCGGCCGGGTCGTTGACCACGGGCGGGACACCGCGGATGTAGTTGATCTCGGACTTGGCGCGGTGCAGATTGGCGACCTCGTCGATCGCGGCGACCACGAGGTCCGGCGCCTGCCGCCAGGTGTCGAGGTCCAGGCAGCGCACGGTCCCGGAGAGCTCGGCGTGCTGCGGGATGACGTTGGGCGCGTGGCCGGAGTCGATGCGCCCCCAGGTCACGGCGAGGCCGCTGCGGGCGTCGGTGCGCCGGGCGGCCAGCGCGGGCACGTCGGTGACGACCCGGGCGGCGGCGGTGACGAGATCGGTCGTCAGATGGGGGCGGGCGGTGTGCCCGCCGGGACCGTCGAGGGAGATTTCCAGCCGGTCGCAGGCCGAGGTGATCGCGCCCTGCCGCAGGCCGATCTTCCCGGCGTCCACCTTGGGGTCGCAGTGCACGGCGAGGATCCGGCCCACTCCGTCGAGCACCCCGCACTCGACGACGTCGGCGGCGCCGCCGGGGAGCACCTCCTCGGCGGGCTGGAAGATCAGCCGGACGGGCCGGGGCAGCTCGCCGCGGCTCAGCAGGTCGGCCAGGACCAGGCCGGCGCCGAGGACCACGGCCGTGTGGACGTCGTGGCCGCAGGCGTGTGCCCGGTCCGGCACCGTCGAGCGGTACGAGCACTCACTCTTCGTGTCCGGGATGGGCAGGGCGTCGATGTCGGCGCGCAGGGCGAGCATGGGCCGCCCGCCGTCGAACTCGCCGATGTCGCAGATGAGCCCGGTTCCGATGGCGAGCACACGCGGCTTCAGACCGGCCTTCTCCAGGCGTGCCTTGATCGCGGCGGTCGTACGGAACTCCTGGTTGCCGAGCTCGGGGTGCATGTGCAAGTCGCGCCGGAACTCGATGAGTTCGGCACGGAGCGCCTCCGGCAGGGCGCCGGGGAGGAACGCTTCCCCTGGTTGATCGGCCTCGGACTCTGGGGACATCAGTTGGTTCACCCTCTGAAGGGTAGGACGCCGAGGTGGCCAACTGACCCTCGATCAACAAAAGTTCAACCCGTTTGGGGAAGAAAATCTGGCCGCCCGACGCATAGGTATCGGTTTGGGTGGGTAAACTCGCCCGGCTTTCCGTCGAGTCGATCATGAAATCGACGGAGAGTGACGATGCCGACCCTCCACACTCCACGGATACCACGCCACGGACAGAACCGTCGGTTGTGTTCACCTGTCGGGATCGAATACCCCCGGTGAACTCCCGGACGCCCGTCCGTCGGCCGCACTAGGGTGCGGCCCGTGACCGCCGAGTACCCCACGCACTCCGAGTACGCCGACTTCCTCGAGGCCACCCGTGTCTCGTACGACGCCATCGCCTCCGCCTACGCGGACCGTTTCTCCGACTGGCCGGCCGACAGCAGTCCGCTGGACCGGTCCCTGATCAGCGCCTTTGCCGAGCTGGCCCGCGAGCACGCGCCGGCGCCCGTCGCCGATCTGGGCAGCGGGCCCGGCTCGGTGACCGCGCATCTGCATGCGCTGGGCACGCCGGTCTTCGGTGTGGATCTGTCGCCCCGGATGGTGGCGCTGGCCCGGCGCACCCATCCCGAACTCCGGTTCCACGTGGGTTCGATGACCGCGCTGGACCTGCCGGACGAGACGCTGGGCGGGATCCTCGCGCTGTACTCGCTCATCCATGTCCCCGACGACCACCTGCCGGCGACGTTCGCCGAGTTCCACCGGGTCCTGCGGCCCGGCGCCCCGATGCTGCTGGCGTTCCAGTCCGGCGACTCCGAGGACCGGCTGCACCTGAGCGAGCGCTTCGGGCAGGAGATCGCGCTGGACTACCACTGGCGCACCCCGGACCACGTCATCGCACACCTGCTCGACGCGGGGCTGCGGCTGTACGCGCGGACCGTGCGGGAGCCGGACGGCGAGGAGAAGCGCCCGCGCGCCTTCCTCCTCGCCGAGAAGCCTCTTGCCGGAGGGCGCTGACGCACCCTCGGCACGGTCTCAGACCGCGCTGACCGCCGACAGCCGGTGCACGTCCCGGGCCGTTCCCGTCACTCCGGACAGGAAGCCCTGGGCGCGCGGGGAGGCGTTCTCCGTCAGCCAGGCCGGGTCGATGTCGCAGACCGCGACGCGTACGTCCGTGCCGGACAGGGCCAGCGGCAGGGTGTGCACCACGGTCGACGGGAAGCTCAGGATCGTGCGGCCTATGGGGCCGCGCCGGGCGATCAGCTCCAGCGGGAGGTCCGGGCGCACGATCTCCAGGCCGGTCTCCACCGCCAGCCGGTGCAGCTTCTCCGCGCTCTCGCGGCGGTGGGCGAAGTAGCGGGTGGCGCCGTGCGCCTTGGCCAGGGAGCGGACCGCCTCCAGATAGCTGTCGCCGTCGACCACGCCGGTCTCGACGAGGGACGTACCGACCATGTCCGCGCCCTTGGTGATGCGGGGCGGCCCGAAGCGGTCGCGGGTCCAGGCGAAGGTGTTGGCGGTGACCGTCACGCCCTCGGGCGTCGTGTCCATCGGCATCGAGGAGAAGATCTCGACGTGCCGGTGCTCGCTCGGCGTGAGGCGCTTGCGGGCGACGGAGGAGACGGGCGCGAAGACCAGGTCGCGGGGGCCGGGCCGGCCGCCCTTGCGGTGCCAGCGCACCAGCCGCTCACCGCGGGCGAGCTGGGTGACGAACTCCATGGTCGCGGTGCCGTCGTCGACGACGACGAGGTCGCGGGCCTTGGTGATCGTCAGCAGGAGCTGTACGTAGCGGGAGAACGGGTCGCCGAGAACCACCCGGTCGGCCCTGCGCAGCAGGCCCGTGAGGCCGCCGATGGTGTGGAATGGCGCTGTCGCACCGCCCCGCGCCTCCTCCCAGCGCACCTCGTGCCCGTCCTCGCGCGCCAGTTCGGCCATCCGGCGCAGCTGGCCGCGGGTCATGGGGTCGATCGGGGAGAGGACGACGAGGGTGAGTCCCGCGCCGAGGGCGTGCTCGCGGGCGTGCGCCCACTCCAGCACGTTGAGGAGCTGTACCGGGCTCTCGACGAAGGCGAGAGTGTGGGGGCCGGTGTTCCCGGCTCGGGGGCTCATCGACGTACGACCTACCCGTCGTAAGGCGCTCATGCGGCGCTCGTATTCACTCGTGTGGACGGAGCACTGGGGGGCGCCGAGTCCGAGCGCCCGCTGCGGGGCACTCGGACTCGGTGCACTATGGGATCTCGGTTTGTTCGGGTCAGACCTGAACCGGCTCGCCCGCGGCCGCGGCGATCTCGGCCTCGGCGACCACACCGGCGACGCGGCGCAGCTTCTTCATCGGGCCGAGCTCGGAGTCGTAGACCTTCTTGACGCCGTCGCCGAGGGACTCCTCGATGGTGCGGATGTCGCGGACGAGGCGGGTCAGGCCCTGCGGCTCGACCGAGGCGGCCTGGTCCGAACCCCACATGGCGCGGTCCAGGGTGATGTGGCGCTCGACGAAGGTCGCCCCGAGCGCGACCGCGGCGAGGGTGGTCTGCAGGCCCGTCTCGTGGCCGGAGTAGCCGATCGGGACGTTCGGGAACTCCTTCTCCAGCGTGTTGATGGCGCGGAGGTTCAGCTCCTCGGCCTTCGCCGGGTAGGTGGAGGTGGCGTGGCACATGAGGATGTTGTCCGAGCC
>Ga0247818_10002646_pt1 | contig 11565 bp, 8 predicted proteins | sample 13C_Glucose_Day1_FD_192424 | JGI IMG/M metagenome (GOLD analysis project Ga0247818, IMG submission 192424) | Soil microbial communities from agricultural site in Penn Yan, New York, United States - 13C_Glucose_Day1 | ecosystem: Environmental > Terrestrial > Soil > Agricultural land | place: USA...
TTCTACGGCAAGATCCAGGCGCTGCACAGCGTCAACGTCGAGATCAACCAGGGCGAGATCGTCACCCTGATCGGCGCCAACGGCGCCGGCAAGTCCACCTTGCTGATGACCCTGTGCGGCTCGCCCCAGGCGAGCAGCGGCAGCATCAAGTACCTGGGCGAGGAACTGGTCGGCCAGCCGTCCTCGCACATCATGCGCAAGAGCATCGCGGTGGTGCCGGAAGGCCGCCGTGTGTTCGCCCGCCTGACCGTCGAGGAAAACCTGGCCATGGGTGGCTTCTTCACCAACAAGGGCGACTACCAGGAGCAGTTGGACAAGGTCCTGCAGTTGTTCCCGCGCCTGAAGGAGCGTTACATCCAGCGTGGCGGCACCATGTCCGGTGGCGAGCAGCAGATGCTGGCCATCGGCCGGGCACTGATGAGCAAGCCCAAGCTGCTGTTGCTGGACGAACCATCGCTGGGCCTTGCGCCGATCATCATCCAGCAGATCTTCGACATCATCGAACAGCTGCGCCGCGATGGCGTGACCGTGTTCCTGGTGGAGCAGAACGCCAACCAGGCACTGAAGGTCGCCGATCGGGCGTATGTGCTGGAGAACGGCAAGGTGGTGATGCAGGGTACCGGTGAAGCATTGCTGACCGACCCGAAGGTACGCGATGCGTACCTCGGGGGTTGAATGATCAAAGGGCCTTCGGGCCCTTTTTTCTTGCGCCGCGATGAGGCTGTGCCTCTTGTAGAGGCCCGGCAGGCTCGGTAACGTGACCGGCACTTTTTGCCCGAACACCGGAGCCCGCCTGATGCGCCTCACCCCTTCCCTGCTGCTCACTGCCCTGCTGCCGCTGTTCGCAGGCTGCCAGATGCTGGCCGAAAAACCGGTCGACCCGAACCTGGGCACTACCCGCCTGCAAGGCGAACTGAGCGCGGCCGGCGGCCATCTGCTGTTCAAACCCTGTAACGAAAGCCGCCGCTTCATCGTCAACGATGCTGCTGGCACCGGCATCCTGCAAGAGGCCGCGACCCTGGCCGACGACGCCGGTGACAAGCTGTTCGCCGATGTCCGTGCGCGCATGGCCGGCAGCAAGCAGGCAGGCAGCGACGGCCAGCTCGACGTGACCCGCCTGTACCGCCTCGACACCTCCGAATACCGTGGCTGCGAAGACCCCAACTTCAAGCAGTTGACCCTCCGCGCCGGCGGCCACGAGCCGGACTGGGACATCAAGGCCAGCGGCAAGGGCATGGTGCTCAACCGCATCGGCCAGGAGCCGTTGCCATTGCCTTACCTGGAAGAAGCGCTGCCCGGCGGCGGCCTGAGCCTGTCCAGCGAGGCCAACGGCCAGCGTGTCGAACTGTGGGTCGCGCCACAGCGCTGCGTCGACGGCGCCACCGGCGCCATCCGCCACCTCAAGGCCGAGCTGCGCATCGACGGCAAGACCCTGCAAGGCTGCGCCTACTACGGCGGCGCCCGCGACCTCTGATCACCGGGTGCTTTTATCCTGCCAGTCGGGGCGGCTAACAGCTTATACTTGGCGGTTTGTGTAAAGCCGCCGGCCGCCCATGGCCGGGATACTGGACCCTGCCATGCTACGAATCACCGAACTGAAGCTGCCCCTGGACCACTCCGACGACGAGCTGCGCGCCGCCATCGTCCAGCGCCTGGGCATCAGCGATGAGCAACTGCTCGGCTTCACCCTGTTCAAGCGCAGCTACGATGCGCGCAAGAAGAACAGCGAGCTGCTGTTCATCTACACCATCGACCTTAAAACCAGCAACGAAGACGAACTGCTGCGCCGCTTCGAAGGCGACGCCAAGATCGGCGTGGCCCCGGACGTCAGCTACAAGTTCGTCGGCCAGGCCCCGGCCGAGCTGCCTGAGCGCCCGGTCGTGGTCGGCTTCGGCCCCTGCGGCATCTTCGCCGGGCTGCTGCTGGCGCAGATGGGCTTCAAGCCGATCGTGCTCGAGCGCGGTAAAGAGGTGCGCCAGCGTACCAAGGACACCTGGGGCCTGTGGCGCAAGAGCGTGCTCAACCCCGAATCCAACGTACAGTTCGGCGAAGGCGGCGCCGGCACCTTCTCCGACGGCAAGCTGTACAGCCAGATCAAGGACCCGAACCACCACGGCCGCAAGGTGCTGGAAGAGTTCGTCAAGGCCGGTGCACCCGACGAGATCCTCTACATCAACAAGCCGCATATCGGTACCTTCCGCTTGACCAGCATGGTCGAGAAGATGCGCGAGGAAATCATCACCCTGGGCGGTGAGGTGCGCTTCGAGCAGAAGGTCACCGACCTGCTGGTGGATGGCGAGCAGCTCACGGGCGTGGTGCTGCAGAGCGGTGAACAGCTGCACTCGCGCCATGTGGTGCTGGCCCTGGGGCACAGCGCCCGCGACACCTTCCGCATGCTCCACGCCAAGGGTGTGTTCATGGAGGCCAAGCCGTTCTCGGTCGGTTTCCGCATCGAGCACCCGCAGTCGCTGATCGACAAGGCGCGCCTGGGCAAGTACGCCGGCCACCCGAAACTCGGCGCCGCCGACTACAAGCTGGTGCACCACGCCAAGAACGGCCGCTCGGTCTACAGCTTCTGCATGTGCCCGGGTGGTACCGTGGTCGCCGCCACCAGCGAGCCTGGCCGCGTGGTTACCAATGGCATGAGCCAGTACTCGCGCAATGAGCGCAACGCCAACTCCGGCATCGTCGTCGGTATCGACCCCGAGCGCGACTACCCGGGTGGGCCACTTGCCGGTATCGAGCTGCAGGAGCGCCTGGAAGCCCATGCCTACGTGATGGGCGGCAGTAACTACCAGGCACCGGCGCAGTTGGTCGGTGACTTCGTCGCCGGGCGCCCGTCCACCGCGCTGGGCAGCGTCGAGCCGTCGTACAAACCGGGCGTGACCCTGGGCGACCTGGCACCGAGCCTGCCGGACTTCGCCATCGAGGCAATCCGTGAAGCGCTGCCGGCCTTCGACCGCCAGATCAAGGGCTACAACCTGCACGATGCGGTGCTCACCGGCATCGAAACCCGCACCTCGTCGCCACTGCGCATCACGCGTGACGCCAGCTTCCAGAGCCTCAACCTCAAGGGCCTGTTCCCGGCAGGTGAAGGCGCAGGCTACGCGGGCGGCATCCTGTCCGCCGGCGTCGACGGGATTCGCATCGCCGAAGCGGTGGCACGGGATATCCTCGGGTTGAACGACTAACCCGATCGTCTTTCGCAGACAAAAAGAAACCCCGACACGGCCAAGCCGGTCGGGGTTTTCTTTTCAAGCGTGCTGTCAGTGAGTGACGCGGCTGGTGCCGTCGACAGTCATGATGCGTACACGCTCACCCACACGGAAGATCTCGTTCTGCTGCACTTGCTGCACGTAGGCACGCATGCTGCCGTCGTCTTCACGCACGGTGATTTCGACACCCTGGGTACGGGTCAGGCCTTCTTCAGCGGCGGAGCCCGCCAGGCCACCGGCCACGGCACCGATGACTGCGGCAACGATACTGCCACGGCCACCACCGACGGCACTGCCGGCGACACCACCGACAATGGCGCCAGCACCGCCACCGATTGGCGTCTTGGTGCCTTCGATCTTCACCGGGCGCAGGGATTCGATGGTACCCATGCGCACGGTCTGCACGCGGCGAGCCTCATCACGGGAGTAGCTGTCGCCGGTCAGCGACGATTGGCAGCCGCCCAGCAGCAGCGACACGGTGGTGAAGCTGGCCAGCAGCAAAGCGGATTTACGCATGGGACAATCTCCATAAGACAGGTGTCCATTAGACTCCGCGCCTTGACAAGTGTCACGGCGCAAACGTTATAAAATTGTTTTCATTCAGCTCAGGTACAGCCGTTGCTGGCTGAATTGCGGGCCTACAGATGAGACCAAGGATAGCCATGGATTACTTCATCGTCGTCGTCGTGACGGTCGCCGGGCTGTATTTTCACGGGTGGCTGTATGTGCGCATGCGCCGTTGGATGGACCGGGACCTGGCGCTGTCGCTGGCCGGGGAGGATCCGGCGAAGCAGGTCTTAATGCTCAAGTTGCTGGAGCGGGCGCGGGTGGAGAAGGTGCGGCGCAAGGCGTTGGCGGCGTGGCTGGAGCGGGAAGCGACGGGGTCTCGTTGATGATGGGGCCGCGTCGCGGCCCCATTCTTGTCAGGGCGCCAGACGCTCGCGCGCCCACTGGCCATCGACCAGGCGGTAGTTCAGGCGGTCATGCAAGCGGCTCGCACGCCCCTGCCAGAACTCGATGCGCTCGGGCAGCAAGCGGTAACCGCCCCAATGCTCCGGGCAATGCGGCTGGCTGTCGGAAAAGCGCGCTTCGGTGGCCTTGACCAGGCCTTCCAGCTCCTCGCGATCGGCAATCACCCGGCTCTGCGGCGACGCCCAGGCACCTAGCCGGCTGCCCAGCGGGCGCACCTGGTAGTAGTCGTCCGACTCCTTGGCCGTGACCTTCTCCACCCGTCCCTCGATCCGCACCTGGCGCTCCAGCGCCGGCCAGAAGAAGGTCATCGCCGCATAAGGGTTGGCCGCAATGTGCTGGCCCTTGGCACTTTCATAGTTGGTGAAAAAGGTGAATCCGCGTGCATCCAGCGCCTTGAGCAGCAACACCCGGCAATGCGGACGCCCCTCGGCATCAACGGTGGCCAGGGTCATGGCATTGGCTTCCACCGGTAGCTGCTCGGTCTTCACCGCATCGGCGAACCAGTGGTGGAACAGCGCGAACGGCTCCCCGGGAGCCTGGGCTTCGGCCAGGCCATCACGGGTGTAGTCGCGGCGCATATCGGCCAGGGATTGGGTCATGCTGCGTTTCCTTGACGATCAGTTGGTCTTCGCAGGGCTGTTGGCGGCGACTTTCTTGTCGGTGGCGGCCTTCTTCGCGGCTGGCTTGGCCGCAGCGGCTTTCTTCTTGGCGACGGTGCTGGCCTTGGCTGGCGCCTTGGCTTTGGTGGCAGGCTTTTTCGCAGCCGGCTTGGCGGCGGCCTTGACGACAGGCTTGGCGGCCGGGGCCTTGGCGTCCTGGGTGGCAACCATCGCCGCCGGAGCCGGCGACGGGGCAGCCTGCTGGTACTTGGCCAGCAGCGCGACCATGGTGTTCTGCGGGGTCAGCAGCAGCTCGACTCGGCGGTTCAAGGCACGGCCTTCAGCGCTGTCGTTGGCGGCACGCGGCATCACCGCGCCCATACCCTTGAGCATCAGGCGGTCGCGCTGCAGACCGCTGAGACGGAAGATCGCCGACACCGAAGCGGCGCGCTCGAGGCTGAGTTTCTGGTTGGCGGCCATGGCGCCGCTGGTGTCGGCGTGGCCGAGGATCAGCACAGCGGTCTTGGTATCGGTCTCGATGACCTTGGCAACCTGGGTGATCGGGCCAAGGGTCGCGGGCAGCAGCATGTTCGGGCGATCAGGGTTGTAGGAGCTGTCGACCGGGATGGTCACCGCCAGCAAATCCTCGCGGCGCTCCAGCTCGAACTTGCTGCCCTTGATCGCTTCGCGGACCTTCGGCTCGTACTGGTCAAGCCAGGCCTGCGTGGCCTTATGGTCGATCTTCGGCACCGCCGCGACCTTGTCCTTCTTCTCATCGCTGCCAAACGGCCACCACCAGCGGCTGCCGCTTTCGGACTTGGCGTCGGCCTTGGCCACGTTCTCGACGACAGCCTCCTTCACTTCCTTGTCAGCGACCTTGTCCGAACCAAATGGCCACCAGTTCAGGCCACCGTCCTTTGCGGCGTCCGGGGAGTGGCTGGCACAACCGGTCATGGCCAGGCACAGGGCGAGTGCTAAGGTTTTATGTGAAGACATCAGCGATACACCATGAAATAGAAAGAAATTTTGCCCATACGCTTCAGGCGTTGGCATTGAGGATAGTCAAAGGGACGTGGCAATACCCGCGTTACCCGATCAAAGGCAACTGCCAAGCACCCGCACCAGATTCTGTGCGCGGGGGTCCATCAGCACGTAAGGGCCGAGGGTATTGGTGACGAAGCCGAAGGCCACGTCATGCTCGGGGTCGGCGAAACCGACCGAGCCGCCGGCGCCGGGGTGACCGAAGGCACGCGCGCCAAGGCCGAAGGTGGCGTTGGCCACGTCTGGCTGGTCAAGCATGCAGCCCAGGCCGAAACGGGTCTGGGTGAGCAGGGTGCGGTCCTGGCCGAGGCTGTGCTCGCGGGTCAGCTCGTCGAGCAGTTCGGACTCAAGCAGGCTGCCATCGAGCAGGCCGGCATAGAAGCCCGCCAGGCTGCGGGCATTGCCATGGCCATTGGCCGCCGGCTGCTGCATGCGCCGCCATTCAGGCTTGTTGGTGCTGGTGAGGATCGCCGGCGGGTTGGTGAAGGCCCGAGTGGACAAGGCCTCGGGCTCGCGCAGCGTCACCTGCAGCAGGCGCTGGGCGGCGGCATCGCCAGGGTTGCCCTTGCCGCGGGCGATATGCGCCACGCGGTGGAATTCTTCATCCGCCAGGCCGACGTGGAAGTCCAGGCCCAGCGGCTTGGCGGTGCGAGCGACGATGGAGTCGCCCGGACCACGGCCATCGGCGCGGCGGATCAATTCGCCAATCAGCCAGCCGTAGGTGATTGCCGCGTAACCGTGCTCGCTGCCGGGCGTCCACCAGGGCGCTTCAGCGGCGAGGGCATCGACCATGGCCTGCCAGTCATACAGGGCTTCGGCCGGCAGCAGCTCGCGGATGGCCGGCAGGCCGGCACGGTGGCTGAGCAGTTGGCGCAGGGTGACCTGGTCCTTGCCAGCCTGGGCGAACTCCGGCCAGTAGCGCGCCACCGGCGCGTCGAGGGCGAGCTTGCCCTCGCCCACCAGTTGCAAGGCGGTGACGGCGGTAAAGGTCTTGGTGCAGGAGAACAGGTTGGCGATGGTGTCGCTGTGCCAGGCCTCGCGGCCATCCTTGTCGGCACTGCCGGCCCACAGGTCGACCACGGTTTCTCCGCCGACCTGGATGCACAACGCCGCACCACGTTCCTGGGGATCCTCGAACAACGCGGCGAAAGCATCGCGCACCGCCTCGAACTTCAGCTCATAGTGACCCTGGATCTGCACCCGACTACCTCTCTTTACTGCCTGGCTTGCAAAGGGGTGCATTGTTTCAGTAGTTGGGCGATTTGCCTACTGAAGATGGCTGGGTGGTTATCAGGAACTACGGCTTGTCCAACGCTGTGCGCAAATGCCCAAGGGCTTGCAGGTTGCTGCGGCGCACCGCCTCGATGAACCCCGCATAGGGCACATCGGTGACAGCGACCAGGCCAAGATGGCCGTTCTCACCATCGAGCAGGCGCCCGCTGGCGGGTTGATCGAGATACTGGAACCAGTGCGCACCGACGATCATCGGCTGGGCCATGGCCGCCTTGAGGAAGTTGGCATACGCCGGGCCACGGTCTTCCTCGCGGGCCACTTCCAGCGGCCCGGGCCAGAATGGGCCACGATCGCGCGAGCCGAACTGGAACTCCGAGACCAGCACCGGCTTGTCGAGCTCGGCCAACCGCGCAAAGTCGTAGCCGTCGTCAGGCTTCAAGGTATAGAAGTTGAAGCTCAGCACATCGCAGAACTCGGCGCAGGCCTTCACTGCCTCGGGGGTGCTGAGCGCATAGCGGCCACCCAGCAGCAAGTGGTTGGGCGCATGCCACTTCAGCGCATCGGAAATGGTCTTGAAGTAGGTTTCGGCAAACACCTGCTGGAAATACTGGTAGTCACGCTCGATTTCCGGATGCTCAGGATTAGGCAAAGGCGCCTCGAACCCCGGGTCTTCCATCAGCTCCCAGGCGGTCAGCTCAATACCCCAGGCCTTCGACAGCCCCTGCTGGTTGCGGTACTTGTCGCGCAGTTGCTTGAGGAAAGCGCGCTTGGCCGGCACATCGGTGGTCAGGCGCAAGGTGCCGTAGGCCAGGCCATAACGTGCCTTTGGGTCGTCCCCCGGCGCGGCCCAGGCCAGTTCGTTGTCGGCGAAGTAACCGATCAGCCAGGGATCATCACGGTGATCCCGGGCAGCAATGGCGACGGCACGCTCGGTGGCCATGGCGAAACGCGGGTCGAACGGGTCGGGCATGCGCCCCCACCAGTCCATGCCGGTGCTGATGCTGGCGTAGTCACCGACGATCGACAGCGGCAAGGTGTACGGCAAGCGCTTGGCTTGCCCGAGCGCCGCATCGCTCCAGTTGCCAAGGGTGTTGAAGCCCCAGGCCTGCAGGCGATCCAGGGTATGACCCTGCCAACGCTGGGCGTCCAGCACCTCCACCGGGCACGCCACCTCTCCCTGCGGACAAGGCTTGCCATAGGTGCGCTGAAGATTGGCCGCGTAGAAGTCGAACCAGCGCCCCTGCTTGAAGCCACGGCCTTGGGACGACGCATTGCCGTCATCGTTGTTGCCTTCGCCATAGAAGGCACTCAGGGTGTCGCCTTCTCCCGGCAAGGCTTTGAACATGCCCTCACGGCCGGCGACATAGGTACGCCCGCCATCGGCGGCGACGGCATTGACGCCGAGCGAATAGAACGGATGCCCTTCCGGCGTCACCAGGTACCAGCGTCCGTCGCGTTTCTCGGTACGGAAGAAACCCTTGGCGTCGAACGCAGGCCCCTCCAGCAGGCCGCCATAGGTGTCCAGTCTGAGCTTGTCGCGCTCGGCCAGCCAGCCCTTGAGCTGTGCCTGTTCACGGCTGTCGGCAGCCTTGAGCTGCTCGTCGTTGACGATTTTTTCCGGCCAGCGGCCACGGGTCGATTGCCCATAACCATCGATCAGCTCGGCGTAGGCGGCCTTGAACGCCTGATCGTCATCCTGCAGGCCGACCTTCTCGATCAACAGGCTCTGCGCCACCTTGGGGCCGGGGATGCTCAAGCTGACCGAAGTGACCTGCGCCAGGTCGGCTCCTCCTTCGCTGCTGGTCAGCAACAGGCGCTGGCCTTCGTAGGTCCAAGGCATCGGCGGCCCGGCACGCATGCCCTGACTCAGTGGTGAACTGGCCTTGAGCGGAATCATCACGGTCTGCGCAGGCCCTGCCGGCAGGTCGATGCGGCTGGTGAGCGTGCGCCCGTCGCTGCTTTGCACCACCACATCGACGGTCAGCGCCCAGTCCATGCCACTCTGCAGGCGCAGAGTCAGCGCCTGGCCGGCAGACCAGTCCCACGCACCGCTCTGCGGCGCGAGGCGCAGTGTCGGCTGTGCCACCGGGTTGAACACCACTCGCCGCAACACCTCGCCTTCGGCTGTCTGCTCCGCGTTGTACTGCGGCAGGCTGGCGTCCTGGGTGACGACATTCACTACCGAGGCCGGGCGCACGAAGCTGAACAGGGTCTGCTGCCCGGCCAGCAAAGGCGCACTGAACAACACGGAGAACACAACAGGCAAGGCGCGGCGGATCATGAGGCGGTGGCTCTCCTTCGGAACCCGTCATGGGCTCGCAATCGAGTAATGGACAACGGGTTGTGCGTGTTGCTCCGGCAGTCAGCCGATTTCCCGTCGGAAAGGTGGCAGCGCATTGAGAATAGCCTTGCCATAGCGTTGCGTGACCAGACGGCGGTCGAGCAAAGTGATCACGCCACGGTCCTGCTCGGTACGCAGCAGCCGGCCACAGGCCTGGATCAGGCGCAGCGAGGCGTCGGGCACGGCGATTTCCATGAACGGATTGCCGCCACGGGCTTCGATCCATTCGGCCAGCGCGGCCTCTACCGGATCGTCCGGCACCGCGAAGGGGATCTTGGCGATCACCACATGCTCGCAATAGGCACCCGGCAGGTCGACACCCTCGGCGAAGCTGGCCAGGCCGAACAACACGCTGTGCTGGCCGTCGTCGACCCGCGCCTTGTGCTTGTTCAGGGTTTCCTGCTTGGACAGGTTGCCCTGGATCAGCACCAGCTTGCGCCAGTCGCGGTCCAGGCCGTCGAACACGTCCTGCATCTGCTTGCGCGAGGAGAACAGCACCAGCGCGCCGCGGGCGTCCTCGACGATGGCTGGCAGCTCGCGAATGATCGCCGCGGTGTGCGCCGTGGCATCGCGCGGATCGGCACCCAGGTCGGGCACCCGCAGCAGCCCGGCGTCACCATGCACGAACGGGCTGGGCACCACGCACTGCACCGCGTCGCGTGGCAGGCCCGAACGCATGCGGAAGCGGTCGAACTTGCCCAACGCGGTGAGCGTCGCCGAGGTCACCAGGGCGCCATGGGCGACGTTCCACAGGCTCTTGCGCAGCATCTCGGCAGCCAGGATGGGGCTGGCGTTGACCTCGATATCGAACAGCGCGCCGCTTTCGGCAAGGGTCAGCCAACGGGCCATGGGCGGGTTGTCTTCGGGGTCTTCCGCGGTAAAGGCGGTCCACAGCTCCCAGTTGCCCTGGGCCCTGGTCACCAGGCTGCCGAACAGCGGGTACCACTCCTCGGCCTGGTGGCTGGCGATACCGATGTTGTTTTCGCCGTCCATGCCTTCCTTGAGCAGGTCGGCCAGGCGGGTGAACAGGTCGTTGAGACGAGCGAAGCCTTTCTTGAGCTCGATGCCTACTTCGCGGATCTGCTCCGGCACCACGCCGCCCTCGAAGCGATAGCGCGGGCGGTCGCGGCCTTCCATGTCCTCACCGGCGCGGAAGTCCGCCACCTGCTCGCACAGGGTGAACATGAACTGCTGCTGGGTACGCACCTCGCGGGCCAGCTCCGGCACCTGCTCGATGTACTTGCCAAGGTCGCCCGGCAACGGATGCTGGGCCAGCAGCTTGGTCAGGTTCTTGGCAGTCTGCTCCAGCCAGTCGGCCGTGGAGCGCAGCCGCGAATAATGAGCAAAATGGCCAATGGCCTTGTCCGGCAAGTGGTGGCCTTCGTCGAACACGTACATTGTGTCGCGTGGATCGGGGAGCACGGCGCCACCGCCGAGCGCCAGGTCGGCCAGGACCATGTCGTGGTTGGTGACGATCACGTCGACCTTGCCCATGCCTTCACGGGCCTTGTAGAACACGCACTGCTGGAAGTTGGGGCAGTGCCGACCGGTGCATTGGCTGTGATCGGTGGTCAGGCGCGCCCAGTCCTGGTCCTCGACGGCCTCCGACCAGCTGTCGCGGTCGCCGTCCCAGCGGTTGCCGGCGAGCTTTTCGATCATGCTGTTGAACAGTTTCTGGCTGCGCTCGTCGACCTCGATGCGAAAGCCCTCCTCCTCGAACAGCTGAGCGGTGGCCGACTGGGCGTGGCCTTCCTGCAACAGGACGTCCAGTTTGGACAGGCACAGGTAACGGCCACGGCCCTTGGCCAGGGCGAAGCTGAAGTTCAGCCCGCTGTTGCGCATCAGGTCGGGCAGGTCCTTGAAGACGATCTGCTCCTGCAGCGCCACGGTCGCGGTGGCGATCACCAGGCGCTTGCCGGCGGCCTTGGCGGCGGGGATCGCGGCCAGGCTGTAGGCGACGGTCTTGCCGGTACCGGTACCGGCCTCGACGGCAACCACCGCGGGCTCGCCGGCACGGCGGCCTTCATCGTCGCAGGCGATGTCGCCGAGCACCTTGGCCACTTCGGCGATCATCAGGCGCTGGCCGTAACGCGGCTTGAGGCTTTTGGCTTCGAGGAAACGCGAGTAGGCGCCCTGGATGGTGGCTTTGAGTTCGTTGCTGATC
>Ga0247818_10002647_pt1 | contig 11562 bp, 9 predicted proteins | sample 13C_Glucose_Day1_FD_192424 | JGI IMG/M metagenome (GOLD analysis project Ga0247818, IMG submission 192424) | Soil microbial communities from agricultural site in Penn Yan, New York, United States - 13C_Glucose_Day1 | ecosystem: Environmental > Terrestrial > Soil > Agricultural land | place: USA...
GTCCATCACCGTTGCCGGCAACCCGGCTGCCCAGGTGATCGGCAACCTGCAAACCGCCGACTTCATCAACCCGGCCGGCCTGCAGGCCGTGGGCAACAACCTGTTCCTGGAAACCGCCGCCAGCGGCGCGCCGCAAGTCGGCACCCCGGGCCTGGCCGGTTTCGGCACCACGCTGCAGAACACCCTGGAAACCTCCAACGTCAGCACCGTTGAAGAGATGGTCAACATGATCACCACTCAACGGGCCTACGAGATGAACTCCAAGGTGATTTCCACCGCCGACCAGATGCTCTCGTTCGTCACGCAGAATCTGTAATCAAGTCCATGGGGCGGCCACGAGGTCGCCGGCAACACCGTGAGGTAGGGTCATGAATCGCTTTGTATCTGTCCTGGCACTGGGTGCGGTCACCGCGCTCGCGGGTTGTGTCGCCCCGCCGCCCAAGCCCAATGACCCTTACTACGCCCCGGTGTTGCCGCGCACGCCGCTGCCGGCTGCGGCCAACAACGGCTCGATCTACCAGGCCGGTTTCGAGCAGAACCTGTACAGCGACCGCAAGGCGTTCCGGGTCGGTGACATCATCACCATCACCCTGAACGAGCGCACCCAGGCCAGCAAGAACGCCAATTCGCAAACCGCCAAGAACAGCAAGACCGACATCGGCCTGAGTTCGTTTTTCGGCGGCGGCCTGAGCACCAACGACCCGGTGGGCAGCGGTAACCTGAGCCTGGACGTCGGTTACGCCGGTGATCGCGCGACCAAGGGCGACAGCAAGTCCGGCCAGAGCAACAGCCTGACCGGTTCGATCACGGTGACCGTCGCCGACGTCTTGCCCAACGGCATCATCGCCGTGCGCGGCGAGAAGTGGCTGACCCTCAATACCGGTGACGAGCTGGTGCGGATTGCCGGCCTGGTGCGCGCCGATGACATCGCCACCGACAACACCGTGTCCTCGACCCGGGTCGCCGACGCACGCATCACTTACTCGGGCACCGGTGCCTTTGCCGATGCGAGTCAGCCCGGCTGGTTCGACCGTTTCTTCCTCAGCCCGCTGTTCCCTTTTTAGGTGGCCACGTTGAATTTGAGAAGTCTCATCGTTGCGGCCTTGATGGTGTGTGCAGCGTCCAGCGCCCAGGCCGAGCGGCTGAAGGACATCGCCAGCATTTCCGGGGTGCGTTCCAACCAGTTGATCGGCTACGGCCTGGTGGTCGGGCTGAACGGTACCGGCGACCAGACGACCCAGACCCCGTTCACCCTGCAGACCTTCAACAACATGCTCTCGCAGTTCGGCATCAAGGTGCCGCCGGGTTCGGGCAACGTGCAATTGAAAAACGTCGCGGCCGTGTCGATCAGTGCCGACTTGCCGGCGTTCGCCAAGCCGGGTCAGCAGATCGACATTACTGTCTCTTCCATCGGCAACTCCAAGAGCCTGCGCGGCGGCACCTTGCTGCTGACCCCGCTCAAGGGGATCGACGGCAACGTCTACGCCATCGCCCAGGGCAACCTGGTGGTCGGCGGCTTCGATGCCGAAGGTCGCGACGGTTCCAAGATCACCGTCAACGTGCCCTCGGCCGGGCGCATCCCCGGCGGTGCCTCGGTCGAGCGTTCGGTGCCGAGCGGCTTCAACCAGGGCAACAGCCTGACCCTGAACCTCAACCGTTCGGACTTCACCACCGCCAAGCGCATCGTCGACAAGATCAACGACCTGCTCGGCCCCGGCGTCGCCCAGGCCATCGACGGCGGCTCGATTCGGGTCAGCGCGCCGCTGGACCCGAGCCAGCGCGTCGACTACCTGTCGATCCTCGAGAACCTCGAAGTCGACCCGGGCCAGGCGGTGGCGAAAGTCATCATCAACTCCCGCACCGGCACCATCGTGATCGGCCAGAACGTCAAGGTGTCCCCGGCCGCCGTGACCCACGGCAGCCTGACCGTGACCATCACCGAAGACCCGATCGTCAGCCAGCCCGGCCCTCTGTCCAATGGGCAGACAGCGGTCGTGCCGCGCTCGCGGGTCAACGCCGAGCAGGAAGCCAAGCCGATGTTCAAGTTCGGCCCGGGCACCACCCTCGACGAAATCGTCCGGGCAGTGAACCAGGTCGGCGCCGCGCCGGGTGACTTGATGGCGATCCTCGAAGCGCTGAAACAGGCCGGCGCCTTGCAAGCCGACTTGATCGTGATCTGAGGATGACGACCATGGACATGCGCAAGGGATTGGGCGTCAGCAGCAGCGACTCGGGGTCCTATTCCGACCTCAATCGCCTGAACCAGCTCAAGGTCGGCGACAAGAACAGCGACGGCAACCTGCGCAAGGTCGCGCAGGAATTCGAGTCGCTGTTCCTCGGCGAAATGCTCAAGTCCATGCGCTCGGCCACCGACGCGCTGGGCCAGGACAATCCGCTCAACACCCCGGCGGCCAAGCAGTACCAGGAAATGTACGACCAGCAGCTCGCCGTTTCCATGTCCCGCGAAGGCGGCGGCATCGGCCTGGCGGACGTGTTGATGCGCCAGATGGCGAAGAACAAACCCCTGGCGCCGGGAGAAGCCGCAGCAGCGTCCGCCGCCAAGCAGGCCGCCGCGAAAGCTGCGGTGGAAACACCGATTGGCGCTGGCACCGTCGCCACCCAAGGGCCGTTGTCGCGCCTCAATGGCGAGCGACCCTTGTGGGCTTCGCGCTCGGTTAAATCGGCGGCGAGCGCGGGGGAGGGTGCGCATCACAACGACATGGCCCTGATCAATCAGCGGCGCCTGGCCCTGCCACCGAAGCTGGCCGACCGCTTGCTCGCCGGACTGGTGCCATCAGCTTCGACCAAGACATCGACCACCGCGCCGTCCGCCATCACAGCGCTGAACAAGGCCCCGGTGACGGCGAGCACTCCAACCGGGGCCGGCCCCCTGTACAACGGCGATTGGCTGACCGCGCAAACCGATACCAGCGCCACCGGGCGCCTGCAGATCCAGGGTCGTGCCATGGCGCAAATCCCCCTGGCACCGGCGAAAAAGGCGTTCAGCTCCGCCGACGAATTCGTCAACACCATGCTGCCCATGGCCAAGGAAGCCGCCGACCGCATCGGCGTCGATCCGCGTTACCTGGTGGCCCAGGCCGCCCTGGAAACCGGCTGGGGCAAATCGGTCATGCGCGCCCAGGACGGCAGCAGTAGCCACAACCTGTTCGGCATCAAGGCCGGCAGCAGCTGGCAGGGCGATTCGGCGCGGGCGATCACCAGCGAATTCAGAAATGGCGCCATGGTCAAGGAGACGGCGCAATTCCGTTCCTACGCCTCCTACAAGGACAGCTTCCATGACCTTGTGACCTTGCTGCAATCGAACAATCGTTATCAAGACGTCGTGAAATCCGCCGATAACCCGGAACAATTTGTGCGCGAGTTGCAGAAGGCCGGTTACGCCACCGACCCGGACTACGCCAGCAAGATTTCGCAGATAGCCAGGCAGATGACCAGTTACCAGAACTACGCTGCGGCGGGCGTCTCCACCACGCCTTTATAGGCATAAGGGTCTGAATCATGAGTTTGCTCAATATCGGGATGTCGGGTCTGGCTGCAGGCCAATCCTCGTTGATGACAACGGGCAATAATATTGCCAACGTCGACACCGCCGGGTACTCGCGCCAGCAAACGGTGCAGGGCAGCAAATCCTCGCAGCAGTACGGCAATGTATTCATTGGCACTGGCACGACGTTGGCCGATGTGCGTCGGGTGTATAACAGCTACCTCGATGCCCAACTGCGGACCACCACTTCGCTCAACAGCGATGCGGCGGCGTTTCAGGGGCAGGTCACACCGCTTGATAGCTTATTGTCAGACAGCGGCACTGGTCTCAATGGCGCACTGACCAAGTTCTTCGCGTCGGTACAGAACGTCAACGCCAAACCCGGCGACGACGCTTCCCGCCAGTTGCTGCTCAGCGATGCCCAGGCCTTGAGCAACCGTTTCAATTCGATATCCAGCCAGTTGAACTCGCAGAACGCGAACATCAACGGCAACCTGACGAACATGGCCGATCAGGTCAACAAACTGGCCGCTACGGTGGCACAGTTGAACCAGAAGATTGCCGAGGTTTCCAGCTCCGGCGGCATGCCAAACGAGCTGCTCGATGCCCGTAACGAGACTGTGCGCCAGCTCTCGACTTTCACTGGCGCGCAGGTAGTCGAACGCGAAGGTAACATCGACATCTATTTGGGCAGCGGCCAGCCACTGGTGATGGGCAGCACGGTCAACAAACTTGAAGTGGTTCCGGGAAAAACCGATCCGGGACGCTTGTCCCTGGAACTCAACCGTGGTTCGAGCACCATCGACATTACGTCGATCATGACCGGTGGCGAGATCGGTGGTCTGCTGCGTTATCGCAGCACGGTGCTGGACCCGGCCATGAATGAGCTGGGTCGTGTGGCCCTGGTGGTTGCCGATCAAATAAATACCCTACAGGCCAAAGGCATCGACAAGAACGGTGACTTCGGTGCGAAAGTGTTCAACAGCTTCAACAATGATATCCAGGGCGCTCAGCGCAGCATCGCTTCCGCCGACAACAAGGGAACCGGCAGCTTCAATGTGAGCATCGAAGACACGGGCAAGCTGACGATCAACGATTACAAAGTCACGTTCACCAGCGAGTTCGACTACACCGTGCAGCGCCTGCCGGATAACACAGCTGTGGGTACTTTCAGCACGAAGACTTCACCAGCACCAGTGATCGAGGGGTTCTCCCTGAACCTGGCTGGCGGCAGCCCAGCCACTGGCGATACCTTCAAGATCACCCCGACCCGTAATGCGGCGACCAACATCAAGACTGAGATGACCGACTCCAAGCGTCTGGCCATCGCGGCGCCGTTGGGAGCGGCCATTGCTGCGGGGGGGAGCGGCACGCTGACGATTCCCGCCAGCGGTCAGCCAACGCTGACCACCTCGTTCGACATCGATGACGCGGTCACGACCACCGTGATGCAGAACGGGCTGAAGAACTCCACGCCGACCAAGATCGTGTTTGGCGATGTCTCCGCAGACGGTACCAGCCAGGCCTATCAGTTCCTGGATGCCAAGGGCGGGGTTATCAGCAGCGGCACCATCAAGCCAGGCGAGAACAACAAGCTGAGCCTGAGTATCCCGCTCCAGGATGCCAGTGGTGCACCGATCCCGCCTGCGCCCGCCACGCAGTACGCTGTGAGCTTCGACATGACGGTCGCAGGCTCCCCGGGCAAAAACACCGCGATCAACGTTTCACTCAGTCAGCCGGGCACCCTGGACAACCGTAACGGCACTGCGGTGGCGGGTTTGCAGACTGCACAGACTGTGGATACCGGTTCGGCGAGCAAGGGTATTTCCCTGGCAGACGCCTACGGCAAACTGGTCGAAGGTGTCGGCTCCAAAGCCGCCCAAGGCAAGCTCGACAGCGCCGCGACCGGCGCCATCCTGGCCAACGCCAAGGGCGCCCGCGACTCGCTGTCCGGAGTCGATCTCGATGAGGAAACCGGCAACCTGGTCAAGTATCAGCAGTACTACACCGCCTCTTCGCAGATCATCAAGGCTGCGCAGCAAATTTTCAGCACACTGATCAACAGTCTTTAAGGAGTCGTAGCCCATGCGCATTTCTACCGCCCAGTTTTACGAATCCTCGGCCGCGAACTATCAGAAGAACTTCGCAAACGTGGTCAAGAGCAGTGAAGAGGCCAGCAGCCTGGTTCGCGTCAACACTGCGGCCGATGACCCGGTCGGCGCCTCGCGTTTACTGCAATTGGGTCAGCAGGCTTCGATGCTTGATCAGTACACGGCCAATATCAATACGATCAAAGCGACCCTGGGTACGACCGAGGCGGTGATGAGCAGCATTGGCAATGTGCTGCAGCGTGCGAGGGAGCTGGCGATCGGAGCAGGAAATGGCGTTTACACCGACGCGGATCGTCAGGCCAATGCCGCTGAGTTGGGGCAGATCGAAGAGCAATTGCTGAGCTTGATGAACACCAAAGATGAAAGTGGCAAGTACATATTCGCCGGCTCCAAGGGCGATACGGCGCCGTTTTCACGCAACTCCGACGGTACGTACAGCTACAACGGTGACCAAGCCACGCTGAATCTACCTGTTGGCGACTCCATGTCGATGGCCACCAACAGTACCGGTTGGGAGGTTTTCCAGCAGGCGATCAACACCAGCCGAAGCGAGACCGTCCAGACCGCGCCCGTTGTCGATGATGGACGAGTGCTATTGTCTGACGGCGTGGTGTCTTCAGGTGCAACCTACAACAATCGCTTTCGCAGTGGTGAGCCTTACACAGTCGAGTTTGTGAGCAGCACGCAATTCAAGATCACCGACGGGTCCGGCAATGACGTGACATCGGAAGCCAGTCAGAATGGCGTGATCAGCTCCAAAGATGCGACCACGCAATCCTTCAGTTTTCGTGGGCTCGATCTGAGCTTGAACGTCAAGCTGAAAGCCGGCGATACGGATCCCGATGCAGTGATCGCCGGGCATAGCTTCAGCCTGAGCAGCAAGCCGGACAGCTTCAACGCGACTCGCTCTCCTGGCAACCCATCTACAGCGCAGATCACCGCAAGTACCGTCACCAAGCCGGAGGATTACACCGGAAGCTTTCCGGCGGGAGGCGCCGTCCTCAAGTTCACCAGCGCCAGCAATTTCGAACTTTATGCGTCGCCGATCACCGCCGATAGCCAACCGGTTTCCAAAGGCAGTCTGGCGGGTTCGACCGCGACGGCAGCCGGTGTCGACTTCACGCTCAGTGGCGCGCCACAGGCGGGTGATCAATACGTGATTGCCGTGAACGACCATCAAACACAGAACATCCTCGACACCGTCAGTCAGTTGCGTACTGCGTTACTTGCGCCGATCGAATCTGACCCGGCGCTTGCTCAGCGATTCAGTACCGAGTTGAATGCAGGGATCGCCAACTTGACGAGCGGGTCCGAACAACTCTCCAATGCTCTAAGTTCGGTGGGCGGGCGCGGAGCGGCGCTGGATACTCAAAGCGAAGCCAACGGCAGTATGACCCTGGCCAACAAGCAGACCCAATCGGCGATTCGTGACTCCGATCCGGCAGAAGTCATGACCCGCCTGACCTTGCAGCAAACCATGTTGCAGGCTTCGCAGCTGGCGTTCAGCAAGATCGCGCAGCTGGGCCTGTTCAATAAGATTTGAGTGCAGCTACATCGCAGCAGTGACTGGAGGTGACCTGCATGAGAGTGCTGATTCGCTCCGACGCGTCGCCGAGCATTGGCAGCGGCCATATCGCCCGGTGTTTGACCCTGGCCAGAACCTTGCGCAAGCAAGGCGTGCACGTTGCATTTGCCTGTCGTCTGCTGTCTGGCCATCGCTTGGACAATCTGGCGGCCGAGGGCTTCGAAACCTTCGCGTTGCCGGATCTTTATCCCGATGAAGATCCACAGCAAGTCATCGAGTCCATGCTGCCGTGGCAGGCCGACATTGATGCACTGGCCCAGGCGTTGCACAGCCATCCGGTGTTTGACTGGATCATTGTCGACCATTATGGCCTCGACCATCACTGGCAGACGGCAGCCCGCCGCTGGGCGCCTAGAATCGCCGCCGTGGATGACCTTGCCACACGCCGGTACGCCGTCGATCTGCTACTCAATCAGAACCTGTCGGGCACGCCAGAGGCTTATGAGTCGCTGCTCACGCCCGGTTGTCAGATCTTGTGCGGCCCACGTTTCGCAATGCTGCGGGATGAGTTTCGCTGCCCGGCGATACCGGTCAAACCTCAGGCCAGGCGAGTACTGGTAAATTTCGGCGGCTTCGATGCGGCGATGCAAACCCATCATGCCATGCTGGCGATGGTGGATTTCGATGGGCTGGAGGTCGATTTCGTCGCCGGTGCCGACAACCCGGCGTGGGCGCAGATGCAGGCCTTGGCGGCGGATCGTCCCAATTGGCGATTGCACAGTTTTGTCAGCGACTTCTATCGGTTGATGACCGAAGCCGACCTGTTTGTCGGTGCCGGGGGCGGCACCAGTTGGGAGCGGGCGGCCATGGGGCTGCCGACGATCTGCATTGCGGTCTCGAATAATCAGCGGGCTAACAGCGAGGTGATGGCAAGTTCGGGGGCTCATGTGTACCTCGGCTCCCGTGAGCAGGTCAGCGTCGAGCAGTTGCGCCAGGCCATCGGTTTTGTCGCAGGCAATCAGGGCGTGCGCCAGAGCATGGCCAGGCATTCCCGCAACATGGTCGATGGCCTTGGTGCGCAGCGGGTGGCGGCAGCACTCGCCAGCCCGTTGGTGCCGCTTTGCCAGGCTACGCACGACGATGCGCTGTAGCCGTTCGAAGGCTGATTCGTCCTGGCCTGAGGCTGGTGCCTGTACATATTCGAACCCTTCCGGATCGCCGCCCCGCCCCGCGATCAAGCGCGGCCCACCGCTGGAGTGGTGGATCGTCAGATAATCTCTTGTGGATTGATTCGGCAAAATAGAGTGACCTGCGAGTCATAGCGCGCATCTTCAATGTATTGTATTAATCGGAAGCGGCGCCTGGTGTCTGTGTGACCCCAGTGATGGCCTTTTACTCTTCCTGCTCAGTCGCCATGACCGGGTGACGTTTTTATCTGTTTGTCGGCGCCCCTCGAATCATTGCGAGCGGTGGTATTGGGCTGTTTATTATTGGGAATCCGTAATGATTGGCATAAAGAGCATTGCGAGCTACGTTCCTGTAGCCGGCGTGGACAATTACGCGCAAGGTGCGAAATTCGAAAAGGATGAAGAATTCATCCTGGGCAAGATCGGTTCGGCCTTCCTGCCGCGTAAAGACGACGGGCAGGAAACCTCGGATCTGTGTGTCGAAGCCGTCAACGCGCTGTTCGCCAACAATCCCGACTTGAAACGCGAATCCATTGACGTGCTGATTGTTGTCACCCAGAACGGTGACGAAGAAGGGTTGCCGCACACCGCCGCCATCGTTCAGGACAAGCTGGGCCTGCCGACCACCGTGGCTGCGTTCGATATTTCCCTGGGCTGCTCCGGTTACGTGTATGGCATCTACGCCATCAAGGGCTTCATGGAAGCTGCGGGCCTGAAGAATGGCTTGCTGGTCACCGCCGACCCATACTCGAAAATCGTTGATCCTGAAGATCGCAACACCACCATGCTCTTCGGCGATGCCGCTACTGCCACCTGGATGGGCGAAGATGCGCCATGGCAGTTGGGCAAAGCCAAGTTCGGTACTGACGGCTCTGGTGCGCCGCACTTGAAGGTCTCAGACGGCGTGTTCTTCATGAACGGGCGTCAGGTCTTCAACTTTGCGCTACTCAAAGTCCCGGCGCATTTGCATGAGCTACTTGCCGACTCGGGCCTGACCGCCGACGATATCGACGCCTTCTGCATCCACCAGGGCAGCGCGGCGATTGTCGACGCGGTGGCACGACGTTTCGAAGGCGAGCCCGAGAAGTTCATCAAGGACATGGTCGAAACCGGCAATACCGTGTCGTCGAGCATTCCATTGCTGTTGGAGAAACACGTCCTGGACTCCGCCTGGAAGCGCGTAGCGCTGAGCGGTTTTGGTGTAGGGCTGTCCTGGGGTTCAGCGATCATTTATCGCCCTTGACTTTGTAAAAGCCGGGCATAAAAGCGTTTAAGGTGGAAGCCTTAAGCGCTTTTTTTTGCCCGAATGAAAGCGAGGCGCCCTGAGCGAGTAGCAAGGAATGTAAGGGTGCGTTGATCAGCAGCGCACGTTCAGGTTTGGCATAGGCTGATTTTGTAGTCGAGTAAATCTTTGTTTTGCAAGGGGATGGCAGGGTGATGGCGAAATATTTTTAGAAAGCCCTAAAGCAATCTGGCATCCCGACGATAACCATTACGAAGGTTCTCTTGGCCACACCCGGCGGTTGCCAGGGCCGGAAGCCGCAGTACCCAACCAACGAGGAATTCGTCATGGCTTTAACCGTAAACACCAACACTGCATCGTTGAACGTTCAAAAGAACCTGAACCGCGCTTCCGATGCCTTGTCCACCTCGATGACCCGTCTGTCTTCCGGCCTGAAAATCAACAGCGCCAAAGACGACGCTGCCGGCCTGCAAATCGCGACCCGCATGACCAGCCAGCTTCGTGGCCAGAACATGGCGATCAAAAACGCTAACGACGGCATCTCCATGGCGCAGACCGCTGAAGGCGCCCTGCAAGAGTCTTCCAACATTCTGCAGCGTATGCGTGAGCTGAGTGTCCAGGCGCGTAACGGTAGCAACTCTACCGAAGATCAGACTGCCTTGAATACCGAATTTCAAGAGATGAGCAAGGAACTGACTCGTATTGCAACCGCTACTAACTTGAACGGAATTAATCTGCTTGATGGTTCAGCCGGCACCACTGGGCAAGTTCTTATTCAGGTTGGTTCCAATACGACTGCTGATGTTGACACCATTACTTTGGACTTGGGCGCAACTGCAATGGATGCTACTGGCTTGGGTGTGAATGCGGATGTACTGACAGATGCAACCACCGCAGCAACTGCAATTGATAACATCGATGCGGCATTGGAAACAATCAACGGTGTTCGTTCCGTTCTTGGTGCTGCGCAAAACCGCTTGACCAGCACTATCTCCAACCTGCAAAACGTCAACGAAAACGTTAGTGCTGCACTGGGTCGTATTCAAGATACTGACTTCGCCGCTGAAACTGCCCAGATGACCAAACAGCAGACTCTGCAACAAGCGTCCACCTCTGTCCTGGCACAAGCCAACCAATTGCCTTCCTCTGTACTGAAACTGCTTCAGTAATAATCGGTTGAGTGTCGGCGGGAGAGTGCGCTGGCCGCGCTCTCCCGCTTTTTTGCTTTAGGAGGATATGGACATGGATATGAGCGTCAAGCTGAACTTGTCTTACCCTGCTGTCACTCAGCCAAAGAGGCCTGTGGCTGATAACCCGGTGCAACAGCCTCAAACGAATACGAAGGCAGCCTCTGCTGTCGAGGCCAAAAGCAAAGGTGATGAAACTGAGCATGGCCAGCTAAGAGCGGCGGTTCAGGAAATTGAAAAGTTCGTGCAGTCGGTCAAGCGCAATCTGGAGTTCTCGATTGACGAGACCTCCGGCAAAGTGGTTGTTAAAGTGATTGCCAGTGGCTCGGGTGAAGTGATTCGCCAGATCCCCAGTGAAGAAGTCCTGAAACTGGCCAATAGCTTGAATGACGCAAGCAGCCTGCTGTTCACTGCCAAAGTTTGAGAGCTGGCATGGAAATTGTTGCCTTGTTCTTTTGGACGTTGTGAAGGGTCAAAAGGCCGGCGGCACACTGAAAGGAGAGGCACATGGCAAGTATCATTCTTCCGGGTTCGGGGCTGGGTTCCGGTCTGGACACCGGTTCTATCGTCAAAGCCCTGGTTGACGCTGACAAAGCCGCCAAGCAGACGCAGATCGACCGGCAGACCAAGATCACCACCGCGAGTCTTTCCGGCGTCGGGAGCCTGAAGTCAGTGTTGGCGGCGTTTCAGACCGCAATGAAGAACCTTGGCAATACCAAGACTCCGCAGTTCTCGGGTTTCGCTGCAAGCTCTTCCGATGTCAAGGTTGTGACCGCAACCTCCAACAACGCGGCGGTCAATGGC
>Ga0247818_10002648_pt1 | contig 11561 bp, 9 predicted proteins | sample 13C_Glucose_Day1_FD_192424 | JGI IMG/M metagenome (GOLD analysis project Ga0247818, IMG submission 192424) | Soil microbial communities from agricultural site in Penn Yan, New York, United States - 13C_Glucose_Day1 | ecosystem: Environmental > Terrestrial > Soil > Agricultural land | place: USA...
CGTCATGGTGGGCCGAAACGTCGCCGCTGCCGGCTCACCGGCATGTCTGGGCCCAGACCGGTCAGCGTGCGCGCCGGAAGGGGGGCCCGTCGCGTGTACATGACCGAGCGGCCGCGTCGGGTCGCGGAGCCCAGACCGGAGGCGTCGGCCACCCGCCGGGGCCGTCGGGTGGGCCGCACGGTCATCCTGCTCGGCCTCGTCAGCCTGCTGACGGACGTCTCCTCCGAGGCGGTGTCCGCCGTCCTGCCGCTGTACCTGACGGCGGTCCTGGGCCTGTCGCCCCTCGCGTTCGGCTTCATCGACGGCCTGTACCACGGCGTCAGCGCGCTCGTCCGGATCGCGGGTGGCTGGCTCGCCGATCGCGCCGATCGCCCGAAGTGGGTCGCCTCCTTGGGGTACGGGCTGTCAGCGCTGAGCAAGATCGCGCTGGTCGCCGCGCAAGGGCTGGGCGCGGTCACCGCCGTCGTCACCGCTGACCGGCTGGGCAAGGGTCTGCGGACGGCACCTCGCGACGCGCTCATCGCGGCCTCCTCTCCCCAGGCATCACTGGGCCGCGCCTTCGGGGTCCACCGTGCCCTCGACACCACCGGCGCTGCGATCGGCCCGCTCCTGGCCTTCGCCATCCTCTGGTTCGTCCCCGGTGACTACCGCGCCGTCTTCATCGCCTCCCTCGCCGCGGCGGTCATGGGGCTGGCCATCCTGCTCCTGCTCGTGCCCGACCTGCGTCCGCGGCGCGAGGCCGGGGCGGGGGCGGCGCCCCTGAACCCACCGTCGCTCCGCCTGCTCGCAGAACGGCGTTTCGGCCGTCTGGTGCTGGCAGCGGGCGTGCTGTCGGTGCTGACCATCAGTGACGGCTTCCTGTACCTCGCTCTCCAGCAGCGCGACGACCTGGCGGCGGCGTGGTTCCCGCTCCTGTTCGTCGGCACCAACCTCGTCTACCTCGCCCTCGCCGTGCCGCTGGGCAGGCTGTCCGACCGGCTGGGCCGCGCGCCGGTGATGGTGGGGGGACACCTGCTCCTCGTCGCTGCCTACCTCTGCGCCGCAGGCCCGGTGGGCGGGCTGGCCGCCACCCTGACGTGCCTGTTCTTCCTCGGCGCCTTCTACGCCGCCACCGATGGCGTCCTCGCCGCCCTCGCCTCGACCCTGGTCCGGACGGAGGTGCGGGCCAGCGGCATCGCCACCGTGCAGACGGTGGTGGCGACCGCCCGCTTCGCCTCGTCCCTGGGGTTCGGCCTGCTGTGGGTCTGGCTGGGGCGGGGGTCGGCGGTGTATGCCGTTGCCGCGGCTCTGGCCCTTGCCGTCCCCTGCGCGTGGTGGCTCCTCCGCGGCGTGGAGCGTGCCCGCAACACCGAGCGCCACCAGGCCGGAGCGTTGTCGTGAGCGTCCGGAACCGACTCGTCGCGGCACTCGCTGTCTGCCTCGTCGCCGTGGGCGCGACGACGGCATACCTCGTCGTGGCCCGCGACTCACAACAGCGCGCGGCCCAGGCCGCGCAGGCCCCTGCCACGGCTGCCGTCGCAGCGGTGGAGTCAGTGCCGCGGATCGTCTTCCGGCACGTGGCGCCCGGGCAGGAGCACGGGCAGGTCGCCCTCGTGCCGCTGGGCGACCCCACGGGCCGCAGGGCCATCACCGGGATGTCCTGCGACCGCGTCTACGCGTCGGGCACGCGGACCCTCTGCCTCACGCCATCGGCGGTCGCCTCGGTGTTCGAGACGCAGGTGCACACGAGGGGAGAGGCGACGGTGGTGGCCCCACTGAGTGGCACGCCGAGCCGGGCGCGGCTGTCTCGCGACGGAAAGCTCATGGCCACCACGAGCTTCGTCGCCGGCGACTCCTATGACGTCGAGGGCTTCTCGACCCGGACGGTCATCCGGCCGACGGACGGAGCTGCGCGAGTGGAGCCCGAGGCGTTCCGCCTGCTCCACCAGGGCAAGGTGATCCGCCCCGCGGATCGCAACTACTGGGGCGTCACCTTCGCGGGCGACGGCGACACCTTCTTCGTCACCGTGGCGTTCGACGAGCAGACCTGGCTGGCGCGGGGAAGTCTGCGGTCCGCGACCGTCACGACGCAACGACCCGACGCCGAGTGCCCCTCCCTGTCGCCCGACGGTCGCCGCGTCGCGTACAAGAAGCTGCAGGGCCGCGATCCGGGCGACTGGCGGGTTGCGGTCCTGGACCTGGCCAGTGGCAGGGAGACCGTTCTCGCCGAGGACCGCAGCGTCGACGACCAGGTGGAGTGGCTCGACGACCACCGGATCCTCTACGCCATGCCTCGCGACGACGGCACGCCGGGTCTCCTGGGCAGCGACGTCTGGGTGGTGCCAGCCGACGGCAGCGGTACCCCACAGGTGCTCATCAAGGACGCCTCGTCGCCGGCGGTGGTGCGGTAGGCCTTCCCGGGGGCGGCGGAACGAGCAGGCCCGACGAGCGGGACCCGGGTCCCGCGCGTGGTGGCACACCTCCCGGCCGGCCAGTGCGCTCAGTCGGCTCGTGTGCCCTCGGGCGTGACCACCCACCACAGGCCACCATGGGTGGAGACGTTGTGGCACTTCACCTCGTTCGGACCCTCGTGCGCGTAGTAGTACAGCGGCTGCCCTGCATAGGTCACCTGCGTCGTGCCGTCCGTGCGCCGGGTCGTGCCGAGCAGTGAGGGCATGACGCCGCCAGTGGCGAGGGGCTGACCCCGGGTGAGCACCGGCGGCCAGGCGGACGCGCAGTCGCCATAGCACTCCGGCCTGGCGGATGTCTCCACCTCCCAGATGTAGATGGCCTGCCCATCCGCGTTGAACAGCATCGGCCCGTGGTCGCTGTCTCCGGTCGTGATGGTGGTGCCCCCCGGCGCGACGGTCGTGGCCGACGGCGAGGACGGCGACCCGCGGCTGGATGGCGCTTCGCTGGACGGGGTCGGACGCGGCTGACCGCCTCCGGCGACGGTGGGGTCGTCCGCGCCGCAGCCGGTCACCAGGGCGCCGACGAGCAGGATCGGCGCGATCGTGCGCACGCCTCGATTGTCCACCCGATGGGGCGTGTCACCGAGTGAACTCTCAGTTCCCCTCGTGTGCCTCAGGGCGCCACGCGGGACTGCTGCTGTGTCCACCCGAGTAGTCCTTCAGGGGGTTGCCGTCACCATCCACATGTGCCATTCCGACTGGGCAGGTCGGGTGCTGCAATGGTGACGACGTGGCGCCGTTGGCGGCCCCCGGCGATCGTCCCGGTGCCGGTCGGCGTCGGGTGAGTTCGCGCGGGGGGCGGGAAGGGGTGCACGTCGTGGAACAGGTCCTGCCGGACGGCAAGCATCTGCGTGTGGGCGGCGCCCCCTACCGAGTCAGGGGGGTCACCTATGGCAAGTTCCTGCCCCGCAGCGACGGCTGTCGGTTCCCGGCGGTGCCGCAGGTCGAGCGGGACCTGACGGCCATGGCCGCGTGCGGATTCACGACGGTCCGCACCTACGACGTGCCGCCGCCGGACCTCCTGGACACGGCGCGGGCTCTGGGCCTCCGCGTCCTCGTCGGGCTGGACTACCCCGACTGGCGGATGCACACCGAGGCGTCGGCGCGCTACCACCGCACCGTGCGCGCTGCCGCCAGGGCGGCGGTGAGCCAGGCCGTCGAGGCACTGGCCGGACGCCCCGAGGTCTTTGCCGTCTCGGTCGGCAACGAGGTGCCCTCGGACATCATCCGTCTCTACGGGCGCGCAGCCGTCGAGGATGCACTCTCGGAGCTCGTGGCCCTCGTGCACGAGGGGGACCCGTCGCTGCTGGCGACCTACACCGGTTATCCCACCGCGGAGTACCTCCGGGTCGACGGCCAGGACCTCGCCACCTTCAACGTGTTCCTCGAGCGGGCGGAGCAGCTCGGGCCCTACCTGCGGCACCTCCAGCGGGTGACGGGGGAGCTTCCCCTCGTGCTCACCGAGCTCGGGCTCGCGGCCGACCTGCACGACGACGCGGAGCAGGCGCGGTCGCTGAAGATGCAGCTCGATCTCGTCGACGAGTCCGGCTGTGCGGGGGCCACGATCTTCTCGTGGACTGACGAGTGGGCATCGCCCGCGGGCCCCATCGAGGGGTGGGGGTTCGGGTTGACGCGCGCCGACCGCAGTCCCCGGCCGTCGCTGGAGGTGGCCGCGCGCTGGAGCGGGCGGAAGCTGCGCGACCTGCGCCCCTCATGGCCGTCCGTCAGCGTCGTGGTGTGTGCGTACAACGAGGAGCGGCGCATCGGTGAGTGCCTGGACTCGCTCGCCAGGGTCGACTACCCCGCTCTTCAGGTGGTGGTCTGTGACGACGGCTCGACCGACCGGACGCTCGAGCTGGCCCGGCGCAGCCCCTTCCAGGTCCTTCCCCTGCCGCACGGCGGCCTGAGCGCCGCACGGAACGCTGGGCTGTCCGCCGCGACCGGTGACATCGTGGCGTATCTCGACGCCGACGCCGCCTGTCATCCCGAGTGGCCCTACCACCTCGCGCTGGCCTTCGAAGACCCTCGCGTGGTCGTGGCAGGAGGTCCGAACTTTCCTTCGCCGGGAGCGGGACTGGTGGAGCAGGCGGTCGCGATGTCCCCGGGCAGCCCGGTTGAGGTCCTTGTCGGAGATGACCGCGCCGAGCACGTCCCCGGCTGCAACCTGGCCGTCCGACGTGACGCCCTGCAGGGCATCGGCGGCTTCGACCCCTCCTACACGACGGCTGGGGACGACGTCGACGTCTGCTGGCGGCTGCTGGACCGTGGTGGCCAGATCGCCTTCAGCCCCGCTGCCCAGGTCCACCACCACCGACGGGACTCGGTGCGCGGGTACCTGCGCCAGCAGCGCGGCTACGGTCGAGCTGAGCGCATGCTTGCCGGTCAGCACCGGCACCGGTTCAACAGGTGGGGAGCAGCGCGCTGGTCCGGCTTCGTGTACGGCGGTCCGCGCATCCTGCCGCGCCTCCTGGCGCCGATCGTGTACCACGGTCCGATGGGTGTGGCGCCGTTCCAGACGGAGCTGCGTGACCGGGCTGCCCCGGCCCTGATGTGGGCCAGCACGATGGTGCCACTCCTGGTCGTGGCCGCACTGGCAGCGTTGCCCCTGTCGCTGCTCGCCCCGGCGGCTCTGGTGGTCCCCGCCATCGTCCTGCTCCTGCTCGCGGGGTACGCGCTCTGTGTCGCCGCGGCGACGGACGTCACCCCACGTGAGGCGTTTGCGTGGCGACTGCGTCTCCTCGTGGGCGTGCTCCACGTCGTGCAGCCCCTCGCGCGGACGTGGGGCCGGCTCCGGGGACGGCCCCTGCCGGCCCGCAGCGTTCCGGTACCGGCCTGGACGGGAAACCGCGAGACGTGGCTGCTCGCGCTTCGCCAGGACCTCTCCGCCCGCTGGTGTGCCGTGCGCAGTGGTTCGCCGCACGACTCCTGGGACCTCGAGCTCGGGGTGGGCCCGGTGCTCCGCTGCCGGCTCAACACGGCGGTCCTGTGGGGGTGGGACCCGCTCGCCCGCAGGACCTGGGCACTCAGCCGATCCGGTGCAGTGGGTCTCGTGGTGTGCACCCTCGTGGCCACGGTGCTCCCGGGGGGTGGGTTCGCAGTGGCCGGCGCTGTGCTCCTGTCCGCACTGCTCGTGTCAGCGGTGGTCGAGGCGGTGGTGCTGGTCCGGCTCTCCAGCGGCGCCATCACCCGCACCACCCGTGCGGCGCGGGACATCCCATGACCCGCCGCCATGAGCCCGGCCGGCACGCTCCGGCCCGGCACGCTCCCGCCCAGGAGCCAGCGAACCGCCTTGCGGGACGCCTGGCGGCAGAGCTCCGTCCCTACGGGTGGTCGGTCGCGGTCATCTTCGTGGTCGACCTCCTCGCCACCCCGCTGATGCTGCTCGGTCCGGTGCCCATCATGATCGCCGTCGACAGCGTGCTGGGCGGTAAGCCACTGCCGTCCTACGTCGACGCCCTGCTGCCCGACGGCGTCACGCAGACGGACACCCGGCTCCTGCTGGCAGCGGCGGTGATGCAGGTGGTCATCGTCGGCCTTGCACAGCTGCAGCAGATGGGCAGCTACGTCCTCCGGGTCAGGACCGGCGAGATCATGACCCAGGCACTTCGCGAGCGGCTGTTCGCGCATGCGCAACGGCTGTCCCTGCGCCGCCACGACGCCCGTGGATCGAGCGACACGGTGTACCGGATCCAGAACGACGCCGCTGAGCTGCAGAAGGTCACCGTCGACGGGCTACTGACCACAGCGACTTCCGCGATCGCCCTGAGCACCACCGTCGTGGTCGTCGCGCGACTGGACTGGCAGCTGGCGATCGTGGGTCTGCTCGTCTCCCCGCCGCTCGTGCTCTTCACACGGCGGTACCGCCTGCAGGTGCGCCCGCGCTACCGGGACGTCAAGGGTATCGAGACCAACGCCATGCAGGTCGTCCAGGAGGCGCTGGGCGCCCTGCGCGTGGTCAAGGCGTTCGGCCAGGAGGACGGGGAGCGGGACCGATTCAGCCAGCGGTCGAGCTCCGGGGTCCACGCGCGCATCCGGCTTGCCGTGGCGGAGGGGGTCTTCGGTCTCCTCGTGAACGTCGTGACGGCCGTGGGAACCGCGGCCGTGCTGTTCATCGGCGTCCTCCACGTCCAACAGGGCGTCCTGACACTCGGCGAGCTGCTCATGGTCATCGCCTACCTCTCCCAGCTCTACGGGCCGCTGAAGACCATCAGCAAGAAGGCCGCCACCCTGCAGTCCTCGCTGGCCAGCGCGGAACGGGTCTTCGAGTTCCTGGACGAACCCCACGACGTCCCGCAGGCTCCACACGCCCTTCCGCTCGTCCGGGCACGCGGGGACGTGGAGTTCCGTCACGTGTCGATGCGCTACGGCTCGGGACCCGAGGTGCTCCACGACCTGTCCTTCCGCGTCGAGAGGGACACGACGGTCGGCATCTTCGGCGCCACAGGAGCCGGCAAGACGACGCTCGTCAGCCTCCTGGTCCGCTTCTACGACCCGACCGCCGGGGCGGTGCTGCTCGACGGCATGGACCTGCGCGATTACCAGCTGGCCGACCTGCGCCGGCAGGTGGCGTTCGTCCTGCAGGACCCTGTGCTGTTCTCGACGAGCATCGCCGAGAACATCCGCTACGCCCGGCCGGACGCCTCGCTCGAGGAGGTCCTCGCTGCCGCCGAGCAGGCGGACGCGCACCAGTTCATCAAGGGCCTTCCGGACGGCTACGACACGCTCGTCGGCGAGCGAGGCATGCGGCTCTCCGGCGGGGAACGCCAGCGCATCGCCCTCGCCCGTGCCTTCCTCAAGGACGGCCGCATCCTGGTGCTGGACGAGCCGACAAGCTCCGTCGACGTCGGCACCGAGGCGAGGATCCTCGCGGCGATGGAGCGACTCTCCCGCGGCCGGACGACGTTCCTGATCGCACACCGGGCCTCGACGCTGTCGAGGTGCGACATGTGGGTCGAGCTGCGGGGTGGCCAGCTGTTCGAGACGGGCGGTCCACACCCGGCGGGCTCCGAACGGCTGGAGGAGATGCGGTGACCACCGACATGGACCAGCGCGCGCCGGGTGTCCTCACCTCGGAGCAGCTGGTCCTGCTCGCGGAACCCCTCCGAACGCTTGCCGCGCCGCGAACCGGCGGCGTTCGGGTCATGGCCGCAACTCTCCTCCGGACGGGCGTCTACCGGCTCGGGCTCGAGGGGGCGGACACCGCGAGTGTCGTGGTGAAGCGGCTGGGCGCCACGAGGGCCGAGGTGGAGTGGCGGGTGACAGAGCGGTGGCTTCCCGCGGCCGGGATGGACGGACTCGGGCCGCCGCGACGGGCCACGGTGGGTGAGGCCGACGGGCGGCACGTGTGGCATGTGTACGACGACCTCGGCGCCGGCGGCCTGGACCGGGACGACGTCGACCCTTCCTGTCTGGCGGCCGCGATGGAGGCGGTCGCGGACCTGCACGCCGCCTTCGCCGGCCATGCGATGCTCCCGGAGCCCAGGTTCGCGTCAGGCGACCTGGGAGCGCACTTCTACGCCCACAGCGTGCGCGACGCCGCCCGGTGCCTCGACGCGCTCCGGCCCCCTGCGGTGCAGCTGTCCGCGCAGGAGGCGTCGGTGCGCGACCTCGTCAGGGCCCAGCTCTCCTGCCTCCTGCGGGATGAGCCCAATCGCATCCGTCTCCTGCAGGAGCAGGCCGGGCCCGAGACCCTCGTCCACGGCGACCTCACTCGGGCCAACGTGTTCGTGCTGCCTGGCTCCTCGCGACCCCAGGTCCGGCTCATCGACTGGGACCACATGGGGGTCGGTCCTGCCGCCTTCGACATCTCCACCCACGTCGCCCACTACCCGCCGGACCAACGGCGCCTCGTCCTGGACCGCTACACCACGGCGATGGCCGACCGGGGCTTCCCGTTCGCCGATGACCTCGACTGGGACCTGCTCGTCAGGACATTCGAGGCTGGACGTCTGGCCAACCAGGTCATCTGGATGTCGCTGGCCATCCTGGAGGGGCGCCCCTGGGGCTTCCGGCGGCTCGCCGACTGGGGGGATGCACTCGCCGCTGTGCTGCCCGGCAGCGACGGTGCATCCGGGGTGGAGAGAGTGTGAGCCGCATCGTCCTCGCCCCGTTCCGGGTGGCGAGCTCGCCCGTCGCCGGTGGGCACTTCTGGGTCTACGCACAGTACGCGGACGCGCTGCGCCGGCTCGGCTGCGACGTCTGGTGGCTGGAGGAGCTCCCGGCGCGTGCGGCCACTCACATGACGGACTCACACGTGGCCAGGCTGCTCGAACGACTCGAGCCCCTGGGCCTGGCGGAGCAGGCCATCCTCTACCAGCTGCCAGCCGACGGAAGCAGCACCGCTCAGGAGCCGTCCTACCTGACTGTCCCAGCGGACCGGGCTGAGCACGTGTTCGCTGCCAGTGATCTGCTGGTCAACTTCCACTACGCGATGGACCCCGGCATGCTCGCCCGCTTCCGCCGCACGGCGCTGGTCGACATCGACCCCGGGCTCCTGCAGATGTGGTGGGGTGGCGGCCACCTGCAGGTGCACCGGCACGACGTCTACTTCAGCATCGGCGAGAAGGTCGGAGCGGTGCCCGGCGAGCCCACCGCGGAGTGGGTTCGCAGCAGACCGGCCGTCTCACTCGACCTGTGGCCCTACCGGTACGACCCCGGCTGCACCAGGGTCACCAGCGTCTCCTCCTGGCGGGACGGGAGCAAAGTGCTGCTGGACGGGTCCTGGCTCGACAGCAGCAAGCGGGCGTCCTACCTGGACTTCGTCGAGGTCCCACGGCGGGTCACGCGGCCCATGGAGATCGCCACCTGGCTCGGAGAGGGCGAGGAGCAGGACCGCCGGCTGCTGGAGAGCCACGCCTGGGTGGTGCGGAGCGTTGACGAGGTCGCCGGTGACCCAGCTTCCTACCAGGCGTACATCCAGGGCTCTCGCGCGGAGTTCGGCTGTGCCAAGCTCGCCTACGTGAGGCTCGGCAACGCGTGGTTGAGCGATCGCACTGCCTGCTACCTGGCCTCGGGCAAGCCCGCCGTGGTGCAGTACACCGGACCGAGCGACTACCTTCCGGACGGGCTCGGCCTGATCAGGTTCACCAGCGCCGAGGAGGCAGCCGCGGGCCTGGCCGACGTCGATGCGCACTACGAGCGGCACTGCCGCGCGGCCAGGGAGATCGCGGAGACCTTCTTCTCGGCCACGGAGGTCGTCACACGGATGCTTCACCAGGCTCTGGGAGGGTGAGGATCCCGTCGCGCGGCGACGTCGCAGTCCCGCAGGACTGCCGGAACCACTCGATGGTGCGCAGAAGCCCCTCCGCAACATCGACTTTCGGCGCCCAGCCCAGCGCGGAGCCGGCCATCGTGATGTCGGGCCGCCGCATCCCGGGGTCGTCGACCGGCCGCGGGACGAAGGTGATGGGGGAGTGCGAGCCCGTCAGCTCCCTGACGGTGGCGGCAAGCTCGAGCACTGTCAGCTCATGGGGGTTGCCGAGGTTGATCGGTCCGCCATGGTCAGAGCGCAACATCCGCACGAGGCCGTCGACCAGGTCATCGATGTAGCACACCGATCTCGTCTGCGAGCCGTCACCGGACACGGTCATCGGACTGCCGTTCAGCGCCTGGTCGATGAACGTGGGGATGGCCCGACCGTCATGGGGTCGCATCCGCGGGCCGAAGGTGTTGAAGATCCGCACGATGCCCGTGTTCACGCCCTGGCTGCCGCGGTAGGCGACGGTCATCGCCTCGGCAAAGCGTTTGGCCTCGTCGTAGACAGCCCTCGGCCCGACGGGGTTGACGTTGCCCCAGTACGTCTCGGGCTGCGGGTGGACCAAGGGGTCGCCGTAGGTCTCGGAGGTCGACGCGAGCACGAACCGGGCACGCTTCTCCGCGGCGAGCTCCACGGCGTTCAGGGTCCCGATGGAGCCGGCCTTGAGGGTCTGGACCGGAAGCCGGAGGTAGTCGGCCGGCGATGCGGGGGAGGCAAGGTGGAGGACTGCGTCGACAGGCCCGGGGACGCTGACCGCCTCGGTGACGTCCGCCTCCCGGAGGCGGAACCGCTCGTGCAGCAGGAGGTGGTCGACGTTGTCGGGCAGCCCGGTGATGAAGTTGTCGATGCACAGCACCCACCAGCCATCGGCGAGCAGGCGTTCGCAGAGGTGCGACCCCACGAACCCCGCCCCGCCGGTGACGATTGCCCGCTTTCGTCGCATACCCCCACCTCACCCCGCAGTAGGACCCATTTCAGCGGACACGTCGAGCGGAGACCATGGTCCGGTCGTGCTATTCACCAGGGCCGATCGGGTGATGCGTTGACCATGGGGGTGAAGGCCGGAAGGCTGTCCTTCATGTCAGGCGCACTTCAACTCGGACCGGTGGGCGAGGTGCGCATCGGGCTCACCTTCGCGTCCGCGATCGAGGCTCCACCGCATGACACCTTCCTGCTCGATCTGCACCCGGACGTGTCGGCGGATCCCTTTGACGAGAGGCCTTACCTGGCCGCAGTCGCCTCACTGGTGTCGCCAGCGGGAGCGGCTCCGCCCCCGGGAGTGGTCCACGTGAACCGCACCCAGGCCGTCGGGACGGACAGGGCGGGGGAGGCCGACATCGTCATCGCCCTGGCGGACGGGGAGGAGCACGCGCTCGAGCCCGCCGCTGTGGACATGGCGAGGTCGGCGCTGCGGAGCATCCTCACATCCCACGGCGCACCGCAGACGCGCGCCCTGGGCCACGACGAGGCCCTGCTCGAAGCACGGCGGAGGGTGGAGGCCAGCTACCCCGAGGCACAGGCCGAGCGGCTCGTGGTGACCGACGAGGAGCACATGGCGTCGCAGGGGATGTGGTCGATCGGTCTGGCCCTGGCCTCCGCCGCCCGCTTCGAGGTGCTCCTCGGATTCGTCGACGGGATCACCCAGACGACCCACATCAGACGGATGCCCGGCACCGAGGTCGTGGACTCGGTCGGCACCGGCGGCGGCTGAGCGGGGAACCGATCAGATGCAGTCGTCGGGCGAGGCGTCTGGCCGCCCGCCTCAGGCCGGGGCGACGAGGTGCTTGCGTCCCGTCACCAGCGCCAGGCCGTAGAGCAGCGCGACGACGAGGAGCAGCGCGTTGAAACCGAGGATG
>Ga0247818_10002650_pt1 | contig 11556 bp, 11 predicted proteins | sample 13C_Glucose_Day1_FD_192424 | JGI IMG/M metagenome (GOLD analysis project Ga0247818, IMG submission 192424) | Soil microbial communities from agricultural site in Penn Yan, New York, United States - 13C_Glucose_Day1 | ecosystem: Environmental > Terrestrial > Soil > Agricultural land | place...
CGTCCGGGCCGTCTGCATCCACAGTTCGCCACGGCTGGTCCGGACTCCAGTACAGGAAGTGGACTGACGAGGTCCACGATCGGGACCGATACTGGGAGGCGGGCTGCAGCACCGGCCGGCTGCGGCCTCCGACCGGAGGTGGGCATGGGACGACACGATCCGGGGGCGGGCCAGTACTGCCCGATCTCCCGCGCACTCGACGTGGTGGGGGAGCGTTGGTCGCTGCTCATCCTGCGCGACATGATGACGGGCACGACGCGGTTCAACGACCTGGCGCGGGGTCTGCCCGGCCTCTCCCGCAGCCTCCTGACCAAGCGACTCCGGCACCTCGAGCGCTTCGGCGTCGTCGAGCGGTCGGGCACGCGCTACGTGCTGACGGCCTCGGGTCGGGCGCTCGAGCCGGTCGTCTTCGGCCTCGCGCAGTGGGGGGCCGACTGGACGTTCGGCGACCCGCGGCCCGAGGAGCTCGACGCACAGCTGCTCGTCTGGTGGATGCACACCCGCGTCGACACCTCGGGGCTGGCCGGTGAGCGCCACGTGCTGCACGTCCGCTTCGCCGACGACGCGCGCCGCTTCTGGATCCTCGTCGAGCACGGCACCCCGTCCGTGTGCATGAGCGACCCGGGCTTCCCGGTGGACGTCACGATCAGCAGCGACGTCGCGTCGTTGTATGCCGTGTGGCTCGGCCGTCTGCCCCTGCCGGTCGCGCTGCGGTCCGGTCGCGTGCAGGTCGAGGGAGCGAGCACGGTCACCCGCCGCCTCGACGAGGTGCTGCAGCTGAGCCCCGTGGCGCCCTTCGTCGCAGCCATGCGCGCGACGCCTGCCTGAGACGTCGGGGCGGACGGCTCAGACGGGGACGTCCGACCGGGACTCAGATGGCGCAGCCGTCGGGTCCGCAGGCGGCGTCGGTGGACGCCCCGGTCGTCGGGGAGACCATGACGAGCGGGCGCGACTCGCTCCACGCCTGCTCCAGAGCCTGGGTGAAGAGCTCTGTCGGCTGGGCGCCCGAGATGCCGTACTTCTCGTCCAGCACGAAGAACGGGACGCCCCTGATGCCAAGGGAGCTCGCCGCCGTGATGTCGGCGACGACGGAGTCGCGCCAGGTGTGGGAGGCAAGGTCGAGGGCGACCTCGTCGGCGTCCAGGCCGGCCTCGACGCCGATCCGCACGAGCACCTCGCGGTCGCCGATGTCCTCGCCGTGCTCGAAGTGCGCGGAGAGCAGGGCCTCCTTGACGCGGTCTCCGGCACCCCGGGCCCTGGCGAGGTGGAGCAGCTCGTGCCCCGCGAAGCTGTTCGCGACGACCACGGAGGCGAAGTCGTACGTGAGGCCCTCGTCGGCGGCGATCGCCGTCACCTGCTCGAACATCCGGACCACCTGGTCGCGCGACAGGCCCTTGCGGTCGACGAGGTAGTCGAGCTCGGTGCCGTCGTGGTGGTCCGGCAGCGTGGGATCGAGCTGGTAGCTGCGCCACTGCACCTCGACCTCGTCGCGGTGGGGGAACGCGGCGAGAGCCGCCTCGAACCGACGCTTGCCGATGTAGCACCAGGGGCACGCGATGTCAGACCAGATCTCCACCTTCACGCAGCGCTCAACCGCCTCGGCCGCGGATTGCTTCCCGCCGGACCGTGAACGGAGGACACTTCATTCCTGAGCCCGGTCCGGGACGTTTCACATTGCGAGACGGTAACGGTTCGGAGTCAGCCGGGGTCCAACTTCGGCGTTTGCGTCAAAGTTCCTTTCGCAGAGGTGCTCGGTGCGTTAGCGTCCCGAGACGAGATGCAGCCGCGGCTGCGCTTCAGACGGTCTTCAGGTCCGGCGAAGACCGGTGAAACGACGAGAATCGAGGTGCGAGGTCGTGTCCGAGATCCATTCGGGCGTCGAGTTCGGCGCTGGAACAACAGACGAGACGTTCGACCTCGAGCAGGAGCCCGCAACCAAGAAGATCGAGGGTCGCACCCCGTGGCAGCTCGCCCGGGCGCGTCTGCGCCGGGACAAGCTCTCGATGGTCGCCCTGGTGGTCGCCTCCCTCGTCGTGCTCATGGCGATCCTGGCTCCGATCCTCGACGCGGTCGGCATCCTCAAGCCCAACGACTTCAACCCCGAGCTGATCGACCCGGCCCTCGGCGGCTACCCCATCGGTCCCCTCGGCGGCATGTCCTGGACGCACCCGCTGGGCGTCGAGCCCGGCACCGGGCGCGACACGCTGTCCCGAGTCGTGCTCGGCCTGACCTTCTCGCTCATCGTGGCGATCAGCGCGACGCTCATCGCCGTGGTCTTCGGCACGGTGCTCGGGCTCATCGCCGGATTCCTCGGTCACTGGTCCGACTGGTCCATCTCGCGCTTCGCGGACATGGTGCTGGCCTTCCCGGTGACCCTGATGCTGCTCGCCCTGTCAGGCATGTTCATCGACATCATCGGCAAGGTGGTGCCCAACGACAATGTCGCGACGGGGCTCTACATCATCTTCGTCCTCGGCTTCTTCGGCTGGCCGACCTTCGCCCGCATCATCCGGGGTCAGGTCCTGTCGATGAGGGAACGTGAGTTCATCGAGGCCGCGCGCAGCCTGGGCGCCTCCAACCGGAGGATCTACTTCAAGGAGCTCCTGCCCAACCTGTGGGCGCCGATCCTCGTCTACGGCACGCTGGTCCTGCCGGCCTACGTCTCCGCCGAGGCGGCGCTGTCGTTCCTCGGGGTCGGCATCAAGCCCCCCACACCGACGCTCGGCAACATCCTGGCCAACTCGGTCAACTACGCCTCGAGCGTCCCGATCTTCTTCCTCGTCCCCGGTCTGGCGATCGCGACCGTCGTCCTGAGCTTCAACCTGCTCGGCGACGGCCTCCGTGACGCCCTCGACCCGAAGGCGGACCGATGATGCCTCCAGCCCCGGCTTCTGCACAGGCGCAGGCACATGGAAGATTGCCCTCGGCAACCGCCCGAGGGTGGGTGCGCCGTCACAACGGTGCGTTTCATCAAAGGAGTGGTATGAGCAGCAGAAAGAGGACTACGGCCCTCGCAGCTCTGGGGGTCGCCTCCGTTCTCGGAGTTTCCGCGTGCGGCGGGGGTGGCACCACGGGCGGCACGACATCCGGGACCAACCCGGCCGGGGGCGCCGCAAAGGGCGGAACCATCTACTGGCTCACCAAGCGGCCGGCCGAGCACATGGACCCGCAGCGCACCTACATCGGACGCGACATCTTCAACCAGCAGCGCCTGGTCTACCGCGGCCTTCTCCAGTTCCCGGCGGGCAAGTCCGGCGCTGACTCGATCGTCCCCATGGCCGACGTGGCAACCGACACGGGCAAGAGCGAGGACGGCGGCAAGAAGTGGACGTTCACCATCAAGGACGGCGTCAAGTGGGAGGACGGCAAGCCCACCACGTGTGAGGACTTCAAGTACGGCTTCTCGCGCAACTTCGCCACCGACGTCCTCACGGGTGGACCCTCGATCTACCCGCTCAACTACATGCCGTCGGTCGCGAAGGCCTACAAGGGCCCCTACCTCAAGACCGGCCAGGACGTGTACGACAAGGCCGTCACCTGCACCGGCAACGTGCTGACGTTCAACTTCGAGAAGCCGTGGGCTGACTTCCCCATGGCCATCGCGGGCCTGAACTTCGCCGCCCCGTTCCGCCAGGACAAGGACCAGGGCGACAAGAACAACTTCGTCATCTTCTCCAACGGCCCCTACAAGGCCGAGGGTGGCAAGTGGACGAAGGGCACGGGGGCGACCTTCGTGCGCAACCCGCAGTACGACCCGAAGACCGACGGCAACCGCCAGGCGAACCCCGACAAGTTCGTGTTCACCGAGGGTCTCACCAACGAGATCATCACGCAGCGCCTCATCGCCGACGGTGGCAACGACAAGTACGCCGTCACCGACCGCGCGATCCCGCCGGCCTTCTACAACCAGATCACGGGCGCGGTCGAGAAGCGTGCGACCAACGTTCCTTCGCCGTACACGTTCTACATCCTGCCGAACTTCAACAAGATGAAGGACCCGAAGGTCCGTCAGGCCCTGGCCATGTCGACCGACCGGGCCGGCTACATCAACGCCCTCGGCGGTGACAAGGCAGCGACGCTCGCCAAGAGCATCGTCGCCCCGGACCTGCCCGGCTACAAGGAGAACCCGGCCTTCAGCAGCATGCCCCCGGCCGGTGACCCCGCTGCGGCGAAGAAGCTCCTCCAGGAGGCCGGCGTCCCCATGCCCTACCCGATCACGTACACCTACCAGGGCGGCACGCCGACCAGCGACAACGCGGCTGCGGCTCTGAAGGCCGGTTGGGACAAGGCTGGCTTCAGCGTCAAGCTCGCGCCCCTGACGGACACGTACTACGACGTGATCCAGAACCCGTCGAACAACTCCTTCGACGTCACCGAGGGTGGCTGGGGTGCTGACTACCCGTCCATCTTCACGGTGCTGCCGGCGCTGTTCGACTCGCGGATCAACCTCACGGGCAAGTCCAACGGCCAGGACTACGGCAACTACAAGAACCCTGAGGCCGAGAAGCTGATGGACGAGGCCGCTGCTGCGCCGAACCAGGACGCCGCGAACGCCAAGTGGCAGGAGCTCGACGCGTTCCTCGGCAAGGACGTCGCCTACATCCCGAACTACATCCAGAACTTCTACTTCCTGCACGGTTCGGGTGTCGGCAACTACAACCAGAACCCGGCCACGAGCATGTTCCCGGACCTCGGCGTCATCAGCGTCAACAAGTCCTGAGCTGCCAGCTGAGTTCCCATCGGTCCGTCCGTCCTGAACCGGACTGACGGACCGGGTGGGGGGCGGACCACGTCCGCCCCCCACCCGCTGGTGCTCCGCCAGCACTCGCACCAGATTCCATCCCCACTACCGGAAGGACGCGCCCCGTCCCGGGGCGACTTCGCACATGTTCGCGTACATCGTCCGCAGAGTGGCTGCAGGCATGGTCATGATCCTGGCCATGTCGCTCGTCACGATGGTGCTGTTCTTCGCCAGTCCGGTGGACCCGGCGCGCTACACGTGCGGCAAGAACTGCACTCCCGAGCTCCTCGAGCAGAACCGCAAGGCCCTCGGCTACGACCAGCCGGTCCTGGCCTACTGGGTCGACTTCACCAAGGGGATCTTCGTCGGCAGCGAGTTCCCCAAGGACCCGGCGCTGAAGGAGTCCGCGCCCGAGACGATCGCCGACTGCCCGGCCCCCTGCCTGGGGTACTCCCCACTGTCGAGTCGCCCCGTGCGCGACATCATCGTCGAGAAGCTCCCGGTCTCGGCCTCCCTGGCCATCGCGGCGTTCATCATGTGGATGGTCGCCGGCGTCGGCCTCGGCATCGTGGCCGCGTTGCGCAAGGGCAAGTTCGCCGACCGCGCCATCGTCGGGAGCGCCCTCGTCTTCTACGCGTTCCCCACCTTCTTCATCGGCCTGGGGCTCTACGTCTTCCTCGCGCTCAAGTGGGGCATCGTCCCGGTTCCGGCCTACACCTCCATCGCCGACGGCGGCGTCGGGATGTGGCTGCAGGGTCTGATGCTGCCCGCGCTGACCCTCGCCCTGGTCTACATCGCGGGATACGTCCGGCTCACCCGCGCCTTCGTCCTCGAGGTCCAGGGGGAGGACTACCTGCGGACGGCGCAGGCGAAGGGCCTCACGTCCGGGCGGATCCTGTTCAAGCACACGCTCCGCGGCGCGCTCACCCCGATCGCCACGATCGCTGGCCTGGACCTCGGTGGTCTGCTGGGTGGCGCCATCATCACCGAGCAGGTGTTCAACTACGACGGACTCGGGCGGACCGCGGTCATGGCGGCCACCACCTACGACCTGCCCGTCACGGTCGGCATCGTGCTCGTGGTGGCGACGTTCGTCATCTCCGCCAACATCGTCGTCGACGTGCTGTACGCGGTCATCGACCCGCGCGTCAAGTACACCTGACCTGACCCGGCCGCTGCACCATCAAGGATTGGACAACGCATGAGCACGTGGGTGCCCACCGAGGGGACGAGCGAGGCACTGCTCTCCGTACGGAACCTCAAGGTGACCTTCCCGACCGAGGACGGACTCGTCAAGGCCGTCGACGGCCTGACCTTCGACCTCAACGCGGGCGAGACGCTCGGCATCGTCGGGGAGTCCGGATCGGGCAAGTCGGTCACGAGCCAGGCCATCATGGGCCTGCACCGGGGGACCCGCGCCGTGGTCGAGGGCAGCATCGACTTCGAGGGCAGGAACCTGCTCAAGCTCGCGGACGAGGAGCTGCGGGTGATGCGCGGGCGCGACATCGCGATGATCTTCCAGGACCCGCTCTCGGCCCTGCACCCGTACTACAGCGTGGGCAACCAGATCATCGAGGCCTACAAGGTGCACCACGGCTCGGCCTCCAAGGCCGCCGCCCGCGCGCACGTCATCGACATGCTCGGCAGGGTCGGCATCCCCAACCCGCAGAGGCGCATCGACCAGTACCCCCACGAGTTCTCGGGCGGCATGCGCCAGCGCGCGATGATCGCCATGGCCCTCGTCAACAACCCGCGACTGGTCATCGCCGACGAGCCGACAACGGCCCTGGACGTCACCGTGCAGGCGCAGATCCTCGAGCTCCTGATGGGCCTGCAGAGCGATCTGGGCGCCGCGATCATCATCATCACCCACGACCTCGGGGTGGTGGCCGAGATGGCCGACAAGATCATGGTCATGTACGGCGGCAAGGCGGTCGAGGGCGGCACGGCCGACCAGACCTTCTACTCGGCCGAGCACCCCTACACCTGGGGCCTGCTGCAGTCGATGCCGCGCATCGACCAGGAGCGGCTCGCCCGTCTCCGGCCGATCCCCGGGAACCCCCCCTCGCTCATCAACCCGCCGTCGGGTTGTGCTTTCCACCCCCGCTGCGCCTATCGCGACGACGAGAACCTCGGCTGCTCGACCATCGTTCCCGAGTTCGACGTCAAGGACTGGCACCCGGTGCGGTGCCTGATCCCGGCACCGAAGCGCAAGACGATCTTTGACACGGAGATTAGGACGCCCTCATCGTGACGACACACCCTGAGTCCGACGTGATCCTCGAGGTCAAGGACCTCCAGAAACACTTCCCGACCCGGACCTCGGGAATCATCCGCCGCGCGTCCGACCCGGTCAAGGCCGTCGACGGCATCTCCTTCACGGTGCGCCGCGGCGAGACCCTGGGCCTCGTGGGCGAGTCAGGCTGTGGCAAGTCCACGGCGGGCCGCACGATGCTGCAGCTGCTCGAGCCGACCGGTGGCTCCATCCACTACAACGGCCGCGACATCACGGGCGTCCACGGCAACGACCTGCGACAGCTGCGCACCGAGATGCAGATGGTCTTCCAGGATCCCTACGGATCGCTCAACCCGCGACAGACCATCGGCACCATCGTGGCTGCCCCGTTCGACATCCAGGGCATCAAGCCGGAGGGCGGCGTCAAGGCCACGGTGCAGGGGCTGATGGAACGCGTGGGCCTCAACCCGGAGCACTACAACCGCTATCCGCACGAGTTCTCGGGGGGCCAGCGCCAGCGCATCGGCATCGCGCGGGCGGTCGCCCTGCGCCCCAAGCTCATCGTGTGCGACGAGCCCGTGTCGGCCCTCGACGTGTCGATCCAGGCGCAGGTCGTCAACCTGCTGGAGGACCTCCAGACCGAGTACGACCTGACCTACGTCTTCGTCGCCCACGACCTGTCCGTGATCCGCCACATCAGCGACCGGGTGGCCGTGATGTACCTCGGCAAGTTCATGGAGGTCGCCAACCGCGACGAGCTCTACGCGAACCCGCTTCACCCCTACACGCAGGCCCTGCTGTCCGCCGTGCCGATCCCGGACCCGCGCAAGGAGAACAAGCGCGAGCGCATCCTGCTCACGGGGGACCTGCCCTCGCCCATCAACCCGCCGTCGGGTTGCGTCTTCCACACGCGCTGCCCCAAGTTCCGTGAGGAGCTGAGCGAGACCGAGCGCAAGCGGTGCACCACCGAGGTCCCGGTGGTGCAGAACGCCGGCGGTCACGAGGTCGCGTGCCACTTCGCTGGTCCGGCCAAGATCAGGGTGCTCTAGCCGGCGTCCTGCTGCCGCTCAGGCGTCCGTCTCGTCGTCGAACTGGCCGAGAACGCGCTCCAGCAGGTCCTCCATCGTCACGAGGCCCACCGGTCCGTCCGCGCCGTCCACCAGGACGAGCTGGGCGTGCTGGGCCCGCATCGTCGAGACGGCGTCGAGCAGCGAGAGGCCGGCGTCGAGGTGGACCGCCGGCGTCGTGACGGTCGTGACGGGCGCGCCCGGGGTGGCGCGCACGATGTCGCGGACGTGCGCCACGCCCACCGGGACCGCGCCCTCGAGGACGACGAGCCGTGACCGGCCCGTGTCCCGCGAGACGGCCTCGGCCTCGGCGCAGGTGGCGGTCGCGGCGACGGCGACGAATCGCTCGCGCGGCACCACGACGGCGGTGAGCGGCGTCGTGTCGAGGTCGATGGCACCGGCCAGGACGCGGTGCTCCGGCTCCGCGAGCATGCCGTGGTCCTTGGAGCTGGCGATGAGCAGCTGCAGCTCCTTGGGGCCGTGGACCTGGCCGAGCTCGTCCTGCGGGGTCACGCCGACGAGGCGCAGACAGCCGTTGGCCATCGCGTTGAGCAGGCTGAGCGCCGGACGCATGACCCAGGCGAAGCCGCGGAAGGGCAGGGCCAGCAACACCGCCGACCGTTCGGGGTGGGCGATGGCCCACGACTTGGGCGCCATCTCGCCGACCACCATGTGCAGGAAGACGACGATGCCCACGGCCAGGACGACCGAGATGACGTATGCCGCCGCGTCCGGGACGCGCACGAAGGTGAACACCGGGGTCAGCAGCTCCGCCACGGCCGGCTTGGCGAGCGAGCCGAGGCCCAGGGTGCAGAGCGTGATGCCGAGCTGGGCGCCGGCCAGCATGAGGGAGAGCTCACGGCTGCCGCGCACGGCGGCACGGGCCGCGACGCTGCCGCGCTCGGCGAGCACCTCGAGCCGGTGCCGCTTGCTGGCGACGAGGGCGAACTCCGCCGCGACGAAGAAGGCGTTGAGGACCAGCAGCAGGAGGGAGACGAGCAGGGCGGTGGTCATCGGCCGGCCTCCGTCGTCGCGTCCGCTGCGGCGTCGAGGGACTCGAGGTCGGACATGAGGTCGAGCACCTCGATGCGCACAGATGACGGCACGTGCCGTTCGACGGCCTCGACGGTCAGCCGCACCGACACCGGGAGGTGACGGCCCTCAGGCTCCTGGTGGTCCTCACGTGCCTCGACGGGATCGGCTGTGGCAGAGGCAGACCCGTCGTCGCCGTGGCGCTCGGGCGTGATCTCCCGGCGGGCCTGGAGGAGCACCTCGTCACCGACGACAGCCGTGCGCCCGAGGTCCTCGAGGATGAGTCCGCTGATCGTGGAGTACTCGTCGCTGCTCGCGAGGCGCAGGTCGGTGGCGGTGTCGATCTCGTCGAGACGCAGGTGGCCCGGGACGCGCCAGGTGTCGGGCGAGGTCTCCACGACACCGGGCTCCGGCCCGTCGTCCTCGTCGAGGATCTCTCCCACGACCTCCTCGGCGATGTCCTCGAAGGTGACGATCCCCGCGAAGCCGCCGTGCTCGTCCACGACGACGGCCAGCTGCCGGTGGTCGGCACGGATCTGCTCGAGGACGCGGGGAAGTGGAGCGCTCGTCGGCACCACGGTGGCCTCGGACACGACGGAGCCGACAGAGGTGGTGGCGCGCCGGTCGGGCGAGGTCGCGAGCACCTCGGCGATCCCGGCCACGCCGACGATGTCGTCGCCGTCGCGGCCGGTCACGGGGAAGCGCGACCAGCCACTGTCGAGCAGGCCGACGAGGTCGGCGACGGTGGCGTCCGCGTGGATGGTCGTCACGCGCACGCGTGGCGTCATCACGTCCCCGGCGTCGAGCTCGCGGAAGCGCAGCCCGCCCTCGAGGACGTCGGACAGGTCGTCGTCGAGCAGGCCCCCGGCATGCGACTCGTCGATGATCCGCGTGAGGTCCTCCGCGGTGGCGCCCTGCTCGAGCTCCTCGACGGGCTCGATGCCGACCTTGCGCAACAGGGTCGTCGACGCGCGGTCGAAGAGGCGCACGACGGGACCGGCGAGCGTCAGGTAGACCAGGGTGGAGCGGCTCAGGGACCGGGCCAGCGGCACGGTGCGCGCGATGGCGAGGTTCTTGGGAGCGAGCTCGCCGAAGACCATCTGGAGGACGGTCGAGAAGACGAGGACCGCGGTGACCGACAGGCTGAGGCGGGTGGCATACGACATCGAGGGGTCGAGCAGCTCGGCGATGCCGACCCCGACGAGCGGCTCGGAGACGTAGCCGACGAGCAGGGCGGTCACGGTGATGCCGAACTGGGCCGCGGAGAGGGTGAACGACAGCTGCGAGGTGACGCGCAGGGCCCGCTCGGCCGGGGCGTCGCCCTCGGCCGCGAGCTGCTTGAGGGCGTTGCGGTCGACGGCGACGTAGGCGAACTCCTGGGCCACGAAGTAGCCCGTCGCCGCCGTCAGCGCGAGGATCAGCGCGAGGCCCAGGACGATGCCCAGGGCGGTGCTCATGCGATCACCACCCGGGTGAGCGAGTGGTGCGTCAGGGGTGGCCGGACCGGGTCCGGCCAGGGACTATGGCCCTCCCGGGACTCGGCGCGCGAGTCGGAGCGTGAGTGGGATCGCATGAGGCAATCCTAAGTTACGCCCGAGCGCGGTCGACCGGGCCGCCGTCAGGTGGTCGCGACGGCGCCCGTGCGGGCGGCCTCCTGGCTGATCTGGTGGGCGAGCTCGACGTCGAGCTGCGTCAGGCCGCCCTCGGAGTGCGTCGAGAGCGCGAACGAGACCGTGCGCCAGCGGATGTCGATGTCCGGGTGGTGGTCCATCGTCTCCGCCGCAGACGCCACCTCCTGCACGAGCGCGATCCCGGTGAGGAACGCGGGAGCCTCGAACGAGGCCCGGAGGGTGTCGCCGTCACGGGTCCAGTCGGGCAGGTCGCCCAGCTGGCGCTCGATCTCCTCGTCGGTCAGCCGTCGTGTCATGCAGTCCAGTAAACGCCCTCCGTGCTCGCTCGTGGGCTGCCCGACCCTTCGCAGGCCCCCGGTGGACATCCGGCTGTGGCACCATCGGTGGCGCCATGAGCAGCCCAGCCACCACCCCGCACCCGGTGCGCCTCGTCGTCGGGGCCGCCGTCGTCGACGACCTCGAGCACCCGACCCGGCTGCTGTCGGCCCGTCGCACCGAACCCTCCGCGCTCGCCGGGGGCTGGGAGCTGCCCGGCGGCAAGGTCGACGACGGCGAGTCGCCGCTTTTCGCCCTGCACCGTGAGCTGCTCGAGGAGCTCGGGGTTCGCGTGCGCCTCGGCGCGCACGTGCCCGGCCCGCAGCCCGGCTCGACCTGGCCGCTCGGCGACCGCTACGAGATGCTCGTGTGGCTCGCCGAGGTCATCGAGGGGACGCCCGAGCCCATCGAGGACCACGACGAGCTGCGCTGGCTGGGCCTCGACGAGCTCGGCTCCGTCGGGTGGCTGCCCGCCGACCTGCCCATCGTCGAGGCGCTCGAGGCGATGCTCCGGCGCCCGCCGACCCCCCGCCC
>Ga0247818_10002652_pt1 | contig 11551 bp, 12 predicted proteins | sample 13C_Glucose_Day1_FD_192424 | JGI IMG/M metagenome (GOLD analysis project Ga0247818, IMG submission 192424) | Soil microbial communities from agricultural site in Penn Yan, New York, United States - 13C_Glucose_Day1 | ecosystem: Environmental > Terrestrial > Soil > Agricultural land | place...
GGGTAACGAACAAGTGCAAAAAGAAATTGCCCGGGCCGGCTACAGCGTTGGCGTGAACTACCAGTTGCAATGCGCCGGTTGCCATTTGGGTGACGGTACGGGCTCCGCCGCCAACGACACGCCAAGGATGAAAGGCTTTGTCGGCAATTTCCTGAAAGTCCCGGGGGGCCGTGAATTTCTCGTGCGCGTGCCCGGCATGTCGCAATCGGCATTGAACAATGCGCAACTCGCCGACCTGCTCAACTGGCTGATGCGCAAAGACGGGATGGCGGGTCAAAGCGTGCCGGCCGATTACCAGCCCTATACCGCTGAAGAAATCGCCGCATTGCGCGCCAGTACCATGCTCAACCTGCCCGGTACCCGCGGCGAACTGATCAAGGCGATGCGTGCGAAAGGCATCGCGATTGATGACGGGATGAATTACTGAAGACCTCGGTATCTTATTTGAGCTGGCTTGCCAGCGATGACGGCCTCAAATATTGCGTCGCCCACCGCAACGCCATCGCCAGCAAGCCGGCGCCTACAGATTTGTGCAGTGCCAATCAATCAGCATGCACCCGCGATCCCTGTAGGAGCTGGCTTGCCAGCGATGGCGGCCTCAAATATTGCGCTGTCCCTCGCAACGCCATCGCCCGCAAGCCGGCCCCTACAGATTTGTGCAGTGCCCCCCAATCACCATGCACCCGCGATCCTGGTGGAACAGGCTTGCCTGCGAACTGTGGCGTGTGCGAAAGCCGAGCGTCGATGGCATCATCACCCGCTACGAAGGTTTCGATGCTGCAGGCGAACGGGTCATCCAGTTGTTCGGCGTGCGCAAGCCGGACATTGCCGAGCGTGACGACTGGCGTGCCCTGGCAGAAACTGCCACCACTGTGATCGCCTAAGGAATAGTCCCGATGCGTATGAAAACACTGCTTGTCTGTGCCGGCGTGCTCGTCAGCCAGATGGCCGTCGCCGACGCCCTGCCCCAGCGCTGGGTCAGCGCCGGTGGCGCATTCAGCGAATGGGTGGTCGCCCTCGGTGGCGAAGGCCGACTGGTGGGTGTCGACAGCACCAGCCAGCACCCGCAGACATTGCGCAGCCTGCCAAGCGTCGGCTACCAACGCGCACTGGCCGCCGAAGGCATTCTGGCCCTGAAGCCGGACATTCTGGTGGGCAGCACTGAAATGGGGCCGCCACCGGTGCTGGAGCAGCTCAAGGCCGCCGGCGTGCGCATTGAAATGCTCTCGGCCAAGGCTGACGTAGCGGCCCTGCAACACAACCTGACTGAGCTCGGCCAATTGCTGGGCAAGCAAACCGAGGCGCAAGCCCAGACGGCCGGTTACCTCAAGCGCCTGCAAGCCCAGGCTGACTGGGTCAAGCAAGCACAAAAGCAACACCCGCCACCGCGGGTGTTGATGCTGCTCAGCCACTCCGGTGGCAATCTGCAGGTCGCGGGCAAAGACACCCTGGCGGCCTGGATGATCGAGCAGGCCGGTGGCACAAGCCTGGGCGAGCACAACGGCTATAAACCGGTCTCCAACGAAGCCATGCTGGCCCTGGACCCGCAGGTGATCATCTTCGCCGGTGGTCGCCTGGAGGGTGACGCGGCACGTGCGGCGCTGCTGCAGCAGAACCCGATCCTGGCGCAAACCCGCGCCGGGCGTGATGGCCGGGTGCTGGTGATCGATCCGACGCTGCTGGTCGGCGGTCTTGGCCCGCGCGTACCGGATGCCCTGAGCCGTCTCTGCGCAGCGTTCTACCCGGACGTAAAAACCGCCGGGATCAGCCAATGACGGCCATTTTCCGGCCGCGTCCGACACTGATCTTCCTGGGGTTGTTGCTGATCCTGGTGTTCTGGCTGTCCCTTGCCCTGGGACCGGTCAGTCTGCCCCTAAGTGATACCTTGCTGGCCGGGCTGCGCTTGCTCGGCTTGCCGCTCGACGTTGGCGACACCCAACAAGCGGAACTGATCCTGGGGCAGATTCGTTTGCCGCGCAGCCTGCTGGGGATTTCTGTCGGCTCGGTACTGGCGTTGTCCGGCGTGGCGATGCAGGGGTTGTTCCGCAACCCCCTGGCGGACCCGGGCCTGGTCGGTGTCTCTGGCGGTGCGGCACTCGGTGCGGCCATCGCCATTGTCGGTGGCAGCCTGCTTGGCGGCTTGCCACCCGCTGTCGAACCCTACCTGCTGTCAGTCTGCGCCTTCGCTGGCGGCCTGATCGTCACGGCGGTGGTGTATCGCTTTGGCCGCAAGAACGGGCAGACCGATGTCGCCACCATGCTGTTGGCAGGCGTGGCGATGACGGCCATGGCCGGTGCCGGGGTCGGGCTGTTTACTTACCTGGCCGATGACGCGACCTTACGCACCCTGACCTTCTGGAACCTGGGCAGCCTCAACGGCGCAAGCTACCCGCGTTTGTGGCCGTTGCTGATCGTGGCCGTCGGCGTGGCGCTGTGGTTGCCACGCCGGGCGGCGGCGCTCAATGCGATGCTGCTGGGCGAATCCGAGGCCCGCCACCTGGGCTTTAATATCGAGCGGATCAAGCTGGAACTGGTTTTTTGCACTGCGTTGGGTGTAGGCGCCGCTGTTGCCGCAGCCGGCCTGATCGGATTCATCGGTCTGGTGGTGCCGCATCTGATGCGCCTGCTGGTCGGTCCAGATCACCGGGTGTTGCTGCCCGCCTCGTTGCTGGCCGGTGCCAGCCTGTTGCTGCTGGCCGATCTGGCCGCGCGCCTGCTGCTGGCGCCGGCCGAGTTGCCGATCGGCATCGTCACAGCGCTGATTGGTGCTCCCTTCTTTCTCTATCTGCTGGTACGAGGGCGCTCCTGATGCTGCGGGCAAACAATTTGCTGGTACGCCGTGGCCAACGCACGGTACTGGCGAACATCGATATCGCCCTGCGCCCCGGTGAAGTACTTGGCGTGCTCGGGCCGAACGGCGCGGGCAAAAGCACCCTGCTCGCCGCCTTGTGCGGTGAATTGCCGGCCAATGAAGGCACAGTCAGCCTCGACGAGCGCAAGCTTGCCGACTGGCCGGGCCAGGAGCGGGCGAGACGCCTGGCCGTGTTGCCGCAGAGTTCGAGCCTGAACTTTGCTTTCTCGGTCAATGAGGTCGTGGGCATGGGTCGCCTGCCTCACGCCAGTGGCCGCGTGCGCGACGCGGAAATTGTCGCCGAGGCGCTGCGGGCCGCCGATGCCCTGCACCTGGCCGGGCGCAGCTATCTGGCCCTGTCCGGGGGTGAACGCCAGCGCGTACATCTGGCGCGGGTACTCGCCCAGTTGTGGCCGGGCGCCGAAGGCCAGACCCTGCTGCTCGATGAGCCAACCTCGATGCTCGACCCGTTGCACCAGCACACCATTCTGCAAGCGGTGCGCGACTTCGCCGGGCGCGGTGCGGCGGTGCTGGTGATCCTTCACGACCTCAACCTGGCCGCGCGTTATTGCGATCATCTGCTGTTGCTGCAGGACGGCCTGCCCCATGCCTACGGAACACCGGCAAACGTACTGACCGCCGATGCGCTGGCGGCGGTGTATGGGTTGCAGGTGTTGATCCAGCAACATCCGGAACGTGGTCACCCGTTGATCATCGCGCGCTGAATCGCCCCCTCCTCTGGTGGAGGGGCCTTTGCCAATACAAGGAAATCCGATGCGCTTTCTGTTGCTCTGTGCATTCAGCCTGCTGGCTGCCTGCCAAACCCATCACGTCACGCCGCCTCCGGCACCGATTGCTCCCGAGGGGCGAGATCACACTGACCTGGGCGTTATCCGCGAACTGGCCACGGGCCGTACGCTGACACCCCAGGAGCTGGTCCAGCGCCTGGCCGTTGCGCCCCGCGTGCTGGTCGGCGAACAGCACGACAACCCGGATCACCACGCCCTGCAACTGTGGCTGCTGCGCGAACTGGCGGCGCAACGGGCACAAGGCAGCCTGCTGATGGAAATGCTCAATCCCGACCAGCAGGCCAGGGTCGATGCCGCCCAGGCGGCCATTCGAGCCGGTGAGCCTGTGGCCGACCCCTTCAAGGCGTTGGCCTGGCAGGCCAACTGGGACTGGAGCGTTTATGGCGCCCTGGTGACCTACGCCTTGCGCCAGCCGTATCCGCTGCTGTCAGCCAACCTCGACCGTGCGCAGATCATGCAGATCTACAAACAGCGCCCGGTGCTTGAAGGCAGCGCCTCGACCACGAAACAGGTGCAGGCGACCCTGCTGGAAGACATCCGCCAATCCCATTGCGGCCTACTGCCCGACGCGCAGATGCCGGCGATGCTTGCCGTGCAACAGCAGCGTGACCGACGCATGGCCGAACGCCTGATTACCGCACCGACCCCTGCGCTGTTGCTGGCTGGCGCCTTCCATGTGCGCAAGGACCTGGGTGTGCCGCTGCACCTCAAGGACCTGGGTGCAGGTAAAGTTGATGCGGTGTTGATTCTGGCCGAGGTGGGCAAGACGGTAACGGCCGACAATGCGGATTACGTGTGGTACACGGCGGCTCAGCCGGAACAGGATCATTGCGCGGAACTGCGTCGTTAAACCCGATGGCACGCAATACCCGAAACACAGTCGTAAGGAGGCTTGCCGTAGTAAGGGGGATTGGCTGTGGCAAGCCCCCTCGCCACAGGCCTGGTTTTTGCCCAAAGACCCTCACTGAAATTGTATTCACCCTCAATCTCCAGCGCGACACTATGTCACGCCTTGGCATCGGTCCAATGGTCGAATCCGCCCGTCCCGCACCAGCACAGTTTGGTACCATCCCCGGGTTTTTCACGACTGATCCGTCAACCTGCCGATAATCCGGCAGGCTTCACAGGATATTTTTCTGCATGAGTACTCTGTATACCCGCCGAACCCTCCTGCAAGGCATGGGCCTGTTGAGCCTGGGCCTGCTCGCCGGCTGCGATGGCAGCAGCAAGCTGTCGTTCAAGTACGGCAAGGACCTCAGCGACAAGATCATGGGGCGTAACTTCAAGCTCAAGGACACCCAGGGCGAAACCCGCATGCTGGGCAGCTATCGCGGCATGATGCCGATGATTTTCTTCGGTTTCACCCAATGCCCGGCCGTCTGCCCGACCACCTTGGCCCGCGCCGCCCAGGCGAAGAAACTGATGGGCCGCGACGGCGAAAGACTGCAGGTGATCTTCATCACCCTGGACCCCGAACGCGACACCCCCGAACTGCTCGACAAATACGTCAAGGCCTTCGACCCGAGTTTTGAAGCGCTGTACGGCACCCTCGAAGAAACCGCCGCCACCGCCAAGGAGTTCGGTGTGTTCTTTGAAAAGGTCCCGAGCGGCGATACCTATACCCTCTCCCATACCGCGACCAGTTTTGTCTTCGACTCCCGGGGCAACCTGCGCCTGGGCTTGTCCACGTCCCTGACGGCAAAAGAGTGCGCAGAAGACCTGCTCACCGTAATGGAGGTTTGCTGAATGAATGCCCCACTGGCAAAAAACCGCTTTGCGCAACGCTGCAAGCAACTGGCGCTGGGCCTTTCCCTGATCGGCATGAGCTGGCAAGTGTTGGCGCAAACTCAAATCGAGGACGCCTGGGTGCGTGCAACAGTCGCCGGTCAGCCTTCGAGCGGCGCCTTCATGACGCTCACCGCCAGCGAAGACAGCAAGCTGCTGAGCGTGCAATCGCCCGTGGCGAAAACCGTGCAGATTCACCAGTCGAGCATGCAGGACGACGTGATGAAGATGCAGCAGGTGCAATCCGTGGCGCTGCCGGCGGGCAAGCCGGTGAGTTTTGATCCCCACGGCTATCACATCATGCTGATGAACCTGACCGCGCAGATCAAAGAAGGCGACAAGGTACCGCTGACCCTGACCGTGGAAAATGCCAAGGGCGAGAAAGAGACGATTCAGGTTGAAGCCGTGGCCAAGGCGCTGGACACCATGGATCACAGCAAGATGACCCATGATCACAGCAAGATGAATTGATTGCCGACTTGTAGGAGCCTGCTCGCTCCTACAGTTCTTTGTTGCGCAGCTCTACCTTTTAGAAATCAACAGTCACCGACAGCTGCAACGTTCGCGGCTCACCCTTGGTCAGGTAGTTGTTGGCGGTTGAGGTCGCTGGACGCCTTCCTCTGCCCGGTGTCCATCCAGGTCGCTCCGGCCAGCAAACCCAGGCCGTCCACCGACTCGCCGAACAGTTTCAACTCCACACCCTTGTTCACTTGTTCGCCATTGACACTCAACCTCGGCAGCCGCGCGCCCGGATTAGTTGACATCGCCGTCGCCATCGCCGACTAGCCGGCTCCCACAGGTTTGATGATCAGCCGGACCAGGCACACGCGGGTACGGCTATTGGTTTATTTCCGCGCCAGCTTGTACTTGAGGCAGTCTTGATAAAAACCCTGGCGGATCGCCTCCGGTTTCAACCGCGAGGCGCTGTCATAGGTTTGCTCGGTAATGCCCATTGCCATCATGCGCATCCAGCTGCGGGAGAACTTGTAGGCCTGGATTTTCTGCCGCGCAGCATACAGTGAAACCCCCGAGAGCTTGAGTTCCTGTGCCCTGGCGGCAGTACCCGCACCCCAACTGCACTGGTAGCGGTCGCCATCCTTCAAATCCCTGCCGTGGGCAGCGCCTGCCGTTGCCACCATTGCCAGAGAAACCAACGCGATCCCTGTATTACGCATCGCTAATCCTTAACCATTTGAAAATAAAATGATTTTCGCGAATTACAGAGCAGCGCGGGGCCAGTATAGTGCCCTACCGTTCGTCGGACTGACCTGAGTCAAATCTATGACGGTCATTTCTTGCGACATTCCAAACCTTTGCTATAGATAACACACACTCTCAGCAACCAATGAGGCATCTGAATGTCAGTCGCGAAGAAAATGACAGTGGGGCAACTGACAATGTTGACTGCCGTCAACATGTTGGGCTCAGGCATCATTCTGTTGCCAACGAAACTTGCCGAAGTGGGCGGAATCTCGATTCTTTCCTGGCTGATCACAGCCACCGGCTCCCTGGCACTGGCTTATGCCTTTGCCCGTTGCGGGATGCTCAGTCGCAAGACTGGCGGTATGGGCGGTTATGCCGAATACACCTTCGGTAAAGCCGGTAACTACATCACCAACTACACCTATGGCCTGTCGCTGTTGATTGCCAACGTGGCAATCAGTATTACCGCGGTCGGCTACATACAGGTGTTGCTCGACGTCAAACTCGATCCGCTGCAAGTCGGTCTGGCGACCATTGCCTTGCTATGGATCACCACCTTCGCCAACTTCGGCGGCGCGAATATCACCGGTCGCATCGGCGCGGTCACCGTCTGGGGTGTAATTGCCCCGGTGGTGCTGGTATCCACCATCGGCTGGTTCTGGTTCGACAGCAGCGTCTATGCGGCCGGCTGGAACCCGCACAACATGGGCATGCTCGAAGCCGCAGGCGCCTCGGTGGCGATTACCCTGTGGGCCTTCCTTGGCCTGGAATCGGCGTGCGCCAACACCGACGCGGTGGAAAACCCGGAGCGCAACGTACCCATCGCGGTACTGGGCGGCACCCTGGGCGCGGCAGTGATCTACATCGTCTCCACCAACGTCATCGCCGGCATCATCGACAACCCGGAACTGGCCGCCTCTACCGCACCGTTCGGGCTGGTCTTCGCCAAGATGTTCAACCCCATGATCGGCAACATCGTGATGGCCGCAATGGTCCTCGCCTGCGTCGGCTCGTTGCTGGGCTGGCAGTTCACCATTGCCCAGGTCTACAAAAGCTCGGCTGACACCGGTTACTTCATTCCGATCTTCGCCAAGGCCAACAAGGCCGGGACACCGATTATCGGCATGCTGGTGCTGCTGGCGGCACAGACTGCGCTGGCCTTGCTCACCATCAGTCCTGACCTGAGCAAACAGTTCGACACCCTGGTCAACCTCGCGGTGGTCACCAACCTGGTGCCGTACATCCTCTCGATGGCCGCAATCATGACCATGCAAAAAGTCTCCAACGTGCCGCAAAGCAAGGCCCTGGCGACCAACATCATTGCGCTCGTCGCGGCGGCCTACAGCTACCTGGCGCTCTACAGTTCCGGCGCACAGGCAGTAATGCTGGGCGGCGCGGCGACCATTTTCGGCTACACCATGTTCGGCTTCGTCAACAACCGCCTGATTCGCCTCGAAGCTCTCAACAACAGCGTACCGACGCAAACCGTCAGCGCGCAGCACCTCACTGGTGAGCCAGTGCCGGTCAATAACCTGAATAAATCCACTTTGGAGGTTCAATCATGACGGACTATAAACATTCCCTCGGGATGCTCGCGCTGCTGGCCAGCCCCCCACCGGATAAACGTACGGTGTTCGGCCGCGCTCTGGATCAGTTGGTTCACGATCTCGAAGGACGAGGCGTCAGTGTTCTGGCGTCGGAAAGCCTCAAGGACACTGCGTCGATCCTGCGCACAGACACTGCAGTGCAATGCTTGCTGATCCACTGGGAAATGGACGAAAGCAAAGACCACGAAGACTGCATCAAACTGCTGGTCAAGCTGCGTGAGCGCAACACCCGGGTGCCGGTGTTCCTGATCAGCGACCGGACCACTGCGTCGAGCATTCCACTGCTGGTCATGCAACACGCCGACGACTTCATCTGGTTGCCCGAGGACACCTCGCGCTTCCTCAGCGGGCGCATCCTCGCGGCCATCGAACGCTATCGCCAGGCCGCACTGCCGCCAATGTTCGGTGCGCTGGTGAAATTTGCCCGCACCTATGAATACTCCTGGCACACCCCCGGCCATGCCGGCGGTACGGCGTTTTTGAAGAGCACCGCCGGGCGGGCCTTCTACGAGTTCTTCGGGGAAAACCTGCTGCGTTCCGACCTGTCGATTTCCGTTGGCGAACTCGGCTCGCTGCTCGACCATAGCGGCCCCATCGGCCAGGGCGAGCGTTATGCCGCCAAGGTCTTCGGCGCGCACCGCACCTACTACGTGACCAACGGCTCGTCGATGTCCAACCGCGTCATCCTCATGGCCAGCGTTACGCGCAACCAGATCGCCCTGTGCGACCGTAACTGCCACAAGTCCGCCGAACATGCGATGACCCTGTCCGGGGCCCTGCCGACCTACCTGGTGCCGACCCGCAACCGCTACGGCATCATCGGCCCGATCCTGCCGCAAACCCTTAGCGCCGCAGGCGTGAAGGCGGCGATTGCGAGCAACCCGCTGGTCAAGGAAGGCATCGACCCGACTCCGGTGCACGCGATCGTTACCAACTCCACCTACGACGGCCTGACCTACAACGTCACCCGCGTCGAAGAGTTGCTGGGCGAAAGCGTCGACCGCCTGCATTTTGACGAAGCCTGGTACGGCTATGCGCGTTTCAACCCGCTGTACGCCGGGCGCCACGCCATGCACGGCAACCCTGAAGATCACGACGAATCGAAACCGACCGTGTTCGCTACCCAGTCGACCCACAAGTTGCTGGCCGCCCTGTCCCAAGCGTCGATGATTCACGTGCGCAACGGCCGCAACCCGATCGAACACGCGCGCTTCAACGAATCGTACATGATGCATGCCTCGACCTCGCCGAACTACGCGATCATGGCGTCCTGCGACGTCAGCTCGGCGATGATGGAGGCGCCGAGCGGGCAAATCCTCACGACCGAGTCGATCGAAGAAGCCATCAGCTTCCGCCAGGTCCTCTCGCGCATGCACAACGAGATGCAGAGCAAGGATGACTGGTTCTTCACCTGCTGGCAGCCGCCGACCGTGAAGGTCGGAGCCACCACCGTGCCGTTCCATGAAGTCGACCCGGTGCAGCTCAAAACCGACCAAAATTGCTGGGTACTGCATCCCAACGAGGTTTGGCACGGCTTCGGCGACATCGAAGACGGCTATTGCATGCTCGACCCGATCAAGGTCTCGGTACTCAGCCCGGGCATGGGCGACGACGGCAACCTGCTGGCCAGCGGTATTCCGGCTTGCGTCATCACCGCCTACCTGAGCCGCCAGGGCATAGTCGTGGAGAAAACCACCGACTTCACCATCCTGTTCCTGTTCTCCATCGGTATCACCAAAGGCAAGTGGGGCACGCTGCTCAACGCCCTGCTGGACTTCAAGCGTGACTACGACGACAACGCCGACCTCGAGCTGTGCCTGCCCGACCTGTACAGCGCCAACCAGCAACGCTATGGCGGCATGGGCCTCAAGGACCTGGCCGACGAAATCTTCGCCGCCATGAAGAAACACAAGACCACCTACAACATGTCCCAGGCCTTCGGCACCCTGCCCAAAGCCGAGTTCAGCCCAGTGGAGGCCTACGAAAAACTGGTGCGCAACGAGATTGAACTGGTGACACTCGACCAGGCCGCCGGACGCCTCGCAGCGACCGGTATCGTGCCCTACCCGCCAGGCATCCCGCTGCTCATGCCGGGCGAGAACGCAGGCCCTGCGGACGGGCCGTTGCTGGCCTACCTCAAGGCCCTGGAAGCCTTCGACACCTCCTTCCCGGGCTTCACCCACGACACCCACGGGATTGAAGTCGAGGATGGCGTGTACCGGATGCTGGTCCTGAAATAAGGTAACAAGTTTCACCGCAAGCCCCCCTGTGGGAGCGGGCTTGCTCGCGAAAGCGCACTGACATTCAAAGTTGAAGTCGACTGACACTGCGCTTTCGCGAGCAAGCCCGCTCCCACACTTGATCTCCTTCAGTCAAAACCCTATGGGCAAAATCAATCACAGCGCTCTATGATTGAACCCCATGACCACCGCCATTCCTCTTCGCCAACCCTGCCCACCCGGCGCCTGCGACTGCGGGCGTGACCCGCTGCTGGACACACCGGGGGCGGACCTGCGCATCCTGTTTCTGACGCGCGCCGAAGAAAAACGCCTGATCGAGCGCCTGGAAAACCTGCAGAGCCTGAGCGACCTGGAGCACCTGCAACGACGCATGTTCGAGCAACTGGGCATACGCGTTAACATCGCCCCCGGCTTCAACGAAGTACGGACCATGCGCGGCATCGGCATCAACATCGCCGAACTGCCCGGCCTGTGCCGCAAGACCCGCGCGGCCATCCCCGCCGCCATCCGCCGGGCCATGGAAAACCGACCGCAAATCGCTTACGAACTGCTCAATGCCAACGACCTGTTGCGCGATGCATAGCGGCCATGCTCCAGTGTGCAGGATTTCCCATTGCCCAAGCCGGCGCTCAGGTGTTCGATAGAAAAATGGCGACTGCAAAAAGATCTCACCATGGTTATTTTTGTCCCATTGACCGACCGACCAATGCGCCGCGGCTGGCAGCCACCCGCTGGCAAGAAACGCTTATGGAGGCAAGGGGGCCGGCTCGCTACCTTGATTTGATCAAATGATTACTGGCGATATTGTCCGTGCTATCTACGCTCATCACGGGGGACCGCACTTTTGCATTGCGGTCGTAAATGACTCTGGCGGTTTACGATTTCATGTCATTAAGGGCACTAAAATCTGTGGACCGCTCGACAATGCCTTGATTCCAGCTATAAACGGAAACATGATCTGGCTATTCTGATGCCCTGACAGCACATAAAAAAAAAACGATTTTAACCATGGAGTAAACGGCACTATGAACCCATCCCGAAAACTGCTTGTCGGCG
>Ga0247818_10002653_pt1 | contig 11551 bp, 14 predicted proteins | sample 13C_Glucose_Day1_FD_192424 | JGI IMG/M metagenome (GOLD analysis project Ga0247818, IMG submission 192424) | Soil microbial communities from agricultural site in Penn Yan, New York, United States - 13C_Glucose_Day1 | ecosystem: Environmental > Terrestrial > Soil > Agricultural land | place...
GTCGATCCTGTTCACGTCCGGCCCGGAAGACGCCAAGCTGATCATGATCGACCCGAAAATGCTCGAGCTGTCGATCTACGAAGGCATTCCGCACCTGCTGTGCCCGGTAGTGACTGACATGAAAGACGCCGCCAACGCCCTGCGCTGGAGCGTTGCCGAGATGGAACGCCGCTACAAGCTGATGGCGAAGATGGGCGTGCGTAACCTGTCCGGCTTCAACGCCAAGGTCAAGGAAGCGCAGGATGCGGGCGAGCCGTTGAGCGATCCGCTGTACAAGCGCGAAAGCATTCACGACGAAGCGCCGCTGCTGCAGAAGCTGCCGACCATCGTCGTGGTGGTCGACGAATTCGCCGACATGATGATGATCGTCGGCAAGAAGGTCGAAGAGCTGATCGCCCGTATCGCACAGAAAGCGCGTGCCGCCGGTATTCACCTGATCCTCGCGACCCAGCGTCCTTCGGTGGACGTGATCACCGGTCTGATCAAGGCCAACATTCCGACACGTATGGCGTTCCAGGTATCGAGCAAGATCGACTCGCGGACCATCATCGACCAGGGCGGCGCCGAGCAACTGCTCGGTCACGGTGACATGCTCTACATGCCGCCGGGCACCAGCCTGCCGATCCGGGTACACGGCGCGTTCGTTTCCGACGATGAAGTACACCGCGTGGTGGAAGCCTGGAAACTGCGTGGCGCACCGGAATACAACGATGACATCCTCAACGGTGTCGAAGAGGCGGGCAGCGGCTTTGAAGGCAGCAGCGGTGGCGGCGACGGTGATGATCCGGAAACCGACGCGCTGTATGACGAAGCTGTGCAGTTCGTTCTGGAAAGCCGCAGGGCGTCGATTTCCGCGGTACAGCGCAAGCTGAAGATCGGTTACAACCGCGCTGCGCGCATGATCGAAGCCATGGAAATGGCTGGCGTGGTGACGGCGATGAACACCAACGGTTCGCGTGAAGTACTGGCCCCGGGCCCGATGCGCGACTGATTCGGCCGCTCCGATTTGCAACAAAGGATGGCGCAATGACGCGCCGTCCCTTCCCCACAAGTATTCAAGAGGACTCCCATGCGTCTTATCCGCATGCTGTTGCCAGTACTGGCGCTGACCACGCTCACGGCCCACGCCGACGACAAGGACGTGGCGCGTCTGACCCAACTGCTGGAAACATCGAAAACCCTGACCGCGAATTTTTCCCAGCTGACCCTCGACGGCAGCGGCACCCAGTTGCAGGAAACTCGCGGTGATATGGTCCTGCAGCGTCCGGGCCTGTTCTACTGGCACACCGAAGCGCCAAACGAGCAGACCATGGTCTCCGATGGCAAGAAGGTCACCCTGTGGGACCCGGATCTGGAGCAGGCAACCATCAAGAAGCTCGACGAGCGTCTGACCCAGACCCCGGCGCTGCTGCTGTCCGGTGATGTGTCGAAGATCAGCCAGAGCTTCGAGATCAGCGCGAAAGAGGCGGGTGGCGTGATCGACTTCACCCTAAAGCCAAAGACCAAGGACACCTTGTTCGACAGCCTGCGTCTGTCGTTCCGCAACGGCCTGGTCAATGACATGCAACTGATCGACAGCGTCGGCCAGCGCACCAACATCCTGTTCACCGGGGTCAAGGCCAACGAAGCGGTGTCGGCGTCGAAGTTCAAGTTCGACATCCCGAAGGGTGCTGACGTCATTCAGGAATAAACCCCGGATCCCGGCTTGGACTCTTGTGGCTTGGCGCTTTTGTGGCGAGGGGATTTATCCCCGATGGGCTGCAAAGCAGCCCCAAAAAAGGTGACTGCTGCGTAGTCCATCGGGGATAAATCCCCTCACCACAGGGTCACCAACAGGTGTCCACAGGTATTCCAACAGGTTTCAGACAATCAGAGGTTTCAACGCTACGTGATGGATCTGTTTCGCAGTGCACCGATTGCCCAGCCACTGGCCGCGCGTTTGCGCGCGACCAATCTGGATGAGTACGTCGGTCAGGAGCATGTGCTCGCTCGCGGCAAGCCTCTGCGTGAGGCGCTGGAGCAGGGTGCCCTGCATTCGATGATCTTCTGGGGGCCGCCGGGCGTGGGCAAGACCACCCTCGCGCGATTGCTCGCGGAAGTCTCGGATGCGCACTTCGAAACGGTCTCGGCGGTACTTGCCGGGGTCAAGGAGATCCGTCAGGCCGTTGAAATCGCCAAGCAGCAGGCCGGCCAGTACGGCAAGCGCACGATCCTGTTCGTCGATGAAGTGCACCGCTTCAACAAATCGCAGCAGGATGCGTTCCTGCCGTACGTCGAAGACGGCACGCTGATTTTCATCGGTGCCACCACCGAAAACCCTTCGTTTGAATTGAACAACGCGCTGTTGTCGCGGGCCCGCGTCTATGTGCTGAAAAGCCTCGATGAGACGGCGCTGCGCAAACTGGTGCATCGCGCGCTCACCGAAGAGCGTGGTCTCGGTAAGCGCAACCTGACCCTCAGCGATGAAGGCTTCCAGATGTTGCTGTCGGCCGCCGATGGCGATGGCCGGCGCCTGCTCAATCTGCTGGAGAACGCCTCGGATCTGGCCGAAGACAACAGCGAGATGGGCACCGAGTTGCTGCAAAGCCTGCTCGGCGACACCCGGCGGCGCTTCGACAAGGGTGGCGAAGCGTTCTACGACCAGATCTCCGCGCTGCACAAATCGGTACGCGGGTCCAACCCCGACGGCGCGCTGTACTGGTTTGCGCGGATGATCGATGGCGGCTGCGATCCGTTGTACCTGGCGCGGCGCGTGGTGCGCATGGCCAGCGAAGACATTGGCAACGCCGACCCGCGCGCCCTGAGCCTGTGCCTGGCGGCGTGGGAAGTGCAGGAGCGCCTTGGCAGCCCAGAAGGCGAGTTGGCAGTCGCCCAGGCAATCACCTATCTGGCCTGTGCGCCGAAAAGCAACGCGGTGTACATGGGCTTCAAGACCGCGCTACGCGCCGCTGCCGAGTACGGTTCGCTGGAAGTGCCGCTGCACTTGCGCAATGCACCGACCAAGCTGATGAAGCAATTGGGCTATGGCGACGAATACCGCTATGCCCACGACGAACCGGACGCCTATGCCGCCGGCGAAGATTATTTCCCGGAAGAGCTCGAGCCGATCCCGTTCTATCAACCGGTGCCCCGTGGCCTGGAATTGAAGATCGGCGAGAAGCTCAACCACCTTGCCCAACTCGACCGTTTAAGCCCAAGACAGCGGAGAAAATAGTGCTTCCATTGATCGTTGCAGTCTCCGTCGGCGGGATTGCCGGCACCTTGTTGCGCTTCGCCACCGGCAATTGGGTCAACGCCAATTGGCCGCGGCACTTCTATACCGCGACGCTGGCCGTTAATATCGTGGGCTGTCTGCTGATTGGCGTGTTGTACGGCGTGGCGAAGACATCGCGCCGCTGATGGCGGACGTCGAGCGCATGGCGGGCGAGCTGAGCGCCGGTAAAGTCGAGCTGGACGCGATCCAGACCGAACTGGACTCGATCCTGCTGGGTATCCCCAACCTGCCGCACGAATCGGTACCAGTCGGCAAAGACGAAGACGACAACGTTGAAGTGCGCCGCTGGGGCACGCCGACGCAGTTCGATTTCGAGGTCAAGGACCACGTGGCGCTGGGCGAGAAATTCGGCTGGCTGGATTTCGAAACCGCCGCCAAGCTGTCCGGCGCCCGTTTCGCTCTGCTGCGCGGCCCGATCGCCCGACTGCACCGCGCTCTGGCGCAGTTCATGATCAACCTGCACGTCAACGAGCATGGCTACGAAGAGGCCTACACGCCTTATCTGGTTCAGGCCCCGGCGCTGCAAGGCACCGGCCAGCTGCCGAAGTTCGAAGAAGATCTGTTCAAGATCGCTCGCGAAGGCGAAGCCGATCTGTACCTGATCCCGACCGCCGAAGTGTCGTTGACCAACATCGTCGCCGGTGAAATCGTCGACTCGAAACTGCTGCCAATCAAGTTCGTCGCCCACACCCCGTGCTTCCGCAGCGAAGCCGGTGCGTCGGGTCGCGACACCCGCGGCATGATCCGTCAGCACCAGTTCGACAAGGTTGAAATGGTGCAGATCGTCGAGCCGTCGACTTCGATGGAAGCGCTGGAAGGCCTGACCGCCAACGCCGAGAAAGTCCTGCAACTGCTGGGTCTGCCTTACCGCACCCTGGCGCTGTGCACCGGCGACATGGGCTTCAGCGCCGTCAAGACCTACGACCTCGAAGTGTGGATTCCGAGCCAGGACAAGTACCGCGAAATTTCGTCGTGCTCCAACTGCGGCGACTTCCAGGCTCGCCGCATGCAGGCGCGTTTCCGCAACCCGGAAACCGGCAAGCCTGAGCTGGTACACACTCTCAACGGTTCGGGTCTGGCGGTCGGTCGTACACTGGTGGCGGTGCTGGAAAACTACCAGCAGGCCGACGGTTCGATCCGCGTGCCGGACGTACTGAAGCCTTACATGGGTGGCCTTGAGGTCATCGGCTAAATGAAATATCTGCCGCTGTTTCACAACCTGCGCGGCAGTCGTGTGTTGGTGGTCGGTGGGGGGGAAATTGCCTTGCGCAAATCCCGCCTGCTGGCCGATGCCGGTGCGCTGCTGCGGGTGGTCGCACCTGAAATCGAAGCACAACTGCGCGAACTGGTCAGCGCCAGCGGTGGCGAATGTCTGCTGCGCGGTTACGTGGAAGCGGATCTGGACGGTTGCGGGCTGATCATCGCCGCCACCGACGACGAAACGCTCAACGCCCAAGTCTCCAGCGATGCCCATCGGCGTTGCGTGCCGGTCAACGTGGTCGACGCGCCGCAGCTATGCAGCGTGATCTTCCCGGCGATCGTCGATCGCTCGCCGCTGATCATCGCGGTGTCCAGCGGCGGCGATGCGCCGGTGCTGGCCCGTTTGATTCGCGCCAAGATCGAAACCTGGATTCCTTCGACCTACGGCCAGTTGGCCGGGCTTGCCGCACGTTTCCGCAATCAGGTGAAAAACCTGTTTCCGGATGTGCAGCAGCGTCGCGGTTTCTGGGAAGACGTATTTCAAGGCCCGATTGCCGACCGCCAACTGGCCGGGCAGGGCACTGAAGCCGAGCGTCTGTTGCAGGCCAAGATCGATGGTGAAGCGACCGTTACCACCGGTGAGGTGTATCTGGTGGGGGCAGGGCCGGGTGATCCGGATCTGCTGACCTTCCGCGCCTTGCGTCTGATGCAGCAAGCCGACGTGGTGCTGTACGACCGTTTGGTGGCGCCGGCGATTCTTGAGCTGTGCCGTCGCGATGCCGAGCGTGTCTACGTCGGCAAGCGTCGCTCTGATCACGCGGTGCCGCAGGATCAGATCAACCAGCAACTGGTGGATCTGGCCAAGGCCGGCAAACGCGTGGTGCGCTTGAAGGGCGGTGATCCGTTCATCTTCGGTCGCGGCGGTGAAGAGATCGAAGAGCTGGCGGCCCACGGGATTCCGTTCCAGGTGGTGCCGGGGATCACGGCGGCCAGCGGTTGCGCGGCGTATGCCGGGATTCCGTTGACCCATCGCGATTACGCGCAGTCGGTGCGCTTCGTCACCGGTCACCTGAAGGACGGTTCCACCGATCTGCCGTGGGCCGACCTCGTCGCCCCGGCGCAGACGCTGGTGTTCTACATGGGCCTGGTGGGCTTGCCGGTGATCTGCGAGCAGTTGGTCAAGCACGGTCGCAGCGCGGATACCCCGGCGGCGTTGATCCAGCAGGGCACCACGGTCAATCAGCGGGTCTTTACTGGCACGCTGGCCGACCTGCCGCGCCTGGTGGCAGAGCATGAAGTGCATGCACCGACGCTGGTGATCGTGGGGGAAGTGGTGCAGCTGCGCGAGAAACTGGCGTGGTTCGAAGGGGCTCAGGCGCAGGTCTGAGTCAAAGCAAAAAGATCGCAGCCTGCGGCAGCTCCTACAGGGAACGCATTCACATGTAGGAGCTGCCGCAGGCTGCGATCTTTGCTTTTGCTTTTGCTTTTGCTTTTGCTTTTGCTTTTGCTGTTAGCCCTTCAACCAAACCCCTTTCCCGTTCAACCGCGCCCGATCATGTGCCACGCTGAAATCCTGCTCAGGCCCCTTCGGCACAATCCCCGTCGGATTGATGGTCTTGTGGCTACCGTAGTAGTGATTTTTGATGTGCTGGAAATCCACCGTCTCGCCAATCCCCGGCCACTGATACAGCTCACGCAGCCAGTTCGACAGGTTCGGATAATCGGCAATCCGCCGCAGATTGCACTTGAAGTGCCCGTGGTACACCGCGTCGAAGCGAATCAGCGTGGTGAACAAACGCACGTCTGCTTCAGTCAGGTATTCGCCGGTCAGATAGCGGTTGGCGCCCAGTACTCGCTCCAGATGATCCAGTTCGGCAAACACGTCATCGAAGGCTTGTTCATAAGCTTTTTGCGAGGTGGCGAACCCGGCGCGATACACGCCGTTGTTCACCGCCGGATAAATCCGTTCGTTCAGTGCATCGATCTCGCCGTGTAATGGCGCCGGATAGAAGTCCAGCTCGTTACCGGTCAGGCCATCGAATGCGCTGTTGAACATGCGGATGATTTCCGCTGATTCATTGCTGACGATGCGCTTGAGCTTCTTGTCCCACAGCACCGGCACGGTGACGCGGCCGGTGTAGTCCGGCGCGTCGACGGTGTAGCGCTGGTGCATGAAGTCGAAGTGGTCAAGCTTATCGCCCGTCGAGCCAAGGGTCTGATCGAAGGTCCAGCCGTTTTCCAGCATCAGCCAGCTGACCACGGACACGTCGATCAGGCTTTCCAGGCCTTTGAGCTTGCGCAGGATCAGCGTGCGGTGCGCCCACGGGCAGGCGAGCGACACATAGAGGTGATAGCGCCCGGCTTCGGCAGCAAAGCCGCCTTCACCGCTCGGCCCGGGCTGGCCGTCAGGGGTGACCCAATTGCGCCGTTGTGCCTGTTCGCGCTGAAAGGCGCCGTCTTTGCTGCTTTCGTACCACTTGTCCTGCCAGTGGCCGTCGACGAGTAAACCCATGATCAAGACTCCTGATTCCAATAAGCGTTGGAGCCGAGTCTATTCCAATGAGTTCGAACAAAAAGCGCAAAGATCGGGCGCCAATGATCGGTTAAATCGATTTGTTGCGCGCCGCCCAGTATTGCTCGGCGGTTGCGAACGCTTGCTCGCGACTCTGGCCGAGGCCGCGCAGGGCCAGGGCCATGGTCGAAATAAGCGCCATTTGCGGATAACTGTCGACCACCTCGCCGCGCCACACCGCCTTGAGATGTTCAACGTCCAGCGTGGCCGGTTTGACGTGGCGCTGGCTCGACAGCTGCGGCCATTCCTCGTCCCAGCTTTCGCCGCCCTGGGTGCCGTACAGATGGCTGTCGGCATCCGGGTTGATCTCGATTTCGCCGCCATCGCCCTTGACCACGATCGCCGTGTCGCCGAGCAGGCCGCTGGCCTCGCGATGCACCGCTTGATAGCCCGGGTGGAAAATACTCTGCAGACCACAACGGGCGCGCAGTGGATTGAGGATGCGTGCCAGCGAATGGATCGGCGAGCGCAGGCCCATGGTGTTGCGCAGGTCGATCATCTTCTGCAACTGCGGCGCCCAGTCCATCAGCGGCATGAACGCCAGACCACCGTTGTCCAGCGCGCTGCCGACCTGCTGCCAGGTGCGGCACAGCGGAATGTTCAGCTCGCCAAGCAGTTGTTCGGTGTACAGGCGCCCGGCGGTGTGCGCGCCGCCGCCGTGCATGAAAATCCGCACGCCGTTTTGCGCCAGGCACTTGGCCGACAGCAGGTACCACGGCAGATGGCGTTTCTTGCCGGCATAGGTCGGCCAGTCCAGATCGACGTTCAGCGTTGGCGCTGACAGGCGCTCGCGCAACGCTTCGGTGAAACCGGCCATTTCCTCGGCGCTTTCTTCCTTGTGCCGTAGCAGCATCAGAAAGGCGCCGAGTTGGGTGTCTTCGACTTTGTCGTCGAGCACCATACCCATGGCTTCCCACGCTTCTTCACGGGTCAGGTCGCGGGCGCCGCGTTTGCCCTTGCCGAGGATCCGTACGAACTGCGCGAACGGGTGCTCGGCGGGCGTTTCAAGGGTCAGCGCTGGAAAGTCGGTCATAAGCAATTCGTCGGTTTGGGCAGGCCCGCCAGTTTCGCGGCGAGTTTGGCAGGGGTGCCTTTGAACAGTCGGTTCAGGTGCAGGCTGTTGCCTTTGTCCGGGCCGAGTTTGAGTGCGGTGTACTTGATCAGCGGACGGGTGGCCGGCGACAGCTGGAATTCTGCGTAAAAGCTGCGCAGCAGTTCGAGGACTTCCCAGTGTTCGGCCGTCAGTCCGATGTCTTCAGCGGCGGCGAGGGCGCTGGCAACGTCATGGGACCAGTCGTCGAGGTCGACCAGAAAGCCGTCCTTGTCCAGTTCGATGGCGCGGGCGCCGACAGTCATCGAGTTCATAGCCAACTGTTGACCTTGTTGTGGTGGATCGACAGTTCAACGAAGGCCGGGTAGTCGATGGCTTCAGCCCAGTCGGGAGCAACGATGGCCCGGGCCTGCAGGTCTTCGGCGAGGGCGAACAGCTTGACCCGGCGCTCGTTCAGCGTGGCGAATGGCGCAGTGCCCGGTTGCAGGGCGTAGACCGCGTCGCCGGATAACAGCACGGCGTCGGCAGCGCCAATCACGCGCAGGCAACTGCTCAGGCGCTCGTCGCCGAACGGGGAATGAGACAACACATGCAAAGTCGACATCAGAGGGTGATCACCTGGTCGTAACGGTCAATAAGGGCGGTGATTTCGCTGGCAGCGAGCGGCTGCGCTTCGTCCAGCGACAGACTGCTCAGGCCACGATTGCTGGCGCTGTCGGAGCAGTAAAACAGCTCTTCAACGCCGAACATCGGCAGCGCCTGCAGGTTGGCGCTCAGGTCTTTCTGTTGCAGAGTCTTGGCGTTCTGCCCAGCGGCCAGTTGCAGCACGCCGTCATCGAGAAACAGCAGGCCGATCGGCAGATCGAACGCGCCGCCGGCCAGGACGATGTCCAGCGCTTCGCGGGCGCCGGGGCCGGACCATGGCGACTGGCGGCTGATGATCAACAGGGATTTGGCCATCTCACGCGCCTCCGAAACAGATCAATCGATCGGCGTCCTGCACCGCATCGTGCAACTGGCCGAGGCCGGACAATTCCCACGGCGCGCTGACCGCGACGGCATCACGCTGGTAGCGTTTGGCTTCTTCGTCATTCAGTACGCCACGGCGCAAGGCAGCGGCGATGCATACCACGCCGTCCAGTTGCTGCTCGGTGATGAACGCGCGCCACTGTTTGGGCAGGTCCAGCTCGTCCTGCGGGGTGACCACCGCGTCGGAGGCGTTGTACACGCCGTCCTGATAGAAAAACAGCCGGACAATTTCATGCCCGCCGGCCAGCGCAGCCTGCGCAAACAGCAGGGCACGGCGCGAGGAGGGCGCATGGGCGGCGGAAAACAGCGCAATGGCGAACTTCATGACGGACTCGATCAGCAAAACTGCGGCCATGATAAAGCTTTATCGAGGCAGCCGCGAAACCCAAGTTGCACACACCGATTTCTGCTGCTATCGGTCATACATGCGAGTCCATGCAGGAGCTGCGGCACGCTGCGATCTCTTGATCTTTACAAGCAAGATCAAGAGATCGCAGCCTCGTTTCACTCGACAGTTCCTACAGGGTATTTGACTGAGGTTTCGATCAGCGCGGCATATAGCCGAGTTGCCAACGCCGCGGAATGCTCAAGGACAGCACGCCCAGCCCTGCCGCCAGCAAGCCGCTGGCGAACAACGCCCGAAGCCCGAAATGCTGTTCCAGCACCGCGCCGAGAATCGCGCCGATGAACATGCCTGTCCAAGGCACCAACTGCACCCGCCAGCCGTTACGGCGTTCGCCGAGCATCCAGCGCCCGAGTCCACGGCCGAACCGCGACAGCGCTCCGGTCACGTACGTCAGGCCCACCGGCAGGCCATTCACTTCCTCGACCGCCGCGTTGAGCATGCCCATTGCGATGATCGCCGCCAGCAACGCCGGCAGTTGCGTGTCATACGGCCACGCGGCCGCGAAGCAAAGCAGGGTGGCGATGCACAGCAACAAGGGCAATGTGCGCCGCCCACCGAGGCGCCCGATCACGATCCCCAAGGCATTACCGATCACGAAGGTGACGACGAGGATGATCAGGCGCACGGTCAGTCCGAGGTCGCCGTCACTGATCGCCACCGCCAGCCGCGTGGTATTGCCGCTCATGAAAGAAACGAAATCGCCGCTGGCCATGAAGCCGATCGCGTCGGTCATCCCGGCGAGTACCGACAGGCTGGCCACCAGCGCCAGACCGATGCGGCCGCGCCATTTCTGCCGGTGCAGATGCCCGGAAGTGGCGCGGTGAGTCGAGGTCGAAGGCAGCATCGGTGACGGTATCCTTGCGCAGTGGTTACGGTTCCAACCCATACAGGTCGCAATAATCGACCCAGCTCATGTGCGCCATTTCCGCTACCTCGCGATGCACCTCCATGCGCTGGGTCTGATACTCCTCGGGCGTTGCCGCTGTGAGCAGCAAGGTCAGTTCCCAGGCAAACAGTCCCTGATCTTCAGCTTCGGCCTCGAAGGCTTCATGCAAGCGTTCTTCGCGATACTGCGCAACGGTTTCACCCTTGGCCTGGGCCAGCAGCGGGTTGAGGTGATCGAGGGTTTCGCGCAATTCGGGGCGCGCGTCGAGAAACAGTTTCAGGGCTTGTTCATGTCGCTGGTCGGTGGGCGCCATGTGTATTCCTTGTGAGGCTGATGACCCTAGGGTGCCGGAGCGGCCGGTGCGTGTCGCGCTATAAATGCAGTAAAGCAGAATGATTTTGCCTGTTGCGGTGATACAGTCCGCTTTTTTCTGAATGAGCGAATGCAATGCGAATTCTGATGGTAGCGCTGGCCGCGACTGTGCTGGCTGGCTGCGCGGGTTCGGTAATGGACGATTCTCGCACCAAAGCCCCGTACAAGGTCCTGACCTCGGACAAGCCCGAGAAAGTTGTCGCTCAGTGCGTACAGTTCGGCTGGCAGGACGAAGCGGTGTTTGGCGTGGATGCCGGGGCGTACCTGCAACCGGGCAAGAAGGGTGGTTCGACGGTGTACACCCGTTCGGCGGAATCGTTTGTCGACGTGACCAGCGATGCTTCGGGAACCGTGCTCAACTACTACGCGCAGAAGGATGATTTTGTTGCCAAACGCCGATTGGCGGCGTTGGCGACCTGCCTCTGATCATGCGTTGAGGCGGCTGCCGTCATCGCCAGCAGGCTGGCTCCCACACTGGATTTGTGTTCGCCACCGATCCTGTAGGAGTGAGCCTGCTCGCGATAGGGCCAGTGAATTCAACCGATCAGACGCTTCTGGAAATAATGCCGGCTATGCCCCGGCGGGTAATCAACGATCTCGCCAAATTGGCTGAATCCCAGCTTCTTGTAAAACTCCGGCGCCTGAAAATCGAAGGTGTCCAGCCAGATGCCCAGGCAGTTCTTCTCCTTGGCCAGATTTTCCGCCATGGCCATCAGTTCCGAGCCGATGCGTTGCCCGCGACCCTGTTCCGGGACGCACAG
>Ga0247818_10002654_pt1 | contig 11550 bp, 9 predicted proteins | sample 13C_Glucose_Day1_FD_192424 | JGI IMG/M metagenome (GOLD analysis project Ga0247818, IMG submission 192424) | Soil microbial communities from agricultural site in Penn Yan, New York, United States - 13C_Glucose_Day1 | ecosystem: Environmental > Terrestrial > Soil > Agricultural land | place: USA...
CGTCCCGCCCGTCGGCCCCGAACCGGCGCGGTCGATCTCCACCGTCAAGAACTGGCTCCAGGGGGCTTGAAGTGCAGCGGCAGATCTTCACCGAAGAGCACGACGCGTTCCGCGAGACCGTCCGCACCTTCCTGGCCAAGGAAGTCCTCCCGCACTACGAGCAGTGGGAGAAGGACGGCATCGTCTCGCGCGAGGCCTGGCTCGCGGCGGGCAGGCAGGGGCTGCTCGGCCTCGCCGTCCCCGAGGAGTACGGGGGCGGAGGCAACGCCGACTTCCGCTACAGCGCGGTCATCGCGGAGGAGTTCACCCGGGCGGGGGCCGCCGGCCTCGCACTCGGCCTGCACAACGACATCATCGGCCCCTACCTCACCGGCCTCGCCACCGAGGAGCAGAAGCGCCGCTGGCTGCCCGGCTTCTGCAGCGGCGAGACGATCACCGCCATCGCCATGACGGAACCCGGCGCGGGCTCCGACCTCCAGGGCATCCGCACCGCCGCCGAGGACAAGGGCGACCACTGGCTCCTCAACGGCTCGAAGACCTTCATCTCCAACGGCATCCTCGCCGACCTCGTGATCGTCGTCGCGAAGACCTCACCGGAGGGCGGTGCCAAGGGCCTGTCGCTGCTCGTCGTGGAGCGCGGCGCCGAGGGGTTCGAGCGGGGCCGCAACCTCGACAAGATCGGCCAGAAGTCCCAGGACACGGCCGAGCTGTTCTTCAACGACGTACGCGTGCCCAAGGAGAACCTCCTCGGCGAGCTCGACGGCGCCTTCATCCACCTCATGACCAATCTGGCCCAGGAGCGGATGGGCATAGCGGTCGCCGGGATCGCCGCCGCCGAACACCTCCTGGAGATCACCACCCAGTACGTCAAGGAGCGTGAGGCCTTCGGGCGCCCGCTCTCCAAGCTCCAGCACATCCGCTTCGAGATCGCCGAGATGGCCACCGAGTGCGCCGTCACCCGGACCTTCCTCGACCGGTGCATCGCCGACCACTCCGACGGGACGCTCGACGCCGTGCACGCGTCGATGGCCAAGTGGTGGGCCACCGAGCTCCAGAAGCGTGTCGCCGACCGCTGCCTCCAGCTCCACGGCGGCTACGGATACATGACGGAGTACCGGGTCGCCAAGGCATTCACCGATGGCCGCATCCAGACCATCTACGGCGGCACGACCGAGATCATGAAGGAGATCATCGGCCGCTCGCTGCTCGCCTGACCCAGGGCCTCCCGTCCGGAGCGCGCCAGGCCCGCGTGATCCGGCCCGGCCCGGACGGAAGACCCCACCCGCCCAGCACCGACCCGAAAGGCAGCTGCCTTGAGTACCGAAGCATTCGTCTACGACGCGATCCGCACCCCGCGCGGCCGGGGCAAGGCCAACGGCGCCCTGCACGGCACCAAGCCGATCGACCTCGTCGTCGGTCTCATCCACGAGATCCGCGACCGTTTCCCCGGCCTCGACCCGGCGGCCATCGACGACATCGTCCTCGGAGTCGTCAGCCCGCTCGGCGACCAGGGCTCCGACATCGCCCGTATCGCCGCGATCGCCGCCGGACTCCCGGACTCCGTCGCGGGCGTGCAGGAGAACCGCTTCTGCGCCTCCGGTCTGGAGGCCGTCAACCTGGCCGCCGCCAAGGTGCGTTCGGGCTGGGAGGACCTCGTACTCGCCGGTGGCGTGGAATCGATGTCCAGGGTGCCGATGGGCTCCGACGGCGGCGCCTGGGCCATGGACCCGATGACCAGCTTCGAGACCGGCTTCGCCCCCCAGGGCATCGGCGCCGACCTCATCGCCACCGTCGAGGGCTTCTCGCGCCGCGACGTCGACGAGTACGCCGCGCTGTCCCAGGAGCGCGCCGCGATCGCCTGGAAGGAGGAGCGCTTCGCCCGCTCGGTCGTCCCCGTCAGGGACCGCAACGGGCTGCTCGTCCTCGACCACGACGAGCACATGCGCCCCGGCACCACCGCCGACTCGCTGGCCTCCCTCAAGCCGTCGTTCGCCGCGATCGGCGAGATGGGCGGCTTCGACGCAGTGGCCCTGCAGAAGTACCACTGGATCGAGAAGATCGACCACGTCCACCACGCGGGCAACTCCTCCGGGATCGTCGACGGCGCAGCCCTCGTCGCGATCGGCTCCAAGGAGACCGGCGAGCGTTACGGGCTCACCCCGCGCGCCCGGATCGTCTCCGCGGCGGTCTCCGGCTCCGAGCCGACCATCATGCTGACCGGCCCGGCGCCCGCCACCCGCAAGGCGCTGGCCAAGGCGGGGCTCACCATCGACGACATCGACCTCGTCGAGATCAACGAGGCCTTCGCCGGAGTCGTCCTGCGCTTCGCCAAGGACATGGGCCTGAGCCTCGACAAGGTCAACGTCAACGGCGGCGCCATCGCACTCGGCCACCCGCTGGGCGCGACCGGCGCGATGATCCTCGGCACGCTCATCGACGAGCTGGAGCGGCAGGACAAGCGCTACGGCCTCGCCACCCTCTGCGTCGGCGGCGGCATGGGCATCGCCACCGTCATCGAGCGTCTCTGACCGTCCCCCGGCCACCCCTGCTTACGGAGAAGACAAGAATGACCGAGAGCACGACCATCCGCTGGGAACAGGACGAGACCGGCGTCGTCACCCTCGTACTCGACGATCCCGACCAGTCCGCCAACACGATGAACCAGGGCTTCAAGGATTCCATCGCGGCCGTCGCCGAGCGCGCCGTCGCCGAGAAGGACTCCATCCGGGGCATCATCTACACCTCCGCCAAGAAGACCTTCTTCGCGGGCGGCGACCTCAAGGACATGATCAAGATCGGCCCTTCGAGCGCCCAGGAGGCGTTCGACGCGGGAACCGCCATCAAGCGGTCGCTGCGGGCCATCGAGACCCTCGGCAAGCCGGTCGTCGCCGCCATCAACGGCGCGGCGCTCGGCGGCGGTTACGAGATCGCGCTCGCCGCCCACCACCGCATCGCCCTGGACGCCCCCGGCTCCCGGATCGGCCTGCCCGAGGTCACCCTCGGTCTGCTGCCCGCGGGCGGCGGCGTCACCCGCACCGTACGGCTGATGGGCATCACCGACGCGCTGCTGAAGGTGCTGCTCCAGGGCACCCAGTACACCCCGCACCGGGCCCTGGAGAACGGCCTGGTCCACGAGGTGGCCGCCACCCGCGAGGAGATGCTCGACAAGGCCCGGGCCTTCATCGACGCGCACCCCGAGTCGCAGCAGCCGTGGGACGTCAAGGGCTACCGGATCCCCGGCGGCACCCCGTCGAACCCGAAGTTCGCGGCCAATCTGCCCGCCTTCCCCGCCAACCTGAAGAAGCAGCTCGCGGGCGCCCCCATGCCGGCCCCCCGCAACATCATGGCCGCCGCGGTCGAAGGGGCGCAGGTCGACTTCGAGACCGCGCAGACCATCGAGGCGCGCTACTTCACCGAGCTGGTCACCGGCCAGGTCGCGAAGAACATGATCCAGGCGTTCTTCTTCGACCTGCAGGCCGTCAACTCCGGCGCCAGCCGCCCCGCCGGCGTCGGGGAACGCCAGGTCCGCAAGGTCGCCGTGCTCGGCGCCGGGATGATGGGCGCGGGCATCGCGTACTCCTGCGCCCGCGCCGGCATCGACGTCGTGCTCAAGGACGTCTCCACCGAGGCGGCGGCCAAGGGCAAGGCCTACAGCGAGAAGCTCCTCGCCAAGGCGCTCTCCCGGGGCCGTACCACCGAGGCGAAGCGGGACGAGCTGCTGGCCCGCATCACCCCGACCGGCGACCCGGCCGACCTCGCCGGCTGCGACGCCGTGATCGAGGCCGTCTTCGAGGACACCGCTCTCAAGCACAAGGTGTTCCAGGAGATCCAGGACATCGTCGAGCCGGACGCCCTGCTCTGCTCCAACACCTCCACGCTGCCCATCACCGTGCTCGCCGAGGGCGTCACCCGGCCCGCCGACTTCATCGGCCTGCACTTCTTCTCGCCCGTCGACAAGATGCCCCTCGTCGAGATCATCAAGGGCGAGAAGACCGGGGACGAGGCCCTGGCCCGCGCCTTCGACCTGGTGCGCCGCATCAGGAAGACCCCCATCGTGGTCAACGACTCACGCGGTTTCTTCACCTCGCGGGTCATCGGCCACTTCATCAACGAGGGCGTCGCGATGGTCGGCGAGGGCGCCGAGCCCGCGTCGGTCGAGCAGGCGGCGGCACAGGCCGGTTACCCGGCCAAGGTGCTCTCCCTCATGGACGAACTGACGCTCACCCTGCCGCGCAAGATCCGTAACGAGACCAAGCGCGCCGTGGAGGAGGCGGGCGGCACCTGGGCCACGCACCCCGCGGACGAGGTCGTCGACCGCATGGTCGACGAGTTCGGGCGGCCCGGCCGCAGTGGGGGAGCCGGCTTCTACGAGTACGGCGAGGACGGCAAGCGCGGTGCGCTCTGGCCGGGCCTGCGCGAGCACTTCACGAAGCCGGGCGCCGAGATCCCGTTCGAGGACATGAAGGAGCGGATGCTCTTCTCCGAGGCGCTGGACAGTGTCCGCTGCCTGGAGGAGAACGTCCTCATGACCGTCGCCGACGCCAACATCGGCTCCATCATGGGCATCGGCTTCCCGGCGTGGACGGGCGGCGTGCTCCAGTACATCAACGGCTACGAGGGCGGCCTGCCCGGTTTCGTGGCCCGCGCCCGGCAGCTCGCGGAGCGCTACGGCGACCGCTTCCTGCCGTCCCCGCTCCTGCTGGAGAAGGCGGAGAAGGGCGAGACCTTCCACGACTGACGGTGCCGGCGGGCCGCGTTCACTTCCGCTCCCCGCGGGTGAACGCGGCCCGCAGTTCCTCCTTCAGCGAGCGCTGGAAGGCCGTCAGCAGCGCCTGGAGCACCATCGGCTGCATATGGACCGAGAGGGACTTCATCGCCTGCACGCGCTCCGGGTCGGACTCCCGCTCCCGGTAGGGGTGCCACACCTCGTCCCGGAACAGCCGGGTCAGTTCATGGGCCGCTGACCGGGTGTGCTCCAGCAGGACCGTGCGCGCGGCCAGGATCGTCTCGTGCGCGATGGGCACGTCCAGGAGCTCCACCCCGAGCCGCAGCAGCCCCGGGTCCACGCGCAAGGGCCCCTCGGGTGTCGACGGGCGCTCCAGCACGCCCATGGCGGCGAGCCGGTCCACGTCCTGCGCGCTCAGGGGCCGGCCCGCGCGCCGTTCCAGCTCGGCACGCTCCATGTCCTCGGCGGAGTCCGGGGCCCAGGAGGCCACCAGAGCGCGGTGGATGGCGAGGTCCTTCGCGCTCAGATCCGGGGGCAGCTGCTGGAGATAGCGCTCGATCGCCGCGAGCGTCATGCCCTGGTGCTGGAGTTCCTCGATGAGGGCCAGCCGGGAGAGGTGGTCGTGCCCGTAGTGCCCCACGCGCCGGGGCCCGATCACCGGGGGCGGCAGCAGGCCCTTGGTGCTGTAGAAGCGCACGGTGCGCACGGTGACTCCCGCGCGCGCCGCCAGTTCGTCGACGGTCAGCGTCGGCTCTTCCGTCCCGGTCGCCATGTCCACTCCTCGTTGCCGTGGCACTACTGCTTCCGTGCCGCTGTGCCGGTGCTCGTACCTGTGTCTGTCCCTGTGCACCAATCAGGTGCAACAGTATTGCTGTCTCACCACTGTTGTGAAAGTGTCCGGCAGCATCGAAGCGCAGTCTTACCCCCGGTACGGACCGCATGGGTCCGGCCGAACGGACAGGAGGCGGCCGTGACCACGATCCTGCGACTTCCCACCGAGCCCGAGCAACTCACACTCCCCGCCCTGCTGCTGCGCAACGCCGAGGACCACGGTGATCTTCCCGCCCTCTCCTGGCGTACGGCGACGGACGGCGGTGCCGGTGAGGGATGGACCACCCTCACCTGGCACCAGGTGCGCGGCGAGGCGGCCGTACTCGCCGCCGGCTACAGCTCCCTGGGGGTGCAGCGCGGCGAGCAGGTCCTCATGATGATGGGCAACCGGCCCGAACACTGGCTGAGCGACCTGGCCCTCACCCACCTCGGCGCCGTGCCCGTCACCGTGTACGGCACGTCGGCCCCCGGGCAGACCGCGCACATCGCCCGGCACAGCCGCGCCCGGCTCGCCGTGGTCGAGGGCGCCCGTGAACGGGAGCTCTGGGAGCCCTTGCTGGCGGACCCCACCGTGCCGCTGGAGAAGCTCGTCGTGGTGGAACCGGCGGACGCCGGGCCGCACACCTCGTACACCACGCTGCACGGGACGGGGGAGCGGCTGCGGAGCGAGGAGGCCTTCGACAAGGCCTGGCGGGAGACCCGTGCGGAGGACCCGCTGACGGTCGTCTACACCTCCGGGACCACCGGCGACCCGAAGGCCGTTCCGATCACCCACCGCAGCATGGTGGTCAACGCCCTGGCCCTGGACCAGGTGGTGGAACTGCCCGACCACGTCGAGCACATCTGCTATCTCCCCTTCGCCCACATCGCCGAGCGGATGCTGGGCATCTACCTGCCGGTCTTCCGCGCCTCGCACGTCCATCTCTGCGCGGACACCGCTGCCGTGGCCGCCACCGCACGCTCCCTGCACCCCGCCCAGTTCTTCGGGGTGCCCCGCGTGTGGGAGAAGCTCGCCGCGTCCGTGCGGGCGGCCCTGGCGACGCTGCCGGAGGACCGGCGGGCCGCCATCGAGGAGGCGGGCGCGACGGCCCGTGAGCACGTCTCCTACCGGGAGCGGGGCGAGCAGCCGCCCGCCGAGCTGGAGGCGGCGTACCGGCGGGCCAAGGAGACCGTCCTGGACCCCGTGCTCTCCCTGGCGGGCTTCGAACGCCTGGTGTGGACGGCCAGCGCCTCCGCGCCGATGCCGCTCGACGTGGTGCGCTTCTGGGCGGGCTTCGGCATCGTCATCATGGACGCCTGGGGCCTCACCGAGACCGTCGGCGTGTTCACCACCAACAGCCCGTCGGCCTTCCGGCTCGGATCGGTCGGACGCCCGCTGGCCGGGCTGGAACTCAGGATCGCGCAGGACGGTGAGATCTGCGTCCGGGGGGAGACCGTCTTCGCGGGCTACCTGCGCGCCGACGGGACCGTGGACGGGGCGCTCGACGAGGACGGCTGGTTCCCGACCGGGGACATCGGCAGGGTCGACGACGACGGCTATCTGTGGCTCACCGACCGCAAGAAGGAAATGATCATCACTTCGACGGGGAAGAACGTCTCGCCGGCGCTCGTCGAGAACACCCTCAAGGAACACCCTCTGATCGGCCAGGCCCTCGTCCACGGGGACGGACGCTCCTACCTGGTGGCCCTGCTCGTGATCGACACGGAGATGGCACCGGTCTGGGCGGCGGCCCGCGGCATCGAGGGCGACCCGGCCACCCACCCCGAGGTCCACGCGGAGATCGCACGCGCCGTGGAGGCCGCCAACGCCCGGCTGAACCGCACCGAGCAGATCAAGCGCTACCGGCTGCTGACGCGGGAGTGGGGCCCGGAGACCGGAGAGCTCACGCCCTCTCTGAAGCTCCGCCGGCGCGTGATCCGCGACCAGTACGGCGAGGTCCTCGACGCGCTGTACGCGGAGGGCGGGGCCTGAGCGAACGGCCCCTTGTCGGTGGTGCCTTGTACGGTGAGGACATGCCGGGGATCACGTATGTACGGGGGGACGCCACCGCGCCGCAGGGGAAGGGCGTCAAGCTGATCGTGCACGTCTGCAACGACCTGGGCGGCTGGGGCAAGGGCTTCGTCCTCGCCCTGTCCCGCCGCTGGCCCGAGCCCGAAGCCGCCTACCGCCGCTGGCACCGCGAGCGCGCGGGTAACGACTTCGGGCTGGGGGCCGTGCAGTTCGTCCAGGTGTCCCCGTACGTCTGGGTGGCGAACATGGTGGGCCAGCGGGGGATGCGCACCGGCAGCAAGGGCGTGCCCGTGCGCTACGAGGCGATCGACGAGGGCCTGCGCAAGGTGGCGGTGCGAGCCGCCGAGCTCGGTGCCTCGGCGCACATGCCGAGGATCGGCTGCGGGCTGGCGGGCGGCAGCTGGTCCAGGATCGAACCCCTCGTCACCGAGCGGCTGGTGAAGGCCGGCGTCGAGGTGACGGTCTACGACCACGACTGACTGAGGGCGGGGCCGTCGAGCTGACCGGCCCCGACCGGCCTGGTGGCGCGCGCCTCACCGGCGGCGCCGCTTCCGGGGCCGTCCCACGGCACGCCCCGGAAGCCGACGGACGGTGTCTCCTCAGAGGCCGTAGCTCTTGCCGATGATGTCGCGCTGGATCTCGCTCGTGCCGCCGTACACCGTCGACACGACCGCCGCCCGCAGGTGGCGCTCCATGTCGTACTCGGTGGCGTAGCCGTAACCGCCCATCATCTGCATGCCCTCCAGCGCCGCGTTCCGGGCCGTCTCGGTCGCCTTGAGCTTGGCCATGGACGCCTCACGGGGGAACAGCCTGTCCGGCTCGGCGTCGCAGGCCGCCGCCACGTCGAAGACCAGCAGGCGGGCGCACTCGATCTCCGTGGCCAGGTCGGCCAGCCGGTGCCGCAGCGCCTGGAACGACCCGACCGGGCGGCCGAACTGCTCACGCCCCCGCACGTAGGCGACGGTGTCCTCCAGGATCCGCTCCGCCAGCCCCAGCATGTTCGCGGCGAGGAAGAGCCGCTCCGCGTTGAGCCCGGCCATCAGCTGGGTCCAGGCACGGCCGACCGTGCCCACCACGGCGTCGGCGGGCAGCCGGACATCGGTGAAGAAGACGTCGTTGACCTCGCGCCCGCCCATCGTCTCGATGGGCCGGATCTCGATCCCCGGTGTGTTGGCCGGGACATGGAACATGGTCAGCCCGTCGTGCTTCGCTCCGCCCGTGCCGGTCCTCGCCACCAGCAGGATGTGCTCCGCCAGATGCGCGTTGGAGATCCACGTCTTGTGGCCGTCGACCAGCCAGCCACCGTCCTCCGCGCGCTCGGCCCGGCAGCGCAGCGCCGCCACGTCGGATCCGGCCCCGGGCTCCGACATCGCGATGGAGAGCACCTGTCCGGCCACCGCGCCACCGACCGCGGCCTTGCACTGCTCCTCGCTGCCGAAGCGCTCATAGGCCTTCGCCGTGATCACGGAGGTGATGAAACCTCCCGCCGGCACCAGGCCGCGGGCCGTCTCCCGCAGGAACAGGCAGGCGTCCGTCATCCCGCCGCCCGCGCCTCCGTACGCTTCGGGCAGGCACACCCCGAGCCAGCCGAGCTCGGCCATCCGGGCGTAGAGCGAGGGGGCGTGCGGCCCGCCCGTCTCCGCGGCCAGGGCATCGCGCTGCTCCCGGGTACCGCACTCGCGCCGGGCGAAGTCGCGCAGCGCCGTGACGAACGCCTGCTGTTCGGCGGAGGCGGACCGGGGAAGGGCATGGCTGACGGACATGGATGACCTCCGGAAGGGAAAAGTGACAAGGAGTTACAAAGAAACGGGTTAGGTAACACTGTTGCGGTGTCGATAGGGTGGGGTCGTCACGGCGGACGGGGAGGGCCCATGGCTGCACGGAACAGCGACGATTCACTGATGGCCAGGGCGCTCGTCGAGGAGCCGCCCACCGACGCGTTGAGCGAACAGATCCTGGACGCGGCGCGCGAGCAGTTCATGACCTTCGGGCTGCGCCGCTCGACCGTCGATGACGTCGCCAAGCGCGCCAAGGTCTCCAGGGTCACGGTGTACCGCCGCATCGGCAACAAGGACAGCCTTGTCTCGGCGTGCCTGCTGCGGGAGTACCGCAGATTCGTCGCGGACGTCGACGAGGCGGTGGCGGCGCTGCCCACCATGGAGGACCGGCTCGTCGCCGGCTTCGTCACCGTACTCAAGCACATTCGCGAACATCCGCTGGTGGGCGGGCTGCTGAGGCTGGAGCCCGAGATCATGCTCCCCTTCCTCACCCTGGAGAGCGGGCCGGCCTTCCTCGCGATGCGTGGATATCTGGCCGGCCGGCTGCGCCACGCCCAGCGCCTGGAAGGACGGCCCGAGACGGATCCGACACCGGTCGCCGAGCTGATGGTGCGGATCACGGTCTCCTTCCTCCTCAATCCGCTGAGCTGCTTCGAACTGGACGACGACGAGCAGGTGCGCGCCTTCGCCCGCCGCTATCTGGTGCCTCTGCTCAGCGCCGCCTGAACGCGGTCACCGGGCGGAGCCGGTCAGAAGCGGGCGTGCAGCTTCCGGCCGAGCTCGACCGCCCGGGCCACCTTCTCCCGGGGTGTGGAGAACGACGTCAGGTTCACCGCCGGCGCGAACCGCCGTACGGTGACGGAGCGGGGCGCCGCGAAGGACCTCAGCCCCTCCTCGCCGTGGATGCGTCCGTACCCGGACTCACCGGCGCCGCCGAACGGCAGCGAGGGGATCGCGGCGAAACCGAGCACCGAGTTCACCGACACCGCCCCGGAGTCCAGGCGTTCCGCCAGGGCCAGCCCCCTCGCACGGGAAGAGGTGAAGACCGCTGCGCCCAGCGAGTACGCCGAGGCGTTGGCCCGCTCCACGGCCTCGTCCATGTCCCGTACCGGATTCACCACGACGACCGGGCCGAAGGTCTCCTCGGTCACGGCCGGCGAATCCTCCGGCACGCCCGCCAGTACCACCGGCCCGAGCACGCGGTCCCGCAGGGAGTCGGGCCCGCCCAGCACGGCCCGGCCGCCGTCCATCAGGGCCTGCTTCACATGGCGTTCCACCACGTCCAGCTGGGACGGCAGGGTGAGCGGACCGTAGGCCTCGCCGTGCGGCAGCGCCTGCGCGCGGCTCCTGATCCTGGCACACAGGGCCTCGTGCACCGAGGCCACCGCGTACACCCGCTCCACGCCCGCGCAGGTCTGTCCCGCGTTGCTCATCGCGCCCCAGACGATCGCGTCGGCCGCGGCGTCCAGATCTGCGTCGGCCGCGACCAGCACCGCGTCCTTGCCCCCGCACTCGGCGAGCAGAGGAGTGAGCGTGGCCGCGCAGGACGCCGCGACCTTGCGGGCGGTGCCGGGCGAGCCGGTGAAGGCGACCTTGTCCACGCCCGACGGTCCCTCCGCACCCGCCAGTGCCGCCCCCGTGGACCCCGGGCCGGTGACCGTGGCCAGCAGGTCCGCGTGGCCGGGGACGGCTTCCGCGAAGCTCCTGGCCAGCAGAGTGCCCACCCCCGGCGTGAGTTCGGACGGCTTGAACACCACGGCGTTGCCCGCGGCGAGGGCGTAACCGATGGACCCCATCGGCGTGTACAGCGGGTAGTTCCACGGTCCGATCACGCCGATCACACCGAGCGGGCGGTAGGCCAGCCGGGCCTGCTGATGGACCGACAGCAGACCGGACCGCACCCGGCGCGGACCCAGGACCCGGCGGGCGTTGCGCGCCGCCCAGTCCAGATGGACCAGCGTCAGCAGCACCTCGGAGCGGGCATCGAGCGCCGGCTTCCCGGTCTCGGCCGCGATCACCTCGGCGAACTCGTCCGTGCGCCGGGCCAGGGCGCGCTTCCAGAGGAGCAGCGCGTCCCGCCGCTCGCGCGCCCCCAGCGCCGCCCAGACCCTGCCCGCCTCCCGGCCCCGCGCCACCGTGGCGCGGATGTCGTCGAGGCCGTGCACAGGGCTGTCCGTACGCATCGTCATGAGGTCTCCATGGGC